>Ga0307514_10000569_pt1 | contig 69831 bp, 79 predicted proteins | sample 16_EM_MG_FD_203088 | JGI IMG/M metagenome (GOLD analysis project Ga0307514, IMG submission 203088) | Populus trichocarpa ectomycorrhiza microbial communities from riparian zone in the Pacific Northwest, United States - 16_EM | ecosystem: Host-associated > Plants > Roots > Unclassified | place...
TGTCGTCGTATCCTTTGATGATTCCATACACTTGCTTCTGCTCGAGAAGTAGGGCCATCTCGGTTGCCCATTGTGCATAGTTCGTGCCATTGAACTTGGTGATGGTGATCGTAGTCGAACTCATCTTAGCTTGTGGAGACGCTTCTCCGTGACGATGTTGACCTCCACTCGACAAACGAAAATGGAAGTGCTGATCGTCGGTGCCCTTTTTAAACGCAAGGGCTCATAACCTGTTGTACGGTGGCGTGTGCTCGTGTAGTCGAGTGTGCGCGGGCGTATGCGAAGGTGTGTCTATTGTATCGTGTAACGAGACATGTCGCATCGACATATGGTCGATCGATGACTAAGGTGCTAACTACAAAAGAGGCAAGTTACATCATAGTCCTTGGCATAGTGATATCCGTACTTCCAATCAGCTCAACAGTTTCCTTCTGCACAGTTGCATGTTTTCTTTCAAGTGTGTATGCGATCTAGTCTTTATGAATTACGGTACACGAAGAAGTAGCGAAACGTCTCTCTAGTGCCGTGCGTTGTGAACGCTGCTCATCCCTACCGACTGAAGTCCGGACACGCACCAGTGGGCACGTACCCAAAACGATTCGGACACCGAGACGACGACAATTGCTGGTGGCGCAGCAGCAGCGAAGGCAGGATGACGGCCCAGACGCGGGAGCATCTCTTCCGCCACTGCAGCCGATGGAAAGACCAGCAGAAAACGCTCTGGAAAGAGGTGGAGAAAGCAACGGGATGGAGCGCGGGCAGATGCCGACACGTGCAGGTCTCTGAGCTACTCTCCATGGAGAAGTGCGATAAAGCGGTGATGGACTTCCTGGTGGCTACTGATGTCGGGAAGTTCCCACCCAAACGGGCGGAGGAGTAAGAAAGCCGGCGGGCTCTCCGTGATTTCATCCCATTCCTTGTCTTGTCTTTTCTTGTGTGTTATATCAATCGCTTCCAGATGATTACTTCCTTTCTTTTGTTAAAAGGGGACGACGGGTAGCAGGAGTGGAGCTCCGCCATCTAGCTGGCTAGCCCGGAGGCGGAGGGGTTCAAGGGGCTGTCATACTCTAAGTAGAGTGAATACAGTATGATCAAAACAAAAAAAAAACGCTGCTCATCGGATTCGCTTATCTCTGTTCGCTTATCTTAGCGCCGGCTACGTGTTCCCGGAATTTACCGTAGAACGTGCAAGTAACCAGGCCGGGCCTATCGGGTATGGGGTAACTCTTAGCAAGGCTGGCGAGCCACAGTACCAGCCGCAATACCCCCACAGGGCTGCACTATCTCAAATTAGCGAGCTCTCGGCCGCTCCCTTACCGTAGTTCAGACTGTCGGGACACAAGTCGCTTCCGCCGCTCCCACCTCGTACTTCCTACTGCAAAGCTAATTTGGAGTCCACCTTGGCTGCCCACACCGCTACTCTGATTGTAAATGCAAATAGCTAGCGCGAAACATTCAGAGAATAATTCTAGTTGCACTCCCTGCGAACGCAGACTATTGTGATCACAAGCTGCGTCCAATGCTTTCATTGTATGTTGAGAAACTAGTGTTGGCTAACCGAGAGTGCATGTCGTACTACGAACACATTCCACCTGGACTCGTAGTCATTCTCTACTGAGATGGAAATATCAGGATCAAGGTGGGAGAAATCGTGGCTACTCAAGGAATAGCGGATGCACCAAATAACCTGCGGGAATCGCCGGGATATAGTTTCGATGTGAGTAACCGCATGCAGGGTTTCCAACCGTTCGTCTGGACTAGCATCTTACAAGACCAACTGACTAGATAAACCTTTTATTTACTCTAAATCGTCTCAAGCTAAGGCTAGAGCCCATTCAAAGCGACAGTAGGGCACTAGCGGAGGTTACCGTTGCGGCGCGGGTAATTCCGGCCACGAGACAGGCCAAACTTGCCATGTGGACTGGCACACCTAAAACAGGAGGTAGGATGGTTCGGATTTTACCCTGTCCTTGGCAGCATGTGACATGATCAGACATCTTGTTCAATGGCCACACCCTCCCATGGTTGCTGGAAACTCATGAACGGATGGTTCCTCGACTCCTTACATCCTTGCCTTGATTTCCGGTACAGTATTTTGTTGACTTACTGTAGCGGGCAGTGAGGATGATACGGTGTCGGCATTTGACACCAACTTTTTAAGATATAACAGCTGTCTGATACATTTTATGGTTGATACAGAGTAAGATTGACAAGTTATACAAGAGATACAATTGGTGGTTGACAGCGGAGAGTGACCAAAAGGTGGTGATTTTTGTGGGGTAGAAAGGTACCCGGCAGTGTTGATGGCTTATGCCTCTACGAGCTGCCTTGACAGATATTTTCCATAATACACTTCGGTTCTAACACTGACACTTATATTATATTTGAAGATATAAACACCATGTCTGACATCTGACGTATCATCCTCACCGCTCGCTACGGTAGTGGAGGAATTTTGCCCAAGATCACGTGACAACTTCCGTATCTACGGATGTACGTCCTAGTTTATAAACTGTCTGCTTCCTCCTGAATACTTTTGCGGTTACACTTTGAGACTTCTCAACGCTACCTTTGAGGAGATAGTGGTGATGAATGGTGTGTTTATTCGTTCAGCGTGCTAAGGCATACCGAATTTAGAAATACTCAGGGAGCAGAGATCCGAACGATCCGAGGCGGACGATAGCTTTTCGGGGCCCACACCGTTGTCCTATCTCAGGCATCATTGTCGATTGACTAGGGCGTCCGGAGCTGCATTCTGCTCCCCTAGGGGCCCCATACAAGTATCAATAGGTGACCGGAACCTACCTAGAGTTTGTACCCGACGGTGGTGCCTGTAGTAGGATAAAAGGATAGTCATATTTTAGTGGTGGGCATTGGCGTTGGTAGCTCTCCGCCTTGAAACTAGCGGTGGAAGGTTTGAAATTGGCCGCCAGTGTTGTCAACCGTCCCGTCCGTCCTGAGCCAGGACGGAACGGCGCCGTCTTTTTGAGGCCGGACGGGGACGGACGGAAAGGACGGCCGTCGACGGAGAAGTCTTAGCGCACATAACAAAATTTATACGAAAATCATTTCAATTACTATTCTGACCGTGATGGAAGATCTGTGAGCATTTGCTCTGTCAATACTATTTCTGACTCTGTTTCTCCAAAGATTACGCCCTCTGCACCCAGGATTTCATACATTCCGAAGCCTGTATAACAGTATTGGGCTTGATTTGGTCTCGCCTAAAGATAAACAGTAACCGCCCGATGATGGTGGATGACGGCCGACATTCCGTCCGTCTTGAGTAAGGACGGGACGGTTGACAACACTGTTGGCCGCAGTATCGGTGTGAGCTTGAAAACGAATTATACTATAAAATAACATGATTTCCACCGTTTCGTATACCTCCTGGATCTCATAGTGACTATGGAACCCCGTAAGTATATGGTACAAGAAAAATTTGCCCTAGTCTCAAACTGTCTAGAATTCTCTGCCTCGAAAATCATAGTCCAGTCTCGGGCAAAATGTTGCCCGGATGGGACGGACTATTCGGGTGCCTGCATGCGAGGTACTCTTAAGATTTGCTACTTTAATAACAAACGACCGATTAGAGATATTAGTATCACAACTTCGACAGATAATCAATCAACATAAGTCCACGCCTCACTCATAGCAACTTCTAGCCATATCCCACGGTCCCGTCGCCGCACTTCTGTCCCTTCCCTCTGCCGACCACACCACCGCCTCTCTGCTACAGAGCTAGCCAGCGACACAGATTACTGAAGATATACTACACCTTGTGGCATATAATATCATGCAGAATCATGTCCCCAACCACCAAAAATGCGCCGATGCTACCGGCCGAGTACGATAGCTCCAAGGTGATCAACACAAGTCGCCTGCGCAATGGATACTCTCCATGCAACGTCTGCAGCCTAAGCCATAAAAATGGCCCCCAACACTGGCCCTGAACAAGCGACATAAGAATCCAGTTTCGCTGGTTTTTAGTGCTCTGGCGACTTTCGAAATTGGTCATGAGCTTCATAATGACATACGGAATTGCTATTAATAAGAAAAATAGGAGGATCATTGCAAATAGCAACAATTTTTCCTAAGATGGGTTAGTGTTGACTTAATCAAGTGAAGAGAACTACTAAAACTACTCACCTTCAGCGATAATTTCCAAAAAATCCGCAAGTTCTCCCAGATGCGGTCGACAACTCTTGGTTTGCTTCCAACTTGAACTAGGCCGTAAGCAATTCCTACTGTTCCTCCTATCTTCGATTTCACTTCTGGTACCGCTAGTTCAATCTGCTCTCTGGAAGAGCTGTTTTCACCTGCGAATGGTAGCCCATCCATCATCCTACTGCCGGGCTTGAGTTTTCCTTCGTAAGTCACAATGAACATTGATGGATATTGCGGTTGACATATAGTTGCCAGCAAATTGACCAAAGACATCAAAATATACGGTACAACTGTCAGCGCATATGCAGCGTATCCGTAAGTATCAAGCTGACGACCACGGGAGTTGAATAGTTCAATTGCACCATATACTGTTTGACAGATTGCTGCAAATACCCTGAACAGACTATAGTTGCATGCGAGTTCCAACGCAAGAGGCTCCGGTGTCTCAGAGATAGATTCGGTTGGCGGTTCAATTGTAACACTATCATTAACTTGGACAAGCTCCGATAGCTCAGAGGCAGATCCGATCGGCGGTTCAACCGTAAGACTATCAGGAACTTCGACTAGGACCAGTTTGTTATTGTCGATTGTAGGTTTTTGGAATAGACGTCGTAATATTGCCCAATTGAACTTCAAGCTCGGCCGTGAAAATTGGCCATGGACGTTCTTCAGGTAAAGATCTACAATCCGGTTCCTGAGAAAAGCTATTAGCAACTACGCATCTATGATAAGGGTTTAAAGGCATATGAACTTGTGTCCAGCATCTTTTGTGTGTACCGCCATGCACAGTGCCCCTGCCCGTTTCGCTTGCTGTAGAGGGGTTCCTTTGAAGCGAGCGCCACGATATATAGTGGAGAGAGCCACACTCATGCCCGCATACGGATAGAGCACAGCTTGGAATACCGCGAATGTCGTCTCCAATGCCCCCGACCCGGGTTCCGTTATGACAGTCAATGCGTGCAATCCATAGTTGAAGAGAAAGAATTTCGCAACGTCTAACCCGTTGGCTTGTCTGCAGTACACGTCTCCTTCATGGGCTGTAATTATCGCAGGTTCTAATGCCATGATATACTGTGTCGTTGTGAAGCCTCTATAGATCCATCAGCTTCCATATTATACTACTTTCATATTATAGCCTGTACACTCGACAATAACGCGTTTTCACCTAACAGGCAGCTAAGGCTGAATCAGGGTACTGGTAGCGAATAGCAAAAGACAATCTTCAGGCAGGTGACTAGGAGAGCGATGAGATGGGGGCGTGACGACCTGGATCGGAGGAAGTTGACAGGAGGAAAAACGAGTGCAGATAGAAGAATACGAAGGGCGCGAGTGAACAGGCGACCTGAGAAGTGTATTTGACGGTTTGGCTTAGTGTGTACTTATGACGGCTAATGGATGCAGTACTGAATGGGCGAACTAGATAAGTGTGCAGGGGAGAGGAAGACAAAGGGATCATCCTAAAGTTAACCCTCTACAATGACGCAGATTTTAACCTGTGATCTTTGTAAATCTAGGCTTTCGGAAGGCTTTGCCCAATCAAAATACACGCCTCCGCGGAGGTGGTGGGCTCATTATTTCAGAATATGCAAGCGTGTACGGCTGAAGAAACAGAATATTCGTTTTAAGGTATATATGCAACATACTATGCAATCGATCGACCGATCTGGTCAGATCAACAGCAGGCTCGAATCATGATCATCAACATTCCGCCATCGTATTATGTCACTTTGAACCGTACCTCCAAAACCTGTGGGGCGAGGCACATGAATCTCAGTCTCCTATTTTAAAATCCCACCTAATGCTGTTCAGCTCGGAAAGTGAAGACAGAGGTTGGAGGTTACTTTTGAATTGGTGGTAGTGCCCTCCTTTGCGTAGCGGAGGTGGGTGAGGAAGCCACAACTTGGATCCAGGAAGTGCTTTCTTGGGAAGTGGTGGGAAACGGGCTGGATGCGGAGGAGTAGAGCAAAACTATGTGGTTAACACCATTACCGCTTGGCGGCCAACTGCTGTATGAGTACATCAACCTCGTTGTGGGTAACAGTTGTCTCGTGCCCAGCCACCAGAGCCTCATTCGCCAGCTCGTTCTCGTTGCCTCGCTCGCTCGGCAACGAGAAGACTAGGGAACAGACAAGGGTAACAGCAGGTTACCTAAATTATCAGTTAGCAAGTGAGTAAACGCATCAAGGTGTACCCTGCTTTCAATCGGTGGGGTTGTGGAGAAGCGAGAGCTGGGGCGCAACGATGAAGATTATTATCGGTTGCAGTTAATAATAGATTAGGTGATTTGTCGCAAGACGAGAGGAGCACCGTTGGTGCAACCGTCGAAAAGAAATGTTTCCGAATGGTGGGCATGTCACTTTTCCGCCATCCCTGGCAATCAGTGCGATTTCGCATAGCATAAAGTTAACCGCCCAGCAGGGCGAGGTGAGAAATGTATCGTTTGTCACGCTGAGCCTGTTGTCTCAAACGACTATGGACTCTCTCAGTTATCTAATTCTAGGTTGACGTGATAAACAGAATTTACACGCTGGTGATCACGAACTAACCCTAACCCTAACCCGGAGATACTCACCAAAGAGCAAAGAGAGAGAGAGAGACTGGCAAATATATATATGAAGGAAAGACCATACTCGGCGAAGCCGGGTATTGCATCTGGAGACCGATGCCGAGCATCACTCCCGGGGCTAGGCCTCCTCCTCAGAATGGGGGCTGGTGGCGGTCCATGGGGCCGCAAGCCACTGGCCACATGCCCGCAGCCTTAGGCCGATAGGGGCTGTAAGCCCCCGAACGCCACACAAGCCATCGGGCCAAATCCCGTGCCTACAAATACCATACGAATCGTGCACATCTCAGGTGTTGGCCTGGATGGCGAGGCCATGGAGTATACCTTACAATTACAATCGTGCACATCACAACTGTAGGCCTCGATGGTTAGGTGATGGAGCATATGAGACGTCGATAACAGATGCGGTGCATCTATTGCCGGTCATCGTGCCGCAAATGCTTGTTATGCCGATTAGGGCGTATGATATAGTACTACCAAATACCATGGTGAGGATTCCGTATTTCCGTATTCAAGAGGTCGATTGGGCTGGCAGCCTATGGACTATCTTTGTAAGAACCCAACTGGCCAAGGGGGTGTAGATGCACTTAGGCCTCACCTAGCGACAGTGCACCGGTGACAGCAATAACACCGTCAAAAATGATCCCAACAGACTCTCTGCCAGAGTTTCATTCCATGAGGACTGAAAGTTGCCTAGGTATTGTTACTGGGAGCACCGCAATGGCGACCGGCTCTGCAGGCGGGGGTCATAGCCGTAGCATTCAACCTATGTAAGGGAGTTTGCACTAGGGTTGCTGAGAGCTGTGGTATACTGGAGCTAGAAGCAATCGGTATCCCTCGCAGGCTAGATGACTAAGCAAGGAGCAACGGCGATAGTTGCGGCGGTAGTGGAGCGTCCATTTAGATCCTTGAATGACTGCTACAGGCTCGCCGAGACATGAAGGGAGCAAGCCATCCGTGTATGGCTACGATTGGCATCGCTACTCCTGGATTTCCCCTTCTACCTTCCATCCTGTGCATGGAAAGCTTGGCTAACACGTGTAGAGCATTACGATGAAGCGCACTCTGGAGTACGAGATGGGCAGCCAAGGGCATCCACCACTAATAAACGTACCAATAACCGCCGAGGCCACGGGATGTGAGCTATACAAGTGCATCTATGCACATTCGGGACGCAGCGTCTCCAGACAGTGCGAGTGCACTGTTCAACTGACCTTTACCCAGCGCTTCCTGGCGGGTAATCTACTAATTCAGCGCTTAGCCCAAACAACATATAAATTTTGCACAAATTTTTAGTTATCAATACCCAGTGCTAAGATCAAAGCAGTATGTTCAATATGTCTGTATCTTGTTTGTACATTCAATAGTGTTAGCAGAAGTAGTTGTGCAAGATATTTGAGCCGGTGAAACTCATGCCACACCCCTGTCACTTCCCCTGTCACCACATCAAAGTTGACGATGACATGTTGTGATGAAGATCAATGGAATAAATCCCAATAATTATTAAAACACATGATGTTGACTCCGTGTAGTCCCCAGATATATCTCACAGCCAGCTTCCGCATTTTCGGGCTTTGAATTGAGGTGTGGTTTCATTGCGTGCTTGGATACTTAGATATGATAACCGTTGTATTGTGTGTAAGCACACTCCGCATTCCGAAGACGAATGCCAATCACTCTCCTTACCTAAGGTGATATACATGGGGTTAAGTAAAACTCTACCCATGAGATTTCTTACTTTTGATGACAAGCTACAAAAGTGGCAATTAAGTGCAGATATGCAGATCTAAGATGGACTAGCGGCATGGCTATACCATGCACTATTCCAAGTACAATTCAGATACCGAATCACCAAGCACAATGCCCAATATTACAATGACAAATGCGATCCCGACTGCGGTTCAGAGATCCCAAGATATGCAAGCTGACATGATGATTTACCAAGCGGCATCGGATAAGTCGTCGGTGGAGCAACGACCTTCAAAAGGGTACAGTACATATGTCGATATATCCCAATGTTCCGAAGCGGCCGGACAATAGATCAACAGACCGGCAAGATACAGGCCACGCTAACTAAGGCCGCTGTCGATCTGGGCCGGCTTAGTCCAGTTCCCATGAAGCCTGGGTCGGCCTGCTGATATCTGCTGACCTGCCTAGGCCACACTTTAGTCTATAGTCACCTGTAAGATGGGTGTACATGTATGTCAATCGTCAGTTTTTCTCGTATATCTGACTATATATGGCAACACCTTCATGTTGGCACCTTATACTATGCGGGGGTACACTGTAGACCAACTTTCGCCATTGATTTTACTAATGTCACACATGGTATACCAGGGTTCCAATCCCTGCATCACTAGCCGCCAGATATCTGCAGACCGGTCAGTTCAAGTCTGGCAGATCTGTGGCCGGTCTGGGTCAAGAATTTCGTGGCCGGCCTTGGCCCAGATCATGCTCTGATCTGGCCGGACTGTGTTGGCATGGGATTTGGCCCGACGGCTTGTGTGGCGTTCGGAGGCTTACAGCCCCCATCGGCCTAAGGCTGCGGACATGTGGCCAGTGGCTTGCGGCCCCATGGGCCGCTACCAGCCCCCATGCTGAGGAGGAGGCCTAGCCCCGGGAGTGATGCTCGGCATCGGCCTCCGGATGTGATACTAGGCTTCGCCGAGTATGGTCTCTCCTTTCCCATATATTTGCCAGTCTTTCTGTCTCTCTTTGTTCTTGAGACAATCACTTTTGTACAATAGTCAATTCAATATCTCTATTCGTACTTGATCTCAGCAGACTGGCCGCTTCGCAACATTGATTCATCCTGCCACGTCGGGATTAAAAAAATTATTTCAATTTTTCATCTTAGAAATTGGCTGCATGATTTTGCATTGTAGGATGTATATGTATGGGCAGTTTAAACCGGAATAGAGCATCAAAGTGTAGGTGGTGCGATTCAAAAATTCGAATTTTCATCCCGATGGGTTGCACGACCTTGCATTGGAGGACGCATACTTTATGTATATGCAGTTGAAACCGGGATAATGTCTGAAAGGTGCAGGGACTTCCCTTTTGGTGCTGTTCTCGGTCACACGGTCATGCAAGACTCGCCGCCAAGCCCGAATGACAATGTTACGATTGGAGTATGGGCGCATGCATGAATGTACGATTACGACTGAACTTTTGTTGGCCAGGCTAGCTTGATGCATCACGTCATTTGTCAAATGTCCAATAATCAATATCCACATGTCTGAGCAACCGCACCATTCCGTCGACCACGTCGCCACCGCAACTGGCATATAATTGTTAAACAGTCTATACCTCCTGTAAGACTCCACCAAGGTTTCGCAAACAACTACATTAACCAAAGTTGATTTTGACTTGAATCATTCATTGACTTCGGCTATATCACACGATGTCATCTTCGGGACAATGGGGGTACGAGCAGGCGCACCTTCAGGGAGGGCGTGCATCGAGTATGCAGGTTGGCATTGCCTTACTGATGTCGTTGAGATCTGACTGGGAGCTAACGACGTCAACGTAGCCGGCACCAGAGCGCGATGGTATTTCCCCTCTTGTACCTACACCATCCGCCGAAGATTACAACCTCGAGTTAGGCGCCCCACAAAACAGCATAGGTCACACGGCCACCAGCCGCAACATCTCTGCCCGACTCTACGCAATCACCAGCGACAACACAACAATCACAAACAGCAACAATACTACAAACCACAGTCACACCTACAATGATAGCAACCACAATGAACTCAACCGCACGATAATCCATGGGTCCGTAAGTTTTGGTATGCCAATATGTTCTATGCTGTGCTGGGGTAACACTTTCCGCTAACCAACCTCTGTTTAGGAGGTAACATAAATCACTCCCAGCAATATGGCCCTCCGATAGATACTCCAACCCGCGCCGACATGGAAGATTTAGGTAGTTAACCTTGCTGAAAGAGATACATCATGATTCTTATAACTGACCGTACCCGGCTCCAGTTCGAACGATCGGTTGGGATACTTTCTCACGCCAGTTGTCAATTATCAACCAGGACGAACATCGATTCATAATCCCTCCTTTTCACCGGAACGAGCCGGAGAATTTTTGGATCTCTGAAAACATCGACTTTACGCAATGGGAATTGGCAGAGGACTCACGAGCAATGTTGCTATCTGCACCGCCTGGCCACAGGACGACTGAAGTTTGCTCCCACTTGATCGAGCTTGCTAAGGAAAAGGCTTCTCAGACAAACAGTTCCGTGTTGTACTTTTTCTGCTCAACTGTCACAGAAGCTCGACGCTTGCCTGTCTTCACCCACACAATTCTCCACCAGATTGTCTGCAGTTCAAAAGTTGAAAAGGCGGACTCTATTGCAACTGCTTTTCTCCTCACTTTGCTTGGCGGGGATTTGCAGCAGGATTACAAGCGGGACGATCATCTCGATATGACCATACAGAAGATTCTACGTGCTCCGGGTAACCTGCTTATCGAAGCTTTAGTGGAAGCCGTCAAGACAGCAGGGATTCAAGAGTTGTCCATTTTCGTTGATGGAATGACGGAAGATATTGTTCACTTGATTGTGAAGCATAGCATGCGAGCAACACGAAAGCTGAAAGCTTTGTTTACAATCGATGAATCACCTAAATACGGAAATATACTTGACAGAATGATGTGTATTGAATATGACAAAGAGAGAAAAGGTTCACATATCCGACATTCGGCAGTCTAGATTCTCGCTAACGGGCTAACCCAGAGTGTCTTCGTTCTCTTTACTATGACGATACACGCTATGACAAAATTTCTGAAGAGCATCACGGTTCACTGGGGTGGCTCTGGAGACACCCACAGTACCTACAGTGGTCAGCATCAGCAAAATCTAGTCTTCTGTACATTGAGGGGAAACCAGGGAGCGGGAAAAGCACACTCGCAAAATATTTCGTAAAAAATCTTCAGAAGGTGCCAAATGCCAGTTCAAGTGCTGTGGCCCACTACTTCTACACATTCCGCGGGACCGTACTGGAGAGTACCCATGAGAATATGTTGCAGTCAATTCTGCGCAGTATACTTGAACAGGACGAGTCGGCATTTTTTCATTTCCAGCAGAAATTCCGGGACTTTCAACATCGCAACCATTCAAAATGGCCTTACGAATCCCTTAAACAGGTTTTATCCTCGTTCGCAAACCATCCCTCAACGAAACCACTCTACCTCATTCTTGATGCAATCGACGAATCCGCGGAAAATGATAGACGAAGCATTATACAATTGATATGCCGGCTTTGTTCACATGAAAATTCTTGCAACATAAAAGTATTCCTGGCAAGTCGTCCTGTTGCCGAGCTCACATACTCCATGCATGGACGCTATCCTATGATAACCTTGCAGGATCAGAATAAGGATGATATTGCCAAGTTTGCGGACAATTTTCTGCAGACAGATCTCCTAATATCCGGGGAAGTCCTTCTCGACGCAAGAAATTATATCACCGAAAACGCTCAAGGTGTATTCGTATGGGTGAACTTGGTTAGGATGGAACTGATTAACCGCATTGAATGGGGACGTCCGGAGGGCGAATTCTTACAATGTCTAAAAACCATCCCTCAGGACCTAGAAAATATCTATAAGTCGATATTCCACAGGATGGAGAATCGACAATCTGAGATTATCCAAGACGGAATAAGAGTCTTCCGATTTGTTCTTTTCGCGCTCCGCCCTCTTACAGTCGTAGAACTGCGGGATTCCTTTGCTATACCGGATGACATCGACCCTTCCCCAGGGTGGCAACCGGACATACGTGCATTCAAGAGACGAATTCAGAACTGTGGGGATAACTTCTTGGAAATTAAAGGTACTTCCCTTGGGAGTGAGCTGAATTATAAAATTGATTGCATTTACAGCGAATGAAACCATTCAATTTATGCACCAAACTGCACGCGAGTTCTTGATCCGGACAGTCCCAAATGCCTCAAATTTAAAGTTCGAGATTAGCCATAAGGCCCACGGAGTAATAACTACAACGTGGGTTAAATATTTGTGGCTTTGTTTCACAGGCCCCAGGATGCGAGATAATTTTTCAAAAATCAGGGGTTGGAGTCCGAGCGACTTTCGAGCCTATGCGGTATATCTAAACGAGTGGCCATTGGTTGGATATATACTTTGCTATATCAAGGACCACCTTGACCTCTGCGGCCCTAATAAGGATGTCTCCGACCTCCTTATCACACTAACCACACAATTGGCCAATAATCATGCCTCATACTTTTTAGGAAGCTTCCTTAACTTCCGTTTCGGACACAATTACGGAAATCCATTCCCTTTTAACGAGTATCAGGAAACCTCTGAAAACGTGCAATATAGTACCCTCAATGCCGCTGCAGAACTCAAGCTACATGACGTAGTCCAGGCGTTGCTGCTTACGTGTGCACAGGATGCTCCTCACGCCCAACGGAAGACTCCTTTGATTATTTCAGCACAGAAAGGGCTGGTTGGAGTGACACAACTACTGCTTGACCAAGATTTGAAGACAGATACCAAGGACGACTTCGGCCGGACGGCGCTGCACTATGCGGCGGAAAATGGGGATGAGACGATTGTTCGGCTGCTTGTGACGAAGGGAGCCAATAAAACGATAATCGACAACTCTAAGGAGGTACCACTGCATCTAGCTGTTAAGAAGTTGTGAGTGTAATCCTTGACTCCAGTTGAAAATATGCATGGTTAACGTTAGCTCAATACATTATATACGTTAGCCCGTGAGTTACCTCTCAATCTATTCCGGGCCAGTACAATGCATGGTTGACCAGTGATCGATGACCTGATTCAATAGATAGTGAGTTTGGACCAGATTGTTAATGTGGAGTCAATACTTGACTAACCAGAGAGCGCCTGCTGGATTCAATAGCGAGTACGTCGCCGACTATTGTAAAAGGCGATGATAAGTGGCTAACGGACGGTTATTACTTGGCCCCTATATATAGCTCGTGGGTTTCTCTACAAGATTCTGCGGCATAGAGATTGTCTTGCTAACTAAAACATGGGGCTGCATTCAATAGCAAGTGAGTTTGCACAGAAATGAGCTTTCTTCCCCAGCAGTGAAAACGTAGCTGACCTCAGCTCGTCGGCTTGGCTTGAAGAGGGTGAGATTTTATGAGACTATCTAGGGCCGTAATGTGAAGTTAATTGAAATAAATGCTGTAACGTGTAGCCGGTATGTAGCAATAAACCCCTCGCATAATGATATATATGTCTGACTAGAACCGGACGGTTTAACCAAATAGAAAGTGAGTTTCTCCCCGCCTTGCAGCTAAACAATGATGTATAACTAATACCAACACCCGAGTGTCGTCCGTAGGATGTGAGTCAGCACAAATAATTTGATACGACTGATAATCTGTGGTTAACTTGAGCCCCCCGGATTGATTGAACAGCCTGTGAGTTTCTCCCTGACTGCTCAATTCAATGGTGACTCATCTGAGCACAATGGCTTGATTCGACAGCGTGTGAGTTTCTCCCTGACTGCTGAGCTGCATGACGACTAATCTGAGCCGGATGGCTTGATTCGACAGCGAGTGAGTCTCCCTGACTGCTGAGCTGCATGACGACTAATCTGAGCCCGATGGCTTGATTCGACAGCCAGTGAGTTTCTCCCGGACTGCTGAGCTGCATGACGACTAATCTGAGCCCGATGGCTTGATTCGATAGCGCGTGAGTTTCGCCTGACTGCTGAGCTGCATGGTGACTAATCTGAGCCCGATGGCTTGATTCGACAGCCTGTGAGTTTCTCCCTGACTGCTGAGCTGCATGGTGACTAATCTGAGCCCGATGGCTTGATTCGATAGCGAGTGAGTTTCTCCCTGACTGCTGAGCTGCATGGTGACTAATCTGAGCCCGATGGCTGGATTCGACAGCCTGTGAGTTTCTCCCTGACTGTTGAGCTGCATGGTGACTAATCTGAGCCTGATGGCTTGATTCGACAGCTAGTGAGTTTCTCCCTGACTGCTGAGCTGCATGGTGACTGATCTGAGCCCGATGGCTCGATTCGACAGCCAGTGAGTTTCTCTCTGACTGCTGAGCTGCATGGTGACTAATCTGAGCCCGATGGCTTTATTCGACAGCAAGTGAGTTTCTCCCTGACTGCTGAGCTGCATGGTGACTAATCTGAGCCCGATGGCTTGATTCGACAGCGGGTGAGTTTCTCCCTGACTGCTGAGCTGCATGGTGACTAATCTGAGCCTTGGCTGGATTCGATAGCCGGTGAGTTTCTCCCTGACTGCTGAGCTGCATGGTGACTAATCTGAGCCCGATGGCTTGATTCGACAGCTAGTGAGTTTCTCCCTGACTGCTGAGCTGCATGGTGACTGATCTGAGCCCGATGGCTGGATTCGACAGCCTGTGAGTTTCTCCCTGACTGCTGAGCTGCATGGTGACTAATCTGAGCCTGATGGCTTGATTCGACAGCGAGTGAGTTTCTCTCTGACTGCTGAGCTGCATGGTGACTAATCTGAGCCCGATGGCTTGATTCGACAGCGAGTGAGTTTCTCCCTGACTGCTGAGCTGCATGGTGACTAATCTGAGCCCGATGGCTTTATTCGACAGCCAGTGAGTTTCTCCCTGACTGCTGAGCTGCATGACGACTAATCTGAGCCCGATGGCTTGATTCGACAGCGAGTGAGTTTCTCCCTGACTGCTGAGCTGCATGGTGACTAATCTGAGCCCGATGGCTTGATTCTACAGCCAGTGAGTTTCTCCCTGACTGCTGAGCTGCATGACGACTAATCTGAGCCCGATGGCTTGATTCGACAGCCGGTGAGTTTCTCCCTGACTGCTGAGCTGCGTGGTGACTAATCTGAGCCTGATGGCTTGATTCGACAGCAAGTGAGTTTCTCCCTGACTGCTGAGCTGCATGGTGACTAATCTGAGCCCGATGGCTTGATTCGACAGCGAGTGAGTTTCTCCCTGACTGCTGAGCTGCATGGTGACTAATCTGAGCCCGATGGCTTGATTCGACAGCCGGTGAGTTTCTCCCTGACTGTTGAGCTGCATGGTGACTAATCTGAGCCGGATGGCTTGATTCGACAGCTAGTGAGTTTCTCCCTGACTGCTGAGCTGCATGGTGACTAATCTGAGCCCGATGGCTTGATTCGACAGCGAGTGAGTTTCTCCCTGACTGCTGAGCTGCATGGTGACTAATCTGAGCCCGATGGCTTGATTCGACAGGTAGTGAGTTTCTCCCTGACTGCGGAGCTGCATGGTGACTAATCTGAGCCTGATGGCTTGATTCGACAGCCAGTGAGTTTCTCCCTGACTGCTGAGCTGCATGACGACTAATCTGAGCCTGATGGCTCGATTCGACAGCTAGTGAGTTTCTCCCTGACTGCTGAGCTGCATGGTGACTAATCTGAGCCCGATGGCTTATTCGACAGCAAGTGAGTTTCTCCCTGACTGCTGAGCTGCATGGTGACTAATCTGAACCCCATGGCTTGATTCGACAGCAAGTGAGTTTCTCCCTGACTGTTGAGCTGCATGGTGACTAATCTGAGCCCGATGGCTGGATTCGACAGCCGGTGAGTTTCTCCCTGACTGCTGACTGCTGAGCTGCATGATGACTGATCTGAGCCCGATGGATTGATTCAATAGATTGTGAGTGGGATTTACCCGTGACCGTTTTCCTCAACGATTGTGAATTGCTAACCTGAGAATGACTTGGTAACATAGCCTGTCAGATCCCCTTTAACCCCGCTGTAATGTTGTTTAACTGACCTTATCCGGGTTGCTTCGTTTGATAGTCCGTGAGTTTCTTTACCATTTTGTTTGTTATTGCGTTTTGGTAGTGCTAATTGGACCTGGATCACGTGATGCCGTAGTCCGTGAGTTTTCCCAAGTTGTCTAGGTCGTCACTGTTATCAGCAGCTAACGTAAGTTGCATGGTTGTATATGGTAGCGTGTGAGTTTCAATTCTTGAATGACTGTGACAGTACGATCGTGTGTCGCTAACCAGGGGTCTGTCGCTGCTTGCCAGTGTCCGTCTGCTATATGTATAGTAACGGAGCCAGGGTGATGGTTGGATTGTTACTGGGAACTTGATTACTGGGTACTTGGTTAGTGGATGTTTTTGGCTAGTGGATACAAAATTATGTCATTGGTGCTTGTCGAATCTGTTGCTTGCATTGTTCCTAAGCGACCCGGCCGCAAAATTCGAGGCCTGCGTTGGCGCAGGCTTGACAAGGCCTCGATTTGAAAAGCCTACACCCCAAACAGCATAGTGGCCAGGCCACTTCAGAACACTGGTTGCTGGGAACCAGGCTTCCCAATATTCCGTCGCGCCAAAATGATGCCCCGGGAAGGGACGATGGTGAGAACCACAAGATCAATGATTCCACCAGTCCAGCATTGAACCAGTCCAGACCGGGTCCGTCCAAGTCCAGTCCAATCCAGTCGGAGTAATTTTTGGGCCGGGATCGGACCAATCCCCACTTTGTCTGGACCTAGACTGAACTGGCCTGGACTGATTTGGACCAGTCCAGCACAGTGTCCAGGTTTAGGGTATTTTTTCACTATATTGGCCTTTTAATGGGGGAAATATATCTCGATGGCACCAAATACACAGACAGAATTGTCATAATTTCACCCAGAGTGGGTATCCAGAGGTGTGCGGTGATAAATGTGAGGATGAGTCATGTTTTCAGTGGTACTTGACTAAGAAACAATGTCGAAATTGCAAGCGTGTGCGGGCTGGTCCAGACCGGGTCCGTCCGGACTGGTGGAATCATTGCACAAGATGGTAACGGGACAGTTTTCTTGATCCGTCGTCCCATCTCGCGACATGATTTGGGATAGAAAAATCGCGAAATCTTGTCTTGGCACTTCTACAGGACGGGGTTTGGACGAAATCCCATCAAGTTTTCATCTCGTGGTTCACACTATGGGACGGCGATTCTGGACACCGAAAGACTATAGCCGCCCCGGACCGTTGGGAACCTTGGAACGATGAGGCGACTTGATCTTGTATGGATGCAATCTATCTATGATTTAGAAGCCCATCTATGTGCTGAAGTCTCACCCGCTGGTAACTGAGATATGGCCCGAGAGAATCCTGTATCGGGGTCAGATACTTCTTTGGCTCCATGGGAACTAGGCGATGTGGCCGAGGCTTGCGACTATCAGCCCCCAAAAAAGCGCAGCAACTGCGACAAAAGTCTTGGCGAAACAGAAACAGCGCGTTAAGCCGACAACAACGATACCAATTGAAAAACGGACGGCGTCAATCGATTCTGCACGTTGAAATGACCCCGGAGCGAGGTTCCCAGCACTGGCGAGACCACTGGAGGAGGATGCGCACAAGAATCCACGCAATTGAGTTGTTTCACGTGAAGTCTTGGCAAAAAACACGACTGACCCATCGTGTCAACAAACGAGGAAGCGACGACGAGCATGGAAGAGGTGTGCTTCAGAGAAGTGATGACCGAAGTCAGAGGGAGCAAGAGGAGCAGCCTGGACACGGGAGAAGCGGCAGATGGGAGGAGCGACACTCCTATGGATATGGCAATGGAGATGGCGAGGGCGCTGACATCCATTGCCTCGGAGACTGTGGGCGAAGATACACTTGAGCCGATGGAGAGTGTTGATGTGAATGAGTGAGTTGATTGTAGGTACATGGGAGACGGACAAAGGTGCGTCTTAAATATGATGAGCATGAGGGCGAGCATCGTGTGAAGTCTAAAAGGGCTGTCATGGCGTGAAGTCTAATGAGTCAGTCACGATCATGAACCTTAGGGCTTCCTGCCACACTCCCCCCCCTCTGGCTACACTCTGTGAAGCAAGAACTAACTAAACAAATGCGAGTACCAAGCATAATTGAGGATTGAAACATCGATATAAACAAATGATAGCAAGCGTACGTGTGCTGCAAGTGATTCACATAGTAGTCTCTTCAAAAACCCTGCTCATGAGAAGTGACAGGGTGAGTAGGGAAAAGAGTACTAAAGTAGCCTGTTGATGGCCATCCATAAACAAACAAATGCAAGAAACAATCTTAAATCAATTTCCGTTTCCATCCAAATCTCGTATTACCACAGTCCCATTCCCTTGGTGAATTTCATGTGCTTCTCGTTGGTGAGCGGCTTCGTGAGAATATCGGCCACATTGTCGTTCGTGTGTACGTAGGAGTAGTCTACGATTTTGCGAGCATGGAGATCTCGACTATTATGGTAGCAGACATCAATGTGCTTCATTCTGGCCTTGATCACTCCGGTTGTGATATATGTGAGTGCACCCTGATTGTCACAGTAGATCGGTAGCGGAGATGATGCCGGTGATGCCTGGTTGTGAGAGCCATGGATATCTCTCTGTAACTGTAGCAGCCATGTCGCTTCTCAGGAGGCTTTGGAGCAGGCGATATATTGTGCTTCGAGTGTTGATAGGGCAATGAGGTCTTGCCTCCGGGACTGTCATGATATGGCGCCACCATCGTGACACGTGAGAAAGACTTGTCCGCCATGAGACTTGCGGTCGGTGCCTTCGCTGGGCCAGTCGGAGTCTGTAAATCCGATGACACCATTGTTGCGGTTGCCGTTAAAGTGCAGTTGAAAGTCAGCTGTGGCATTGAGATACTGGAGTACTCTCTTTGCTGCAGTTATATGGCTGGTGAATGGACGAGAATTGTATCGGCAGAGAACAGCGACTGCATCTGATATATCTGGCCGCATTGCAAATGCTACGTACATCAAAAATCCGACGATCGCTTGATTGTGCTTGACGCTCTCCTTGTCGAGTTCCTTCTCCCCCCGATCGTTGGCTAAGTCTAGTTTCGCATTGGGGTCCATGGGAGTCGTGACTCCATGAGCATCTTGCATGTGGAATCGCTTGAGAATCGTGGTGATGAAGGCCTTTTGGCCAAGACTGATGCCGTGATCATCGCGGTGGATCTCGATGCCGAGGAATAGCCGTGCTGGACCGAGGTTCGTGATCTTGTATTTTTCCGAGAGCTTAGCCTTGACCTCGATCGCTGATTTGGAGGCAAAATCGTTAAGTAGATACGTCATGGAGATGTCATCGACGTACAGAAGGATGAGAATGCCATCGCTGGGGATATGGAGGTTAGGATCGGCTTGTGACTGTGCGAACCCGAGGAAGAGGAGGAAGGCGTTGATATCATTGTGCCAGAGCCGCGGTGCTTGCTTGAGACCGTAGAGGGATTTCCTGAGTCTCAGAATGATCCGTGGTGGGTACGTGCGCGTGACTTCATGGCCTTCTGGCCAGCATTCGGGGAGCACCACATAGATATCATCGTCATCAACTCCAGAGATGAGAAATGCGGTGACTACATCCAAGTGATCGATGTTCGATCCACATCTCCCGACCATGGAGATGAGATATCGAAAGGTAATTAGCATTCCAACAGGAGCATATGTCTCGCCGAAATCCGTCTGCTAATAGCCTTTGATAACTAGGCGTGCCTTGTAACGTGTAGACCCATCGGGGTTTCTCTTAGCCTTGAAGACCCATCTGGAGCCAACCGGCTTCACAAGCAATTGCTTGGCTTCTTTGCAGTTGACTGTGGTGAAGGTGTTGTTCCACAGGATGGAAGCGCTCTCTTCATCAATGGCTCGCTTCCAGTGATCTCGAAGTGGACTTGAGATAGCTTCAGCATATGTCGATGGGACGCCATAGATAGTGGTTGATGCCAGTGCTGATGCCATCAATGCTTCCGTGGAGGCCTTGGCTTGACTTGTTGTGACACGACGTGAGGTCGATGGTGGTGACCCAGTTGACGTCTTGATCATGGCCGCGGCTTGCCTGCGGGCAGTGTGATTCTCGCGGCGGATACGTCGGCTGTGCTCAATATGTTGTCTCGACGCCGGTGGCTCGCACGTGCTATGATCACGACTGTGTGCGAGAATGATTGTATCCCCCTGGTCAGGAAGATATGATCTCTAACCTGTACCTGCAGGGAGACTTCGACGAAGTGTATGGTCGTCGGGCAGATGGCAATGGACATCTGTGATATCATCAGTGTGGCCATGATCACCACCTCTGTGGCCTTCACCCGTTCCACTGATATCCTTGGGACGGCCATGGAGAAGTCCATCTCCATTCGTTCCAATGATCTGTGCTCGGAGAAGTCCATCTCTAGTATGAAGTTCCTCAATGTATTCTGCATTATCTCGCAGTCCAAAAATAGCAATTCCGTCTGTGTGTAACGGCGACACGTGACTGTGGCCGGGTAACGGCCATTCTATATAGTCGGCGCGCCACGAGACTTAGATCTCTAGCGATAATCTTACCTATACACCTATTTACTATCACTCGAGTCCACGTTTGCAACCGTATATCTATAATTACCATACGTATGCCTACAAGGCCGAACGCTGGCGTACGTGCCCTTACACTATTATCGCTTTTTCAGTAAACGGATACGTTTCGCTCACGGGATTTCACGAGTTTACCCCTTTACCGACGCGCCACATCATAAAGTCTACAATTCAGATTACAGCCTTAAAAAACGAGATATCGAAGCATGATTACTGCAAGCACGGATATCGATCGTTTCATCATTCACTTGAGTACCCTGACGGCAGCGGAGAAGAGTTCAGCACCAATTGGCGCACGAGACGCGTCGCCGGCAATGACGACGATTATCACGAGTATAGGATTCGACCCTACCAACGAGAGAAATCGAATACCATTCCTACAATCAATGGCGCGATCTTACCCCTGAATCGGCAATACCGAGAACCGAAAGACTATTGCGAGTCAGCACAGTTGTGACTACATTCCTTCACTTCGTGCGAAGTGCATCGACTTCAACAGTCGTGTTCACATACAACTCTAGCAACCTCGAAGAAGCCCGGAGGACAGTGAAAACAACAAAGGCAATTGGGAGAGTCTCAGAATGGCAGCCATAAGAAATGCAACTTCCGAGCATTCATCTCTAAACCTGCGGAAAACACTTCCGGCATTTCTAATAATTCCAACACTCCCGTCGAGACTCAAGTTCACGAGGAAGCCCGCGATCCTGACGATGAAGACGAAGACGAAGATGATTCAACCCTCCCAGAAACTGAGGATAATCGCGGCCGAGGCAACATCTTGTCAAAGATCACCGAGAACGACCAAAAGGAGATGCTTGAGCAGAATCGGATGCTACTTAAACTCCTATTCGAACAACAAGCCGAATGGAAGGAGGAGAGAACCCGAATGGCTTTCCGAACTGGACCGCAGCCGAGCCACCGCCAAACCGGAGAATCCCGGAAATCAGTCCAAAATCTTTAAGATGGTTGACCCCTTACGGTACTGCGGCGGAGCGAAAGAGCTGGATAAGTTCCTCGAAACATTACGGTCAAACTTTGCTTCTCATAAGCACCTATTCCCAAGAGGCGATCCCGATCAAGTCAACGACAGACGGAAAATACGGACCCATCCGAGTGGGCTAGCGACCTACGAGAGGCCAAGGACCCGTGTTTAGAGAATTTCGAACTCTTCACGAACGAGCTTCAAAAGATGTACGGAGATAAAGATAGGCGCCTCAATTCAGCGACAAAAGCCATGCAGGAGTACCAGGAACTACCAAACGAATCAGTCCGAGTTTATGCCAACCGCTTGAAAGCAAATTGGAGGAGAGCCGGCTGGAACCTTATAGCGCACGAAGTGGTCTTATACGACATGGCATGGGCGGGCCTGCGGCACGCACTTAAGACGAAAGTCAGACCTTGGATTTCCAGCAGCGAAGAGAGGTTCGACACACTCGACCAACTCTTCGACTGTGCGGCGGCCTCGGAGTTCAAACGGGACGACAAAAAGCCCGGGGGACAGCAACAGCAAAGGCAAGCAGGGGAGTCTTAGAAAGGCGGCGATAAGAAACGTAATTTTCGACCATCCATCTCCGAACCTGCGGAAAACACTTCCGGTAATTCCAATAATTCCAACAATACCGGTAATTCAAAATCGGTCAAGTCCAATAAGCCCAGTGGAGGCAGCCATGCCAACTTATCCCCAGCGCCGTGGCTTTGAAAGGAAGTCTACGAAAGCCAAAAGGCAAACCGGTAATGCACACGCTGCGGCAGCGGAGACCACAAAACCTACCTTGTACCAAATCAACATGGCAACATGCAGCGAGTCAAAGCACTAATCGACTGCGGTGCAATGAGCACCTTTATATCGCCGAGCCTACTTAGGAAACTCGAGCAACCATACTAACCAGCATTCACCTCCACCCTGGCCCGGTGAGGATGTCTGTAGAGAGCCGAAAGGCAAGTCTCTTGGTTCAGTATTTTGAACACCTTAAACCGGTTGACGAATCGGAGGTTTTAGTGATCCCAATGAAGGCATACAACCTAGTCTTGGGCTTGCCATGGCAAGAAACCCGGAAATCGACTGGAGCAAAGGTCGATTGACAGCCCTATGAACGCCAAATGGATTGCAACGGGCGATGATTCCAGAAGCAGATTGGACAAGTCCTCTGCCGGAACGCGGTGAGGTAACCAAAATGGTGAGCCTTCGCCGGGTATACAACTACTCGGGGCTACCGCATTCGATCATCTCTGAGTTAGTGAGGAAGTGGTCGAGGCATTCCCCATATGACTTGGAGAATGTCAAGGGTTGCTGGGAGCATCGCTGGCAGGCATCACCGTAGGTGAGAGAAACCCCAGGATGCTGAACGCGCGAGCAGGAGCAGCGGCGGTAGTTGCGGCAGAAGAGTGACACAGTGACGGTGCTTGAATGACTGCTACCGGCTCGCCGAGACACGAAGGGAGAAACTGGACAACGGGGGTGGTCTATTGCGACTAGTGTTAGCAACGGTTCCGTTTTCGGACCGTTTGTACTATAGCGGTTCCAAGAAAACCCGGCCCCAGGCGGTTCGGTCCGGGTTTGTGCCAAACGGTTCCCTCAATTAAGTCCTTGAATATTCCTCCAATAATTTAGTGTTTGGTACATGAAATATGGAGAATCAGACGGCGCATCTTTTCGCGCTCTCCGATTTTTGATATCTTCAAAACTCAGCAAGCTGCTTTGAAACTATTGTCATTTTTGGCCGAAAAACGAGGTCTTTGGGCTACCGCTTGCTGAGATTTAAAGATATCGAAAATCGGAGACGGCCAAAAGATGCGCCGCGCTGAGCTGCATATTTTACATACCAAACGCTAAACTCTCTGATCAATATTTGTGGCCTTAAAGTGATGGTTCGCTTAAAAAATCGTCGATTTTTGATGGGGTAAGGCCGTTGCCACGCAGACCTATAAAACCGGCCGGGTCCAAAACTGGATCCGTTGCTAACACTAATTGCGACGAACCGTCTGATCCAGCCAACCCGGGACCCCTACCCATCTCCACTCCGCCAAAGCATGCTACAATGCAGAATGCAGACAAGGCTAATGAGAATAGAAACAGACATAGTTAACATGGAGATGGTAGCAGATGATGGGGGTCGCATCCCAGCACAATATCAAGATTTCACAATTTCAAGATTTCACAATATCAAGATTTGTCGTATCCTCGTGAGATACAAGGACTATGTGGACTTATGCAGCAAAGATATGCCAACCCTCGCACCGCACCTATCACGGCATGCAATGGGAATTCGTGAGGAAGAGCGATTCTGGCTCGAGGAGCGTAGGAAGAGCGTGAGAGGAAATGACAGGGTAACCCGGCCGTGAGGAACCACACAAATTGCGTGGATCTACGAAATCTCAGAAAGAGCGAGTGAGACCAAGAGCTGGGAAAGATAGACACCGCCTGCGGCAGCACTGATCTCGTTTGCGAAGAAGGACGGCGGACTGCGGCTGTGTGAGGACTACCGAGCTCTCAATAAAGCCACAGTGAAGAACCGATATCCTCTCCCACTGATCTCGGAGATGCTCGACAGGACCTCAGGAATTCCTATCACCTCATCCGAATCAAGGAAGGCGACGAGTACAACACCGCGTTTCGCACTCAGTACAGGCAGTTCGAGAACCGAATCATGCCGTTCGGGTTGACGAACGCACCAGCTACCATACTACCAAGGTACAACACCAAATAGAGGAGATAAGTCGTCGGCAGAGCAACGACGTTTAAAGAGAGGGATGACCCTACCGGAGGTGCCGGAATGAAGTACCAGAATGCACTTAACGACAGAGAAGTCCAGCGGCGATAAATGCACCCAGAGAGCAAGGATAAGCGTACCAGAAGAATCAACATACGCACCTAGCATCCGGAAGATGATAAGCCCACCTAGAGAACAATTCCTAATGTCGATCGAGACGAGTTCAAATACCGACAGCTACCTTGAGCACCTATTGTCGAAGTCTACACGATCGCCATACCCCTAAACGCGTCAGTCATTTCACGGCCAAAGCCCGAAGAGACGACGAGAACAAACCAAGCGAAGTCAACAATGGCGAAGAGAAGTCCAAGGGTCGATGATGAAGCAAGTCGAAACACCAAGCTAGTCGAAACACCAAGCAGGTTAATGGCCAAAGCGAGTCAAAAAGAAAGGCCAAAGCGAGTGGAAAAATGACACGAAAGCAAGTGCAAAATGAGATGAAAGCAAGCGGGAAAATGAGACGAAACAAGTCGACCAAGACCAGCCAAGAAACAAGCGAAGTCCAGAGACGAAGGATGCCGAAAGACGCGTCGGTCAACAAGATCACCAAAAGTCTACCCAAGTTCATAAGTCTACCGAACCACGACGGCAATCAACAACCGATTTGAGTCTAAGTCGCCAACGGAGCAACGAACTTCAAAAGGGGGGATGACCATGTCAAAAAATGCGTCCTACCGACAAGCCAAAAGCCCACCGGGAGGCAGTCTACCGAGACACACTGAGAATTCGACCGAGAAGTCTACTGAGAAGTCGACCAGTCCAGTCCTACCGACAAGTTCAAAACCCACCGGGAAGCAGTCTACCGAGACACGCGCCGACAAGTCTACCAAGAAGTCAACCAAGATTCTACTGAAGCTGCCTATCAAGAGCAACCATGAAGGATGGTCACCGAAGCGGACTTCGAAAGACGAGTCAATGCCGAGTACCGATGACTACCGGCTGCAAGATATATTCTACAGAGCATGCGGAAGCACTGCACGAAGGCTCAAGAGAGCGCCGACGCGCTTGAACTTGGTAAGTATAACCATTTTAGAGAAACTTACGTGTTAGATATCGACGAATAAGACGCGATTGACATATACGATTGACGGCTACGACCGATGCCGGCAGCGGAAGCTCCCATTGATGCCAAGTCATGAGCGGAAGCTCTACCCTGATGATTCCGACAAAGACCTACGCCGAGATATGAGCTATGGGAATGATGGTCGTTGGAGCATGGGTTAGGAAGTTGAGATAATGGAGGACGGGATCACTTTTGGATGTTTTCTTGTTTCTCTCTTCTCTTCTTCTCTTCTTTGGATCTCGGCCCGGTACAAATGGCGTCGGCACGGGTTTTTACCACCAGCCAATGGAGGTGGAGTTTTCCCGTGCACCGGATCCACCGAATGGTCGCCCTGAGTGGTACCGATCGGTAGCGGGACTTATGAATTCGTACCAGTACGTACGCGGCAGGAAGGCACAATGCTTCCTTCCCTTTCCTTTCCTTTTCTCTTGTACAGTTATGCAGCCCAGGAGGTCTGCGCCTAAAGAGGGGGATAATGTAACGGCGACACGTGACTGTGGCCGGGTAACGGCCATTCTATATAGTCGGCGCGCCACGAGACTTAGATCTCTAGCGATAATCTTACCTATACACCTATTTACTATCACTCCAGTCCACGTTTGCAACCGTATACCTATAATTACCATACGTATGCCTACAAGGCCGAACGCTGGCGTACGTGCCCTTTACACTGTGGTGCATGAAACATATGCATTCCGCTGTTCATCAAAGACGACTTCCAACTGTGCTCGAACCACTTGAAAATTTGGGTCCCAAATCCTCCTTAATGTCGTTGAATTGTGGGTGTATGCTACCATCATGCAAGGCTTCGATCGAGGACCGAACTTACTTCGGCGCTGGGCTTCGGGGATCAGGTTGCTCACATAGCAGCCGAATCATCGCAGGTGGTGAATAGGAGCCTTGTATGATGTTCTAGTCCATTCACGGAGACGGTTCCTCCGCGGAGTACCTAGTCAGTTCGCGGAGGCCCACCTTCCGTGAACGAACCGTCCGTTCACGGAGTCCGTACCCCACCTCCGTGAACTGACTAGTTCATCCACGGAGTCAGTCAAATTTTTCAAATACTCTGCTCTGCATGCATGTGTGTGTACGCACTGGCATGTACCTACACTCTGCTGGCTCTATCCAGCTGAATTCAATCAGTGCAACCGCGTACATTCAGCGCAGCGCAATTCAGTACATTCAAGGTGTAAAGGCAACTGCGCTACTGTTCGTTGCAACTGTTTCAAAGCAAAAGCTGAGTGCACACTTCATTGCCATGGCCGAGATGGTGGTGCACAGTGCATAAATACTGGAGCTTCTGCTGCACCATCAGGTACTTTCAATCTCGAACGAAATACAAGATCAGTTCCACCGGAGCCAGGTCCCAATCAAAAACGCTGTTGAGCGAATACACAAGGAGATGCTTGCGCGCATACTGATCCCACATCTGCGGAGGATACTGCCAATAATAGCACTGATGTGGCAGAAGTAGATACTGAGGATGAGGAGGTTCTCGGGGAGGAAGAGGAAGAGGAGGAGGGAAATGAGGAGGGAAATGAGGAAGATGAGCCAGTTTCAAACAATGCCATGGAGCACAGTGTAATTGTAGTTGCGTCAGGACATCCAAGACGCATCCGATTGTAGGGATCACGATGATGTATAGAGTATATGGTACAGCTTGACCAAGGGCTAGTGGAAGCAAATTGGTGTGTGGGGCCTGACAGATGGCTGGGGGCAGCCGGAGGTAAACCCTGAGTTTAAGTTTGAAATAGAGCTTGAGCTTGAGCTTAAGTTTGAGTTTGGGTTGGAGGCAGAGCGGGAGGAAGTCAGGAGCAAGGAGAGGAGTATATAGGAGGAGCGGAGGGGCAGAGGGGCAGAGGTTGGGCAAGCAGTGCCTTTAGCATCAACCCGCCCTCCTGCACCATGCATATATTGTGTTTGTTTTAAGTTCTTTGTTTTCGACTCTACACCCAGTAGAGGGCGTCCGGCCAAGAACGGGAGAGTCCAGGCAGAGTGGAGGCCACAGCGGGGGCCACCACTCCTCCGAGGCGGCAACCTTTGTTTACTATTTCGTTTCGGTTTTTCCTTTCAGTGTCCATTATTGTTCTGCAGTTGTTTGTATACGACTGGGGATGTAAAAGCACGTGTCGGAGGGAAGAGCGAGCCCACTGGTTATAAGTTTTTGTTGACTCCGTGAACGAACTAGTCAGTTCACGGAGGTGGGGTACGGACTCCGTGAACGGACGGTTCATTCAAGGAAAGTGGGCCTCCGTGAACTGACTAGGTACTCCGCGGAGGAAGCGCCTCCGTGAATGAACTAGAACATATGATATCTTGTTGCCAGCGGGCTTGCCAAAGGCATGGAGCATTTCGTATGGAGTTTCGTATGGTGCTTTGTAGCCATCTTGGTCATCTCGTTTTGTCAAGCCTTCGTTCGGAGATCGCTGATGGAGGTAGACCGCAGTGTTGACGGCTTCTACCCAAAACTGGACATGTGCCTGGGAGTCAATCATCATAGCTCGAGCCTTCTCGGTGATGGTACTGATCATTCTCTCAGCGACTCCATTCTTGTGGTGAGAGTAAGGCGGGCACAGATCATATGTTGTACCGCTGGCGGTGAGCACCGAGTGGAAGATCTTATTGTTATACTCCCCTCAGCCATTATCGCACCGAAACCGTCTGATCTGATAGCCTAAAGTAGTGACTCGGGCTTGTATGGCCTTGTATGGGGTGGTGCAAGGTTCCGACTTCTTATCTGGGAGCATCCATACGAATGTGAAGCGGGTATAGTCGTGAACGAATAGTATGAAATGCTTGTTGCCGCCGAAGGTGGGAGTAGAGAATGGACCGCATACATCTCAGTGTACCAGCTCACAGGGCTTAGATGTGTGCTTAACCTTGACTCGAATGAACTTTTGCTTGTGCTTGGCCTGGATGGACACCGTGCACATCGAATCATCGTTCAAGTATTCGGTGATGAGAGATCGCACAGAGGTAGGGTGCATATGAGCAATGCGGCGATCCCATGGTCTTGACTGTGAGATGGTAAGAGTCATTCGAGTGGACTTTGACTTTGTGGCGGCGATCAGTGGGCTTTGAGAGGTAGATATTGGTGCACTCCTGTTGACTAGGGATTTGGCCCGGTGGCTTCCCTAGTGTTTAGTGCTGGCGGGCTCGGGCATGAGGCCGGTGGCTTACGGCCCCCATTAGCCTCGCCTGCCCCCACCAGCCTCGCCTGCCCCCATGCTGAGGAGGAGGCCTAGCTCCGGCACTGGTACTCGGCTTCGGGCTCCGGGTGTGATACTCGGCTTCGCCGAGTATGGTCTTTTCTCTGTATATAAGTCTAGTGTTTTCCTTCTCTTGTATCAATAGACAATTGAGCATCTTCATCCTTTCTCTTTTGCTTTCAACAACTCCCAGGTGCATGCGGAGATGAGATGGCAGGTGTGCTTGGAGATGAGTTCGGAGGTGCGGACGGAGGAGTGGTCGGAGATGGACTTGTAGGTTCAGTGGTGAGTGTGCTTCGGGTTCTCTTCCTCCGAGTGGACTTGGAGATTGTGCTTGAATCGGTGCTCGAAGGCGTGTTTGGAGCGGTGATCGGAGGTGTGCTTGGAAGTGCATCGAAGGTTGATGCTGTATGTGCGCTTCCGACGTTGGGAGATATGAAGCAGAGATCGTTGACACGATGACCGGTGATTGTAATCAGTGATTATGGCGATGGTATGGAGCATTTGCCGCCGCCAAACGTGGCTGTAGATCCGGCGGAGTCCAGTTGATTGACGGAGAGGCGTGAAAGACGGAATGTAGGTGTGTATAGAGCATCGATCTCATAGCCCTGAGTAGCGTCAACAAGTCCATGATGAGTTACTCTTACCCTGTTATCATCGCCAAGTTCAATGAGCATAGGTTGGCGTAGTTTCTTGAATGACTTGAAAGAGCTGTGATTGTTGCACATATGGTGAGAGGCCCCGGAATCAATGACCCATGTAGTATGGGCGGAGGAGGAGGAGGCGGTGAGAGCATGACCGGATAGTCAGAGGAGATCTCGATCTCCAGCGGTGGCGAATGAAGCTGTGCCTTTGCGAACTCTGGTTCGTATTTCCTTCGCTCGTGTGTAGTGAATACAATCGGGTACGATATGGCCTGGGATCCCGCAATGGTAGCACGGTTTCTCGTCGCTTCCTCCAGCATTGTCTGGTCCAGAGCTGTCATTTCCACCGGAATTGCCGTTTCCGCCAGAATTGCCATTCCTGCTCTGAGGGCGCTTCCGCTTGCCGCATGCTTCGGTGGTGTGATTGTCCATCTTGCAGTAGGTGCATCGGTACGTCTTTTGTCGTCCAAATCTCCCACTTCCACCACGCCCACGACCACGATAACCTCGGCGTTGAGAATAAAGTGCGGCACCGGTCGAAGCGTCAGCGCTTTCGGTCACAAAGGCCGCCTTCTCTTCGTCCAGTCGAATGGCATCCATGATGTGTTGTGAGGTGGGAGGCGGAGCGTGTCTCTCAAAGATGTTGATCGTTGTGGCAAATTCCTTCGGTATGTGTATAAAGAGATGAGTGACAAAGCTGTCTTCAGAGATCTCTTCGCCAGAGCCGCTCAACTGATTGCGGTAGTCGATTAGGCGAGTGAAGTAGGTAGTCATCATCTCGTCTTTTGCTGTGTGGCAGGCATGGAATTTGCGTAGGATCTGCGTTCTACCAAGTTTGGAGAGCCTGTTATCGAATCGATCGTGGAGGATATCCCACATTTCTGCAGGATGAATGGTGTGATTGATATGTGGGAGGATCTGGTCGGAGCATCACATATGGATGATGGATTGGGGGTTGTTTCGTAGTATACCCCAGTTTCTTAGTTCGGTACGGCCCTCCCGAGTATTGCCTTCTGGCTCAGGCTCTTCCCTAGTCATGATCTCGTAAGCGTCTGCTCCCATGATTACTCGCAGCACTTTCTCTTTCCGCATGGGGTAGTTGTTCTCGGTCAACTTAGGGATGTTGCCATAAATGCTCTTGAAAGTTTCGGTAGGCATTGTGCGGGAGGGTGGTGTTTTCGAGCCTTCGAAGATATGGTAAGGGTGGGACGACGGAGGTTTCGGGGTTTCAGAGGTCTTCTAAGAGTGGGACGACAGAAGTTTCGGGGGTCTTGGTGAGACCGGAAGGACTGTGATTTCTGGGGTCTTGGTGACAGTGGGAGGACTGTGATTTCGGGGTTTCGGAGGTCTTTGTAGTTGACGAGGTTGTTGGAAGGTCGTGGAATGAGAAGAAAATAAAAAATAGGTGATTTTAGTCAGTAGCGACCGGCGGGCTCATAACCTGTTGATGTGAATGAGTGAGTTGATTGTAGGTACAAGAGAGACGGACAAAGGTGCGACTTAAATATGATCAGCTTGAGGGCGAGCATTGTGCGAAGTCTAAAAGGGCAGTCATGGCGTGAAGTCTAATGAGACAGTCACGATCATGAACCTTAGGGATTCCTGCAACTGAGAGAAACGAGAACGGAAAGCGGGGAAGGAGGAGTGAGGTCCCGGCGACCGCCTGGGCCATCGGGGACTAGAGAAGCTGCCTGGAGCACCTGGCTCAGCAGCAAGCCAGGGAACTAGCACAGATACACCAAACCATTGCAAAGATGGCGAACATGCTGGAGGCGCAGATTGCACTGCAGGAGGCGCAGTTGCGAGGGATGGAAACGTGGTTGAAGGAAAAAGATGAAACACGGGATGCATACGACCAGGATGACGTACTGTGGGGCATGGACAGCACGGTAGTGGTCGCAAGAGTGGTGGCTGCCACGTAACAGGACCAGCATGAGAAAAAGAAACTGTACACTGAGGGTGGCGGCCTGGATTCCTCGATAAATGCTGACCTGACGCAGACAGGTGGACTGAAAAAGCCGGAGGAGCGCCAACAGCTGCATCCTGGACGGCAGCTCAACGCAATGCCAATGCCGAAACCGAAACGAAACCCAAACCCAAACCCAAAGTGTAACACAGCATCACCACCGGGACCAACACCGACAACAATGCCGAGAGCCACATCAGCACAGAAAGAGGAGATCAAATCAGCACCGACACCGACCAGACAATGGGAGACGTTTGCACAATGAAACCAGAAGAAGCCGGCCAGCCCAACCGCAGCCCTGACAACAGGCTTGAGCATTGCTGATAGACGCCTAATCCTAAGGAGAGAAGAGAGTGTGTCACTCCCCAATAAGATGGATGAAGAAGTTGGGTCAGCGATCATCAGCGCGCGTTTCCAACAGCAGGACCCGGCCGACATTAGGATCATGAACGGAAGGAGGAATGTGAAGGGCTCCATCCCATCCATCATGCACCAGAATGCGACAGCGGAGATGGCGATGCAGTACTGTGACATCATCATCACAGCAGTGAGGACTATCAACAGTGGAGTTGTGGATGTCGAAGAAAACGAAACCTGGGAAAGGCTAAAGATCCATGCAGTACCCCTCGTGCAGTACATGGGAAATGGCACAAATGGCGTGTGGATGATGCAAGAGGAATATGAAGCGGAGAACGAGGGCATAGCGATCCCCACCCAGGTATGATGCATGACGAAACCCCGCGCCATCAGGGAGAGGAGGCAGCACCGAGAAATCGCTCCGTCATGAGTAGCTTGTGTCGGAAAGGGAATCAGGCAGGCGCAAAGTTGAATACAGAAAGGCATTTAGGCGGCAGGAGTGTGGTACGGAGTCGAGGCGTTCATGAATGCGGGCCATGACAGTAGGTGTTAGCTCTGCTGTGGATGGGGTCACATAGAAAACGAGTGCAGCAACAAGCCCAAGTGTGGCTATTGCTGAGGCAATTACCGTACAAATGACCACAAGTGCAATGAAGTGGGGTTTACGGCAAAGCAGGGATCACTCTGCAGCTACACTCTGGACAAGTGCCACAATTGCAAAGGTAATCATATAGTGTTCAGCAGCAGGTGGCCAAGCAGATTGAAGCCGCCAAAGCTGCACAGCAGAGCAGAAAAACGGGAATAACTGGACAGGCTCTCACGAGAGACGCTAGTCACACAGCAACGGGGACCAACTGAGTGGTCGTTGGTCGTAGACCCAGGGTAGAAGCGGCAGCAGAGGTGTCAATTGAAGAAGAGGAGTTCACTGATGTGGAGGAAGTAGTGTTAGCAACAGGTCCGGACCGTCACCTGGGGTCCTTGTCCGGGTTCAAACCGAACTGTTGCCCAACTGGCGGTCCTGGTTGTCAATACACCCGAACCGTCGCCTCAGGTACAGTTAGATGGTACACTCCCAACCCTTCTGAATTGGGCTGGTTGTCAGCGCGTCGCCCAGTGGGTCCAGCAATTGATTCATACAAGGCTCTTGTATTTGCAGTATGTGAATAGTACCTTATTAAAATCGCGTTTTCAGCATCCAATAAGGTGCTTTTGCATGTTGTGCAGTTTGCAATATAGATTAATTTGGTATCTGTGTTTCACCTTTGATATATAATATTTTTGCCTACCAAGGCGGTCAATAATACAGTGATGCGTGTGACCATTCGCGCGATGCCATGATTATGAAATATGCAAGACCTAAAACTGTTGACACTCGGTTGATGCTCATTTTCAGCATTCGGCAGGAAGCAGATCGCTGTTGTTTTTGCCAGTACTGGCTGCCAATAACCGATAAATGGATGTTTGCAACCAATCCGAAATATAATTATCCCAGATGCAAAGTTAACAATGCTTGACGCTTCTTTGACCCTCATTCTAAGAATGGAGCGGTGACTGTGTTGCTATCTCTTTCGCCTATAAAAGATGCCAATACGTCCGTTATGAATAACACTGACCACATCACTCGTGAATTACCATACTTACAAGACCAAAAATCGTTGAGGCTCTATTGACGCTTATTTCAATGTATTGTCCATTCAACAACTGCTGCCATCGATAACTGTTTTGATCAACATTTGACCTTATTGGATGTCTTTCTGTCCGATTGTGACTCGGCCCTGTGGCAAAGCTGAGCAGAGTAATGTTCTTGCACTGTTCACTCTCACACGACAAAAAATGATGTATCACGCCGAAAGATTCATTGCGCCTGCTATACATCTGTTTATCAACTGATATTCACAAGGTACTTCTCACCATTCGCCACTGATATATTTCTAACTGAAACTCTTGGTCAAGTTACATAACGAAGCTGGTGAACCATTGACTCATTGGGTTCTACTTTTTGTTGACTGCTTTATTCCTCCTTGTTTCTATTGTATTGAACATTACCAACAGCTTTTCAGCAGGTCTTTTTGACTTCCGTATTGGCCGAACCAATCCGGAAACATTTGCTGCAGCACTCATATCCTGCTACTGTGGGCATTTCGGATCCTCCATGCCATTGTTGTGCTCTATATCAGATTCATAGTCTGCCACGCAATTGTCTTCACTGTCAGTTGGATTATCCAAGTCGCCATTCCAGTTTAGCCAATCTTCAGTGTCTGAAAATCATTCTGGTGCGCTATCCTCTTCACTTTTGACTGGATGACGGTTGATTCTCCGGATTTGGCGGACATTTAAGATTATAGTTCATCCTCCAGGAAGGTCCTTTGCAGACAAAGCTGGTGGCAAAGGTGATGTTTCTGACAATTTGAATGCAGCCGCACCTTCATGTTCAAAGAGTGACCAGGAGGCTTTTACAATCTCTGCTGTGTCCGAAATGTATTCAACGGCTGTCATCGGGTTATCATGAGCACGAGATTCCTGCTGTGTATCCTGTATGTTCTAGCTGCCCTGCCACATCTCCAAAAAGTCATGGACCTTGGCCAGTCTGTGGAATGTCCTTTCCGCCGCTTCTGTCTGCATTTCCGAGTCGTTTTCGGTGTTGGTTGTATCTGAAATGGGGTCATCGCAAACGAAAATGTCATTATTTGCTTGAGCACACTGCATTACAATGACGTTTTCTCGAAGGGTCTCGCCTGTGGTTTTTGAATGCCTTCAGTCAATAAGATCTTGCCCAAGGGGAACACTGGTCTCCACTCCGACTCCATGTGGTATCATAGACAATATGTCGCTTGCCACAGTGGAGAGATCAGTGTAGTTTGAGTGCGTTTCCTCTTGTTGGTGGCACAAGTCGGTTATGTCCGGTAGCCAAAATGTACTGCTAATCTGCATTGCGTCAGGGTGGTAATCATTGGAATTTGGATTAATCTGCCACCAGTTGTTTGGTGCTTCAGGCGGGGAATTCCAACAGAGCCTGGCGGTGGTGAAGGAGCATGCTGCGCAATTACTTGGTCCGGGTGTCGTCTCGGCCACATTGTTCGGTGCTGCGTATTCTTTATCATCGCTGGCCAAATCATATGGATCAAAGGATAATTGATAGGATCCAAAAGCTGTTGCAGAGGGGACGAGATTGCAGCTCAGTATGCTTCTGAGTTTATTGACTGGGACACGCTGCTGTTTGGCAGAGTATTCATTCTCCAGATACTTCAGAAAGGACTCTTGGAATTGGGTTTTGGAGGATGTCTCGTCCTCAGGATTAATAACCATTCCCTTGTCCCAGTTTCTGAACAATCGCAACTGCCGAAAAGGATCGGGGATATGTGCGGAAATGAGATGCCTGTCGTTGGAGTCACTTCAGCATAGTATCTGGACAGCTTCTGTTGAGCTAACTTCACAGCGAAGAACAAGTCTTCCTTCCATGGAGTCTTCTCCTTAGCCAAAGCTCGCATCACGCCATCCATGTGATTGAACTTGTCATTGTATACTGTGATAATGTAATGCAATGTGACTGTATGTCTCGTTGACATACACAGGGTCCAATATTGGAATGGTGTCGATACTTCCATGACATACTTCACAATGGTCCATTCATCTTGAGTGGTAAACAGTGGCCGGTAATCAGTGGATTCTGGAGCCACTCGCATGCGAATTGCCATAATCAGCAGGCGCGCTCGAGCAACTCCACTGTTGAGTTTCTATGTGTCTTCACATCCATAATGGGAAGTGCTGCAATGCGGGTTTGGTTTTTTGACAGTCAATGAACTCCTTTTGGAGACCAGTTGTCAGCGTAATCAATCCCGTAAGCATTCTCTGCTATATGAAGGTCAGTTTCAGGACTTTTAAAATTTAATGAAATTCGTACTTTGTCAATTATCTTTGCTAAACGTGGTGTCATGGCCGACACCATGTGGATTATAGCATTGCCCACTTTTCGAACTGTTGTACTCTTCCCAATGTCTATGGCTTCATTCTCTCTATATTGCTAATCGAGCTTATCGGCTTCTGAAGAGTTGGTGCGGCCTTTTACCCCAAGACTGTTCATGAATGCATCTAAAGCGAGCTGTATGACGTGCGCCATGGATCGCATATGGTTACTCAATCCAGGCCACTTGATTCAAGTGGCTGCAAGTGTCGATTGCAGCTCACATGTCATCGAGTAATTTGAGGAAGAATTATCAGTCGTAATACCAAGCAAACAGTCGTCGGTAAGCTCAGAATGATCAAGGATGTCCTTCAAATGTCCGGCTAGCCTTGCTGCAGTATGTTGGCCCTTGATCTATCGTGCTTAGGTAGCTTTCAAAAGTGGGAGAGAATAGGTGCTCAACATCATTGAAAGCGAGTTGAACTTCACACAATGCCCAAGTTTGATCTGTATAGGAGGAATTAACTGACGTTATGACTAGTTTGTTCGTTGATGTCCATCCATCCAAAGCTAGACTAACTTTGTTTTGTGACGGCAACTGCTGCTTAATTGCATCCATGGTTAGTGTATATTCCCTTCGGCAAATGATGCAAAGGGTCGTACCGGATGGCAGCAATAGGTCATTACATAATGCCTCATATGTCTGTCATAGCTGCAGATTGGATATAGTGTTCCATGGAATATGAGCCGAAATAAATCCTAGCATGTGGTAGCGATTCCACGTGTCTTGGTGAAATTCGGAAGTTTCAAAGTTCTTAGCTGCCAGGTTGGAACGTTTTGTCTGTCATCTCGGTCAATATGGACTAACCTGGATGTCAAATATGATTTCACTCTAGGAACTTGCTATTGTGATTCCTCCACTTCCATGCATCTTCAGGATGGCCAAAGCTGTTTCATCGACCAGCGAACTAGTCAATTCAGTAACCTCTTACTTTGTCAATTCGTTCAACATTGCGATGTGAGCTTTTGCCAGCAACTGCTTCCCCATTGAGCTGGTCCCATGATCTGATGGATGGCGAAGAACTTGATGACCAACGATACATATGATGCCAAGGCTGCTGTGGCAAGCAGTTTGCCTAGTAAGGCGGCCGATAGTTCGATTATGGATCAATAATGTCGCACAGCCCGTTGATGTTCCAATATGGAAGGCCTATTATCATTGACGCTCTGTTGACGCTCATTTTTAGTGTGTTGACTAGGAATCTGGCCTGGTGGCTTGCGTAGTGTTTGGTGCTAGCGGGGTCGGGCATCAGGCCGGAGGCTTACAATCCCCATTGGCCTCGCCTGCCCCCACCAGCCTCGCATGCCCCTAGGGGTCTCGCCTGCCCCCACCAGCCTCGCATGCCCCCATCGGTCTCGCCTACCCTGATGGTGAGGAGGAGGGTTTAGAACTGGTACTCCGTATTGGCCTATGGCTTTGGCAGTCGGCATTGGGTTTTCCTTCTCTCTTTTTCATATATAAGTCTATAGTTTTCTCTCTCTTTGGATCGACAGACAATTGAGCTTCTTCATCCTTTCTGTTTTGCTGTCAACAGGTTATGAGCCCGGCATTTCCATCCTAATCGACCTCTTTCAATTGATCAGTTGATACACCCTGTGATGTTTCCTTCGGTTGGCTTGGTGTACCCTCCCTTTCTCCGTGGGTTGAGTCGGTGTCTCCCTTTCTCTGAGGGTTGACTTGGTGTCTCCCTTTCTCTGTGGGTTGACTTGGTATCTCCCATTCTTTGTGGGTTCACTTGGTGTCCCCGCTCCTTGGGTTGACTTGGTGTCCCCGCTCCTTGGGTTAACTTGATGTCCCCGCTCATGGGCTGACTTGGTGTCCCCGTTCCTGGGTTGACTTGGTGTCCCCGCTCCGTCGCTCGACTGTGTGACGACCTCATGTTGACTTGGTGACGACATCCCCTTGTTGCTGACTTGGAAACAGCAACCCCATTGGTCGACTGTGGGATAACCTCTTGTCGACTTGGTAACGACATCCCCTTCTTGCTGACTTGGGGACGGCAACCCCATTGGTCGACTGTGTAACAACCTCTTGTCGACATGGTAACGACATCCCCTTCTTGCTGACTTCGTGAAAGCAACCCCATTGGTGGTCTGGGTAGCCACCTTTTGTCGAATAGGTGATGACGACCCGCTTCGGTCCACATTGTGATGACTTTCTTCTTGACTTGGTGATGACAATCCCCCTTTGGTAGACTCATTGAGGACCTCCACCTGTCGACAGTACGACTACAACCTATCGTGATGACCGCCAAGGTTAGCAAACTCAATGAATGGAGATATCATCAATGAGCCATGCAAGCGGAAACCATCCTTCTCCGGCTGGGCCTTTTGGTGGTGGTTGCTCATGAGATGCGCGTTCCGAGGCCTCGGATTATACCATCGACATCTGGCGAAACCCTAACGACTCCGAAAGTCGCTCCTGAACCCCGAAACTCATCAGCAACCACCGTAGTGTCCGTCAGAAACACCCGGCTGTTCCGGTCAGCTCTGACATTTCTGACGGAACCTCATCCCCTCCCATGGAGAAATACATGCTTTCCGTCGCCCCGTCAACGGATCGGGTTGCATACATGCCTGCTGTACTATGTGGCCGGATATGCACCCTCAGAACGACATGTGTATTACACTCTTTGCAGGGGTTGCAGTTATGTTGTAGCCGTTTACACAACACCTGTTGATGTTTATGCCTTCTTCCTGCTGAGTGCCACATTTTATGTCTCCGCTATTGCTATATATAGGATGCTGCACTCTCCCCATATATGTTTAGCTTTGAGATGTTGTCACTTATTACAATACAGTCTTCGCTTCGGATAGATCGCTTGAGGTTGCATTTGATCCGCCATTTAGAGGTCTCAAATATACTGACCTATCTTCACACTCTCTAGTACTATGCCCTCAGTCCTCCACATTCTGCGTTGATCCATCGTTAGCTTGTGATGCTTCTTCCTCCTCATCCGCATCGTTGCCATGCTCGCCCTCATACCCGTCGACAGTACTGGCTCTACTATGCCCTCAGTTCTCTACATTCTGCGTTGATCTAGCATCGGCTGGCGATTCTTCTTCCTCCCCATCCGCGTCCGCATTGTAGCCATCTTTGCCTTCATACCCGTCAATATTACTGGTTCCCAGGTCAAACCTTCTGAGGTCAGTCGGGGCCCGTAGTGGCTGGCTGGCGGTGGGGATGGCATCGCGCTCGTCGCTTCCGTCACCTTCATATTCTTAATCCCCGCTGTCCCGTGGCATCTCAAAATGCAGTTCGTCATCCGTACAGTCGTTGACTGTCGGGATGTTTGGGTCAGTGCCTCTGATCTCAGGCTCCTCAAGCGCTACTTCGGACCTCAAATAGTCAACAAGAATAGCATTGTCAATACTCGATGCTTGCATGCTGAACACCACGGCTGGCGTTGGGTTCTCTGCCTGTTGGATCTGATGTTCGACTGTAGCAAGAGTGTTTTTATACTCCCTCTGTTGGTGGCTCTCCGGTAGTGTGCTCCAGGTATTCATCAAGAATCTATACGTGTCTGCAATGACAGGCAAGGTTAACAACTTGCGACCCGTTACAGCGCAGCAGGATGCGATCTCACCACCGTCATTCTTTTAGTTGAAGTAGTTTGAGCCATCAGGTCTGTCTATTTTCAGCTTTGACTTGGAAGCTTTCAGATGAACACCTTTGTTCTTTTGCCACTCCAGGGGAGCATGGTGCAACGCGGTCCATGTAAAGATGATCAGTGGCGAGGGTATATGACCGTCCTTGTCATTAATGGTGGAATTATAAAATCCATCAGCCTACTTACCGTGGTTGTACACCCGATGATGAAATTTGATGTAGATAATCCGCGTGATTGCTTCCACCAGGTAGTAAAGTAGATGCTAGCCATTCGTTATCAGCTTTCGACTCTCTCTGCGTTCGATTTGGACCACATACTGCACCTTCCACACGCTCTGCTATACGAAAAAGATACTTATTGTCTGCCAGAATGGAATCAATAAATTGCACATGCTCTGTGGCGGATTTAAAGATGTGGAGATCATTCAGCTCTGCAATGTTGTCCCTTGATGATCCAATGAAATCGTATGTAACCTTATCGACTTGTGCTTGAACGTGGTACCAGTTTTAGAGTGTAATATCCAACTTGGGTTGTTGCTTCTGCATACCTATTTCAAGATGTCCTTTGTGTATGCCTGAAATGCTATGGATCAAATGTTTTTTGGCTGCATAGCGGTGTTCCAGTTCATCTCTATTATCTGCCAGAGTAGGGCTTCAGCTAATGCTTTCGCAACACGTTGCGTTGCATAACTTACCATCTCCAAGTCACGTGCAAACATAAACTGCCATCTGTTCCAGATGTAGAGCTCTAGGAGTCTGCCCATCGCAAGTACAAGACATGTCCTGTCTGAGTAACCAAATAGATGGATGCTGCGACTGCCGGAGACCATTGATCGCGGTGTAGACACCGACTCCGGTTGTAATTGGCACAGCCGCTGTCGCAGATTTTTTTATGTAGCTCGCGTTCGGAGTTGAATTGTCAAGATCGCACGGGCTTCTGGATTAGGGATGGGGGTAGGCAGGTTTTCACGCCCGCTGAGAGGAGTGGGAGTGATAGCAATTCCGGATGTGGGGCTGGATACAACGCGACGCGTTGAGTCTATCTATACGGTTCCTCCGGGTGCTGGTCTGCTACGACTGCTTGTACCCGGCATGGCGGTCGTAGTATGTATTGACCATCGCAGTGTAGCAGACGTGGTGGAAGTCACGCGTTGAGTGAGATTTGCAACGCGTGAATTGTTCAGTGAAGATGAGGGGGTGGAGTTCTGACCTTGGATTGTAGAGGGTACAGAACTCCCTTCTACAGAGGAATCCCTATCGCCAGCCGGTATGGAAACGCGTCTCTTAGCAGGTGGAAGATCAGAATTTCCTGAAGGCGCACACCGGTGTTGATTACGACCATTAGCAAGACTTCAAACATTATGTATGACCGGAGTCATGTCAGGGTGAGGGCTTTGGGAAAGCATAATCTGATAATGGTGTTTGACGTTAAGAAGGTAGGAATCATTTCATCTGCATGCATATGCACTGGCAGGCGAGGTAGACTCCTATTTGAGTGACCATCGAGAGATTCGACAAAAATGGAAGTTGTGGTGTAGACCGTGCTGGACTCCAAACCTTGAAAATGCTCAGGGATGAGATCCCTTGAAATGGATTCAATTGTGGGATTAACTGCCATCAGATTAAACTCAGCATTGAAAATCACTGTTACAGCAATGTGTGAAGGTCTATTCGCACCACTTGAAGGGTGTTGATGCCTTGTTGGCGCAATTATCATAGTATTGCACTCGTTCATGGCACAATACTTCCAACCATCGATGCTGTATATCTTCTACTTCCTGGTAGAAATGCCCCTTTGGGAGAGCTAAAAGCATTGCAAAGCAAACAATGACATATTGTCTATCATATGATATCAGTTGCGTGTGCTTTTTCCACTGCTAGGCGAGATAGCTACTAGTAGTAAGGCAGGAGACGGACGGAACAAGCGATGGATTGTCAATAGCCACATAGATCTGGCGACTTGGAATGATGTGTATAATTAGTAAAGAGAGAATTGCATTTTGTGTGCAGGTAGAAGGAATGCAAGGAGAGAATTTCGCAATGTCACCCATCGCATTGCAATTCCGATGCAAGCGGGTACCCAATGAACCCATTCCGGCGTATGATCACAGTTGGCCAGAATACCAGAGTGTTTGTTTATAATAGAAGACCGACAGAGCGACAAGAAACAGTGAAAGTGTGATCGGAGGGCGATATGCAAAGTGGCGATTGGTATTGAGGCTGGGCGCACAGTAATCCGCCATCGGGGTGTTTGTGACGGCTGTGACGGAGCACGTCCACTCTGACGGAGTTATTCCAACCGGACTGAAATATGTTTTCCTGATGCTCTGACTATAACTGTGAATCGGAATGAACTGAACCGGCATCCCTATCAATGTTCGATAGCTTTTTCAGGGACTGTGCGTGGTGGCTCATGTCCAATGACAAATCATCCTGACCAATCACTAACATGATGGAACAAACTATGCAACTGCGATCCCGTGAATACAAGAAACCGAAAGAGCTCAGGGACAAAATCAAGGCAGATTTTGAGATAATGGTCAAGCTCGATGGCCCGCACAAGCTAGAGTGGCTGGTATTTTGTAGCCTTGAATCTAACTTATCAGTCACAGAGTTGATATCAGCGCAAGATGCCATCATCGGGGATCTGGCGATTTGCGATGTTATGATTGACAATAATTTGAAATAAATCTATATGTTATTGAACCTCCAGAAATCAGATAAATGGAAGATGTTAACAACATCCTTAGAGCTCAGCGGAAAAGCAGACACTATAGCAAGTATCATCACGCATTTGCAATCTTTCGGGGTCACCCTCCCACCAGATTGAGATATCGATCCCGACTCTGCCATAATTGTGATGAAAAAGGGCCATGGTTGGCAACCTGGTCAGATCAGCCAGAAGACAGGCATTGTGTGCTCCAGGTGCGGTGAGAATATACAAAAGATTGTGAACTGTACGAATACAGACAAATTGGCATCATATGTGAATTAGAATATTCAAAGTGAGCCGAACCTGACATCAACGTCGGCAATCGACTCAGAGTCAAACCTCTTTTAGATTGCGATATTGTAAATCACTACGGCCCATGGGGAAGTTAAACACCGCGAATTTGTGGAAGAGATTGGACTCGGATAGGATCACGCACAGGACTTTAGATTTACTTTGTTTCACATTGTGTAATTGCATTTGCACTGTGTATTTGGATTCTGGTTGGATCTATACTGTAGGCTTGGATTTTTTTTGGATTTGGAACATGGAGGAGGATCTTAGACTTTTGTTTGTTTCTTTCGTTCTGTTTCATCTGGAAAGCATTGGGGCAAAGCGGGAGGGCTCGGCAATGGTACTCGACATTGGGCTCCGAATTGGGCAGTCAGCATTGGGTTTTCCTTCTTTCTCTTTCGTATATAAGTGTATAGTTTTGCCTCTCTTTGGATCGACAGCCAATTGACCTTCTTCATTCTTTCTCTTTTACATTCAACATAGAGCATAGTGACAATGCCGTTGTCAGTATTTTTGCATAGAAAGGCGGCCAATAGTTCGAGTAAGGGTTAATGTTGCTGCACAGCCCTCGCCTTTTCCAGAATGCAATCCCAAAAGTCGTTGACGCTTCATTGATGATCATTTTTACGACATATTAGTGATATTGTCGCTACCCTTTTCGGCAAAAAAGGCAGCTGGTAGTTCAATTATGACTTAATGTCGCCACACAGCCTTTGCATTTTCCAATATGCAAGGCCAAAAATGGTTCAGGCTGCAGTGACGCTCATTTTCAGGACATAGTAGGGATGTTGTGCATACGATTTTCGCCTAGAAAGAAGGCCGATTATATGATTATGGCTCAATGTCCCCTCTCAGCCATCGGATTTTCCAAGAAGCAAGGCCAAAAGTCATTGACGCTCTGTTGACATTCGTTTTTAGGACATAGTAGCGAAGCTGTTGCGACAAGGTTTGTGTAGAAAGGTGGCCGATAGTTCGATTATGGATTGACTTCGCCGCACAGCCCTTACATTTTGTATGCTGCAAGGCCAAATGTCGTTGACGCTCTGCTGATGGTCATTATTAGGATATATTAGCGATGTTGCTCTAACCAAGTTTGCTTAGAAAGCCGGCTGATAGTTCGAGTTTGACTAAATGTCACAGCACAGTCCACTGGATTATTCATGATGCAATGCGAACAATTGTTGACACTCGGTTGACTTTCCGTTGACGCTTATTTTTGGGATGTGGCAACGAGCCTGTAAGTTGCCTTTTTCACTATAATGCCGACAAATACATTCACTTTGGAATGATATGACAATGCCACTAATTGATTGCCAAATGTGTAAGACTAAAAATGGTGAACACTCTTTTAAAGCTCACATTAATCACATCGAAACAGCCTTTGTACACTCAATAATTGTATGCAACTAATCATTTACACATTATTGACATCCAATTTTGCATTTATGTATATTATTGTTAGCATTCAGGAGGTTTGTTACCTATCAATTTCTGATCACCTGATATCCATGCTACCAGAGTGAGAGATGACGTGGCGCTATCACATTCCCGCGGTTTCGGTCGGCAATTGATTGCACGTAGATCATTTCACTAGTTGTTGGAAAATATAGCCCGACTGCCTCACTTTTCCTGATCCAGCTCCTTCTCCCCGATATCCATGACGTACTATAAGCAATTTCAAATATCTCACCCATTTGCTCGCGGTCTGGGCTTAGAGTTTGTAATGGCGCGTACGTCAGTCTCCGGCTGCGCACCGATGTAGATGGTAATTGGGTGGATACAGTTGCAAACGTGGACTCGAGTGATAGTATATGTAAAAGTGTACGGTAAGATTATCGCTAGAGATCTAAGGCTCGTGGCGAGCCGACTATATAGAATGGCCGTTACCCGGCCCTGGACGTGTCACGTGCCACTCGCTGGAACCCCAACCACTCGCCATTACATCATCTCCCTCTTTAGGAGCAGACCCCCTGGGCTGCAGCCACCCGTCCAAGAAAAGGAAAGGAAGGAACCAATCAAACAACCGTTCTGCGTACGTACTCGTACGATCCAATAAGTCCCACTACCGATCAGTACCGCACAGGGCAACTGTTCGGCGGATCTGGCGCACGGGGAAACTCCACCTCCAGTGGCAGGTGGTAAAACCCGTGCCAACGCCATTTGTACCGGGCCAAGATCCAAACAAGAGAAGAAGAGAAGAGAGAAACAAGAAAACGTCAAATGGACCCTGAAACCTCCATATCTCCACTTCCGTACTGACCATGCATTTCCTTCACCATAGGTCATATCTTGGCGTAGTCATGACTCGGCATCGATTTGAGCTTCCCCTGCAGACATCATTCGTAGCCATCGGCGATCATCGATCATCGATTGTATACGTCAATTGCGTGTAGTCTCATTTGTAGGCACCTAACGTAACTTTCTCTAAAATGGTTATACTTACCAAGTTCAAGCGCGCTAGCGCTGTCTGAGCTCTGTGCAGTGCTTCCGCATGCTCTGGTGAATATATCATGCAGCCGGTAGTCATCGGTACTCGGCATTGACTCGTCGTTCGAAGTCCGCTTTGGTGAAAATCCGGTCGACTTCATTGTTGCGCTTTGGATAGGCGGCTTCAGTAGAATCTTGGTCGACTTGGCAGACTTGCAGATTGACATCTTGGTTGACTTCTTGGTGCGTGTCTGCGTAGACTGCCTCCCGGTGGGCTTTTGGCTTGTCGGTTGGACTTGGCTGGTCTGAGACGGCTATCTCCCTCATTTTGAAAATTTGTTGCTCCGTCGACGACTGCTCCATCTTATTGATTGTCGATTGCCATCGTGGCTCGGTAGCAGTGTAATTGTGAGTCGGGATTGTAATCGTAAAATCTCATCGGAATTGTCTAGGGTAACGTTGGTGAAATAGTCGATCATCACATAGATCTCGTCTTGACTTTGGACAATGATGTGATCTTCCGCTCCTGGCATCATAAGTGTGATTTGCATATAGCACTCGCGGTGACCACTTGGGGTGGCAGAATTGACGCCAATTGCATCGGGCGTTGATGGTATATCATTGGTGATATCTATCACGTAAGCTTCTCTGATATGGACATACTTACTAGATGTAATTCGGTGCGCTGTCGCTCTCGGAAGCAGCGTTGTACTGAATCTCGGAGCATCTTGACTCCGTAATAATCACATTGACGGCTTCTCGGTAATGGCCTTTCAGAAGAAAACTTTGGTGATTCTCTGGTTGACTTCTCGGTCGACAACTCTGCAGACAACTCGGTAGTCCTTTAGGTAGGCTCTCCGGTAACTTGTTCGGTATGCTCTCTGGCAACTTGTTCGGTATGGTGGTTATATTCGCACTTCCGCTGATATCAAGTGGGTTTATCATCTTTCGGATGCTAGGTGCGTATGTTTATTCTTCTGGTACGCTTGTCCCCGCTCTCCGGGTGCCGCTGGACTGCCCTGTCGTTAAGTGCACTCTGGTCCTTCATTCCGGCACCTCTGGTTGGGTCATCCCTCTCTTTATAAGTCGTTGCTCTGCCGACGACTTATCTCCTCTAATTGGTGTTGTAGCTGGTGCGTTCATTAACCCGAACGGCATGACTTAGTCTTTCCGAGATTTCGTAGATCCACGCAATTTGTGTGGTTCCTCACGGCCGGTTAACCTGTCATTTCCTCTCACCCTGTTCTAACGCTCCTCGAACTAGAACCGCTCTTCCTCACGAATTCCCTTTGGATGCCTTGAACGGTGCTGTGCGAGAGTTGCCATATCTTTTGCTGCATACGTCCACATAGTCCTTGTATCTCAATGTGAAGTCTTTCGGCAGTGCTATCCGTCGCTGTGATATCTCGGTGATCATCTCTTGGTAGTTGTCTTGACTGTCTCTCGTGATGCCATTCGGTAGGCTATTCAGTACGTCCGGTGGTCATATTCAATCTCGTTCGGGACTAATTCGGTAGTCATATCACAGTCGTTTGGTATATATCTGGCTCGTTTGTCTGATCATTCCTTCTCCGGCGTATTTGCAGGTATATTGGACGTCCGTCCATCACTTGACTCGGTGCACTTATCGTCGTTCGCTGCTAGTCTTCTTAATTGATGAATAAATCTCACGGTGCTTCGTTTCTGCACTTCTGGTACGGTAATTGTTTGCGGTAGAGGTTGCGATTCCATTACCGTCATCCCCCTCTTGAAAATTGTTGCTCCACTGACGACTAATCTCATACGGCTTGTTTCGGCGCAACATCGACTTATCATCGAGGTTGAATGACTGGTATATCGTTCTTCCGTAGCTCAGTAACATGGGATCTCCGAATCAGTGTCGGGATCGTATTCAGCGTTTGGTTTTGTAGTTAGGTATCTGCACATAGTGCTCAGGAGTGTACTCGGTGGAGTTATGCCGCCGGTACATCACGTATCTGTGTCTCTGTATATTTTCTGAACTCAATTGCTAGTCTTGTAACTTGTCATCTAACGAAAGGATTCATGAGGAGGGTAGAATTGCACCTAACCTCCTGCATCGCCCGAGGTAGTAGATCGTATCCCAAATTCCGTGGCCTCCGCCATAGCTCTTAGTGGCTCTATAAAGATCGCCTTCTGCATGACCGATATCATCGGTGGCATGCATGTATGGGCGAAAGTCTCCGTGCCGCGGTGCTTTGCAAAGTCTCTGCAAAGCCTCGGGCCCGTCTCACTGCCAAGATTCTGTCTGCGGTATCTTCAGTTGTCTGTACTACATTCTTGCGATAACCGGGAGGTTTCTGATTGGTAAGGCCTCCTGTAACACCATCGGTGCCATTACAATTTCCAGCTCCATCTACTTGTATTAGCTCAATTGGTAATGCAAAAGAGGATGGGAGCGGTTCAGGGTAAATCCAGAAGGCCGGATCTAAACGGTTCGCCACAATGGGGCCAAGCCCCGCCGTCAAACACTCCCTTTGTGACTCGGCGAGCCGGTAGCAGTCATTCAAGCACAGTCAATGTGTAACTCTTCTGCCGCAACTACTGCCGCTGATCCTGCTCGCTCATCCAGCATACGAGGGTATTCAACTTTGTGAGACCGCTCTCCCGTAGCTCTCAGCAATCCTAGTGGAAACTCCCAGTCAAAGGGCGAGTGCCATGACGCCCAGCCTGCAAGATAGGTCGACATATCTGCGGTGCTCCCGGTATATAGTACCACGGAAACTCTTCAGTTCTCACCATGTTATGCTCCAACTGCAGATTACGAATGGGATCTGTCTTCAGAACTTTTGATAAAATGTAATTCCGGCTGCAGAGTACGGATGAGATCTGCATTCGGAATTGCTCCTTCCCCATCCCGGGTTGATTAGACCGTGTCGATGCCCACACCAGGACTGACATCATAATCGTCCCTCTCCCGCGTAGATTCATCCGGGCCATCCAGCCCGCTACTTGGGATCTCAGGACTGTCCATCCGCAACGGGATGTGACGAGTTGTAATATTATATATTTCAGGAACGCGTTGGCCAGACGGTTCTTAAGGCATAAAGCCATTGATCACAGATGCTCGGCAGAGACAAGCTGGATCAATAAAAACTCCGGGTGCGTAAGGCACAAACTGTGGAGGGTGGACACTTGTCCGAGGGTGGACACTTGTCCGAGGGTGGACTCTTGTCCGAGGGTGGACTCTTGTCCGAGGTCAAATGAGATCATACTCAGTTGCCGATCGCGTGATCGTCTGTCTGGATATATGAAATTCGGCGTTCTGGTATCTGCCTGTACAAAGCTCGATTGGCTGTTGTACCGCGGGATGGAGGTATAACTTCGCCTCTGCCGATAAAGTATTTGGTGATATCCGACTCGGTCATCCGAATAGGTCGGAATTGGTTATCGGAATTCACCATCTAATTCGTTTGCTTCTGTAGGCGGTGTTCGTCAAAATGGTGACCCGATCTGATCGTTCATAATGGAGATGATCTTCGTAGTAGTCTTAATTGTAGTTGGCATTCTGCATTGTGTATGCTTCCACCATAGGTGCGATTTAATCGTGAAATGATTCTGCCGGAAATTAGCTTCGACTGTGGACTAACTCTTCCCCTTCTTTTTCCTCTTCATCTCTGCCCGAAGTGAACTTCAACAGGGCTGGCTCTCCTCCGTAAGTGCGCTCTCGTCTCTTCCGTTGGCGTGAGGAACACAATCATATGTGAACTTGATCATAGGATATGTAACTAAGTTGACTCGTATATTGTCTCTTGATTTGATTGGACTTCTACCGTGAATGGACGCGTTAAGGGGTAACATGATCTTGTAGTTGCAGCGTCTCAGAAGTCAGTGCTCATTTTGCAGTCATCGGTCGGCGTATCTTGTTCGATTGTATACGATATCTCTCGTTCTATGGGTTTAGACTCTTGGTGAGTGGGAATTGGTCAATTTGACCACTGACGCGGGTCACTGGCAATGCGGCTTCCGAAGTCATCTCTGCTTTCGTCAATTGACTCAATTCGGGGTAGACTTGTCCATAGGATCATCGTTATGATTGGTAGATCTCTGAACGTATGTGTAGTGACTCTCATCTTCCGATTGTTGAGTTGTAGTGACGCGTCGGAAAAGGAGTAAAGTGTCATCAGGGAATCCCGTGAGCGAAACGCATCTGTTTACTGGAAAAGCGATAATAGTGTAAGGGCGCGTACGCCAGCCTCCGGCTGCATACCGATATAGAAGGTAATTGGGTGGATACAGTTGCAAACATGGACTCGAGTGATAGTATATGTAAAAGTGTATGGTAAGATTATCGCTAGAGATCGAAGGCTCGTGGCGAGCCGACTATATAGAATGGCCGTTACCCGGCCCTGGATGCGTCACGTGCCACTCGCTGGAACCCTAACCGCTCGCCGTTACAGAGTTCTGCAGTTGGATACATGGATGAATCTAGCATGAGGGTCGTCGTTGAGACAGATTCGTCAAGAGCACTGACCACTCTTTCTATGACACGTATGACATCGCTCAATTAAATTTTGTTAGTTTATTTCGCCTCTAATATAGCTTTTGCTTTGTCGCTTAACAGTCACTTCCAGTTAGCAATCGAATCTTTTGGCCGCTTTTCAGCTTGATCTGAAATCTAGAACTTTCACTGGTGCCTTTGACGCTTGCACATGCGCAGATGAATTATCATGTCTTACAATGCAGTGACTGAATTCAAGACACATCTGACACGTCGCAAAATTGGTAAACAGATTGCTTTTCACGAAGATATGACTTCAAACATTGCACTTCGCATATCTATTTCTCTGCTCACGCAGGAGACGTCACCATGTCTTCGTTCGAATCCGACATCTATATGGTGAATAGCTGGCGGCTTTATGCCCGGGTAAAAGCTTCCTGGTTCAACTGCTTTCACTTTCAACAAATGTGATGTATCGGGCTCAGCAGCGGACTCAAAGCTGGATATGATCAGGTTCGACTGTGGGTTTACCGAACCAAGCCTAATATGAATAATTCCTGGTCGGGAAGGTCCTTGCAGCATTTGCGATATTCCGAGAACAATCTCAAGACACTCCATAAGCCCTCCAACTGGTGTTCGTGCAGGTGCCGCTGTGTCATCAACCATTTGCTGTTGATCGACAGCCGGAATCGTCAATTCGGATGTGCCATACTTCTTATGTGTTTCATGGATGTATTCGGGTGCATCCTCCCATCCCGGCTGTGTCAATTCACCAAGCGTCATCTGCTTCTGCCTGAACCTCTCCATGCTCTGCTGCACCGTTTTGGTGATTGTGCCCATCACCCAGCCGGGTTCGTCATCTTCCCTCACCTTGCGCTGCTCTGTGCCCTCATCGCCCTCGCCTTCTGCATCCTCCACATCATCGGAATATGCAACATCACTCATACTGTTTCCGATAGCAACCAGCATCTCCTGCAAAGTCTTATTAGGCACAGTGGTCGTCAATTCCTCGATATCAGAACTCTTCATATCTTCCTGCTCTTGATGAACCACAGCCTCTGCGTCTTCAACTCACTTTATTGCCCCAGCGGTCTCTCTTTCAATATAATCCTCAATTAATTTCTCTTTCCCTTCATTGTTTAAGAAGTGCGTTTCTCGTTGTTTCCCCGCCGCAAGCTTCTTTCTCGATCTTACTCTGCGCAATGCCCCAAGGGCTCGGACTCTGTCTGCCTCCGAGGTGCTCTTTCCTCCATTTGCTTCATGAAGTCGTTCGGTTGACCGCTTTGTTGATTTGCTATATCTAGCCACCAGAGGTGGCGAAAAGATCTTTTTCAGAGCATTGACCATTGTGTTTTGTGTCGACTATGTTGTTGGACGAGATGTTGGATGTTACAAGATGTGGACAATATGGAGGCAAGCTGGGTTTTTTATGTCAAGGTTAGTATGTTTATTCATCTAGAACAAAGGAAACCCTATCTTTTGACTGTCAATAAATCGGGAATAGTTAGGCTAACCATACGACATGACTTGATTGTTAGCGTTAGTTTCAGGTATTATCCCGGGGATTCTTTGAGACAAACATCAGCAAACATCTTTTCCCAGGAACAATTTTCTATTTGTAGCAGACAATCATGCGAGTTCCGCAGTCGTACACCGCAATTGATCGCTGTTAATCTACAAACAACATCAGACCGTTATAATGCACATCTCCGGGCGGAGGGAAACTCCTGCAACTTGCAGCTATCTGCAGCAGGAATCCTCTTGAGTATTACGAACATGTTGGCAGCTAATTATTCCATTCTGACACGAAGCTAACTGTATAATCCTCATCACTTCCCACTTCTTGTCGTTATCATCTTCCTCTCCTATTCAACACCAGCTAATGGTGGATACACAGTCACCTAAGCCGGGTCCGAGCGGATCCAAATCCAGCCGACTGGCAGGCGCCTCGTCAATAACGTCAAATTTTGGCACACAGCAAGTGAGCAAACACCAGTTTGTTAACTGCGACGCTGCCAATGCAGCCACCGAAAACATGACCTAGGATGCAAATTTAAAAATCATTCGTAAGACTCGAACCTGCACAAATAAGGAAGCAGCATACTATTGGAAGTGAGTATATCCATACTATAATCCACAACCTTCAATTAACCGTATACCATATACCGGGTGTACGCAGTGAGCTTCGTGACAAATGTATACCTGCCAGTAAAAGGAAACCTGGATGGTCGACCAAAGCATTAGTCCGCACTGTGCCCGAAATCCAACATTATGATGCTGTAAACTCTAGGATTTTCGCTGACCAATTTCCTGTGAAGCCTCGTATGGAGTGAATGAAATGGGCTTTAAGCAACTTAGAGGAGGCGAAATCAAAGTGTTGGTGGAACACAAATAGCGCAATAAGTCAACAACAATGATAGCGATTGAAAAATGGAGGTCGGCAATCGATTCGGGACCTCGTATTGACCCCAGAGTGAGGGTCCCAGCACAGGCGGGACAGCAGGGGAAGGGCACACACAACAATCCACTCAATTGAGTGGTTTCACGTGAAGTCTTGCTGAAGAACACGACTGACCCAACGCGTTGACAGACGAGCAAGCGACGACGCGAACTACCCTGGGAGAGGCGTGCTTCAAAGAAGTAATGACCATAGTCAGAGGGAGTGAGAGGAGTGGCCTGGACACGGGAGAAGCGGCGGACGCGGGGAGCGACACACCTATGGATATGGTGATGGAGATGGCGACAGCCGTGATATCCATCACTGTGGAGACTGTGGGCGAAGACACACCTGAGCCGATGGAGAGGAACGAGAACAGGAAGTGGAGAAGGAGGAGTGAGGTCCCGGCAACCTCCCGGGCCCTTGTGGATTGGAGTAGCCGCATACCGAGCACGGCTCAGTAGCAAGCACGCGAACTAGCTCAGCTACAGTGAATCGTCACAAACATGACAAAGATGCTGGAGACGCACACTGCACTGCAGGAGGCGCAGTGGCAAGGGATGAAATTGTGGTTGGAGGAAAAAGAGAAACAGCGGGACATGTACCACCAGGATGACTTGCTGTGGGGTAAGGGCATTACAGACATCGTCGAAAGAGTGGTGGCGGCGACAAAGATGGATCAGAAAGAGGTGAGGAAAACGGGCACGGAGGGTGCAGGCTTGGAGGCCTCGAGACACACAGACCTGAAGCAGACAGGTGTACCAGAGGAGCCGGTGGAGCACCAACAGCTGCAGGCTGGAACGAAGCTCAAATCAATGACAATGCTGAGACGGAAACGAAACCCAACCCCAGAGCAGAACGTGGCACCTACATCCAGAACAATGCCGACACCGATGACAAGAGCCATCTTGGCGCCAAAAGTGGCGACGACAACAGCTCCGACACCGACGAGACAATGGCAGACAGTCCCACCACGAAACCAGAAGAAATCGGCCAGCCCAGCAGCAATCCCGACAACAGGCTCGAGCATGGTAGACAGACACCTAATCCTAATGCGAGACGAGAGTATGTCACTCCCCAACACGGTGCACCAAGAAATTATGTCAGCGATAAACAGAGTGCTTTTCCACCGGCAGGTGGCGGCCCAGTTTACGATGATGAATGCAAGGAGGAATGCCAAGGGCACAATCACGGCAATCACGCACCAGAATTCGACAGCGGAGATTGCTCTACGATACCGTGACAGCATCATCATGGCAGCGAGGACTGTGGAATAAGCAGTCATTGATGTGGAACAGAATGAGTCTTGGGGAAGGGTGAAGATCTATCCAGTGCCTCTCGTACGTTACATGGGAAAAGGCATGGAAGGCCTGCAGAAGATGTGAGAAGAATTTGAAGTGGATAACAAAGGGGTAACAATCCCTACCCAAGTACGGTGCCTGGCGAACCCCCGCACCATCAGGGAAATGAGGCAGAACGGAGAAATTGCCGCGTCATCGGTTGCATTTGTCATAAAGTGGAGAAAGGCGGCAAAGGGCTTGGACAAGAGAGGCATCAAGGCGGGGAGTGTGTGGTACCCAGTCGAAATATACACGAACATGGGCTCTGAAAGTAGGTGTGAGCTCCGGTGCGGATGGGGTCACATTGTGACCAAATGTGGCAGCAAACCAACATGTGGCTGCTGCTCAGGTCATCACAGAACAAATGACCACAAGTGCAACGTGGTGGGATGCACTGTGAAGGAGGAATCACTCTGAGGTCATACGCTGGAGAAGTGTTTCCACTGCAGAAAAAATCACATTGCATTCAGCAACAGATACACGAAGAAGACCAAAGCCGCCAGGGCTGCGCGGCAGAGTAGGAAGACAGGGCGAGCTGGACGGGCATCCACAAACGCAGCCACTGATGTGGCATTGGGGACGAACAGAGTTATGCTTGGTTCCAGGCCGAGGGGGACTACAGTAGAAGTGGGGGGAAGCCAAGCGGAGATGACGGATGTGGAGGAAAAAAAGGCAACGGGGGATACAGAAGACAGTACGATGACGGACACTACGAACACGTCCGCTACTGACACTGGAATTGAGACTGAATCATGAGCCCTGGCCTCCAATGATCAACGCGATCCAGCCAAACTGGGCGAGGTCATACGAGTGGACCATCGTGGCCCTGGAGATGGGAGTCCAACGTAAGGCGAACGTGGTGTGCTCAAAGGAGCGACTGAGAGCTAGAGGAGGGTTCGGGATTACCCATTCGGTATATGAAATAATAAAAAGAAAAAGAATGTGGACGGCGATACGAAAGGGGAGTGGCCTGCCGGTTGTTCAGCGGGCGGTTTTAAGCAGATGAACTAACGACGATGTTACTGTCACTGAGGTTACGAGGTTAGGGGAGAAGATAACGAGGATTGTTAATGTTAAGATACAAAGAGACATGCAGTCGGGAGAGAGACAGGAACAAAAGGTGAACTGGCATAGAGTCATTCGGCAGGACGGAACTGTCCTCGCGGGAGATGTTAATGCCCACAGCAGGTTGTGGGACCTGCGGTGCCGCGCTCATCGGGATACCGCCTTCTTGGAAGCGGTGATGGACAAGAAATGATTGGAAATCGTGAATGATGGCCGATCCAGACACCATTGGACAAGGGAGGACCACAAAGGGGAGTCAGTCATTGAGTTTACACTGGCAAACTAACCGATAATTAGATGGACAATAAAGGGCGATGACTAAGCACTGGATCCGACCACGAGGTCATAGAATGGGAGGTGGGAGTGGACAGGCAGGAGGAGGCGGATCACGCGAGGGTAGTAGTGTGGCACTTAACTGCAATGGCTGAGCAGGACTTGGAGGCAGCGGAGAAGTTATGGATGGAACTAGCAAAGGAGAGACCTCACCTGAGTGCCGAGTGAACAGAAGACAAGGTGGAACAGGAGGCCGCATGGTGTCAGGAAGTAATTAGCAGCTTGCTCAATGCCACAGCAAAGAAGATCAGGATCTGCGCCAAATCAAAGAGGTGGTAAAATGCAGACATCAATCAAGGGAGAAAGGCGGTCGGGATGGAGAAAAGAAGAAGGGGGAATTGGAGGAAGGCGGTCAGGGCGAAGGCAGAGATCCAGAAGTCGATTTGGCTGTCCAAGATGCAAATGTGGAGTGATTACTTGCACAACCTCGGGGGAGCCTAGGTATGGAGAGCAGCACAATACACCAACCTTCGAGGCTATGACGCACAGAGAAGGCAAGCAAGCAAACACAGCCATGGAGAAAGAGGAGATGCTGTGACTCGAATCTTTCCCCCCAAACGACAATGACCAGTACTACAAGGTACCGCCAGCGGAATTCTCACATACACGCGTCACCAAGCAAGTAGTTGAGCGAGCGATATGTTTTCAATCTGTGAAAAAGGCACCAGGCCCAGACAAGCTCTCTTTGGGATCCATACGACTACTCTAGAAGTGGGATAAAGAGAAGATCATGAGGTTGACGAAGGCCGCGAATCGCATGGGAAGACACGCAGCAGTATAGAAGCGTGCCAGCGGTGTTGTTATTCACAAGTCAGGAAAAGAGGACTATACAAAGTTGAAGACCTACTACTCTATATCCCGGCATAGCTCCATGGGAAAGGTGGTCGAAAAAGTAGTCGTGGAGCTGCTCTCAGAAGAGGCTGAAACAAGAGGGCCACTGAGCGACAGGCAATTCGGATGCAGCAAATGGCGGTCAGCAATCGATGCAGCGGCCATCATCGTTGACCGAGCTCATGCAACCTGGACAAAAGGCCCCATAACAGGCGCTCTCCTGATGGACATTAAGGCAGCATTCCCAAGCGTGGCGAAAGAGAGGCTAGTCAACTAAATGATGGTCAGGCAAATGGATGGAGACCTTATACGATAGACTGAGAGCTTTGTCTAAGAAAAAACTGTGGAGATGATAATCGAAGGCAATGCCATGGAAAGACACCAAGTAGATGCAATGGTCCCACAGGGCTCACCTGTGTCACCGATCGTCTTTGCCATCTACACCTCAGGACTGATCAAATCGGTCGAAGAGTACGTATCAGCAGTCGAAGAGCTTTCCTTTGTGGAAGACATCGGCTGGGTGGCGACTGGAAACGATGTCAACTAAGTTGTCATGATACTGGAGAGACGCACAGCGAAGAGCATTGAGTGGGCAAGTAGATGAGGGCTACAATTCGACACCGCAAAAACAGAGACGCCACTATTCACACGAAGACGAGGCCACAACAAACACCTCCGGCGAAACATAACAAGGAAGATAATGGTCGGGGAAGGGTTCATACAGTTCAACAGAAAGGCGACAAGCTGCCTGGGAGTCTGGATAGATCCGCACCGGAAGCTCAAGGAGCACCACAAATGACACATGAAGAAAGCCACCGCAGCCGAAGCTAGACTTCGACCCCTCACAAAGATGTACCAGATAGTATCCGAGAGCGTAAGGGCCGTCCAGGTGGCATGTGTCCAGGCCATCACAATGTATGGGAGCGAACTTTGGTTGGATCCCAGCTAAGGAGGCTGTCGAGACGACCTCCAACTTCTCCTCAATCGATAAGCCAGATCTATCTTCGGCGCGCTACCCACCACACCGCTTGGAGCATTAATGAGAGTCTCAGGGTTTACCCCTACGCCAGTTATCATTGAATCCAGACAACAGCATTTCGCAGCGAGGGCAGCAAATGCTTGCAGAGATAAGTTAAGGAAGTTACACCGAGACTCCTCTTCCGCGACGCCAGTATGCCGAGCAGTGAGGGAAGAGCATGAGCAGGGCCGGACAACCAAAGTCATGACCGACGGCCCCGGGCCAACAATCAGTGGTCAGAAACGACAAACTGGACGACGCCACCGCAGCCCAGAGAGCCGCCCAGCGCTGGGCAAGAGAGAATACGCCAAAGTGGGAGCGGGAATCACGATGTAGTGGACAGATGGATCATACTCAGATGACCATCAAGTTGGAGCCGCAGCAGTATGCAAGCACAGAGACGAGTGGAGGTTCCGCTACAGCTATCTGGGCACTGAACGAATGGAGGTCTTTGACGCTGAACTGTGGGAGATCGGACTCGCGCTTGAGGTGGTGATTGAGAAGAGAGACATATTGCAGAAGCATGGAGTGGAGACGGTGGCAGTCTTCAGCAACTCACAAGTCGCAATTTGATAAACGGCATACCTGGAGCCGGGCCCCGGGCAGCGATTGGCAAGACGGATCAACAGAAAGACGCAGAATCATCTCGCCCACGGTATCGCAACCCAGATCCACTGGGTCCCAGGACACTCCGGCATCCCCGGAAATGAAGAAGCAGACCATTAGGTGTACTTAGGCCAAGAGGCAAGGAGAAGCACACTGATAGTGTCTCCATACATCTCGGCCTCAAATAGAGCTAGACGAATCTCCAAGGGAAGTTCAGTAACCAAGGCGCAGTGGGAGGCCAAGAAGTGCAGCAAGCACTTCAGCTACAGACTCAAGGGCAAGGCGGGGACCAAGACACCTATCCCTATAACAAAGTTATAGTCGCTGGCCACTAGGTTCTACCGATAACAGTATAGGCATACACCCACCAGAGTCTACCTAACACGGTTTGGCCACCAAAATCACAACACATGCTGGTGGTGTGGAGGGACAGCGACCCAGACCAAGACGCCAGAGCACCTCTTCCGCCACTGCAGCCGGTGGAGAGACCAGCAGCAAGCACTATTGAAATCGGTGGGAAAGGCGGCGGGCTGGAAAGCGGGCAGATCCCGACACGTGCAGGTTTCTGAGCTGTGTTCCATAGAAGAGTGCAACGAAACAGTGATGGACTTCCCGGTGGGCATGGACGTCGGGAAGTTTCCGACCAAATGATATAGCGGTATGGAGCGGGCTCAGGGCTTGGGAGTGGCATTGGCGGTAATGGGGTTATACCTTTCTTTTTGTCTTCCTCTTGTCTTTCATTTGTCAACGAGGATGAAGGGTAGCGGGTGGGCAGCTCCACCATCTAGCCGGCTCGCCTGGAGGGGGAGGGGGTCATTATGGTCCTGTCATACTCAAATTAGAGTGAATACAGTATGATTAAACAACGACAACAACACCTCCGCACTCACACATAAGACAGTGTACAAAAATACAACCTCGTATTCCACCAAAAGACAATAAACTGAGGAGTATTGGAACCAAAGCGCTGGGGCACCGCCCACAATGACTTTGAAGCGGGCCAACTATACAACTGTATTCCCACCGATAATTCATGCCCCACGAAACGAGTACACACAGCTGGTGCTTGGCACTGCCCAGCCAACCACGGCAGCTCCAGCGATGAGATCTGCAACAACTGGAACAAAGGCAGCTGCACCTAGCGGAGCTGCTGCTACACTCACGCCTGTATAATGTAGGAGGGACCTGACTCAGCCACACTGTGCAGCCAAACAGAAGGTATGGCACTGAGCCAGCCTATATCCCGGCGCCAATAGAGACGAACAGGGTGCGTAACGGACAAAGGGACAATGCCCCGGTGTCTCCGGTGCTCCTCAGCTCCGGTTTCGGTTCACCCTTATAGACACCTCCCAACAAAAGGTCAGAAATCGCGCACCTCTACTGCAAACAATATGGGACTATTCGCTTCAGAATCACCTGAGCCCAGGCTTGCGAAACATACTGATACACATAATCCGCTATGGGGTGTTCATCTGCAATCCAGGACGACTGCGATTCATCCTCCAGGAAAAGGTGCCATCGCGTCTCAACGCCCACACCTCAATAAAGAACGACATCAAAAAATAGCCCATCTACCAGCGAAATCCTCAGACTCACAACCCTGTCAGCCAAATACATAGCATCACCACTTAGACTTGCACCGAAGCGCGATGCTATCTAGTGGAGAATCCACCACCTATTGTCGCCAAGCGGGCACTCGGTGAACAACTGAATACTGCAGTTGTTGGGGACACTCACTTACACATCATTTGTTGACACAAGAGGATGATGGAGATGAAGATGAAGAAGATGAATTGTCTATAGATCCAAAGAGAAGGAAAACTATGGACTTACATATAAAAAGAGAGAGAAGGAAAACCCAATGCCGACTGCCAACGCTGGAGCCCAATGCCGCGTACCAGTGCCGAGCCCTCCTCTTCGCCATGGTCGCAGGCCAGGCCGATGGGGGCAAGCGAGGCTGGTAGGGGCAGGCGAGACCGGTGGGGGCAGGCGACGCTGGTGGGGGCAGGCGACGCCAATGGGGACAGTAAGCCACCGGGCCAAATCCTTAGTCAACACTCCCCCTTTGGCCCAAGGCTTTCCAGACGAAGTAAAACAAAACCAAAGAAACAAACGACAGTCTGAGATCCTCCTCCAAGTTCAAAATCCCAAATCCAAAGAAAATCCATGCATACAGTATAGATTCAACCGGAATCCAAAATACACAGTACAAATTCAAAAGCACAATCTGAAACAAAGGAAATCCAAGTCCTGCCCGTGATCCTATCCGAGTCAAATCTCTTCCATAAATTCGCCGAGTTTCACTCCCCTGACGGCCTTAGTGGGAGCGTCTGCCAGCATCTCCGTACCTACCATGTGCTTGATCTCGACTTCGCCTTTGGCAATGGCTTCATGAATCAAGTGGTATCCGAGTCGTAAGTGCCGGCTAGCAGATTGGAAGTTGCCCAAGTTGAGAGTTGTAACCCAGTTTAGGCCGTCCTTGAGAATACGCCTGGTGATATCATTGCTCGCAATTCCGATCTCAGAGGTGAGATCATGGAGCCAGTCGATCTGCACTTTGCCATACTCTGTGGCAATCATCTCTGCTTGCATCGTCACTTGGGCTACTACGCCCTGTTTCTTCGACTTCCAGGTGACGAGTGTTCTGAGGGCGTAGACGACGATTCCCGAGGTGGACTTGCTCGTGTCTGCTTCTCCCCCGAAGTCAGCATCGGCGTAGCACAAGATGGATTCATGCCCGAGGGTTGGGTCATAGATCATTAAGTTGTAGTCGGTTGTCCCTCGGAGATATCAAAGTAGGTGCCTCACGGCTTCCCTGTCTAGAGTCGATGGTTGGGCAGCATATCTGCCTACAACTGCCGTGGCATAGATGATATCTGACTTAGTACCAAGAGCGGTATAAAGAATCGAACCAATGGCTTTCTGGTACATTCTAGAGTCGAAAGGCTGCTCTTCTGCCTGAATGGCATGGGGTTTGTAGCCGATCTACATGGAAGTTGAGCGCTTCCGCCAGTCCGCCATCTCAAGTCTGTCAAGTACTTGGTTGATGTAGCCGACCTGTTCGATGCCAATTGATCATTTGCTGCGATCTCGAGTGACCGTCATGCCGAGATATTGGAAGGTGTCAGGCGCAGGGATTTGGTCAGCGGCCTTGAATCGATCGTACAGTCGAGATGCAACGGAGGTAGTGTTAGCAACGGTTCCAGTTTTGGACCCGGCGGGTAATATAGGTCTGCGTGGCAACGGCCTTACCCCATCAAAAATCGACGATTTTTTAAGCGAACCATCACTTTAAGGCCACAAATATTAATTAGAGAGTTTGGTGTTTGGTATGTGAAATATGTAGCTTCGCACGGCGCATCTTTTGGCCGTCTCCGATTTTCGATATCTTTAAATCTCAGCAAGCGCCAGCCGAAAAACCTCGTTTTTGCCCCAAAAATGACGATAATTTCAAAGCAGTTTGCTGAGTTTTAAAGATATCAAAAATCGGAGACCACCAAAAGATGCGCCGTCTGCAGCTGCATATTTCATGTACTAAACACTAAATTATCGGATCAATAATGGTGGACTTAATTGAGGGAACCGTTTGGTACAAACCCGGACCGAACCGGCCAGGTCCGGGTTTTCATGGAACCGCTATAATAGAAACGGTCCGAAAATGGAACCGTTGCTAACACTAAACGGAGGCGACAAGTGCCGATTTGCCAATGCTCATGATATCGTCGACATAAACTGGGATTAAGACGCTATTTGCTTCGACATTACCACCGAACAAGAGACTGGGAACTGCAATTGAGGCTTGGAGATTGAGATCGTCAACTATGAAGTCAAAGACATCTTCATAGTACTCCCGATTTGCTTGCTTGATGCCATAGAGAGTCTTATTCAATTTGACAAGGGGTCAGGCCTGGCCATATGGATCAGGCCACTTGCCTTCAAGGAGGCGCATATAGAGAGTCTCATGCAGAGGGCAACCAAGGAACGCAGTCGGGATGTCGAGTACGGCGATATGAAGATCATGCTTGGCTGCAAGGCCGAGGGCAAGCCGAATCAATGCGGAATCAATGACTGGAGAGGTGATGTCATTCTAGTCGCCAGGCTTTTAGAGATCGCCGCGGCCGACAAGTCGAACTTTCCATTTGTCAATTGTCCCATTCGCAATTACCTTTCTTTCCATAACCCAACGGCTTCTAATCATACTAGCACCTTCTAGGACTTTCTCAACGAAAGTGAAACCCTCATGACTTTCCATTGATGCCACTTCCTTGCCGATAGCTTCTTTCCAGTGCTGAGCATCCTCTGCATCCAATGCTGCGCGGTATGTCTCTGGGCCTTGCTCGATCATCATGGCTATACTGGCATTGGCTGCAGTTCTTCCGCTCGTTCTAGCCACGGGAGGCGGAATCTCTGCAGGCGGTGCCTCTGGAGGCAGTGTCTCTGGAGGTGGTGTGAGATGATCATGCGGGTCGTCAATTGGATTTATCGCTCGAGGCAATGCTGTTGCTTTCGGAGGCTGTTCCTTGGGTTTCTGGGACTGTACCATAGCTTTGCGCGTCTGTACCATAGCTTTTGGCTTGGGAGGCTCGTCCTCAATTTCTGAATCTGTATCCTGTTCAGTTGGTTCAAGGGCGATCTATGCAGGCTTAGTTCTGAGTCCCTGCTGATACAGGGTAGACTCATCGAATTGGACATCTCGTGCAATGTATACTCGGCGCCAATTGACGTCCATAACTCGGTACTGTGTCGATGGCTCTGCCGAGTAGCCGAGGAGTACACACTTGTAGACGTGGTTATTAAGCTTCTTCCTGAGTTCCGCATGGGTCCATAGAAATATTAGGCAGCTGAAAGTTCGAAGATGGGAGATATCGGACTTCTCCCGCGTCCATCTTAGAAAAGGCGTCGAATTGGGGAGAGCTCGGGATGGTAGTTGATTCGTCATGAAGACTGCTGTGGATACAGCTGCGGCGCAGAGGTTGTTCGGCATCCCAGCGTGCTTCAGCATAAACCGCACCGGGTCCAGCACTGTGCGATTGCATCTCTCCGACATGCCATTCTGCTGATGTGAGTATGGGGCTGATACTTCCCTAATGATGCCTTCCTCTGCCAATTACTCAAGAAACTTCTAACGACTAGCATACTCGCCTCCACCATCCACTCTAATTCGACACACCTTCTACTTTGGGTGCTGCTTCTCCACTTTCGCCACATACCCCTTGAACTTCGCTGGAGCCTCAGATTTGGCTTTCATACAGTAGACCTCGGTGTACATCGAGTGGTCGTTGGTAAACATAATAATATATTGGTAGCCACACATCGTCTGAGTCTACATTGGACCAATCACATCGGAGTGAATCAACTGAAGTAGTCGAGTCTTTGCCTTATCCTCTGAGGGCTGGAAACGCTTCTGGAATATCTTGCCCATATTTCATGCTTCACAGGTGCATGTCGATGGGCTCTTAGCATGCAATTGGATACCTCTGACTGCATTCGGGAGCCGCTTCACAGCTGGCAAGGAGAGGTGGCGGAGGCGAGAGTGCCAAACAAGAATATCCTTATCATCAACCGTGGGCCAAATGTTGGAATAGGCCTCAGAGATCTCGGGGATCGGAGTGGTGCTCGGTGGATCATCTACTGCTACCGAGGCGTTCGAGACAGAGACCGAGCATGTAGATGCCCTGAGGATGAATAGGCTGTTGATAAGCGGTGCTTCATAGACGAGGACTGACCCAAGACTCGCAGTGGCTCCATTGAATTTGAAATCGAAGTTGACTCATTTCCGCATTAACTGGATGATACTGAGGAGGTTATTTGTTCCGCAGGTTGGCCCATAAAGAACATGTTGCAGGACGATCTTCGCGGACTTCGCGTTTGGCCAGTTGACATAAAACGTAATGGTTCCAGAGCTTTCGACATCGACAAAGCTGTTGTTTGCCGTCTTCACCTGATGCTACCGCTTTGCCATGGGGTGAAAAGTCTCAAAGAGGTGACGGTTGCCGGTGACGTGATTTGTCCCACCGGTATCAGGAATCCAATAATCTGCAGATTGATTCGCCGATACGACATTGACCGTGATCACAGAGTCTGGTGTAGAGTCCGGGACAGGGTCGGAATGTATGACTGGGACAGGGTCCGAATGTATGACCGACCAGAGGAACAACTCAGACTCGGCAATACAGGTTGATGTGGGCAGGTTGCCATGACTTTCAGATTTCTCAAACGAGGCTCACTTATGCTTACTCCTGCACTTCGCCTTGATATGGCCCTTTACTCCACATCCATGGCATATGACCTGGCTCTTCCAATCATCACCCTTCCTATCGTTGCCCTTCCTATTGTAGCCCTTCCTATTGTTACCCTTCCAATTTTGTCCCCGACATCTCTTCATTACAAACAGTGGTGCATCTGGAGCAAGACCGCCGGCCCTGCAGAGGCGCGCTTCGAAGGACAGGAGGTGGGTGACGATGCTCGCCACTGTGTCTGCTTTCTCAGTGATCTCAAATGGGGATGCCAAGTTTCGCCATTCTTCGGTATTCGGGAGGTTGAACATGATGTAGAATTTTGTCCAAGAGTCTTTGATCGTGATGTCGCATATGGCAAGGTCATTGATTATCTTGTCCTGGGCTGAGATCCATTCTGGAACTGAGGGATATGACTCGAGTTGACATGATGTGAGCTTCGCCTTCTCTTATCGACCATCGGGCTTGATGTCCTTCTCAAAGTTGGCTTTGATTGTATCCCAAAGTGGTTTCAGCTCTGTGAGGTCTCGATAACGTATCTGGATTGTTGATTCCATTAGGGCGGTGAGTTGTCCGCATGCTGTGTCATTGTTCATCTGCCAGCGGTCCCAATTGTGGAGGAAATGGTAGTACAGATTGAGGTAAGGCATGTCGGTCAATTCCAGGAGGAAGTCGTAATCGGTATCCCGATGGTCACTAGCTGCGGAAGTAGTACCTGAGGAGGCGTCGCAGGTTGCTACAATCGGAGGTCTGGGAACACCCATTTCTCCAGAGACGTATTTCCAGAGGCCTTGCGCTGGAAGTTGGGCTTTCGCTTCTATGTCCCATTGCCGGTAGTTGCGCTCATTCTGTTTTGTAGCCATGGTTGACATGGCGGAGGTTTGCGAAACAATAGAGAGGTTAACAAATCGAGTGGCAGAGGTTGAAAAACGAGAGAGGCACTACTACTAGGCGTCGAGTCAGTCCAATGCACCACAAGGCAGAGGAGAAACGATAAACAAAGAGAGATGTTGGCTTGATCCACTGGAACAGGGGCACAGGAGAGGCAGTAACAAATATTAATAGTAGGCGTCGAGTTCAGCTCAGCGCCAGGCTCATAACCTGTTGACACGAGAACATAATGCAGAAGAAGATGAAGAAGATGAATTGTCTATCAATCCAAAGAGAAGGAAAACTATGGACTAATATATAAAATGAGAGAGAAGCAAAACCCAATGCTGACTCCCAAAGCCGGAGCCCAATCCCGAGTAGCAGTGCCGAGCCCTCCTCCTCGCCATGGGGGCAGGTGAGGCCGACAGGGACAAGCCAGCCTGCTGGGTGCAAGTCAGGCTGGTGGGGGCAGGCGAGACCGGTGGGGGGAGGCTAGGCTGGTGGGGGCAGGAGAGGTTGGTTGGGGCAGGCGAGGCCATTGGGGGCCGTAAGCCACCGGGCCAAATCCCTAGTCAACATGATTCACAGACACAGTAACCGTTGCAGAGGCCTGCGGATCCGGAGCAGTTTGTATCGAATGACAGCTCGTAGATGCATTTCGCCAGATTGCGCGATAACCTGACAAGTTGTGGCTACTAGCATTCGGCTAGTTGGGTGCAGCATGGTGTGACTAATTGCTCCCATTCAGCTGTAGCACATCTCCAGCCATATTCGACCTCTTCGCATTGACCTTGGAATGGATCCTCCAAACCCAATGGGGGTGGGAACCTACGCTCCACTACCTTCAGGACTTTGTCGCCATGATTCCACACATTGCAACACTCTCCGACAAACAACTCATGTAGAAATGAGACATCAGTCAGATCTGTACCGACCTGGGATTCCGAGTCAAGGAAGAAAAGAAGCAACAGCGACACTGTATCAGATTCCCTGGCAGAGAGATTGACAAAGAAGAAATGGAGGCACACCCACCGCACGACAAGCACGGGAAAGCGACGGCACTGGTCAACTCCAGATTCCCACAGCACTCAGTAATTCACAGAAGCCTCGAAACGGCCGTGGGCTTCTTGTTGTTAGCCTCCGAAGTGGTGTCAATCCGGTGGCCCTTTCTTCGCGGACTCTACGACGCCCTGATGTTCATATCACGAACTCACCACATTCGATTGTTGTCGGAGATCAAGAAGAACCTCACCATGGGGCAGCCATTCCTCCAGCAAGGGAATGGAATCCGACTTCCACACAACCCACGGTAATTCTTACAGCTAAGGACAGACGCATCGGGACAGAAAGCGATCGCAGGCTATTTCCTCAGATGAGGAGAAAGCCTGGCTAACATACCCACACCTGCCTGGCTCATCAGTACCACGGTCCCACAGCCACCCAAAGCCAAACATAACAACTGTCAATGAATGGACGCGGTGCTATACGCACAGTGCAGATGGACACCCGAGCCCAGAGCCTGGAAGATCAAAATACATTGCGACAACAAGGCAGTTGTGGCAGCACTTGCACAAGGAAGCATCAAAGGCTACGCAATCAGCCCGCCTAGGCAAATAGCCATGCACAGAGCACTCCAAGATAACAAGCTCAACTGCATGTGGATCCCGATCCAAGAAAACCCTATCGCCCATGACATTACACTCTCACTATGGAACAGAGAAAAAATCCCTAACATCCGCCCAAATTTACATTCGAAACAAATCCAAATGATAATGACGCGCCCGACACCAGGTATGACGAATCCAACCTCCCCCCCCTGGCGAGATGATATCTCTAGTGGCGACTCAGGTCCCAGACTCAGCGCACCTTAACCACTGCAAGAAACGACTTCATCCACTTCTGCGCAGTACGAGGAATCACGTCCTGCCCAGCCTCTGAAGAGCTACATCCAGTGTGGACATCCAAATTCAGCAAATGTAGCCTGCACACGAAGACCATCACAAGTTACCTCACATGCCTCATGTCACTTGACATCGACATTTGGCTCGGCACCGAGCCATTTGTCACCCATTGTGTACAGCACATCATCAGCAGAATCAAGTGATTCCATGGCAAGCCAAACTAGACTGAGTACCTTCCAATCACGCGTGGCCTGTTCATCAGTATCCTCGGAATACATGACGCAAACGACTCCCGCGATACAATCCCGTATGGTGCGTTCTGCAATGCACACGCCGGATTCTGCCAGCAGGGGCAATAACTTGGCCAGGGAACGCTCTTGTCCATGGCCACATGGAATTCGCACAATGGAACCTCGCTTGAAGATCTACCCAATTTGAGGAAGAATGGCTACTACTCGCACTGCCAAGCTCAAAAACGGACCCATTCAGCTTAGCAGTCTCAATCACTCTGCCGACATCCAACGACGTCACCTGCGCAGTCAGGGCCATGTTGCACCAATACGAACGCTGTTCATGCTGGACCTCTTCAGACCATCACATCGCCCGCCCCCCAGAAGATGGCTCAAGAAGGGATGCATTTGCACGAGAATATGTGGTCCAGCAACTGCGGGAACTGATGGGACGGCGGCAATGCAGCCGAGAATACTTGGGACACTCATTGGGAAGGTGATCAGCAACGTCGGCCAAGCCACCAGGGCTGGCCGATAACGAAATCCAACTACTCGGCCGATGGTCATCAAATGTGTACCAACCCTATATCCACTACCATCCCAAGCCAGTGTTCCAAATCACTTGCTGCTTCCAACACTCACCAGAACACTCCCCATAACACCCCCTCCACATCATTTGGAGGCTGCCTCCGCGGTTGGGACAGTCCAGGTGGAGCGCCCCCCTCAGCGGCGGCCTCCGCCCCCCCCAGGTGGCACCTCTCTTTATGGGACGTTTACTCTTTTCGTTCTGGTCTGGTTTTTGTGACAGTTCTAGCGTGGGAATGTTTTTGTATATGAGGAAATAACACCACATACGAAGGGAAGAGTGAGTCCACTAGTCTCCTCATTTCTCTCCTCCTCTTCCTCTTCGTCTTCGTCCCCAGTGGCCCCTTCCTCCTAGAGAACCTCCTCATCCTCAGTATCCAGGTCTGGCAAATCACTGGTCTCATTGGCAGTATCCTCCGCAAAAGTGGGATCAGTATCCATGCAAGCATCTCCTAGTATATTGGCTCGATGGCTTTTCAGATTATGACTCGGCTCTGGTGGAGCTGATCTTCTATTTCGTTCGAGATTGAAAGAACCAGATGGCGCAACAGACGGTGCAGTATTTATGCACTGCGTACCACCATCTCGGCCATGGCGATGAATTGTGCACTCGGCTTTTGCTTTAATACATTTGCAACGAATAGTCATGCAGTTGCCTTTACACCTACAACATACTTCGATGAGCTTGGCAGGGGACTGAAGATGAGCAGCTTATCGAAGAGTAAAATCTCGATGGCTATCATTTTGAATGGCCAAACCTGATATGGGATGGTAGATATATGGTGGTCCATATTGTGTGTACGATAAAATCTGTGTAACGTACTCAGTTGCGCAGTGAAGAATGTACGTTCACTCAGCTGGCTCGATCCAGCTTAATTCAATCAGCGGAACCGCGTACTTTCAACGCAGCACATAACTCCGACAACATACCACACCACCATATAGTTTTGCCAAGACCGATTGTATCCAATCAAGTTTGAAATAGCGAGAAAATGTTTGCTTCGGTTTTCAGTTAAACGAACTTCAACTGCTTAGATGCAGCCACGATGAGCCTCTTCGGAGCAACAATGAGTACTTTTCAGAAAGCTAAGGAAAGACTCAATAAGAAACTGGATGAGGAGTCTGTTACTGGATCTGAGGCGTCAAGCAGCCATATAGGCGCGCAACTCGAAAAGATGGGAAGAGGTGGACACGTCCCGGACGGTACCGGTACGACATCTGAGATTGCCCGGGAGGGAAGCCGAAATCAGAGGGCAATGGTTCTCAATTGAGGACTTTACAACCAAGCGGCAAGAATGCACAATCAGGAGGCCCGGGAGGAAGCACACCCAAGCCAAGAGGTTTCAACAGTTCACGGAAGAAGCAGCCGGGACAAAGAGGGAAACCAGGTTTACAAACAACACAGGGTATGTATGATACCAGATAGCACACGAAGTGCTACGATGAGATACAGAAGCGGATGCGTGGGTAGCCAAGAGTCGTCAAGGCGTTCCTCGCCACCACCTACAACGAACTACGTGGGGAGCGAGATTTCATTCCCATCGCAAACGCCGAGGGAGGCAGCACCTCCTACAGCAGTAACAAGTTATAGGGGAAGCGTTGTTGCTATGCCCCCCAGTGCACATCCTGAGGACCCTGTGACTGAGCCCAGGGTGAGCGCTGGTATTATCGCGCGAAGGTATATTCAGTCGGAGGAAAATAGCAGTCAACACCCGAAGGAAATCAGCGCAGAAGAGGAAATGGAGTTGACCCAGAGCATCGGAACACCCATTTCGAGATGATTCGAAATTAGGAACAGCGAGGATGATGGGATGATGGAGGTTCAGTGGAGGGACGAGGAAACTTACATGACGCCAACGAAGAAGGGAAAAAAGCGCAATAAGGGGAAGAGAGTTAAGAGCCCGCAAACGCAAGAACGACCAATCCTGAATATGCCGCAGAGACCTAGAGGGAGGAGGCTCGAGGTTGACTGGGCGAAGCTCGCAGATGAAGTGACGAATGAGAAGGAACCGGGTAATCTTGAGGTGTTTATTGGTGAGTGTCTTAACAACACTAATGGGCTGAGGGAATATATGTTGGCTAATGAAGAGTACAATAACAAGTATTCGGACTAGTGGGGGGAGTAGGCGCAATACGTTGCAGGCAGACAGAATCATACCGATGGGGCGGTGATGAGTGTGCGAAAAATTGGTATTCAAATTAAGGAGCAGGTGAGGCGAAGTCGGGAATACGACGAGGCCAGAACGGAGAATCTTGACGATAGGTTGAGCAAGATTGAGAAGACATTGGCCATGATCGCCCCGGTGAACATGGCTAGGACGATTCAAAATGCACTTAGTGGATGCATGGAAAAAATGATTGATCAGCTGATGGAGAGGGTAGTGAAGAGGTTTGAGAATATGGCTGAAGAAGAGAAAAAGAAGATGGAGATCTGAAGGGGGAAACAGGTGGAGGTTGCCCCAGAGGATATGATGAGTGATATTGAGTTTGAGCAGGGGGCCACTTTTTGGGAGGAAGAAAAGTGGAAAAGGCAATTCGGGCGGAGATGGAGGTGGATAGGCAAGAGCTGGACCAATCCAAGCATGCACCGGTTATTACACCAGGAGGAGTTGCGAATGAGTTTCCGACACTGGAGGTGGGTCAGATTACGATTTTGCTGAAGAAACCGGTGGTGCCTGCGGTACCACAGCAAAAGAGGAAGGAAGAGGTGAAAAAACCGGAGGTAAAGGAGGTACCAAAGGAACCAAAGGCAGTGTAACGGGCGGGGTCGGGCGTAGGTGATATTGGTAACACTAATGTTATACTGAAACGGGGCAAGAGGCTCGAGGTTCGTTTCGAGGAAATCAAGACAAGACAAGAGTCGAAACTGTTTCAAAGT
>Ga0307514_10000570_pt1 | contig 69779 bp, 84 predicted proteins | sample 16_EM_MG_FD_203088 | JGI IMG/M metagenome (GOLD analysis project Ga0307514, IMG submission 203088) | Populus trichocarpa ectomycorrhiza microbial communities from riparian zone in the Pacific Northwest, United States - 16_EM | ecosystem: Host-associated > Plants > Roots > Unclassified | place...
TATTCCCTTATTCAAAATTTTTAAAAATAAACCTCACCCCCCCCCCCCCCCCCCAGGGTAGGAATATTAAGCCGGTAGTATTCCATGTATAGGAACTGAGTGATATCAGGAACAGTTATAGTTACAAGATCCTCGGAAACAATATAGGGCGTACTTGCACCGTTCAGGCACATCATAACTTTCAACATCCTTGTCTTCTCGGATGTGTCCTAATCGATAGCGGTCCGCTGCAGGCTGGGATCTTCTGCCGGTATATGCTGTTACACGACTGCTGGCCCAGGGGTCCGCACGCTGGGATTTATAACGAACATCATGCGAGTTGGCAAGTATGTAGTACTCTGGGGTTTTTGTTATGATCGTACTTCAAGTCATGATATTTCTAATCCTGCTTGTTAGCTGACGGGGTAGCAGACGAAGATAAGATCGACGTCCTTCCTGTTTGAATACGATAAAATGCATCTCTGCGTCACGAAGCATTGATATCTCCGAGGGGTGTTTCGGCGCCGAGGCCGGCCTCAGAAGACAGATGACAGTTAAATTTTTAGGCCACCAGTCTGCATTATTAGATAGCCAGATAGTACAAGCTACAAACAGATATGAAAAATGCAGGGAGGTATCCCTGGGTTCCCAGAACTCTCCGAAGCTGAACACAAAACCCCAGACACCATCTATATCCTACCTATAAAACATTACAGATCCCGACCTCACCAAAGTTGTTCAAGCTTACTTGAGCTGCTGTCCCTATTCCTCGGCTACAGGGGTGCGGACACTTAAAATTTGGCAAGTACAAAGCGCAAAATGTCAACCACTAAGAACAAAAACGCAAAAGAAATATCTTCCGATACTGGGAAAACGTCAACCACTAAGAACAAAAAGGCAAAAGAAATGACTTCCGATACCGGGAATCGAACCCGGGTCTAGTCGGCACTCGCACGAATGAAAGCGACCAATGCTAACCCCTACACCATATCGGATTGATGTAATGGACTTGATAGTACCATATATGAGGCATTGAGCATTATACGCCGGTACGACGTTACGGGAGAAATCCATAGATACTTATGGCACTCACAGTGTCTGAGGAAAGTGTAGAGTAATAGGCAGCTGGAGGGGGTGGAAGGTACGGCAACACGACCATGCACCAGGGCGATGAGGCACACGTCACAAAAAATGACTCGGCCATCTCAACTCCCAACAAAGCACCTTCCCTCGTCTCCCTTCCTCCCAACCAGTTCCCCACCGAACCACCCACTCCACTCCCCACCACCACCGCTGCCTCATCACAAACGCCACAGTTATCCCCCAAACCACGCACCGCCACAATGTCCAAACGCCCACCCTCCTCCCCGCTAAAGGGACAAACCCTTCACAGACGCAAGACCAACGACAACAAAGAACCCGACAACCTCGTCCCCTACAGCAACGAAATGGAAATCGACAACGAGCATGGGGTGGAGCGCAGGGCACACGTCTTCCGCGACAACGACAACGACATCCCGCGCGTCTTCCGGGACGACCCTCCGCCATACAACCAGTTCCCGGACAACGGCGTCACCAACAGCGTCGCCAGCAGTAAGAACAACCTCTACCATCTCCTCAATACCCTACTAACCCTTACAGCTCCCCCTGCGTTTTCGCGTAACAACATTGCAGCCCTCATCAACCGCGCCATCGCAGCCGGATCCGCAGGCCATCAGAACCGCGCTCGGTCTGCAGGATCTGGCACTCACCAGGCCCGCCAGTCGGATGGTACGTCTCTGTCCCTCTGTTACCAACCCACTAACCGCCTTATTCAGCTCAAGTCGAGGTTCCCAAAGTGGCGCACAAACCCACCGAGCGCGAATTCATCGCACTCTTTGAAGACCTCCCTCCGTTTCCGTCGCACTTCCTGCTGCGCTGGAACCGTATTGACGAGGCCATCTCCATCCACAATGTCAAGGCCCCGAGTTGTCGGGATACCATTCTAATTTCGTTCATGGATGGGGTTATGGACACGGTTGAGATTGTGGGCCAGGAGGGCAAGGGCACCGAGAAGGAGGTTGGTGGTGGGGGCTGGCCTGGGGAGCGTGTGTACGACGACAGATGGGCTAGAATGCCGGAGTTGAGGAGGATCGTGGGTGTTGGTATGAGGGAGGTTCCGGGGAGGTTGTATGAGGTGTTCAAGTGGGACTGATCGGAGTCGGTGACGGTCAACATGCTGGGTGCAGGAATGGTGGGCATCTGCTGCTTGCCGATAACTGTTTCTGCATATATTTCTGATACTTCTGTACTCTACGGCGTTCGGTTACCAGTGTACTTAGTAGCTCCTTCATTGCGGCTAATTTTAGGGATTTCCTGGTATTTCGAGATCTCGTGCTTCTCCGTTCTGAAATGTCTCGTCGCTTGTCAGCAAGTTGTTGAATGTGACAGGTGGCCACGTGGGTAACTAAATGAGAAAGCTTGTTTGGACAACACCCCGGTGGGTGGACAGGGAGCACCAGACTGGTACATACAAACATTCCTACCACATCCGTAGAAAGCCACAGCGTGGCCTATTTCCAAGTGATCCACTGCTCGTAAAGTTGACTAGCAGAATGTCACATCCCAACCACTCCAGTGACATTATACGTACAAGAAAACCTATCATCGGCATATCTGATCCAACCCATCACAACCACACCCTCCTATTCCCCCACCTCCGGCTTCCGTCCATACGCAACATAACTACCACCCTCAGCTGCCGCCAAACCCAAAGACCGGAAAAACTTACTAGTAAACATAAATATGCACCCGTTTATTATGCGAAGTCTTGACGGCGCCATCACAAGCCGCACTCGCCTCCTGCGGGTCCATCCCCAAAACCCTCGTAAACGCCGCTGCCACACATCAGCCCCGCACCCTCGCCGAATCTCTCTCACTCACCCATCCCATACGAATGATACCCGGTCTGCGCCGACAGCAGCGCCATCGACCCCACCCTCTTCAGATCCGGGTCCTTCGCCCACGGCGCAATCGGGTGTTTGTACCTCTCCACGACCACATCCACAAAGCCCGCGTTCTCAAGTTCCTCCCGCAACATATCGCCCGTGACGTGCGGGGGCCGTCCGGTCTTGCCAATCGCATCCCGTAGCAGCGCCATCCACCGCGACACCCCGCAGTCTTCCGGGATCGAGTCGTCGTCCGAGTGTGCGATCATGCCGAGCTCGCACAGCTCCGTGTACCCGCCCGGTTTTGTGCAGGTGTGGGCTTGCGAGAGGAGTTTGGACCAGTCGACGACGGACTGGGCGAGGTTGCGGATGTGGATGAGGTCGAAGGAGTCCTAAATTGTTAGTGGGGGAGGGGAGTGGGAGGGGGGGGGAATACCGGTTGGTACGCCCATGTGCCTTCGGCGTCGTCGACTTCAAATCTGCAGTTCGGGGGAATCCAGACTGGTTGGATTGGACTGTGTGTTTTAGCATATCGTAGTTGGCAGGACGAGGGGCGGGGGCACCTTAGATCCACGCCAATAACTTCCGCAGTCGGATACTTATCCGCCATATCGACTGGCCAGATCCCGGTTCCGGTGCCGACGTCGAGGATGCGGTGTGGAGTTTCGCCAATCGGCGCTTTGTGGAGCTGCCCATCGAGAAGGAGAAGAAAGATCTCGTGGTGGAGATCCAATCTTCGAGCGCGGGTTAGCGCAACCCCATTTGCAATTTCAGGTCGTACCTATCCTGCTCCGTCTCGTCCGTCGGATGGAGATTCTTGTCCACGCCGAAATATGCGTGATACCGACGTCCTTCCCAAGCGTCAGCCGCCATCCAAGCGCACATCTTTATCGCGGGTACCATTTTCGTGAAAGTATTCGTTGACCGAAGACGACAAACTTGCAGTACTGCTGCCAGCCGCTCCTCCCAAGGAGGCGTACCCTTCATTCTCAGGGTCTTCCAGCTATGGAGGTAAGCATGCGCTGATGGAGGGGAATCTATCGGCGTACCCAAGCGGGATCTACATCGATGTGTTGTGGTTTCAGTGCCATTTTGGAGTTTCCAGAGGCTGTGTTGAGTATCTGGCAAATGCAAGATGTGGTACTCCATGCGGAAGCACCGTTTTTATATACGGACCAGATAGATACCAGCCACGAGTGTCTAAGCGCTACGTAACGGCGGGGTGCGGGCGGGGGACTTCACAGCGGCTGCCCCCACACCAAAGCTCAGCCGGAAGCTATTCAGGCATGCGTAGCGTCTGTCAAGATTTTTGCTAGACAAACTTGACTTCTCTTTGGTCTGTGGGGGAAGACACCACAGTTACTCGAGTATAAGAATCTACTGCTAGCTCAGAAGATGTCATTGTAAATCCACTGTCTCCTGTATGAGTTATGCTCTCCTTGCCCGATTTCTCGTCTCTCGCATTTGGCCGAAGAATTCAAGCAATTCAAGGCACGATAGCAGCTGCCAAAAGTTTTGTGACATGGCTATATCCCGCGCATTGGCGCATACTCAGTGCAGCCCTATGCAGGACGCTAATAACTAAGCGGTTAGGCTTGCCGCGGTAGCCGAACCGGGCTCTTCCGATCGCCGTTACCAGATCTTTGTCATTCGCCTTCGGAACTGCCATCCGTGCACGTGTTACTATCGATACCGTCAGAAAAGGGGCGTGTTTAACTCCTTTTCGCGAGAACAGCAAAAGAATGATTAGTACAGGTTTCGAGCCTGCGCACTAGCAGTAGCCTTTACCAGAATGGGGTAGGCAATTTGATATTGTGGATTAGTCTCGTACTGCTGGCGCAGCGGTCCAAGACTAATTGTGGATACTCGCGTCTGGGGATACTCGCGTCTGGGCTTATCTCGAATACGTACCCAGACTGCGAAAATAAATTTTGCTAGCCGAGCGAGTTTGCGAGCTAGGCTAGAAATCTGGGCACAAGAGAACGTCTGGGCTGTCATAGAGACGAGTATGATTCCACACATGCCCAACCTCTTCAGCATGTCTACTTAAACTGGCAAACGGATAGGGACACTGGTTTCAAGCTTTGGTGTTTAAGCACCTGTGAACTGTGCGGTGTTTGTATGTAGCACCAATCTAGAGTTTCGACCTTGGTGTTTCCAGCACCTGGCATTTACAGCACCAGCTAAGCTAGACATCAATTCTTGTTTAATAAATAGTTCGAACTGTAGTAATAGATAACAAGGGGTGAGATGCGCAAGAGGACCGGATTATTGTACCTTGTTTTTTGTAACACTTCGGACTCGATATCTTCTTATAATATATATACACTTGGTTTGTCGGCTCGAAGCATTCTCATTGGTTGATGGTGGTACGTACCATCTTACTGTGGCAAATTACAGAATGCTCATTGGTTGGCAGATGGTCATTTTCGGTCATGATTAGTGAACCGTGGCGCTTTGCTTGAGTGTGGCTCTCACAACTGCTATTGGTCAGCAATCCGAGCTGGCTAGACGCAATCTGGGTGGGCCGGCTCTCAACTTGCTGCAAACGATCTAGACGCGTTGGCTGGACGTGATCTGGACGGGCTGGCTCTCGAATTTCTGGAGACGATTGAGATGGGGGGCGTGCTCTGGATAGGCTGGCTATCTGCAGACTAGAGACAATTGAGATGGGCTGACTTTCAACTCGCTGGATACGATTTGGACCGGCTAGCTCTCTCCTGGCTGGACATGGTCAAGATAGGCTGGCTGTTGGCCAGCTTGAGATGATCTGGATGAGCTGACTCTTGGTCAACTGAATATGATTTGGATGGGCTGACCTTGGTCAACTGAATATGATTTGGACGGGCTGACTTTTGGCCGGCTGGAGACGATCTAGACAACCCTGACATACTCACTCTGAGATGGTTCTTGGTTAACTGGATGCGATCTGCACAGGCTGGCTCTCAGCTGGCTGGGCACAACCTGGACGGGCTAGCTCTTGGCTGGCTGTACGGGCTGGCTCTTGGCTGGCTGGACGTAATCTGGACGGGCTAACTCTGCGCTGGCTGGACGCAATCTTGATGGGCTGGCTCTCGGCTGGCTGGACGTAATGTGAACCGGCTGAGAGCTGGCTGGATATCATGGGTTTTGTGGTTTAGGATTCTTTTTTACCGAAGGGGGCGGCGAAGCCGCCACCATACCTAGTAATGCCTAGTATTTGCATGTTGCTATAAACACCAGGTGCTAGGTGCTGTAAATACCAAAGTGCGAAACCTGTACTTATTATCTTGCTTTTTTGTCTACCATTACCGGACTTCAAACAAATTACTCATTCCGATAAGTGATGCAGTACGATTGATGGCCAAAAAGAGAACAAGCGGGACAGCACTCACCCTGCGTCTGGGTACTTTAACCCTAGCCCTCTGCATATATCGGCCGACGTTATGATTTCTGCCACCCGCCAGTCACGGCTGGCAGAAATGGAGGGGCAATCGGTATAATATTTTTCAAAAGGTATTTTGTATAATAACTGTTTTATTATCCATCCAACAAATATTTTTCATGGACGTAAATCGGCTGTGAGAACAAGCCCAGTTAGACTCCCTTCATGAACCACAGTAGACATCCACCTCAACTTTCATTACAATGTTTACACACGCATTCCTCTTCATAACCATAGGACAAACGCCAATTAGATCTCCAGGACGAATCGCTTCCAACCACTCCCTCACCCCTGGCGTAGGGTCACGCACATCCCACGCGACCATATGGTAACGACGTCGACTGGAGATAGAAGTACAATAAGGGTTGCTCTGAATGTGTCGAGGTGGAATAGTTGGTCGTATTTCTCTGTCGCTTTGACCTGGTAAAGCACCTGCCATTTGATTATGTGAAGCTATGGTTACTACAGCTTCGTACCAAGAGCTACACGGACGGTAGCTCCCACTATAACGTGAATAAACACCACGTGCTGTGGTTTGGTTAGGTGGGCACATTTGTGAGTTTATGAAGCAGAAGAGAGCGTACCAGTATCAAGAGATTGGATCCTAAAGACAATCCTCTTTAGCGATTTGCCTGTTATTGTAATAGAAACGTAAGGCTTTTGTTCGGCGTTCCACTTGAATTTTTCCTTCTCCTCACGTAAAACGGTTGTTCGGACCCAATCTTCACGATCAATAAAGTGTGGACGAACTGCCTGTGGAGTTTGATGGGCTTTCACTTTCTGCGAGAGCCGGCTTCGTGCCTCTTTCTCCTGCCGTAAGAAATCCTCTCCAAGGCTATCCTTCAATTTGTCATCAAGAAAAGCGTCGGCGAAATCTAGCTCATTAGCCGTGATGTCGGGTGGAATAGCAACGTTGCAGTCCAGGAGAAACTCGGCTATCGATCCATTATGGAGACTAACCGCGATATGCAGCGGGGTCCTTCCTGCATTTGTTTCGGCATTGATATCTGCACCGGCTGCGACCAAGGTTTGTACGGCTTTCAAGGAGTTGCTCAAAACCGCATAATGTATGGGGACCGATCCATCTCCACATCGTTTATGAAATTCGTCGGGGGCATTTCGGAGGAGAGGCGGAAGGGCATCTGGAGCATACTGCGAAATTGTATGAACGGGGAATTCGAAAGGCGTATCTTCGATAGGACGGGACAATCTTTCGGACACAGGTACGTACTTCCGCAATACACCGGAGTCATGTTCATAGTAGTAGTAGGCGCTATCAATTGATCCATACCACGCATCAGCTTCATGGAATGTGAAAATTACTGCTGGCAGATCATAAGGTGAACACTTCTGGTGTATATCAGCCCCCAGATTTAAGAGGTCCTCTACCATACTACTATCACCCATCAGCGCAGCAATCCGGAGGGGTGGCCCTGCCGGTCCCACATTTGCATCTAACAGTTCTGGTCTTTTTACCACAATGCGTTTGATAATCCATCTCAGACCACTCTCGATTAAGCCACCAAACAATGCAGTACGCACATCGGACAACTGATAGCCTCGATCGAGTTCTTCTTTGCAAAAGGCACAATCTGGCCCGCTGCTTATGCCACTACCGTATATGTTCCTCCATTCAGTATCCACAGAGGACACCTCATCCCAATTGTGAGCGCCATGACAGATGCGTTTTATTATTTGTCTGTAGCTGCGGAGATTGGCAGGCGAATCAAACACAAAACAGTTAACAATCTCGAATAGACTATCGTCTTCATGTTTGACTTTGCTAGTATGTGCTAAGCAATTTTGAGCACAGTATTGATAAAACCGGTATTTCTCGACGCGTTCATGCAGCTGGCTCTCGGAGGTGCACTGTTCAGAGAAGTCGTCAAGGAGAAGATACTTGAGTGTCAATTTTGCCACTCTGCTTTGAGCTTGATCCGTTTCCTTTTTGGGGACGCTGTAGTGAGATAGTTTCGGATGTGAGTGCAAATAGTCGGAGAAAAGGTACTCCTACAAATGCAATTGTTAGACGTTAGTCAATTTAAATTGTAGGTGACATGTTTACCTCAACTGTATAGTGGCACAAACGAATAGAAACGGTTCCTTGCGAACCTAAGCCACTCTCACTCTCCTCATGTAAGAGACTACTACAGACCCTCAGCAAGTCCCGGGGATCAACAAAAGTTGCGTTCAAATTAAGCCTCTTCCCGTCACAGTCGTTCAGCGCGAGGGCTTCAACTAGCTCGCCCAAATCCAATGGGCGTTCCGAAAGGGTAATCCATTGAAGCGCCGAGTGAGCTAATTCTATGGAGCTGGCTTCATCGATATATTCTAACATTCTATCGTATGTTTCGAACAGCGTGCGGGGAAGAGTCGCCAGCGCTTCTCTAATAGCCTTTGGGGTTTGAAGCCTGCTGAGAAGATCGAGCTGACACTGTAACCACCGAAACCTGGAAGAAGACGCTGCGATTAGTTTCGAATTTCCGTTATATGAAAATTATTCCTTCGCTAGGCGGACTCGACTTGCTCTCGTACCCGACAATATTTCCCTTCACTCGCAAGCTCGCTCGGCGAAAGACAACGTACAGGCTGGCACACATAATCAGGGCGACTCACATATTTCGTCCAGACCCCAGGATAAGACTTTCGGTAATTTCGTCTTTCATAATCTGAAAGCGGTGGCCCCATTTCTTAGTATCCTTAAACTCCTCTGTTATTAGTTTCCTCATGTCTTCCTTTAAATTGACTTGTTCGTGCTCCAATGAAATTGTTGGAAAGTCTTTGAGTTCATCTTCTATATCCACCACTTTCCTGCTTACCACCAAAATGTTTGTGCTGTTACCGGAAGCAAGCATGATAACAAGATCCAAAAGGTTTCTCCTTAACTCAATGGGGCATTCATCAAGTCCATCGATTACGACGATTGATCGACGGTACAATCTTCCAACCTGCGCGACAAGCTCTGTGAGTTGTTTGACATCTGTAGGCGGCCCATGTCCTTGTGCAATTTTGGAAAACAGGTGTTTAACCGTATCTTCAAGTATGGTGTAGTCTAGATCGCATAGTAGTTGCGCCAAAAGAGTTCGAATGATATTTGAAGGGGTCTTCGTTGCTTCGTTGTTGTACTGACAGTAGAAGTAGGCAAAGCCGCACTCGCACTCTTTCTGGGACCTCTTGCCCAAACGTTCAATTATTGTAGACCTGATCCTTCATTAGCGACGCTTAATTCATCTGATAATAGGGATGTGTGTACGCTAAGATGGTTTTCCCACATCCTGGAATGCCGTGGATCCAAAGCATCGATGGACTCGATTCCCAACGCTTATAGATATCATTCTCGAATAGCCACATCCCAGTATCTTCTTGATTCTTCTCGACCGACTGCTCATGTTTGACATTATAATGCAGCGGTGCCAGCCACCTGACAAGCTGATCTAATTTCTCTCCTAAGCATGAGAACTCGGCAAACATGTTAGCGAATAAACACAGGCCAATCCTAAGCTTGGTACAATTCCTTTGGATAGTACATACGTTTCATCTGAATGGTTTGGTCTAGAATATGCTTTGATTGTTCCAAGTGAACTTCTCGTATTTCTGTTTTCACCTCCAAAGCAATTAATCTCAGGCTTTACGTCAGTGTAATCCTCGAAATCAAAAGAGACACAAATGAACTCACGCAATATCAGCCTGTAGTGCTTGCTGAAATGTTTGCTGATATCTACCCAACCGAGAAATGAAATTCATAATCTCTGGCTCTTTGATGGGCCACTTGAGTTGCCAATGCAGTTTCTCTCTGAATTTATTCCGTCGACGGCCCCCCATTTCTCTGATGAGCGCCCCAAGCGTGTACTCGCAATCTTTGAGCGCCGTAGACAACTGTGATATAACTGGAGGGAGTCCTCCCTGACAGGCCGCATCGAGTCGGCCTGATATGTCTCGGAGGCCGCAGAGCGTTTTCTGGACCGTCAAAAGCTCTTGCTCCAGTTTCTCCACGGACTTTGAACAGTTATTTGCGGATTTCGCGTATTTGTAAAACAGCCCGCATGCATTCGCCGTAAGATCGACGACAGCGATGATATTTGCCGCTATTCCGAGTCCCTCCATGATTCTTTGGCGCAAGAATTGCGAATCTTGAAATCTCTGACAATATGAGGTACTGAACGAGACGGATGGAGGCGAACGAGAGTTTTAGAGTCTTGAGAATTTGAGCTGGGTATGGTGCGATTTTTGACTATCCTCGATTAAAGCTGACGATGTGATATTACACAACACGAGTTGGAAGATAGTTCAAACGTTTTTCGTGCTCTCGTGCGGGGTACAGGTCTGTAACGCGAGTTGTGCTTCATCTAACCCTCCAATTGCGACGAATCCGATTGCTAAAAAAATGTGCGCTAGTATGTACGTATTTAGACCAATCCTATGGAGACACATCGAAAACCAGGGTCATTGACTGTATCTGCAGGCTGCATGCAAGCCGGTTATGCAAGCCATATTGGGCAGTGTATATTCTTTTAGAGGACCCAAACCTCCCTGGAAGGCAGGGACGACTAAGAACCAGACGAATAAAAGCTGGAATTGGGCGTTCAACAATGCCACCAAAATGTCGGAATACGGTATGGTTTAGTCGTTTTATGATCTGACAGAAGGACCAGGAGAAGATCTTAGGAGCCCGTTCATGGAATACGTACCTTTTGGACGACGTGGTATAATGATCGTCTTCGGGGGGAAAAGTTGTCCCACAAGTACTGAATTTTGAGTGAATATGGCGATGATGTTTTTGCGCGCGTAAGCTTCCTGGATCTATTGACTACGATGCGCCTTGAACCTATGGCTACTGCATGTAGAAGAACTCCATGTTCTACCCCAACCACCAAGTAAATCGTGTTATGAGGGCGTTTTGTCGAGTTTCTAACTACACAGTGCCCTCAAATTTACAGAACATCTTCTCGAGGGGTTCTGAGGATATATATGAAAGCATGAAGAACCTAGAAGATTTTTTGGTGCTGTAGTGGCTGGTGCCGTTGCCAGAGTCATGCTTGAGAGCACGCCGGTGAGCATAGCAGCCCCCAATATGGCCCGTTCCTAAATAAACTCTAGGAGTTTCCTGCGGGTAACCAAATGAGAGTGACTGGAAATTCAGAGCGAGATCTGTCCCCGGATTGTGGTGGTTTTAGTGTTTACTTGGTGGGTAGGATAACCCCCTTGGCCAAGAGGACGATTTGGCCGGTGGGGTAGAACATGTACATGTCTACGACATATCATCTAAGTGATGGTTTAGCCAATTGACTGCCGGAATTGGTAATCTAGGGGGTCTGCCGCTATGGAGATATCCGGGGTGTTCTGTGATGAAGGCCGCCTGACAATTCAAGCTACAATGATGTGCCTGAGAGAGGAGGGCACGCGAGTTTAGATGATATGCTGATTATCTCTTTGTCTTCATTTACTTGCCATAAAGTGTATTCGGGTATATTCCTGGCTTTCAATTTACTCAGTTGTCCAAGCTGATAGCAATTCTGAGAATCGATGCCAAAGCAGGATGAACATAGCTGTACGTCGATTAGGCGGCATATGATATCTGTTGGCGGGGTGTTCAACTACACTCTATAACTTAATCCCAACCATTTTTCGTTTTTCGATCTTACCGAACTGTCCTGAATAAACTCCTATGACCCTGAAGCCGACTAGTACAGACTACCCAATGTCTTAATCGATATGATCCGCGGCAGGTAGCGTAAATTTTTAAGGATATCCAACGCCTGTGTCGCTGCTAACAGATAATTTAGTAGCACTGGTAACGCCACCCTTAGAGCACTAGATAAAGGTTGAGACCACACCGAACCAGAAACTATCTTTTCCATTTCGCCGCCTGCAAACAACGTGGCTACGCCGGAGTACACGAATAATGGCTCCGGCAGAGTCCAATTCCATACCTACGGTGAGATTGCAGATATTTCCTATGGGATTGTATCTATAACTGTTATCTTTTACTTGATATCCTCTTTTGGAAAGAAACACTGAGAAGAAGGCACTACGAGAACATTTCACTCATGGTCTACAGCTTGGAAGCACGTAGGACATGGCATAGCAAGAGCTGGCAAGATGTTCTGAACACTGGAATTTGGAGTTGTTTTAAGTAGTATTTCCTTACGGATGGGCAGATAGGTACGGTATGGTGAGGTTTAATGGGTACTGTTAGGCTTCAGTATCTGTCGCCGGATCCAGGCACCGTGGCAGTACCATAAGTATTTCCCATTTCAACATATATACAATCGGCCTCTGGCTTTGGGCAGTTCAATAAATACACCTGCGCTCGTAATAGATGTCTGAGTCCTTATCATGTGCATCCCATGTAATATCATTGTTCATCATTCATTATGGCCGGCAGTTGCCATACCTATATGATTTCTGCCCATGGTACCATATTTAATTTTGACTATCCAAGGGGATATAGGGATATCCCTCCGTTTTATGAGCTCTCGCCGCCTTACGGTGGTCTAACTAGCTAGGTCAATTCTGAAGTCACTTCACACTAGTCAACTTTGGCTGCTCGTTTCCGTCTACCTATATATGTGGTCTATTAGAATTTCGCCGCGTCTTCGGCGACCAACAACCAAATACTATCATTTCTCCAGAATTTCTTCACCCATATCCTTTAAACAGCAGGCGGACTCTTCCAGTTCTTCCCTGAACGATAATATGCAATGCTCTAATCTAGCCTGCGCTTTCTTTACAAATCACAGTCGAGCACACCCCCTAGGACCACTATAGCCCAGTGTCTACTGTGCTGTCTATGGGGCTTGTAAATTCTTCGATAGGCTCTGAACTCTCGAATTTGCTGACGTAGCATGCTACTATATCAACGCAAGAGGTGAAGGACTAACAGCTACGGTCATAGAGTTATGAAAGACAAGGCTTCCCGTCTGCTCAGCCATATTTAAGCATAACATCGCCAGGTTAGTACTGCAGTGGGTGACCATGCGGGAATCCCTGGTACTGTAGTTTTGCTCCTCTTTTGTCACTGAGCTCCAAGTAGGTATCTCAATGTCCTTTAAGAAGATAACTACTACCGGTGAATTTTAGGGCCGCAATTACACCTAGAGTCCAAATTCACTCATATGAAGTGAATGCTAGAATTAACTGTTCGGAGCTACGGCAGGTCCAACCTGTTTGCTCCGAAGGGGCGTTCATGAAGGCAGGATGACACTGGTGTGTAGTCCCTCTCGCTCCGCAATGCATTACTTCTGTCCCCGGAAAGTGCGCACTCGGAACCGTACATGACGCACTTCCCTTCTGCCTTCTGAACCGCACCAACATTCCCCAACACCAAATCCTCACACAGACACCTCCACAACACCACATCCCGCCCACCCCAAGCTCACCTTCCATAACAGCCGCAACTTCACCACCTCATAACTCTCAGGATTACTCCTCTCCTCCAGCATCCTATAGTAACCCCTGGAAACCCCAAATCACTTCTCTACCCCACCAGCCCTAAACCTCTCTCCCAATCTCACCCTGACCAAATCCCCTCTCCGTCTCCCGTGCCCTCATCATTTCTAGGAGCACATACGTCAACATCGGCGGAGCAAGTTCAAAACACGCCCAATCAACACCTTCCACGCCCACGGATTGTGCTCTTCAAGTTGTGCGCGCGAATCCACAATCGACCCCAGGCCTAGCGCTATACATATGATCCCGCATAAATTCGGATCCTTTTCCATCAGCGTGGGATAGTGGGTGGGACCGTAAGCAACCACCGGTTGAGTTCATGCACAAACATGATGCCTTCAACTTACTCCTCCCGTACCGTTGCGGGCCTCTTGCCACTTCCTCTCCGGGGGGATCTTCAGGCAAGTACACCTCTACCTCTACACCTCTACTTCCTCGCTCGGAAACGCCACGGGTAACGACGCAAGCACACCACCGTTTAAGAAATATACATCCGATGAGACAACGATGACCCAGCCTTGGGGTGCATATTTACCAGCAATTGGGGGACAAGTAGGAAGTAAGCGATGTGGATGGCCTGAAACGACAACTCTTACCGTCCTGGGTGCGGGTGATGCCAGATTTCAAAGTCTATGCGAAGGCGTTATAGATGATTATGGATAGTTATCGGGGGAAGTAAAGGGTGGAGATTGTGTCTGTGAAGGCACGGACGGAGGCGAGGGAGGCGGGGTCTAGGGTGTGGATATGGAGGTTGGGATGGGCGGAGATTGTCGAGCCACGGACGGCGAGGACGGCGTGATAGGTTAGGTATGAAGTGAGGAAGTGGCTAGCGAAGGATTGACCTAGTATACCGTTGGCGCTGGTGAAGATGATGGTGCCCATTATTGTTGTGGGAGGAAGTACGTATTATCATGAAGGGGAGGGTACTTGATATATACAGAGAGCCCGCATACCGGTGTGTACCCTCTCCTGGGCCAGCGTACTGTTCCAAGGCGCACCGGTGAGCAGGTCATATACGCTATGAGCCTACGCACTTATGTAGCGCAAATAAGACGCCGAAACTCTGCACTGGAAGGAGGTAGCTATAGCCGTCCAGATCTCCACAAGTATGAATCTCCAGCCCCACGTCCGGAAACACCAGAAAAAACTATAACTTCAAGAGATCACAGGCAAAGCAAAAGGAATTGTTCCGATACCGGGAATCGAACCCGGGTCTAGTCGGTACATCTCAAGACGAGTGAAAGCGACCAATGCTAACCCCTACACCATATCGGATTTATATATTCCTTTTGCTACAGGAAACATTCTGTCGTGGCATAATCCAATCATGAACATATGAACCGTCCAAATGCTAACAATGCGCCCCGTCTTAATCAAACAAACCTATTCCACAACGCCAATTAACCTATCCTATCTCAAACGACACCAAACCCAGCAATACAAAAGACCCACCAACTCCGTTTCTAGTTACCCGCAGCCGCAGGTTGTTGCTCCTCCTCCTCCTCCTCTTCGCCTTCCCTCCCCTCCCGCTCGCGCTCCTTCCGTCTTCGCTCTAATTCGCGGATCCACACCCTCCCTTTCTCTTCGCCCCTACGGATCGCCACCGGCCGCAGAGTCCATTCCTCCCGTTTGGGGTCCACACGTGTCCGACACCACGCACAGCCCACAGGACGTCTCTTCTCCTCTCCCTTCGTCCCGCCTGTCCCACCTACTGGCTTTGCCCTAACAAACCACTCCTTAAACTCCATCTTTTTCCCACGGAGATAGCACGTTGGCTCGGGCAGGCGCGCGTCAGTTTTGTGCGTGTGAACCGCGGTGCAAACACCGCAGGTGACGGCGTGGTTGTTAAACCAGCCGCCTGCATCGTACTCTAGATCTGCAAGCCAGTGTGTTTTGTAGCAGCGCCTACAGAGCCAGAGGGAGTCTTGGCAGTGGCAAGTGGGGTCGCTCGAGGGTGCGCAGCACGGCGGACAGATGTAACGGTAGCGCTTGACGGTCCAGATTTCGGGAGAGACGCAGGTCTATTTTCAATATCATCAGTCGCGATAAGTAGGGAGAGGAAGGGGGATGTATACAGAGCAGATCATCTCAGAGCAGAGAATACACGGTCCCACATTGCCGCCGGCGCTCTTGCAGACTACTCCAGCGGGCTCCGAGACGGTGTCTTGTCGAGGACAGAGTAGGGATTTAAGGAGCAGTGCGTGGTAGTATGGGCGTTCACCGGTGTCCGAGGTCTCGGAGGAGAGGAGGTCGCGGAAGGTGGAATTTAGAAGACGGAGGTTGAGGAGGTCGTGGCCGTAGAGGTATGAGGCGAGGGAGGCGGTGACAGGTGTTATTTCGAGGAGACTTAGAAGCTTAAGCGGCGGAGATGGTGAAGCTGCTTCAGCAGTCTCCGGTGATGACTGAGGCGCTGGCTGCGACTCGGGCGTCGACCCGTCGGTAGATGTCGTAGTCGGGGGCGCCAGAGGAAGACCGGGCCATTTTCGCAGGTGCGGGAGAACTGGGTGCGCGAGGAACGACCAGGAGAGCGATGACAGCTGCTCGGGTGCTTCCGGTGAGGGGCAATGCGAGCGCGTAAGAGAGATGACCGTAGAGGAGCGTGCTGGATCTGGAGGAGTTGCCGTGACTTGTGATGGTGGCCGAGTCGGGATGGTCTCAACCGAGAAGCCGAAGAAGGAGACAACGGGAGAGTTTGGGACGTTGACGGGATAATCTTGGAGGAGGAGATTCCCAGTGCGCTTGCGCTTGGAGGCATGGAGGACAGACGGGTCCAAGACCGACATGGGCGGGGGTGGGGGTGGTGATGGTGGTGGTGGAGGCGGTGGAGGCGGTTGCTGCGTAGTCATAGAAGTTGAAGAGCTGTCCATGATTAGGTGGAGATCATGTGGCGGACATCAGGTACCGTTGTGGTACGTGGAGCTCTGTCACGACAGAGGGCAACTGCGAGCTCGAGATGGAGAGAAGTGGGGGAGGGAAGAGGGCGATGATGGGTTTCGTGTTTGTACTTAGGAGTTGTTCTATAGAACACGACCCTGTGGCTTTGGCGGCGGGGGAAATGAGCCTATACGATAAGGCTTAAACCAAAATGTCTGAAATGCACGATCGATGAAAACAGCACTCTTCCTAAAACAACTCTGCATGCCCCAGTTTCCAATTCTTGATTTTGATCATAATTGAGGATCGCCAATAATATGCATCTAAAATTATGTACTCTCCTATGGTTTCTGGGAGTAGCATCCTCAAATAACAACACACAGCCACCCACAACAAACAAACACACATCCTCACTCTCCTCACGTTCTGCTGTAGACGCAGTGACGAGGCGTGAACTGACGTGCAGCAACGGATCACCGTTGCATAATCGATCTTCTCACACTCTCTCGACTCTTCGATCGCTGTCGACAGGACAGGACCGGATAAGGTACCTTTGGCACGTACTGCGCATGCACATCCAGCTCAGCCCAATAGCTACACGCTACACCAACACCTCGGCACCAACACTTTCGTTGCACATTACTCGTTACACATCTACACATCAGCCCCCGCTTGGCTGCATGCCCACAGCGCATTCGGTATAAATCAACCTTTCGCAACTCAATCCTGCGCACACCTTATCGCCAACCGACCATGTATCCGTACAACCCTCACCACCACCACCAACACCAGCATGAGCAGCCCCCGACCCAGCATCCATACGCGCAGCACGTTTGGTTGAACTCGGGTCCCGATCAGTATTCACCACACGTCACAACCTCCCCGCAATCCTACCACCAGCATCCCGAATACCCACCCGGTGGCTACTACCAATCACCACCGCAATCCGCAACATCGCCCTATCCGCAGCCACAGCCTCTCTATACCGGATACCACTCCCCACCACAAGAACAATATGAAGAAGGCGTGCCGAAGCCATTGATGCCCACCAAGCCCCGCACCGATGTCCACCGCAGCTCGTCAATGGCTACACACACCACCTTCCGCACGAATGGAATGGTATACCGACCACAGCGACGTCACGTCTCCGAGAACACAATCCACGAGAACCCGCCTATCATTCGGCGCCCACTTCCCCATCGGGTCTCCCCGCTCCCAACACCACAACATACCCCGACCACGCCCGCGCTGCTCTCCCCCAACTCCCCCGCCTCCTCCTCTCGTTCCCTCCCCTCCAACTCATCCCCATGGGGCTACCTCTTCCACCACCCCGTCTCCGCCTCCTCCCCACCGGAAGGAACCCCAAAACTCCAACGCCTCCTCCGCAGCATCGGCGAATTCCTCAGCACGTTCCCGCCCGAAACCGAAGCGGTCGTTACCCGTGAGAAGCTAGAACACTACTACGCGACCTTCAGCCCGCACCCTGGTCTCGACCACCGGTCCGCATACCTCCACGCCGCCACCGCCAGGGGCCTCGCAAGACTCTGGTCCTGGCTCGGCTGCCGGTACTACTGGGTTCCCAGTGACAAACCCAACAGGTTTCCCGACGGCTTCTCGCCCGCGCTCACGGTCCACGGGTTCATCCGCTGGTCGACTGTGCAGCTGCTGCTGTGCCCCGACCTTGAGTGCGGCGTCATCGATTGCTTGCTCCGGAAGACGCCTTTGCGGGATCCTGAGACGCCGACGATTTCGTGGCCGAGGGGATTGGACCGTGATGCGGTTGGGGGGGTGGACCCAGTTGCGGGGGAGAAGTGGGGGAGCTGGTGGAGTGTGTTGCTTGAGCCTGACGAGGAGGAGAATGAAGTTGAGGCGTTGAAACGGATGGTTAAGGAGTTGGAGGGGAGCGATGTTATGGAGGCTGCGAGGAGGCAGAGGAGACGCGGGGATGAGGCGAGAGCGCAGGAACAGTTGGAGATTGAGATGGAGAGGCTTACTAGGGAGATTATGGAGCATGAGCATGCAGAAGAAGAGGAGGTGGTTAGTGCGTGTGGGAGGTGTGCGAAAGCTTGGTGCAATGGGTGTGAACCGGAGGATGGGAAAACTGGATAGGGATGGGGTTGGAGTGGGTGGAAAATGGACGGATTGGAAAAGCACATTGGGTTATTTAGCGGCGTTGGAATTCATAGCGGGCGTTGCGTTTCTTGGACATAATATCTCTTATTTTCTTGGACATAATTCTAATGACTTACCTATGAACCGTATCGGCGCCTGAATAGCCGTAGATCACCTCGGAGCCGCAGTTTTACTTGGATCTCAAGTGGATAACCGCGTAGTGTAGCTCGTCTAATATCGACGGCGTGCATGTGAGGTGTCATATATGTACCAGTCATTCATAAGGCGTCAATCCGATATGGTGTAGGGGTTAGCATTGGTCGCTTTCAATCGTTTCCTCCAGAGACCTGATGTGCCGACTAGACCCGGGTTCGATTCCCGGTATCGGAAGATTTGCTTTTGAGGTTTGTTTTTAGCTATGTCTACGTATGTAGAGGTTTGGCAATAGAAGCGGATGTGAATTGAATATATGAGGGTTGTTGTCCTACCTGACCTCGGGAGGACAGACAGAAGAGGAAGGCAGGGGTTGGAAGAGATCATTTCGTATAAAAGAAGTCTGTACGCATCTAGATTCTCGAATCTGTTGTCCTATCCATCTTTCAGACGGTATTCCTAGTCTCCTCCATCACGAGTCTTTGTTAAACAGTCCGTAGTCTCAACACGCAAGACGGCAGTTCATTCATGACCCTCTAAAACCCGCGGCGGATGATCGGCACGAAATGACCTTGAAAGTAGACCGTTCAGACACACTCCGCCATCCGCCAAATCCCAAATACCGAGTGAGATACTGTGCGTGGTTCAATAAGCCCTGAACGAAACTACATGATTCGCACGCCCCCTTCGACTTGTTCCTCACACCTCTACATATCTCCCCTTTGCCAGCCTCTGGCCTCCCCTCTTCTCTCTCCATCAGGTCGTGCCCCCCTGCACCTGCAAAGTCCCCCGCTGCCCCTTTATCTGCATTACCTGCAATCCACAAAGCTGTCCAAAGACCTTTCGGAAAAAGCACGGCTTGCTTCTCACACCATATCATGGGGCTGTGCGTTGCGCTGGAGGGCGCACCGAGACCACAGAGACCGAACGCTACCTTGTGGGTGCGAGACGAGGTCTCCGTTGACGTTTCTAGCGTTTGTGGTTAAGACGTGGTTACTGAGGGAAGTTAGGGCGGGGTGTATTATTTGGTGATAACATGAGGTATTCGAGTAGGTAGCTTATTTGGGACGCACAAAGAACTCCTCTCATCAAGCTATCAAGACTCTCAACTTGAATCCCCATCCCCATATAACCCTCCCACCCGCACCCGCAGTCCCAGCTGCCCAAGCATGTTCCCCAAAATTCTACACAAATGCAGCTGCGACGTGCCGATCTGCCGCGAAGTCGGGAGAACAAAAGAGTTTGTGACTGCGGGACGCTGCGGGCACAAGATCCACTGGAGCTGCTTTGGCCCGTGGAGAGAGCACAGACATCGCGATGTGTATCGGGGAAAACTCCCGTGTGGATGCAGGACGGGGAGATGGGGTATTGCGTTGTATTTTGTCAGGGCGAGGAATAAGGCGAGGAAGTGGGAGCGGAAGTGGGAGAGGTATTATTGGTAATGCACGTGCGAAGAGGTTCATGTTGGAGATGGTGGTGACATCCACACAGGCTGCTTAAACAAGAAGGGTGTGCGCATTTTTGTGGCGACGGGAGCGGGCATCTGATGAGCCTGGCTGATAGAAAAACGAAGACCTGCATGACTTCGCTGGGAAATTGGATGTGGAAGGGGAGCTGCAGTAAATGCACAATAAGATCCATGAACACTTGGAAGCCGACCGCTTATGAATCCGAACAATGCCGAACAGCTAGTATTGGTGGGTTCCTGAAACGGTAGTATCCACGGCTCCCGGGCCCATCTCCCGGGCTCGTTTCGTCGCTCCTCGCTGTTCCGAGACGGCAATCGGGATTCCATCTACAGGCCGGAAAAATTGACAGACGCCACAAAGTGGCTTGACCAATCACAGGGGCGCAGTGACACTCCAAACATTTTGGCTATATTTACCTCCACTAACTCGCCCGCCTGTTTACCTCTTTTCCAAAAAATGTTACGACGCACCTCAACTCTCCTCCGACACCTCAGCACCACACGAACCATGAGCTCCACCGCCACTTCCGCCACGCCTACATCCACCCCCTCTTGCACCCCCGACCTCGACCCCTACGACGACCCCGCCATAAACGCCCTCTACCGTCCCTTCCTCCTCCCCACCGAAATCCGAGAAACCGACTGGATCTCGCAGCTAGAACTAGACTCTGTCTCCGCCCTTGCCGCAACAACAACACCACGCCTAAAGTTCCTAGTCTTGTATGGAAGCCTCCGACAGCGCTCCTACTCCTGCCTCATGGCCTTCGAGGCCTCACGGATCCTCCACAGGCTCGGCGCAGACGTGCGCGTCTTCGATCCCAGCGGGCTGCCGGTAAAAGACGATGTGCAGCATGACCACCCCAAGGTGCAGGAGCTGCGGAAACTTAGTGCATGGAGCGATGGACATGTATGGTGCTCTCCGGAGCAACATGGGAACCTTGTATGTTCCCCCCAATTCCTCCTTTGTCTCTCCCCGTACTAATGTACTCCAGACGGCGGTGTTCAAAAACCAAATCGACTGGATCCCGTTGACGACTGGATCCGTGCGGCCGACGCAAGGACGCACATTAGCGGTGATCCAGGTGAATGGGGGGAGCCAGAGTTTCAACACCGTAAACTCGCTCCGAATCCTGGGGCGGTGGATGCGCATGTGGACGATTGCGAACCAGAGCTCGCTTCCGAAGGCGTGGACACAGTTTACGGAGGAGGATGCGGAGGAAGGGGGGAGTCGGTTGATGCCGAGTGGGAATCGGGATAGACTTGTTGATGTGATGGAGGAGTTGGTGAGGTTTACGACGCTGTTTAGACCGTATTCGGAGGGGTTCGGGGATCGGTTTAGTGAGAGGGAGGAGAGGAGAGAGAAGGAAGAGAAGGCGGCTAAGGCGCTGGCTGCTCAGATTGAGAAGATGTAGTTGGTGGGGTAGAACTGAATGGGAGAGTGCATAGATACCAAGGGGTTTAGACACCGGACCACTGTGCTGGTCATTGTGGTTGAGACGGGACAGACTGCTGACACGGAAATCTGTATGGGACAGCCGTAATTGACGGCTCTGAGCATATGGGATGGCGATGGAAACAACACAGCTATGGTGTGGATGAAAAGATTGGGAAGAACTAATATGCACCCCCTTATATATAAGAGTGAAGCAAACCTAATAACCTGTGCAGCTGCTGCTGACAGCAAAGCAGTCTTCTGACACCACCCAGATACCACCGACTGCTTCCCTCAGAACCACAACGGCATTCGCTCACTACACCCCACTCTCACTGTCCTATACCCTTGGCTGTCATCCTCCTTTTCCACCATGAGCATGTTTCGTTTCAACATATCCCCCAACCCCTCTATAAAACCTTCTCTCCTTCTCTAACAGCAAAGATGCCATCATCAAGATCCTATGCCTGCCGCCATCACCTATAATACGATGGTCTCATCTTACACTCATGCAGATACCAAATCCGCTGATCGTGTATCTGTCGACGAAGCATGGTCGCCTCCCGCGCTGCCATGTGAGCGTCCGATAGATTTCATAGGGAGTCTACGTTTCTATTATGCCCTTGGCCGCGCGTGGGAGGCAGGGAAAGGGTTTCCCAAGGGCTGGAGGGGGTGGAGGTTAAGCGTGGGGAGTACATATCAGGAGCGGAGGGAAATGTGATGAACTTGGGGCGCGCAAAAGAAATGAGCCATCAAGACAAAAGGATTTATTCCGATACCGGGAATCGAACCCGGGTCTAGTCGGCACTCATGTGATTGAAAGCGACCAATGCTAACCCCTACACCATATCGGATTGATATCTGATGAGTGAACTTTGCATTTATAATTCCATACAAAGCGTGCCTTGGATCAAACCCAGAGGCGGTTCGTTCCTAGCAAGTGGATTCTACTCGGCCGGCCACCAACTGGCCGACGGCGAGATGATATCGGGCACGGAATAATTGGTGGTTGTGAGGGTGTGTAATGTAGTTGACTTGATGCCCCACTGGAGAACAGCAACGTGGGTATTTGTTAGCGTTCAATCCCTAGAGAGGGTTTCGTAACTTGTTTCCTGTCAGAGGTACAAGGGTAGCTGGGATTTTCTCGGGGTTGACGTTAAAAGAACAGCATGAACAGGCGACAACAGTTCTCGGTGGTGCAATCAGTGGCGTTGTACTGACCAAAGAAGAAGTGACGTACCGAGATGAGAACGACATACCCTCCACCCGTCATATCAAAGCTTGCGGATGGGGGTGATCTTGCTCTCTAAGTGTGTGTAATTCCGATGAAAACTGTACATGGGCGATATATTCGTGGGGGGCAGCAGGTATCACGGCAAATTCATATATCGACCACCGCAACATCCCCAAGGGTACTGCAAGTTTCCCAAGAGACTATCCCATCCATTTATTTCCATAAACCCCTTAAATCTAGAATGATAAAACACAAATGACCACGAAAAACAGCTTATAACCGGGGGTATCTCATCACAAAACCCATCCCATCTCCCCATACAAAAAAAGAAGCTTGTAGAGTAAAGTGGAAAAGTATCTGTCCACCATAAGTAACATGTAATCTCATAGCAAGTTTCGAGGGTATTCCAAAAGAATACCAAAAACATTCAAAAAAAGGACCTAATAGCCCGGAATATAATCTCCCATGTTATACTGAGGATCAAACACGTTGTTAGCAGTGTTCTGGTTTTCATTGGTCTCGAAAGCGGAGAGGTCGGGTTCGAAGTCTGGATCTAGATCTATATCATCATAAGACTGGAAAGACTTGTGATGATACTCAGGATCTTGGAAGCTCTGGAAACCCTGGAAGCCTTGGAAACTCTGAAAGCCTTGGAAACCCTGGAAACTCTGGCGCTGGGGATACTCCTCGGATCCCATCATCTGGAGTCGCCCCAATTTGTTCGTATAATTGCTGACCTGGAAGGTCTGGTACTGAGGCTGCTCCTTGAAGTTTATTATTTGGTGTGGCTCCATCATATGGAGTGGCGCCATGTCGTTAGTATACTCATTGGCTTGGAAGGCCTGGCGCTGGGGATTTTCCTCGGAGCGCATCATCTGCAATGACTTCAGACCAAGTTGCTGCAAAGCCGCGTAGTCGTCCTCAATCTGGTTGGTGTCAGGGTTTTTTGGGGCATAAGCACCCTGATAGAAAGAAGCATCATCTTGAACCACAGACTGGATAGGCTGAGGATCCGGAACCCCGGCGGGGAGATCATGGACCTCATCCAGCCATGCTGCGGTCAATTGATTCTTCTCATTGAATGAAAGAGCTTGAAGATTAGGCTCGGGGACACGCGCAACAGGGGCGACGATCTTGGTGGACTTGCGAGGTTGGTTGGAGCGATCAGTCAAAGCTACAGGCTGTCCGGGATTGTCCTTCTTTGGAACGGGAAAGTCAGTGTTATCTCCCTTAGCGATGGGTTCTTCAACAAGAGAACGCTTCTTGTCAGCAGCCTTGAGGATCGCAGCTTTTTTCAGTTTAGCTGAAGCGTGCTTGATAGGTCTGTAGGAAGACTTGGTGGGTGGTGCTTGTCTAACAGTACCATTGGAGATAGTCGCACGAATGGCGCCATTGAAAGGCATTGAGTTGTTGCTAACAGCTACGATGTTCTCTTTGTTGTTACCTATGCATTTTTAAAATAGTCTTACATTGAAGGGAAAAGCCCATACCCTTTCTGAGCCTGGCGGCGACTTTTGCCTTGTCAACTTTAACCAGAGTTGGATCGTCTCTGATAGTAATCGGTTGATTGCCACGAGAGTTGTTTATTGCTAGGACTCCCTCAGTTCTCTTCTTTCTCGGAACGGCCTTCTTTCTCGGAGCCCTGGCTTTCTTGACCGGTGGAGGAGTATCGATGTCAGAATCACTGTCGCTGTTGCTATCGTCATCGGAATCATAGTAGATTGCTTTGCCCTTACCCTTCCTGGACCTCTTCTTTTTCTTCTTAGCCATGGCTTTCTTCATCATCCTTTTCTTCTCTTCTTCCTCAGCTTCCAAGTCCATTTCACGAGCTTCAGTATAGAGAGCGTCCGAGATATCCTGAGCCTCTTCGCCAAAAAATTCATCGAAATCCTCCGGTGAATAGTTATCCGGATGAAACTCGTAATCCGAGTCGTCGGTATCATCTCCATACTCGTCGTATGCAGGGGTTTCCTTTAGCTCATGAATGACCAGATGAGTATATCCAGTAGCGAAGTGGACAACCTCGTCGCAAACAGCCCCCACTTTTTCCTTGGAATCCTCGTGAATGCCGATGCGACGAGTCTTGATGAAACCAGTCGAATCGACGACATCTAGGTCAAAAGCAGCCGGAACCATCCCGTTCGCCTCGAAGCAAGCTTCCAAGAGTGGGTTGTCCTCCTCGGGCTTTTCGAGACGGCCTTCGAGGACTTCAAAATGCAGCTCAAACTCAAAGCCATGAACGGAAGAGGCGGCAGAGATAGGACGCTTTATGGCTGCTCCGATTCGTGCGTTGTTCCCGCCAACATGCTCGGACCCATTAACTTTGTGAGTTTCAGCATTGCCAGATGGCTGAATATCCGCATTCAAAGTGTTCGGATCAACTTGAGCCAATGGTTTGGGGGCGGCTGTTCCATTGTCGGGATTGGGTGAACTAGTATTTGCTTGTATCGTATGCTGCTGAGTCTGGATAGTTCCCTTGCTAGGGTCGTCACCCTTAGCGAACTCGATGAGAGACATATTCTCTTGATCCTCATCGTTACTAAGAGACTGCTGTTTGAGAGCCTCGTCGGCCTCGAAGTCGACTCCAAAGACAGCAATAATGTCGGGATCGACTGGTAGCTGGTCATTTGCAGATGGCATCTTGTCCTGAGACATACGGCTGTCAACGATGTAATTAACATCCGGATGCTCATCCATATGTTCAACAGGCTTAGGAACCGGAAACGGAAGGCCCTTGTCCTGAAAAGATAGAACGGGTTTAAGTGACTTAGGATCAATCCCCGGAGAAGGCGTGCCATGAGCAGCTAATCGTTCGAAAAGCTGGTCCTTTTTAGCCTCCTTAATAACTGGATGGGCTTCTATGTTGTTCGAATATCCAATACTTGCGTTGCCAATCAGGACGTTGGTGACCATCATGACAGTGGTATCAGAGGGATTCTCATGAGAGGTGTCGTTGCCGTTGTCGCCAGGTTTGAGCGCCTCCCTCTGTCGCATTCTCTCGTTATATATTTCAGCGAAAGGACGGGGCATAGTCCGGTAAACCTGGAAGTCCATATAATCATTAGGGAATGGATACATTCCACCATTCGCCTGAGCGATAATAGGGCCAGTGTATCCAAGTTGATGCACAAAATCACTGAGGGCTATTCAAATTAGAACTCGTGATCTCAACCCGGAAGCGACACAGAAGCTACTTACCTTGAGGAAGAACATGTGCAAAAGCTGCTGGCGCGCCACGGTAACCACCAACCCTGAAAGCATGGTAGATGTACGAAAGCTGTTGAAAGATATCGCCTTCGTACGCCAATTCAATGTCCAACTCCTCCGGAGTGAAATGCTTGTAGATATACTCATGGGCTATGAAACGAGGTTCAGTTACTTCGTCATCTCCAGGGGATAAAATCCTATTCTCGTAGAACTCCGGTGCACAATCAAATGGACCTGGGTTAAGGCCACCAATTGCGCCATTAGAGCAATCCTGAAGAGAAGGACTCTGGTTTTGTTGACTAGCACCTGGGGGAGAGTTCTATAATATCATTTAGAAGGACAATATCAACATGAAAAGATGAAGACATACCGGATCTCCTCCAGGAAAGCGTGTGATCATTTGTTCAGCGAATTGTATTACCCACTTATGGTAGTCAACCATTCTTCCATTTTGAATTTCGGCTTGCTCGATCATAATCATCTCCATCCTAGTGATAGGAGGATTCGTGCCAGACACGAAGTGCAACCTTCCCTACTGTAAGTTAGCAGCAAAATAATATAAATGGATCAACCCTCGAAACTTACGCGTTCGAATTCATTAATAAACGCCAAAATAGCCGGCTCATCATGAAACGCTGCGTATGGGTCATTCTGGAAGACGATAGGTATAGGAAAAATGAGCTCTTCCTTTCCGTCAGGAGACCAGATCCGAGGACGAGAAAGATCGAGCAAGGGTTCTTCATTTTCGGGCCACCACTCAGGAAGATTATCAGGGTCGTAGGGTGTGTGCATGGTTTCGACAAGGTAGTCGCTACTATGCATGGCGAATTATATATTGTACTTTTATTCGAATCTATACTGGATATAGACGGGGAGGTGTATAAGATGAGCGAAGATCGTAATGAGATATTTGGAGATGAAAGTTGCAGACAGACGGGATCTTGTCAATGCTGGGAGATAAAAGAGAGGAAGAAGAAAGGGCGGTATTAAGCTGTGGGGCGAATAAGTGGTGCTAATATCGACGAATCTGAATAGCAACTAGGGCTCGAGCAGCTATGACCTAGCGGCCATTCATACTTAACGGCCTTCTCTTCAGGTGTGGTGCTAATTTGCCTCTCTTCTTTGTGCTTGATGCATGAACTGCGTAAAGTGCTCGCTAAGTAAACTTTTCGCCGAAGAACGCTGGCCGAATGATGGTCTGTGACGGGCTGTAATCTTTGCCCAAACCGTAAGTTTCAATAGAAATATAGCCCTAGGGGCAAACTTCAATGGTATGGCCACCTTTCTAGAGGGATATAAGGTTATAAACCGGCCTTTGAGTTGCTGGAAAGGGTCAAATCGGTACAAAAACGATAAAACACTTTGTGGCATCATCCTTATCACCTGGAGACCACATCCTCCAATTAATTCAGCCCCCTAGTAGTACTCCAACTACAAGTTCATATCTATCCCCCAATGAAAAACCCGAGACTTGGCTCCGGCGACACCGCCATCTTTGAAGATGAAGATTTCCAGGAGATGCTGCGGATCTCAAACTTGGGTAAAATTCGTTTTGCAGAAACAGCACTTATTATTACTGACTGGTAGTAGGCCCTCGAGACCAATCATGGTCACAACACTATCGCGAGAAACCGGATTTTCACCTTGGCGAAGAGACTCAGGTTGAGGATTGGTCGACTTACAAGTCGGAGCGGTCGTTAATCGCCAGAGAGTACGAAGATCTTGAGCGATACCCAGAGCCTGTCCAAGAAATGACGGGAGAGACGCTAGAGTTATGGGGGGATATACTTTCTGGAGGTTCCAACGCCTGTCGGGAGACTGTTGATACCAACACTCACGGGGAGCGGTTCCCCTTTGGATGTGAAGTAGGCACACGGGCGACATGGGTTCCGGGTTTCGGAACGCTGGGAAGTAGAATTCAGACCAGGGATGCACCAATGGCACAGTCCCAATCCGGACTCCATTCTATGATGTTCCATACACAAAGCACTATCACCCAACTCACCAACGTCCTCGTGGAATTTCGGGCATTTCGTGCGCAGAGATTTGGGTCCACCGTGCCGACCCACATCGAATCCCTCACAAGCGTCGATAACGAAACCCGCCCACATCCAGGGGCAGACACTTGTGCCGAAGATTTCATTCCCCTTCCAGATATGACTTCAGAATTCGATGCATCTTCCCCATCACATCTTTCGGGCCTAGCGACTCCTCTGCGATCCTCTCCTCGGGAGTTTTTCACCCCTCTCGCAAGCCCCCCCAAAACTCCAACGTGTTCCGGCGTCATGGACGACGAAGTAGGACCGCAGGTCTTCGACGTGGTTGCAATAAATCAATTTTTCGAGTTACCTAACGTCAAACCAACACCAGGACACCATTTAAGTACCATCATTACTCATAGAAACAAGCCTTCCTCCGATCTAACGGACCTCGAAATCTTTCCGGAGCCGTCCAACGCCAAAGAAGCGGACATCTATTCCTCATCTTCACTTTCGGATCCTGAGTCTATTGATATAGAAGTGATTGAGGTCAAGAGGATGACAAGGTCAAATAGTGCAAAAGCTACAACTCCAGCACCGAGGAGGGGGTATTCCAGAGTTACTGCTACTCCCACCCCTGTTGCCAAAGCAACGCTGGGAACATTAAGGTCGACTAGGCGCACAACAATTATGACAGGAGTAGGGTTGACGGAGGAGGAGCGAATGGCAGAGATCGTGAGGCAGGCACGATTGGAGTCCAACACTAGTGGTGGAGATGGTCCCGAGTGTCCTGCGAATAGTTCAAGGAAGCCGGGAACTAGAAGCGGTGGATCTCCGGATGCAAACAGGAGGTGGAAATGGTATATAAAGTAGGATTGTGATGTGAGGTTGAAGGTGGTTGAATTGTACGAAATTATTGTGCTACAGCTCATCCAGAGCTCCCACCTGTTGACATTCGGATATAAGAATGAGTACATGCATACTGTTGACGTGTGCACTCGAATGCACTCAATTAAATGTCCTTGAAGTGCCTAACGTTTAATACAAAAAACGTATCAATGTGAATTTGCAACATCTCTTAGTAGCTTCATTTTGTAAAGCATTCTTCTGTAAACTTGGGGATGTCGGTTTTCATTTAGTCAGATACCCTCTAAGACTCCAACTGTACTCTACGTCATCGATCTTTTTTAACCAGCCTAGCCTTGTTCCCAGCCTCGTATCACTACACCCTTCACCACAACTCACCATCATCACCATCACCACAACCAACACCACTGCTGAGCCTACTAGATCGCCTCTTGTTCCCACACCATGTCACCAGACTCTGACGACCTCGAAGCGGGAATCCAGCGGCACATGAACAACTGGGTCTTCTCCGCCTTCGCCCTCTCCTTCTCCCTCTCCCATCCTATATACTAACAAACAGCAGGAACGCTCGTCCCCAATATCCTGGAACAACGTATTTAATTCAATAGGTGTTCCTCCTCCCACTTCGTCTCCACTAAGTCTTTACCGCCATACACCCCGAGATCCCCCGTTGATGGTCAGTCCGTTGATGCCCTTCACCCCCGTCAAGATTCGGAACGGGCGGCGTCCTATTACCCCGAGATCTATTCCGGTTTCGACGTTGAGGAAGCGTAGGCTGGCGGAGGTAGCGTGGGATGCTACTCGCTCTCCCCTGCTGCTCCCTCGAAATATGAAAGCTAGGGAACCTGCTTCTCAGCTGGAGATAGAGGAAGGAAGTCCCAAAGGTCGTGCACGCAAGAGGATCAAGGCAGAGATTGGGAAGGAAGAAACTCCCAAAGTTACCAAGGCCGAGACTAAGAAGGAAACTCACGAGAAGAGTGGGCAGGAGTTGCACAAGTCGCACAAGAAGGATGGGGGCTCATCCGACAGCGAGAAGTGCAAGGTGGAGTCCGGATAATCTGCGGCACAGATTGCTATCTTGTTTTATACGACGGAGCGTCATTTCATATCCTGCAACAGATCAGATATCACTTATTCCATTGCATCTTGAGAGAAGATATATCTTGCCGTATACTACTACATTAGAGAGTTTGGCTTCGGAGGGTTTATGTCCGTTCTAGAATACAAATGTTTCTGACTTGGGTACCTGTTATATGTTTCAAAGCGTACAATTTCTCTTCTCCTTCTCTAGTATGCAATGATGCGTGATGTATGAGACAAATTCAGAGCAAGTTTTTTTCTCAATCCCTTACCTAGCAAAGTGTGCCGAGTCATCTTATATGACTAAGGTTGTATTAATGTGTGCATTATTCTACTAGAGATAGGCGCCACCATGGGAGGTCGGTCTAGACTCCGACTAGCTACTTGCCTACTTAATGTAGTTATTGAAACACCTCGTAATAATTCAGCTCAGATTATACGCCTATTCCAAGACTTCGAGACCTTCAAGTCATGAGTCTGCAAGATCATCAAGATAATGCAAAGCAGATTTCCCCAGGATTTGGTGCAGCTACTTCTTTACTTGACAGCAAATACTTACCTAAGTAGGTAAGTACATACAAAATCACAACCACCCACCGAATCTCCGGTTTCCATCCCTCCTCACACGCAAGGTATGCAGTTAGACACAATGGCGGAATCAGCGGAAATACATCGCCATGCTTTCGTCATTCCAGTGTGAGGTACCCTCTCACCCGCAGCATGGTCTCATCCTTTCGCATCGACATCCGAAAGTACCTTGCAAGGCTGGCTACGAGGATTTCGTCGACCACTTCATGATAAAGATCGCACATGATGTCGTGTCACGTCGTAGACCAGAGATGGACATCTGTGCCTGATGCTGAGCGAGTTGGAACCATCGTCGAGCCCTAATATCGTGTTATCTTGGACATGAATGAGCTTTGCACGGAGGGAACTAATAGTGGTTTGCTCAAACTCGGTACGATCTAAACTCTCAATGGCCAATTAACTGCTAAGCCTGGTATTAGTCCCACGAAGCTGCGGGTGGCTGCTTGGTGAGTCCTTAAACGCTGATGTTCGAATCGTGAGAAGCTAAGTACCTGAAAAGGGGTTTAGAATCATTAGGACACCGTTAAGTAGAGGTAGAGTATGTACTCTACTAACAGTATTACCAGGACTCGGATCTAGAGTACCTGGATTCCCCGCATATCTAACGTAAGACCAACCAAGAAACCATCACATGTACCTTACTTCGTTCGTGAAGTCTCCAGCACCCCTATGGATATGATATCAATCGTGAAGGCGGGTTTGACACGAGGCTGCCATACTAGACTGTCTTTTCCAGAGCCGGATACAGCCTCAATTGATCCAAAGACATAACTGCAATATAATAGATCAGCAGAAGCGAGAGGTGCGGAAGCGGATTCAAGCGTCCGCAGCTTGAAAATTATGCAAATAGCGCAAGCCATGGATCATCTTAATTGTCGTAGAGAGAAGGGTCTAATTCTTCGGGCATAGGGCATTAGGTGTTCCAAGGCAAAAGGAAGCAAGAAGTAGCTTCCTCGTGGAAATCTTTTCCTAGCCTTTCTGATCCCTTTTTACTGCATAATTCGGCTGGGTGGCTTTTTCTTCATTTTCCAAAAAAAACCTCAAAATTACAGTTTTAATTGGTGGTATGAGAGCCATCTGGTGACACTCGATGTCAGCCCAACTGACCGGTGCCTTCCGGGGTTTGTGACTGCATACTAGGAATATATCAACAACCAGCATCACCTTTAGCCGAGTCTGCCCCTATGCAGCATCGGCCAGTCCGCAGCCTAAGTTCACGATTCACATGCTAACTAGACGAGCTCGACTATAGAAGTATCATTCTTACACCTCTTTCCAGATTTGGATCGTGTGGTGTTTAAGCTTTTGCATACCTACGATTTTTTGCTGGACTTTGTGGGGCCAACGGCTGTAAGAATTTGCACAAGCTCGAAACTTCAAAGCAAACCTTTCACATGTCCAATCCCAAACATCCGCGCCCAAAATCTCACAATTATCATTGCCCTATTCGTTATAGTCTTGACGCTTTACGTTATAGGCATACGTTTGGATAATCGACCATAACGCTATATGGAAGGAGGCATCGGCTAGATGTCAGATCAATTCACACCAATTCCGACCATCTACCTACTAGTACCACTTACATAAGTAACTTATGATGCGTTTCCTTTACTCTGCGAAGGCCAGGCAGGATGTGTGCGGATGCACTGTCATGGTTATGACGGTGGACGCCCGGGATGAGGCCTAACTACTTTCAAGTCCCGACTATCGACTTAAGTAGGAGTGAACCTATTACCAGTAGATGGGATCCATCTGCAGTGGCACGAAATACAGGCCATCAATAACCAGGAGACGTACATCTCAACAATTACCTTACCTTGCGGGCAGCAAACTGGGAGATCGAGATCGTTCAAAACAAATTGTCGGGAGTAAGTACTCTTTAGAGTACCTACTCAATTTAACCGTGTTACGCTATTATTTTAGGTTTCGCTTTAAAAACTTCGGCCATAGTGCTTCTTTGAGCTGATTCGGCCGCACCAAGTATCAAAAATGCTGTTCGTAGTTAGGCACGTAGAGCCTCGGCAGAGTCATCGTTCAAGGATTTGTTCATGCGAGGATCAACGGGCAGAGTGACTACAGTATGATTAAACAATAACAACAAGGATTTGTTCATGCTTTGCCCTAAATTCTCTATAAGCGAGCACAGAAAGAAACCATTGGAACAAGTGGGGTGTCCTCGAAACCAGGCCGAACATTCTTGTCCAGTAACCTAAGATTGGACCTCAAAGGATATGAACTGAAGTCCAGTTGCGGAAGTGAAACCAACGTTGCGCCGCTACGGGAAATCCGATCTGAGACAATTTGCTCTTATTCGACGACAAGCACTAGCGCATTGGCCAGCTTTCGACGTTCATATTAGTTGGGGAGCGCCACCCTTTGGGAAGTTATGCGATATCGCGATTTTGAATATAAGCATGCTATTCTGGGATCAATATTGTGGTTTCAAACTTCTCGACTGAACCGAAATTGTAATGTGGCTGTCTAGAGATCTCGTTGGCTGCGGTCCATGATGAGACGGCTGATGTACCACGCCACTGGCGACCAGTGGCCACTCAACGCACACCGAGCAGATGAACGCAGCCCAATGCCTAACATCAACTCCTCTCCCCTGATTGTTTGATTCCCACGGCCTAGTTAATCTGTTTCATTCAGGATTTCAAATACCGAATCTCACATGTTGATCCACCGCGGCCAATGTAGATGGCTGGTGTACATGACACCGCACCCACGTACCCCGCTCCCGCCTCGGCATAGGTACGGAACCCCCTACTAAAAACATTCCGGTTTTCCTAGGAGATTTGCAAGCGCGCTGGCGCCAAGCAACCAGAGCCGTAACGACTAAACTACTCTCTTCGGCCTGAACGTAATATATTGGAGTACATGTGAATTCATGGTGGGCTTATGCCATTTGCATGCTTGCCCGGCGGTGTCCCCCAGGTCTTTAAGGTATAAGAAGGGCCTTGGGTTCCTGATCCAAGTTTTCCCCCTCCCTAGTCCAGTGCATTCAGACAACTTCGATCTTAAGTCCCCGTCCACTCCATTCGCTATACACATTCGTTACTCGCACCAGCACCTCCGCTTTGCAAACCCAAAACAACATCAAAAATGAAGTACTCTTTCGCTCTCCTCGCCATCCTCGGTCTTGCCGCAGCTCAGCTTCAGGGTCTCGACCAATTCCCTTCTTGTGGTGTAAGTTTCTCCCCCAGACTGAAGACACCACCCGTAAACAAAGTGCTAATTGTAATTAAACAGCTCTCTTGCTTGACCAGCAACATCCCCGAGAGTGGATGTTCCGTCACCGACTTCAAGTGCTCTTGCTCGAACGAGGAGTTCATCACCAAGGCCTCCTCCTGCATCCAGACGAGTTGCCAGCCTGACGACCAGAAGAGTACGTCACTCATTCATTCGGCCGTGTCAATTCTGCAGGAAACTAACAATGCACCATAGAAGCTCTTGCCGCAGCCAAGACGCTCTGCGCCAGCCAAGGCGTCGACATCAGTCCCCCATCTGATACTACCTCTACCAAGACCACCGCCAAGCCCACTGCTGAGCCTACAACAGCGGAATCCTCTGCGAAACCCACCGAGGAGCCCTCTTCTACCTTTGTGCCCTCCGCATCCATACCAGCCGTCTCCTCTAACGGATCCTACACTCCTCCTGTCGAGACCCAGACTCCCGGTAACGCAGCTGGTCGCACCTCCGCTGCCTTGGGCCTTGTCGGCTTGGGAATGTTGGCCGCAATTGCTCTCTAAATGCAAATAGGATGACGAGGATATGAGTGGATGGAAATGGTTTAATGGAAATTGAGGGGGATCTGTATATTAATAATTGGTTTTCATATTTCTTGAACATAATACCCATTTTGTGTTTTGAAGGCTGTAAATTTTTTCGATTCTTCACGGTGGTACGCGCGGCCTTCAGGCGGGTGTTTTTCGTGACGATTGTACTAATTTCTTACATTGAACTGATGTAGATGATTAGATATTATTCATTGAAATTGAAGATTCTTCTCAATTTCCGCTTCAAAACGTAAATAAAATGACATGATTTCCCATTTGTGCCTTGCGCAGACGCCGCCTGCCCTACCTGCTGCAACTGAGCCACTGATTCCCTCCGCCATACGCGTGCCTACATAAAAGCACATCAATAACACGAAATACGATGAGAAATTGCCGGAACCACCAATTTGCAACTTAAACCCCGTTATTAGCAAATTGATACCATAAGAATAAAAGTTGGATTCTTTTGAGACGAATATTATGCGGTTGATGATCGAACGGTCAAGCGACAATTCCAAATACAGTGTCACAACAGCCCAATGATATTCCGAAACGGTGACAACCAGTTCAAATACGGTATAGGTCGCAAAAGTCCCCTTTTTTCTTACGGTACATGTCAACATACCAGTTCCCTCCACTGGTAATAGGTGCTGAATAGAGAGTGTGGGCCTGAGATAAATCCAAGTGAAAATTCACACTCTTTACCGCACAGCTGCTGGTAGATCTACAGTCGATCGCGCTGCTATTGGCTAAAATCGGTAAGGATTTTCGAACGTGAATTTCGGATTTGCCCAGCTGGCCAGGGCTCACAGTCCTTAGTAATACGCCTTTTTCTCGTGCTAGACTCCTCCCGCTTGCGCTCGAAAACCAGCCCCAACCGTCTGACAAGCTTACGAGCGACGATAAAATCAGGGAACGAGAGCACCTCCCGCTCGCAAGGTCGCACAAATTTTAATTTTTTAGGCTGGGCACGAGCAAAAATACGCCTAGAGTCCCGGAATACTTAGAGCTCGGTGCGTCAATGTTGGTGTTAATAGCCTGTTGATCTGCCACCGCGGACTATTTGGCTTGATTTAGTAATGCAGGCGTACTCGGTACTTGTTACCTCTACATGTACCTACCTAGGTAGGTAGGTGGGAAGGGAATCTGTTTGGGGAGCCGCCGTAGATCTGGAAAACGATACAGTATGTCTTCCGGTGCGAACTGTTGTGTACATACGGGCTTTCCGCAATCATGGTTAATGGGATATATAACTAATAGCTTAGCTTGATTGGCTGAGCACAGTGCTATAAACACTGGTACCGGATGCAGAGGCTTGAAAACTTCCGAGGTTGTTCTTCCTTGCCCGCTTGTTATTCACTCAAACCTAACGAGGCCCCGCCGAAACGAATACTTAATGGTGTGGACTTTGCTTGGGAATTATGATGTACTACATCACCTGGGCTAAAGTCACCGCATATACTAGAACTGATAGCTTAGCCTAACTGGCTGGGTAAGGTGCTAGAAACACTAAGTACTGGTGTTGTAAACATTGGATGCGAGTTCGAAACCCCTAGTGTTGTAAACACTAAAGGCGCAGGCTCAAAACTTCTGAATCACTCTTCTTTTGGCCAGGCCGTAACTCGCCTAATCTTGAATTATGAATGCTATGGACTTTGTTCGGAAGTTATGTTCTAGAAGTTTCCATATCCATAGCTTAAGGTAAACGCATAGTATTTTCTTAGCTTAACTGGCCGAGCATGGTGCTAGAAACACTAGGCATTGTAAACGCTGGGTCAGGTTCGAAACCTGCAGTGCTGTAAATGCTCACTTAGGGTTGCAAACCAGAAATCTCCAGAAACACTTTTTGCTGTTCTTTGTAGATACTACCGATGCCCACTCATTCTTGGCGAGGTTCTGCAGGACGAATAATACCATGGACTTTGCCCGAAGGCCACGCACCACAAACTTGGCGGAATCAATGCATATACAGCAACTGATCGCCTAACCTAGCTGGTTGAGCATATGCCAGAAACACCGGGTGCGGGTTCGAAACCTGCAGTGCTATACATACCGGTTTGAAAGCTTTAGACATAGCTCTTCTTTTGCCCAGCCATAACTCACTCAGTCTGCCGAAACGGATAATGGTACCGACTTTGCTTAGAAGTTGGATCACTAAAAACATTATACTACCATGGCTAAATTCACCGCATATATAGTTTAGCTTAATGGGTTGAGAAAACCGGGTACCTGTGCTAAAAACACCTGATGCGGGTTCGAAACCTGCGGTGCTGTAAACACTAAGATCGTAGGCTCAAACCTACAAGCTACTATTTTGATGTTCTTTTAAAGTGAATGATGCTGTGGGCTTTCTCAGAGACGAACTTGGCATGCAGCGGAACAGACAAGAAACAGCTAAGTAACTCTTAAGGGATGAACAGTGTGGGATTGTGTGGGACAGACCCTGATACCTATAACCAAAACCACATAAAAAAGCCAAGGTTAACCGGGCCTAGGCACAGATCGACAGCCTGGGATCATGAGGCGTGGTTCGTTTCAGATTGCCGCACCTCCAGTTATATCTGGGTATCCATATCCAGTCCTCTATCCATCAGAGCAGTACGTTATGATTCCAATGCGTATAGTAGTTGGATGCTAAAAGGCAGTCTATCCTCTGAACAGCAGGCAAACAATTCGTTCTCTACCGAGTGATATCCCATTATAATGTTAAATCTAGGTACTTACTTTAGCTTACACTTCTTTACGAACCCAAATGAGCACATTTTCTAGAACTATAACTTAGTGTTTAATCATAATACTGTAGCGCCAACCCGAAATTAGACTGGGCACCAAACTCTGGTAATAACTGCAAAAAGGTTTCTACTAACAGCTACGGTCATAGAGTTATGAAAGCGAGGCTATACCGTGCGTTCGGAACTGTTTATCCAAGTTGTGGCCTATAAAGGAGTTTATATCATTATTAGCATTGAAACAGTTCCATTTTCAGCGCCCGCATTCAAAACAGCAAACCCTCATAAACACAGTGTAATCCCAGTTCGGTCCAAATTGGATGGCAAGATCAGCAATTGATCCTTTGATCAACAGCAACAGCAAACAGGGTGGCAATGTCCACAATTCCAACTTATATTACTCTAGATACTTGTTTTTCAAGTTGTACCCTATAACGGATTATATGCCGTTATAGACACGAATCCCATCTCTGGCACCGTTTTAGTTTTTGAAGTTTACCAATAACTGCACCAGTTGCCACACCATTTATTGTAGATGATGCCGCTGGGGTTACATCTCCCTGCTGTCAACTTTGGAGATGTCGACAACACTGGACTAGAGTAGCGGACACTGATGGCTCGTGGTAATTTACTGGCTTTCTTGCGTGCTACATCCCGTTAGGCCGCAGTTTGAATCAATAGAGCGTTTGAAGATTTTGCACGAGATTGCGGGAAGGAAATATGCATGATGAAGAGGAAGAACGATGGTTGTGAGGGAAGGATAAAAGTTGAAACTCAGGAGGCTTCTGGACATACAAACTTCATCTGTCGATAAAGTACTCATGTCGCCGAGTGTTAAGTTCGCCACGTGATGTGGCTTTAACGCTGTGCAGTCTCTGCGCCATATCACGTAGCACAGCTTAGCACTCGGCGACATGAGTACTATTCTCTGTAAGTGGGAACTGGGCCAATGACCTCGTATCAGGATCATGCCTTCTCAGTACATGTGCATATTCCATCCTAACCGCTCTCGTTTTTTCCACCGACAAAAGCCATCTACTAGCTACAGTCCCATCTCGCCGCTTCTTCGGCGACCATCACAACCATTCCTCCAGGTATTCTCTACCATTTCTTCCAAATAGTCAAACATTCATAATATGTAATGAGCACATCCTAGATATGCCTATGCGTTTCTACTCAACCACCATCTCTCAGTCCTCAATAATAGCACATACCAACAAATCCACCAACAGGGACTCTGATCAGTCAGAAGTGGGACGGATCGAGTCCCGACTTCACCGCAGCCAAAACATCAGCACGAACTCTATGACTGAAAACCGTTTTTCTGATGGTCTCACTCAGAAATTACCTCACCACCACTATCTCGCTTGATAAAAGAATGAGTCTAATTCTCCGGCGTATGGGCAGTGTAATTGAGTACCTGTTACAGAGGTAGCAGAGTGGAGTTTTGTTCGAATTTCCTTCTCTTAGGATCCTTGACCCAACACTTCATTCTTTGTAGCTGTCCTCTTCTCTCCTTGCTAATATGTAGATGGCGGTTTCATCCCAGTGTTGCTTAACACGCTTGCCATTTTCTGGATCTGTGTTTCTGTTCGTTACTCGGGGTTTCCAGCCGTATATTTTCTCAGACCACTATCTTCTACCAGTTTACTTTAAAATTGGGAAAGCCAGCAAGAAATTGATGGATACCACAGTAGATCGGAAGTGACTGCGGATGAAGTGGAGAAAAAAAACTCGGTGTTTAGAGCACCTCTAGCATGTTATTTAGGAATGCGATGCCTGATGATAGACCTGCTCTTGGAAATTCTCCAACGATATGGTACAGACTATGACACTGTTATCCTAGTCTCCAGTGTAGCAGATATAGTTGGAGTTTGTGAGGACGAACAACGTCAAGACGACAGGTTTTCAATGCCCTAAAGAGACTGCACAAGGTGTACGGCTCTGAAGCTCGAATTTTTTTAGAACAGCTACTAATTAAAAAACTCTTGAGTATGTTTCAGCAACCTTCAGCATTATCTCCTATTCAATTCCGGTTCGACCGGGCTGCGGGACAGAGTGGGGCTCTGATATTAGACATCTACACTAACACTTCTAAAATGTGGACCTGAAGAACTTTGGGTTGCTATAAAACAGATGAAAAGCGATATCAGATATTCGGTCATGTGGGAAGTTGTTTGCATGTGCTATAGCTGTTCGTAAATCCGATCACCTCCAAGCAGTTGGCAACATCCGCACTACCGCATCAGCAGAGATCCTCTCTTTGGGCTCAAGCCTCAACATCATGCGCAGCATTTCTTCAAACTCGGCTATCACTCCGGGCTCTAGCGATTTAGGGAGGAGCTGCACACACCCCTTCAAGTCGAGTGCCATCGTCCGCTCACCCTCAGTAAACGTGCCGTCTTCGGCAAAATTATCCAACCGCTCCTTTCACTTGCTCCACCACCGATCCGGAAACTTGCCGCACGTAAACACCATCTCCATCAACACCATGTTTCGGCCCTGGTCATATGATGGAAACAACATGCCCCCGTACAGAATCTGATACATCACGCAGGCGAGGGCCCATATATCCGATGCAGGACCAACGAGATCCTGAAACTGGATCTCCGACGCGGCAAACCAAATGGAAGTATTGAGAGATATAGCTGAAGCCACGCCCGTTGAGAGGAACGCTTTTCCAAAATCAACAATTTAATACTACCATCAGCCGTCAGGCAGATCGAGAGCAGAGCTTGCGGTTCCACGGGTAAAACTGCGTACTCCTGACATGAGTGACTTTCTATCGCGACGGGTGACTTTAACTTTATATGGTTCACCGAGGCTCTCTTGGACTTCTTCGTCGGACCAGAAGGCCATTCCGGATATCCGAAACAAAATGTTGTTATGATGAAGGTCTGCAGATTAGATGTTAGGACTTTGCCAATTTTAATGGTAATCATGTGCCTCCATGAACAATACCGCACTCGTGTAAATAGGCCACTCCTACAGCTACCTGTGCCGCCAACCTGCGAGAGATGTCTGAAGGCAGTTGCCAACCGTCGGTATACTCCAGCATCGTAGAGACACTCGGTCCAAGGGGTTCGCTAACGATGCAAAGATGAGTGCCGTTTGGGCCCTGAATTCCAAATCCATCCAGCATCTCAAAACGAACTCATTGCCCGGATGGACCTTGCGCTCCAACAAAGAGAACTAGCCTCCTTTCAACGTCAGATCAAGGTGGTGCAGAACCTGACGCTCTGATCCATTCCTATGGTAATCGGCGGTGGTGATCTTGAGTGATGCATATTGGCCCCGCTACTCATCCTTTACAAGCCAGACTGTCGAGTAGGAACCGTATCCGAGTTTGTTCACAATCCGATAGCGGTCGTGGAGCTGGTCGCCGATATGAATGGGGTGAAACTCACCTTCACAATACTGCTCAAGGTTCTCGACGTCTTCTACTGAGGTATAGGTAGGCGCTATGGGTTTGTCGGTCATTGTGCATCGATATAACTATATAGTTGCGGTCGTTGGAGTTAAGTTTGGGAGTCCCATTCAAAGTTGGGTAGCCGCAGAGCCGCCAGCACCGTGACATCCTGGAATTCCCGCTAGCGCTGCAGGGTAAGAGTGGAAACATCCCGCTTCCCTGCCACTTCGGTACTGTCATCTGATGGATGGGTTTCCCTGACATCAGACGTCGAGAAAGTACCGTACTTTGGAGGTCAAAAAAGTCCTGGCACAACTTGGGTACAATACAATCCCATACATAGTCCGCACCTTTGAATAGTTATAGCCCGCAGATAACTAACAATGATCGTAAATCTACCCGAGAAGCATATAGTTAGAGTCACCCTCCTAGGTGCCGACCAGGTTCACTTTCTTATGACAAAGTAACCCTAATTCCTAATCGACTCGACCTTTCAATATTCCACGCAAACTATACAAGGGATTCTACAGTACCTAAGTTTATGTTCCCGCAAGTGCCAGAACTTTTTGGCCGTGATTAGATAGCAGATAGATCCGAGTTAGGACTGAGCCCCAACCATACTCCCCTAGTATATACAGTCCTCAGTCCTCACCTCCTAGAGACATCATCCGTTTCTTATTCAAGATCTTGAGTGACATCTCGTGACCTGGACGCTGCTTCCACTATTCCAACCTCCTTCTCCGCCTCCGCACAGTGGAATCCACTCGGAGTGTCATCTGAATGAAAGAGAACAAGCTGAGAGTTATGAGAACTCTACAACCTCCTTTTACCTGTATCGAATCACTATAAACCATCACTACTGGCAGACCCACCGGAACACGCCCTCAAACCTAAATAAACCAAATCCATTCTCCATCCTCTACCTAGCATTCTAATTTGCCTCTATCTATCCTTTATGTATGTACGCAGCCAACCACAGTTCCTCGCGGCCAGTGGAATCCCTGTGCGCTGATCAAAACCCCCAAAAAGCACCAGAACACCAAACCCCGAGCCTCCCACACAAACGCAAAGGAAGCAGCTAGCGATAGTCTTTTCCCTCCCCCCTTCCCTCTTCCACCCCATCTACTCCCCCACAACCCCCCTCCTCAACCCCTCAAGCGCCTCCTCATAAGCCCCAGGACTATGATCCCCAAAACACCCGCGCCCAAACCTAACCTCCCCAAACATACCCTGCACATCCTCCACCACCCATGCCCTCACCCGTTTCTTCCCCTTCACGCCCCCCTCACCCTGAACCTTCCACACTTCGCCGGGGGGCACCAATTTCTCCGCCCTCATCCCCGCCCTGAGCGTCTTCAACACAGCAACCTCCCAATTCCACTCCTCCTCACTCCTTCTTGGCGCCCCAAACATCCCGCGGAGGAACCTCCGACGCACCTCCCCCAACACCCCGTCTGTGTCTTCGCGGAAGCTCAGCGCGACGGAATGGAAATCACGTACGACGCCGATAGAGAGGCTGGGGACTACGTCATTCCCGTTTACGACTGTTGTCACTAGGCCACGAGTAGCTTTTCGGAGGGATTCGCAAACGATTGCAGGAGAGCCGAAGGCGTAGCAGTGGACGGGTCGGTCCTTTGGGAGGTCGGTGTGGGACGTTGTGAATGCGCCGTCGTGTGGGGAGGAGATAAGGATACTTACTAGGGCTGCAACGCCGCCACCGAGAGAGTGGCCGGTGAGGATAAGGCCGTAGGACGGGTAGGCGGTTAGCGCGGTTGTGAGGTTGGTAAGGAGGCGGGAGCGGAGGAGAAGCGTGGCCGAGTTGAACATGCCCTTGTGGACGCGGTAGGAGTGGCCGCGGAGACTGATGCTCGTGTATTCGCATGTTAGATCGATTAGGGCGTCCTCGAGTCCTAAGGTTCCCCGGCAGGTGACAACCACGGCGGCGGCCTCGTGGTCGACACATACAAAGTGCACCAGCGGACGGCCGGTGCCGGTGTGGCCAGCAGAATCGAAGCCTCCGGAGGGATCGTAGTGCGAGGAGAGGAGGATGGTGTCGACTGGAAGGCTTGTGTGGAAACTGAACGCTAGGTGTTCCAGGTGGTGCTCGCGTTCCGCCGGGGGGACAGGAAGGAACTGGCTCCCTAGGAGGAAGCGCATAAACCGTGCCCCGTAGCTGGCAGCAGAGAAACGGATGTATTTTCGGAGATTGTGGAGAAGGTGGAACGCGGTTGGGTAATATGGTCCAGGATCTTCAGACGTCGGAGGTGTATACGGCAGGAGTTGTAGAGATGTTGTTGAATGAGACGTATGCAGCGTATAGATCGAAGGGACGTAATTGCTTTTTCCAGTGTGATGATCGCCATCGTAGGATGTAAGAGACAGAGTGCTGGAAGAGCGGGCGAGGGGAACGTCTCGGCGTAGGGAATACGGGGAAGAGTGAAGGTTTGACGGGTTATGGTATCCGTCCTGCAGGCTTGCCGACACAGTTGAGGAAAAGGATTCCCGGCGGAAGGAAGTCCTCGGACTATGTCCCGGCGAGGTGGGTCTACTGGAAGTAATTGATGCTCTTCGAGTGCGGGGTACCTTGGACGGCGACACCTGGAGGCCCATGGATTTGAACATCGACGATGCCCGTTGCGGAACGGCTAGGTTATGTTGCGTTTCGCTACCCCGTGAGTTTAAAGATGCATGTTTATTGTCCTTGCTGCTAGTGCTGAACGTAATAGAAGGTAACAGCGCCCTTCGCAGCGAACTTTTCGTATCCTTAGTTGCATCCTTTGTTCTTTCCGGTTCCCGTTCTTTCTCCTTCTTCTTGTCCGATGAAGAACTAGATGTTATCGCTCTCTTCTTCGGCTGATTTGCAGCCGCGGTAGGCCGAGGAAGAGCAGATCTCCCCTCAAGAGAAGTAATCCTCGTCTTTTTCAAGACAGAAGGAGGGTGATCTATGTCGAATCCCGGCGGTCGTGAATCCATCGCCTTCAAATCTCTCCGCTTACGTCTCTCATGCCTCTCCGAAGACTCTACCTTTCTAGCAGGTATAGCTGGTGGTGTTGGTGGTGCGTCTTGCCTTTCATTCCTAGATTCCTCAATCTCAAATACACACGGCTCTTCCTCCACCATCTGCTCACCCTCACCAGCTACCTCCACCTCGTCGCCATCCACCCTCTTCAGCCGCTTGCTCTGCTCACTCCTAGTAACCGTCTCATAAACAATCGTATACCTCTGCCTCCCATCGTGATGCGAGCTCTCACTCAGCACCACGGCCCCAGGCGGCGGTGTAAAATCCGGCGGACTAGTTCCGACAACATCAATAGTTGTTGTGCTCGTAGTAGTTGACGTAGTAGAAACCGAGATCAATGCATTCGGCGGAAACTTCTCGAACAGCACTGACGGCATCAAATTATTATCCTTAATCGTATCCACCACCACCGGACCTCCCGCTTTATTGTCGTTGTCCTCGCGCTCTGCTGTAGCAGTAGCCTTTGCCACCGCCGCCGCATCCACAACAACATCCCACATCAACCGTCCCGACTCCTCCTCGATATGCTGGCGAGTACGATACTGCAGGATCGCAAAGCACGTCAACCCGGCAACAATATCCTTGATCCCGACCTCGCCATCGTGTTCAGACGAATCCTTAAACTCCTCTCGCACAAGCTTAACAATCTCATTTATCGCGCGCGACGTCTCTGTGGATCCAAAGATCGAGTCGAGAGTTAACACGGACGTTTCCGCGATGCCGGAGATGCTAGAAAGCGTGGTCTGGCCGAGTTCGAACGCGGTGGAGATGACCAGCTCGGTGAGAGAGATGGAGGTGTTGAAGGCTGTCATCTAACGGTGGCGCAGCTACCCGTTAGCTGCTGTGTCGGGTACCCGCGCGAGAAAGCTTACTCCCTTAGAAGCCCAGCCCTCCAGCTCTGCAGCCTCCCGTCCGCACCGCACGACTACACCGTGGCTTCCACGCCGGACGATCCCTTCAACGGCGGCGCGCGAGATCTCCAGCGACGCTAGTGTCCCCGTGCGGGCTGTGTCCAGGAGCGTAGCCCCAACGATGACACCCAGGCGGATGGAGACGCTTGTGGATTTTGACAGCAGGGAGACGATGGAAGCAACCGAAGTCGGGAGCAGGGTTGCCCCTGTGGCGGCAGTCAGGGTTGACACCGGGGAGGCTTCCAGGGTGAGGGCGGTGGCAGCGACATCGAGAGCTCGGGAGGACGGCATAAAATTGCCAGATATAGTAATACGGTGCGACGTAGGCTGTCTCGATGTGTCTATTCTTTCGGCTTCCGTTGTAGCCTCGTTGCGATGAAGACGGGCCGGTTCCTGAGTGACGAAAAAACTCAAAACTTGCGAACGTCACGCATGTGCTGTCCTGGGGAACACGTGCTATTCATTGCCATGTGAGCTAAAGTGGAATTGTCCAAATTTAGCGTACCCCATCGTGCAGCCCTAACCCCCTTCCCTCCTCCGACAACGACTCTTCTTGCCGCCTCCCTCCCGCTGTCTTCCCCTTCGTCCTCTGCCCTATTCCATCGCCGGCCCAGCCACCCCCCTTGTGTCATCTCCCTGCTAATCGATCAAACGGGCATACCAAGCCTCGGGCCGTCTCACTTGTACCAACTCTGATACGCGCCAAAGTTTACATTTTCTTCGCCACCAACAAAATCCGAGTAGCCGCACCATTCTATGGCGGCAATACAGAGCATCCAACTCGCGCTGCGCCGCCAAGTGGCCAAGTGGAACCGTATAAGCGTATCTACAAGCACTCGTCTGACTTGGCGGTATCCACTCATCTTGTTCTACATTCTGAGACTATGTAATTGGGTAGTACGCTGGTGAACACACGCAGTTGTCTACCGGAGGTCGGGGTTGGTGTCTCGGCCGCGCCTGCAACATCAACTCCTGATGAGGCCACCGACAAAGATATAATACGCCACCAGTAGCCCGATTTTTCTCTTCTTTATCTTCCATCCTCAACCAGCAGCAGAGTGACATTTCGTTTTGTTTTCTTTGTTCACCTTTTCTGGCGCCTTCGTTTATAACCATAACCCTCTTTTTCTTGACGCATACTGGTTGTGCACATTTTATTATCCTTCGAATCCTCTCATTGCAACCAGCTATTTATATCCTATTTTCCCAATAAATCATGTATAAATATCTTATCCTCCTCGCCACCCTTCTATCCCCGATAGTCCATGGCAGTTGCGTCCACAACACCTCCCTCAAGCCCCGCGCCGCAACCGGCGAAGTCCCAATCAGCAACTTCGGCTACACCGGCGCGCAGGGGCCTCTAAACTGGGCTGCACTCTCCCCCGAAAACGCCGCCTGCTCTTCCTCAACCGTTCAATCCCCCATCAACATCGACAGCAAGTCCACATCCCTCCTCTCAACCCCACCCACCATCTCCATCCCCTCTGTTCCCTCCGCGGAATTCGAAAACCTCGGGACCACAATCGAAGTGATTTGCAATGGCACCACAACCCTCAACGGCACAGACTTCACCCTCGCCCAGTTCCACCTTCACACCCCCAGCGAGCACAGGATTGACGAGGAGTACTTCCCCCTGGAAATGCACATGGTGCACGAGTCCGCCTCCGGAGGTTTGGCAGTGATCGCAGTGATGTTCCAGATGTCGTCGACAGAGACCACAGATCTTTTGACCGCCGTGACCAAGAACATCGGGGATATCGAAAAGCCCGGGACAAAGACGGAGACGGGGCCCTTAGACTTTACAAAGCTAATCGATCATGTACAAAAGAGCCCATTGCTTACATACACGGGCTCACTGACGACGCCGCCGTGCGCGGAGGGGTTGACTTTCATCGTCCCGCAGAAGCCGCTGCCGATTGATGTCGACACATATAACAAGATCAAGAAGACGGTGCGGTTTAATTCGAGGTATACGCAGAACCAGGCGGGGGAGGAGAATGTGCTCGAGATGGGGTGTAAGGCTGCCGAGAACGGTATGTTACTCTTGAACGGAGATGGAGATTGATGCTGACGTGATGGTAGCGAGAGGTGGTCAGGCGGGCGGAAATGCCACGGTGTCTGCTACTGCGTCTGCACCGGTGTCTGCATCGGTGTCTGCACCGGCGTCGGTATCAGTGTCGGCTTCGGCTTCGGCAGTTGCCACTGCACCCGCTGGTGGAGAGGGCACGGAGAAGGATACGACCCATTGTATCATGGGGGCTTGCCATACGGTCCCCACCAAGCGGGTGCGGAGGTGGTCGAAGTTCTAGACGTGGGCGGAGTTAGAGGTTGTTTAAGTGCCAGGATTTTTTGTTGTGAATTTTGTTTAGGAGTTGGACGGGGGCGGGTATATATCATGATCATGAGCGAATCGAATGATGTGGTGTAGAAGTACATGTAATCGTTATATTGATCGGCTTTCGAGTGCAATGATGTGGAATGCATAAAGAACCAAATTAAAACTGTAATGTCGGGTCTTATGCTCAAACCTTCCCTTTTTCCGCTAGCGCTTTGTGTGGAACGAGCTTGCAAGCGAGGCAAAGTTTGGTTTACGAGAGCAGTCTCCATCCATCCCATATAAATATAACCCCAAGTAATAACTTACTCACGTAGAGTACCGGCTAGGACTTATCCCTTTATCCTTTGTTGTGAAACGACTCGAATCGACGTGGTCGTGACGACCGAGGGTTTAAGTACTAATTACTAATTAAATCCTATCTATACTTATAGAGTAGTCACAAACCTAGGATCCTCCATCGTGCTCTTTTAACGCAGGGTACAGTGCAATCCCTTCCCGAGTGCATACTGGTGATGAAACCCTTGCAGAATATGCAGGGCTCGATTCACCGCGAAGTGAAAAAGAACGTCAGTATACGAGTGCAACAATTCGTGCCCAGACACTTTTTTCGTTTTCGAGGAGCGAGCTTATGAGCGACAAGGAAAATCTAGGCAGTTTTCCCAAATAGCTGGCCTCCAGGTTTGCAGTGGCTTACTCTGTGCTTGAAATCCAGCCCTTCTTTTAGCCTCCGGCGAGCTTGCGAGCGACGAGAAATCTGGGAACGAGAGCAGGCTTACTCCTCAATTGTCATCTAAAACCCGAGAACCGTAGGATGGGATGTTATCTCGGATACCGCCACTATAGACTATAATACTATGCAGTGACATGCATCCATTGGAATACGCCACTGTCAATAACGCCATGTGGACTGCAGGGTAAAATTCCCTGATTGGATACCGCTACCAGACAGATTTATAGGACATTGCATGAGATTCCTTGTCCACGTCATTCCATTTGCATTCCACGGCACCTTCCAGAGGTTTGGCCATTGTCAAGTGAATGTGGATTAAATAACTTACTCCTACGCAGATGATTGTAACTTTATAATTAGACGGCGAATTTGCCTCCCGAAACACCATGAATTCGTCGTCAGTTATTATTATTAGTAATACTTTCAAGTAAAATCAATGTAGCTCGAATTTATATTGGTACTCTATTTTGCACACCGAGCAGTTGGTAAAAGGGTTAGCTAAGGCACTTGTACCTCTGATATTCATGAGATCATCGCAAACACTCTTGCAGAGGAGCTAATGGTTGTACCCCGCAAAGCTCATCTTGCTACATGCTACGACTGATGACGAAGTGGAATGTGGGGTAGGTGAGGGAAGGAAGAAACCTGGGAAAGTGGGTTGTGGGATGGAGAAAGAGTGTGTGGGTGAGTTTGAGACGGAAGGGACAATGTGGGTGGATGTCTTTTCTGATGATTACAGGGAGGCAGAAAGAGCCGGAAGATACTTAGAATGGTGTGAGAAGGAGAAAGAGTACAGGAACGAGAGTGTGGGTGTGAGACGGAGAAAAAGTACGGAAGGGTATATGCGGAAGGGTGTGGGAAGGAGAAAGAGCGCGAGAGGAGATGGTGTGGGTGTGGGATGGAGAAAGAGCACGGAAGGGAAAGTATGTGGGCGGGTGATAGGGGAATTTGGGACGGAAGGGATAGAGTGTATGTGGCTGGGTGTCTTCTGACGGTTACAGGGAGGCAGAAAGAGCCGGAAGATACTTAAAGTGGTGTGAGAAGGAGTACAGGAACGAGAGGTGTGGGTGTGGGATGGAGAAAGAGTACGGAAAGGTTGTGTGGAAGGGTGTGGGAAGGAGAGAGAGCACGAGAGCGAGAGGGTGTGGATGTGAAGAGTACGGAAGGGTATGTGTGGAAGGATGCGGGAAGGAGAAGGAGCACGAGAGCAAGACGGTGTGGGTGTGGGATGGAGAAAGAGCACGGAAGGGAGAAGAATGTGTGTGGCGGGGTGGGAAGGAGAATGTTTATGGATGATGATTGCCGGGTGGTAGAGAAGACTTTGTGTGTGGGTGTGTGGGTGTGGGTGTGTCCGTGTGGGTGTGCGCGTGAGGGTCTTTTCTGACGATTACCAGTAAGATGAAAGAGCACGGAAGAGAGAGTGTTGGTCGGTGATGATTACCGGGAGGTAGAGAAGACTTTGCGTGTGTGTGTGAATGTGTGCGTGTGCGTGTCTTTTCTGACGATAACCGGGGGAAGGCGAAAGAGCATGGGAGGGGGTGTGTGGGTGGATGACGATTGCCAGAGGCAGAGAAGACTTCGAGAGTGCAAGTTTATGTATCTGTGTGTGGAGTGTGTGGAGTGGGTGTGTGTGTGTGTGGAGTGGGTGTGTGGAGTGGGTGTGTGGAGTGGGTGTGTGTGTGTGTGTGGGTGTGTGTGTGTGTGTGGGTGTGTGTGTGTGTGGGTGGCGTTTTCCAGGAGGTACAGAAGACTTAGAGAGTGTGTGGTGTGTAGCCCGACAACGGGCGAGAGTTTCTATTCGCTGCGGAGACTCAAACCTGCATATGTAGCTAGTAATGGTCAGAAAGGCAAAATCACGGATACAGCCACATTATACGATTGACGGTACTCTCGACATGCATGATTGCAGTGCATGCATATATATGCAAGCTCAAAATTGGAAAAGGATCTGGAACGATATTTAAGCCGCTCGAAACAAATCCGGCTTTAAGGAATGAGTGCGATTGGCTGAAATAGAGGGTTTCCATGGGACTTTGAACAGTCAACAATCTTTGTTCTCCATTGTCTGCGCGTGCACCCCACTGTTTGAGAGATGTGTGGTCAAATCTAATCCCTCCCAACCAATGATGCTCTACTCGTTGCCATCAATACTAAAATATGCAATCTGTGAGACATGCTGGGTTTAAACCCAGACCGGTAATGATTGAATCATTCTCTACCTTTCGGGTTGCTTTTCTGACTTGCATTTCCTAGTACAGCAATATAGCGTAGATACTTGGCACGGAGAGAAAAGATTCGAGATGCAGACGCCATAGGAAACCTAGCAAAAGTGTATTTGCCTCTTTTTTAAGCTCCATTTGGGCGTATGATAAAACAGCCAGATTATACGGCAATCTGGTCCCAACTCGTTACTTTCGGAGTACATGCAGGTTGCGTAGGAGATTGAATACATTACCTTTATTCGCCGTGGTTTCAGCTCTCTTAGCATCGGGTATGCAAGCAGCACGAACTCAAAGGTAAGCCCCGCTGTCGGGCAATGCAGCACCCTACTTGCCCTCTAACTGCCGCTAGCAGTTTACAAGTAGATCAGCTCATTTGATTGGAACGAACATGGATTCCAGGCGACATCAAGCGAAGTGTAGTGACAATATACCTTGCGACCGTTGAGATGGTATCTTTTTGTTTCTATTCTCAATTGTAGCAGGTACATCATATGCATTAGCTTCATCCGTTTTGTTGTCATCTCGCCTATCTCATCTCACTGGCACCCTGTATGTACTCACACCACAACGAAACAGTTAGAGGCGGATTGCAACTAGGGTATGTACCGGTCTGAGACGAAAATCTACAACTACAGATAATTTAAACCTACTGCTTCTGTTAAAATCCATCAATCAACTATGCACGACGTTTCTTCTATCTAAGTACCTTACAAACCGACACGATCTTGCTTACCTCTTCCTGCCATCCGTTTTGTTCTTTCGTCACTGCCTACTCCCTATCTCCAGACTCCAACGATCAGACATTATCAATTGTTTCGCCTCTTTTTACGCCAACATCTCATAGCTGAAGGTCTATGGATTGCTCGGATACATTAATACTACTCCCTCTCACAGTTACTGTAGCATTAGTGTTGCATCTGCTAGTGTGGTTCACCGGATACACTTGGGTCGAGGCGTTCGCAATCACGTTTGCAGTTGTGTTTCTTGCAGTCGGAGCTTGGTTGGGTTGGCGAAGGTATTGGCAATTGGATCAGCAGAGGGAAAGACATTCGAAACCCGAAGTCTTTCACCATGTGCGTAACTCATAACGGCAGTCAGTGCTATTCTAATATAGTAGCAGAAGGGGCGTTACCGGGCCATCTACGACATCGAAGGCGGTAGAAATATCCCCACCAGCCGCATCCCTACACCCGCACAGCCAGAGATAGTTCCTTCGAAGTCCTTTCGAGTCTCTCGCTCCTCAGTTTGCGCCTCTGCGGCTCTCTTTCCAGCCGGGGCTGGCTCTGCTAGTGCAACTACCAATTTTGACAGCGGCTCATCGAGTACCAGGAAAAGTCTCACATCCTACTTTGTTTATCTTGAAGGATTCGGTATAGAGGCCGTCGCGGATACTGGAGCAATGGTGGATGTGGTGTCACGGGAGTTTATTGAGCGCAACGATATTGCATGGAAGGTTATACCAGATTCCAAGGATGTTATTATTTTTTGTGGAGATGAACATGCAATGCACACGTCGGGTTATGTAGATGCTACGCTACGCTTCGAAGGTAGCGACGGGCTCTACGGACTCACTCTATATATTGTCGACGGGCTCCCGCTTGGTATCAACATGGTACTCAGTCATAATTTCCTGATTGAAACAGGAACTGTGGAGTTTAAACGGCCCGGTGCACGAACTAAAGCGATGGGAGGATTTTTAGTGGCTATCCTTGTTGCTGTTAACAAGCCGTCTCTAATCGAAAGACTTAAGCGGCATTTTGATCGTCGCCACCCATGCCCGCCGGATGAAAATCAGGCAGGTTAGTGCTATTTCTTCGGTCTTTTTCGTATGTACGTAAGCTTATGAGTGCTCTGCAGCAGCAATCGTGAACGATTTGAATCTTCGTGCTCGTGTCATAGAAATAAGTACCCAAGCTAAGGCAAATAGAGGGCATCACTCAGTTAACGGCTTCGTTGTGATGCAAAATAACCGTATAGGATTGCCAAATATTCGTAACGGGCGGGACCCTTGATAGTGTTGTTCATATTGAAAATTTGTATTTGCTTAATCTTTCAGGGGTTTTTGGACCTTTAGACCTTTGGGATTTTTTTAACCTCCGTTTTCTCTTTAAGTATGCATGATGATGATGATGATGATGTGAGTTGGGGAGTTGGATTTATAAACTTGTATTTACTTATTTCTATATACGTTTTTTGGTGCCGATTCTGGACAGACTACAGATTTATAAAATTGCAGCTACTTAGTATCTACCGTTGTACAAAAGCAGATATATCGTACCGATCCTGTGGAGGAACAATCTCGGAACGTTGTCTCGCACCCAATTTAGCGTGTTAGTTACCCGCTCGTACCTAGGCCAGCGAAGCGATCAGGGCTGAGGGTTACTCCGCCTGCCATCGTCTAGAGCGAGACAACTCGGAACGTACCCATGGCGTGTATTTTGGGTACTTCGGTTCTGGCAGTGCTTTCAACTCTTGATTTTTCACTACGGTACTCACTTAAGTACATACCATAGTGAAAAATTAAGGGTTGAAAACACACTGCCAGAATCGAAGTACCCAAAATATACGCTGTGAGTACGTTCCAAGGCTGTTCCTCCACAAGATCGGTACGAAGCATGCACCAAATTCAAGTCAAATCTGGCTTTAACGGTGCGTTAATATACACTGGTTACGGATTTTTCAACTGTGCTTTTTACAACGGTAGGTAAGTACTTAGGTACAACGTGGTTACTTAAGTATTTGTGAATCCACGTGTACCACACTCCGAGACTAGAATCCATCTTGAGAGTATGATACTTACTTGTGAATTCTTTGCATTGACAACTTCACTACAGGAGAGTGGTCCGTTCTGGCCCGTTCGATTGTCCAGTTGTAACTTGGAAAATAAATTTCTTCCTACCAGGACAGATATAAGTTTGAAATACAGACCTGGTTGACTTGCTGGAGCATTCGGTTGACCAAAAAATCGGCAGGCAGAATGGGCAAATGGAAGTTCTACGGGTGATACTTTAGGGGCAGATAGAACTGCGATATCTGTACGTACCAAACCCCCGAAGTACAACTTCATTATCTATCTCTAGATTCGAATGGTATTTTCGAGATACTACTCAACCGATAGTTGCCTAGTGATAAAATGAATCGGCGCTGTGGGGAACGCGGCCCCAGTCGCATACTTGCTAAGAAACATGACTAGAAGGCATCTGATATACTAGGTATGTCTGCATTGACACAGCATGGCCACCCAAGACATATTATGGAACTGGAAAGAAGTAATTACATTCTCTATACCGCTGGAACTCCGTAGCTGGTATATGGGTATCACCATAATAGAGACTCGCACCGGAAGCATTGGCCATGTGCACTTTCATCTTTGACACCCTGAGTCAAGCTCCGTTCCTACTGATATATACAACCAGAACTGCCGCATATCTGGCTCACATTTAGTAATTGATTTACTCGTTTGGTCATTGAGTTGGACTTACGCCGCAGTTGCTCCAAACACTTCCCCCTTTTTACCTCTTGTAGTCAAAGATAGTCCAGCAGCGAACAATAATGTATATACGCATATCATTCCCAACCTCAGACCCTCCGCACGCACATAATGAAGACTGGCGATTGCGCCAATCAATAGACAAACCGCCAGCACAAGGGCAATGAAGTCCGATAGCCGATTGATTTTGTTCTCTGAGTAGTAGAATACCGGGCTTGATGTTTCTGCGGTTTCCGTGGATTTCACCTGGAGAATGCATATCAGTATATCGCTGCTCAACTCGAAATTATTTATTTACTTTGAAAAAATGTCCAAAATGGTCTCTGGTAAAATTCGACAACGGATCCCTTGCACTGTATCCACCAGACAATGCTACCAAATCGTGGGGATGGCTAAGGTATTCATCCCCCAGGTCAATCAACGGTCGTGTAGCAGGATGTCCGTCCTGATTCATCCATCCATCAAGTGCCTTGAGGGCCCGCCCTGGTGGCTCTTCCAAAGCAAGAACCTGGCTGTAGCGTATAAGGGCATTATCTGTGTGCTAATATTAGTATTACAATCATGTAAACTGTCAAATCCACTCACTATACTCTTCTAGTTTGTTCCTCATGGTACTGGCAACCTTGCATCTCACCTCGTCCTCTGGTGCGCGGCCATCTAGTACAGACTGCCATGATCTCAACCGGACATGCTTGTCGGAGTTCCGATTATCATTAGTATCCAGTTCTTTGAGTTCAGCCTCCAGTATCATAAGCTCCGTTTGCATGTTCAACAAGTTTCTCGCATTTAGGCTGCTGAACTTGCGAAAGACGGCGAGGTCTGGAGAGCTGGAGATATAGCTAGCTACCGATGGGTAGCCTTTGGGGGGAGATGGTACTGGTAAGGGTGGTCGTATCTGGGATGTCATGGTAATGGATGGAGGAGACTGAGCGATGGAATGAACGGAGATCGCCACATAGGAAAGCTGGCGCTTCTGTGCGCACACGTCGGATTTTCAGGTATTCGCATAAACCCTAACCCAACCCGATGTTAACATTGAAATTATAGGGTTAGGGATTTGGTGGTCGAATACTTAAAATGACAGCCATCTTTCTATGTTTTTAGCTGGAGAGCTCAAGAAATTAGGATCGAGAGAGGATATCAAGCAATTCGAACAGGTAAACAAGCTGTTGCTAAGAGAATATTGTGCGATTGGAAGGGGGTTGACAAGCAATTGAAAGAGGATATCAAGTAATTGAGGCTCATGCTGAAAGATACGAATGGTACTCTTTTGAAGGTGAGGTCTTATTGACATTTCTTACCATAATTTGTGATAAGCGTTATCTCGTAATATGGGTTGCTTGGGCTAAAGATCCCTTGTGTATTTTATGATAGTAGCAGTAGCTGGCGAAAGTACCAGGTGCTTGAGCTAGTATTTAGTAATAAGGTACTAGTATTATAGCAAATATAAGGGATCGGAGTTTGGGATAGTGTGGGCAGGTGTAATATTGGATAGGTTTATGTAGTTGATATCGGTGGGAGGGCGTATAGCTGTAGATTGTTGGCTGTTGCGGATATAGGTTGTTTTGAATGTGTGCCACGTCTGAGACTAAGCTTCTATAGCGCTGCTTTTAACTCGAATCGTGGCTATGGCGCGGTATTTATGACCGAGGGTTTAAGCAGCATCCATCGGGATACCAGCGCAGAGCGAGACAAGGAGCCGTCTAGGAAAGCACCACATTTGTACCTCGTACACATGAGACCGTAAGAATTCCGGGAAGCATCTCAGCGTTCCAGGTATCTTCTCCTTGGCGAGTGCGGGTGGTAACGGAACCGCACTGCTCCCCATACAAAACCTACCCCATTTACCCGAGATGCAGTTAGATATTCTTATCGATATGGGGTTTACATTTTTCTAAGCCCTTCAAGCTACTCAAAAGTCCTTTGTAGATGATGGGACATCATAGAATTCCGTAGGCTTGGGAATAAGCCGTAGACGGAGTACAGCCGTTATTTTTTGACAATTCTCGTGAAGGAAGCCGTGGGGGGAAGGATGTATGATAAGGAAATCTTGTGTCTGAAATCCTCCCTGGAGAGGTTTAACTACACGACTAAACCCCTTCTCTCTGATCTTTTATTTTTATAGCTGTAGGGCAGAGACTGTAGTATTGCTTGTAATGTTATCAACCGCACAGCCCCGAGATCGAGAGTACTTACAGGTACTGATAGCCTTGTTTCCGGCAAGCTTTTGCTCTTCCCAGCTGTTGATCAGCTATTTGATTGGTAGTCTCGGCATTCCGAGAGTGTTTATTCAGGGAACATGGATTCCCACGCACTGGGTGTCGTTGTGCATTATGCACTCTTGTACCCTACTTGCATTATTATATATTATTATATACATGTGGAAACCAAAGAAGGAAGAAGCAATGCAAGAGCTCTCGTTGGCTAGGTTTTCATAAGGCGGGTTTGCTCGATGAAATTGATCGAGAGCACTGAAGCCGCCGGTCTTCTATTTCACGCAAAAGCCATTTAAACGGCCAAATTCTGCGGCTTGCTGTCTCTTCGTTGCTATTTGAAGGTGTACTATTACCCAGTCCTTTATGCTGTTTATTTGTCACTTCAATGCTCGGCTGAGCATATTTATCTTCTCTACATATCACCATGTCAACGTCACTAGTGAACCGCAACTTCAGAGCCGCAGGTTCGTCAACCCAAGTAATAACCACAATAGGGCACCTAGTTGCAATCGTTATAAGCTCGAGTACCGCTACACTAATCCCTTCAACGGACGATATAAGCCAGAATAACACGAATCCAAGTGAAAGAAGAATTTGGCCCGACGACTATTTCTATTACATGATAGGTCTCTGCCATCTTATGGCCGGAGATGAGTCTCGTATGGTCGGAGGTGAGTCTCGTATGACCGGAGATTGCTGTCGGCCTGAAGGGTCTATACATAGATGCATACGCACGCATTCACACTTGTACTCTCATATATATATGGCCTTGTGGCCCTCTTAGATAATATACAATCAAGCTTCTCTAGTATTACTATTTTAACAATTTCTTCACTAACTATGGGTGTCTTGGGGTTTTGTTTGGTCTGTTGGCCTTGGTTCCATGTTGTATATGGATCTATCGTAAGGTAATGACAATACTGGTGTATAGCACGAACGCCCTTGGATGCCAACTTACATTGTAGTTATAACGGCGAAGAACCCCGCGAACCATGACACCAACTCGTCGGCTTCCAGGCATTCCACCTCTTCTCCACCCATCTCGCCAGGTCCAGCCTTCGCTTTACATCTGCCTTTCATCTCACCTGCTGCCACCATTTCACCAACACGTCCGATCACCGTAGCTTTCTGATAACCTTGCGGATATTGGAGCTCCAAGTCCATGCAATGAACCATGACATTTCACTCGCTCCGCGATCTACCACTGATGTAACAGCCAACTCGTCTCGTACCTTCGCCAATGGCGACGCAGTATCTAGCGCGACATAGTAGTCCAGCTAATTGTTCGTGGATAAAAAGGGGTAGTATAAGTGGGTAAAGACTTTAGGGAGGGTTGGTACCGTTATTTCTTTGCATATTTTGGATGACAATGAGTGAGATTCCGTGTCTGATATAGCGTTATCTGCCATGAGGCTTTGCCTACTACATAATAGTGTCTCGTTTCTGTTAAGGCTAGTGCAGTAAGGCTGGTCCGTTAGCTTCAACCACCCGTTGTAGCGCAACGCATCGTTCTCCTAAATCCGTCAAAAATATAGACTTGTATTAAAAACCATAAGTACTATCAAGCGTGGGTAGATTTGGAGATGTATACTTGGAAATGTATTTATGGAAATGTATTTATGGAAAATAGCTAAAACGTCCGTTGTTGAAAAGGACCTTTTGAATCCTTTGAGCTTAAGCAGGCCTTTGGTTTTCTTTTAACATAGATTTCTGTGTGGGGTCAGTCTCGGTCTGCTGAGCGTTGAGAATTAGGTGTCACAGATTTACAGTGTGTGCTCTGTAGTCAGCATGTTAGCAACTGACGGATACAGCGAGTCTGAGCTAATTGGCCTGAATGATTGAGAATTCTGCAAATCCCAGCAAAAGGAAGATGTGGCCATTATTGTGGTGTTTGTGCTTGTTTTAGGAGTCGTTCAATTGTACTTACTCTATAGTTCACCAGAGTGGCGACGCCGGGTAAACATTGTGACGTCGGTAGCACGTGATAAGCGCGGCTTATGTTCGCGATTGCTCGCGTCACTTCCATTAGCACACACGTTATACAGGGGGCCTAAAATCCCCGCTCACTGCATCTCCATCTTTTTGCCTTTCAATCATAACTCCGCAAACACAAGCTTACCCATCATTCCTCGGCCAACATGCCCTCGGTTGTGTCGCAAAAACGACACTTCGACGAGGATGAAGACTCCTCCGAACACGACCAAGATCACGACGACTCTCCACCGCTTTCCAGCCCACCTTCGTCAGCATCAGCTAGCAGCAAGCGTGCTCGTATTGTCGAAAAGAGAAATAGCCGCCCTAACGGTCTCGCCCGTCGGGCTTTCACGGTAGATGAAGATGGAGATGAAGATGGAGACGAAGAAATGGATGGTGAACAAGAGGAGGGCGATGGTGACGAGTCCGTTGACCTTGAGGGCGGAGCTCTGCCTCCTGCCGATACTGATGTCGAGGCGGAAGAGGATCTCCTTGACGAAGATTACGAAATCACTGCGGACGACCAGGAGTACCAGGCCGGCTCGATTGTTCGCATTAAACTTATTAATTTTGTCACCTACACCTCTGCCGAAATCCGCCCGGGGCCCAGTCTCAATATGATCATAGGACCAAATGGCACGGGAAAGTCGACAATTGTGTGTGCAATATGTCTTGGTTTGGGTTGGAATCCCGCCCATCTGGGACGAGCAAAAGAAGTCAGCGAGTTTGTCAAACACGGATTCCAAGACGCTTTCATCGAGATTGAGCTTCAGGGGCGTAAGGATGAGCGGAATCCGGTGATTAAGAGAAAGATCAGCCGTGAGAACAACGGCTCAACGTATTATCTGAATGGTGAGTGGTTATCATAGTTGTCCATTTGCTGGCAGGAGCTGAGCTATTTGTAGGCAGAACAGCGACCCATGCTGCGATCCAAAAACTCACCAAAGGCTTCAACATACAGATTGACAATCTCTGCCAATTCTTGCCGCAAGACCGTGTCAACGAATTTGCGCACCTTTCGGATTCGTTGCGATTGATTGAAACGGAACGTGCCGCAGCTGGCCCGGAAATGCTGGGCTATCATAAGAAATTGATGGAACTTTGGAAGGCTGTGGCTGGCGAGAAGGAAATCCTAAAAAGCGACAAGCTTGCACTTCAGCAGCTTGAAGCTCGACAGGCGGTACTTCAACAAGATGTTGACCGTCTACGAGAGCGTCAGGAGGTTATGGCCAACATTGAACTTCTCCAGAAGATGAAGCCCTATATTAAGTATCGTGAAGCTAGGGCGGCATCTGCAGCGGCGAAACAACAAGTCAAAAATGTAGAAGCAGAGCTACAACAGCTGAAGGCGGAGTCGGGCCCAGCAATGGAGAGGCCTAAACATAAGAAGCGCTACAAGGAGACAATCCAGAGGGCATTGGAAGATCGGCAGACAGTCCTTGAAGAGAAGCAAGGGAAAGTCCACACACAAAAGACCAAAGTTATTCCCCAGCTTGAGGAGAAAATCAAAGAAGTTGAAAAGGAAATTAAAGCCGAGCATGCCCAGGAAGAAAAGAGGAAAGAGCAGGTCAGAGAGTTAAAGCGGAGAGTTGAGAGTACTAAGAAAAAGCTTGATAATGGACCTCCAGAGATAGACGTTCAGTTCTACAACGATAAACTTGTGAGGCCAATATCGCTCCTTTCAACTGAACCATCACTAACAATATACAGACGGAGAAACGCCGTGCAATAGAAGCATTACAACAGCAAATGGGTGATATTCAAGCGGAATTTGAACCCATTAAGAGAAATGGCACAAACATCAATGCCCAACTACAGCGTGAGAAAGCAGAGTATGTTTATTTCTTTCCTGTTAGTTTACATCATTAACACTGTCTAGCCTCCAACGATTAGAATCTGTCACTGGCCAACGAGAAACAATTCTGCGAGACCGGCTCGACAGGCCAGGGCGGGAAACTTACGAGGCCTGGCAATGGTATCAAGAGCATAGGGATGAATTCGAACAGGAAGTCTTTCCACCTGCTGTTCTCTGCTGTTCGGTAAAGGATTCGCGTGCCGTTGACGCAATTGAATCACTCATTAGAGGTTGCAATACGGCTTTTTTGTGCCAAAACACGAATGACTATGAAAGGTTCACCAAGGAGGTGATTGGAGTTGCAGGTCATCCGGGGCTTGGCCTGGCAAACATAACGATCAAGGATTTTTCCCGCTCCCATGCGCCGAATCTTGAGAACCAACAGAGACCACACACGAAGGAAAGGGTAGCTTTTATACTCCCAGTTTATTTGAACCCCGCTGACCATTTGAAGCTGGCAGAGCTAGGGTTTGAAGGTGTTGCCTTGGATTTCATTGAGGCACCGGATCCAGTTCTTAATATGCTCTGCCATGAATCTCATGTTCACAGAACTCCAATGTCTGCTCGTGAGTTTACCCCGACAGACAACCAACGCTGCGAGACCGCCGGCCTCAACACGTGGATTGCCGGAAAAACTATCTACCAATTCCAAAGCCGTTACGGTGTTTCCACTACGAAGGTTACCCCCATCCGTCCTGCAAGGATATACAAAACGCAGCAGGTCGACCAAAACCAGAAGCGAGAGAAGGAGCGGAAGGTTTCGGAGTTGGAATACCAATTAAATGAGCTCAAAGGCGATCTTAAGAAGCGCCATGACGAGCATAAGGAACTCCTGACCGAACTTAACGAAGCTAAGGCAGAGAGGCAAAAAATCTTAACGGAAAAAACCTCCAAGCAGGACGCCTTGGGCAAATATAACAAATTAAAGGCCGAGTACAGCAATTTTGAGGAAAAACTGAAGAAAATAGTGAACGCGGGGTCCGACTACCAGGATACTGTGGAGGAGCTAGAAGCAAAACTTGATACGCTTGGAATGAAGCGTGCACAGGCGGCGATTGACTTTGTGGTTTGTGATAATTAACACCTATTTGTTGCTAGCGGCGCTGAAAAATGACTCAGGAACTGGTTGGCGAGCTGGTCGATGTCCACAACAAACTCATCCAGCTCCGATTACGTTACGTCGAAGCTGCAAGTGACGAGAAACTCTTGAACGCCAAAAATGAACACATTATAAGAAGGATAACTGAAATGGAGGTCCAGCTTCAAGATGGTAGAATACTTTGTTTTGCCTGATTATAAATTGACGGGAACTGACATTCTCCAGTCCGGAGGCGCGCTAAGGCGCTAAGGGTTCAAGCCACCAAGGATAGAGATGTCATGGCGGCGATCTTCGAAGAAGCGTCAGAGGAGGACCGACAAAAAATAGGCAATCTCCCGCCGGAGAAAACGGTGGCAGATGTGGAGGATGACATCGAAACTGAACAAGCTCGTCTGGAACTCATTCACGAAGGGAATCCCAACGCCCTTAAACAGTACGAGGAGCGTAAAGTTAGGATTGAAAACCTGACGACCAAGATTGCCGAACTGGAAGAAAAGCTCGAAGAGCAGAATACTGCAATTCGCGAAGTGCAAGAAGTGTGGGAACCTGAACTTGACGCACTTATCGCCAAGATATCAGCCGCCTTCTCGAAGAGCTTCCAGAAGATTGGGTGTGCTGGAGAGGTCAGGATTTTCAAATCCGACGAAGGATTCGACAAGTGGGCTGCCGAGATCCTTGTCAAGTTCCGCGAAGGAGAGAATTTCCAGGTGCTTAATGCTCAGCGCCAGTCCGGTGGTGAGAGAGCAGTTAGTACCGTCTTCTATCTCATGGCCCTGCAGAGTATGGCCAAGAGTCCGTTCAGAGTTGTGGACGAAATCAACCAGGGGATGGACCCCAGGAACGAGAGAGTTGTTCACCACCGCATGGTCAACATCGCGTGTCAGGAACATACCAGCCAGTAAGCTGCATCCCTCGATTCTAGCGATTTATGATAGATGCTGATGAACGATGTGACAGGTATTTCTTGATCACCCCCAAACTCCTCAGCGATTTGATGTATCATCCACGGATGAAAGTGCACTGCATCTATTCCGGAGAATGGGTTACAGACGTCGTCATGGATTTTGACAGGTATCTTCAGGCTGGAAGGAGATTGAAGGCGTCGAAGGGCAAGGCGATCAACGGCAGATCTAGACGCAGCGAAAGTGCAGCTACCACTGCCAATGGGGAGGAGCCTAGCGAGGAAGAGGATTGAAGAGACGGTTAGAAGGCGTTGCGATATTTGCGCGTAGCGGTGTTTGGGAATGCTATTCTTTTGTCTCCTTTGTCAGGGTTAGTGCTAAAATCTGGGGTATAGTCATTCTGGCGCGGATATTCTGTGAATTATCTTGCTTGGGTAAAATTGGAATGCCGCACGCAAAAGTCTAAGTAAGACGATAGATCTTGTGAAGACAACACAGTTGGCTTAGGTGTTGTGTTGGGGAAATGATGGAAGGATATAGTGGAGAGGTGGGGCGGGATCTCGGGAAGTGGTTCAAGGGGGTTGCTTTGTATCCCGGTACCGATACTCCTGACTTTATACCTCCATAACATGACACTTTGACCTTGCCATTTCATCAGCCTACCAACTGGGAATCTTATGCCGTGCAAAGAAGCCTCAATGGCGGCTTACCTGTGTGGTAGCTCGAGCAAAAGTTATTATTCGTCATCATACTGTCTCCAAACCACAACCACCATTTAGCCATCTTCATCACAACAACCACAACAACCAGACAGGGGTCCGATCAATTTCAGCATGTCCCGTCCAACGTCTTTCCCGCTCCCGTCGCCCTCACTTGTGGGAAATAGCTCCACCCTGCACTCACCTATGTCCATACCGTCTCCTTCAGCCGCCCCTACACTGACACTACCATTGAGCACCCGCAAAGCATGTGACCCCTGCCGCCTCTCAAAAGCGCGTTGCGAGCCGTTGACCAACGCCGACATGGCAACTCTTGCGAGCGGGAGCGATGCCAGCAATATCTGCCAGCGCTGTATAAAGACAGGGCGGAGGTGTGTGTTTGGCGAACGAAGTCGCCGGAGGAAGCGGAGGAGAACCGACGGCGACGGCGACGGCGACGGCGATGGCGGAACCGATCGGGATAAAGTTAACCGGTTGGAAAAGAAGCTTAGTATCTTGGAGGCTAGGCTTGAGACTACGACCAAGTTACCGAGCGAGCGGGAAGAGGAGAGTGATCCTGGCACAGGTCCTGCACACGCGTTCTTGGAGATTACTACTGGTCGTATTGACGGGCGAACTTGTAGATTATGGCTACTATAAACCCCCGAACACCGCCTCGATACCCGCTTCTCCCTCCGCAGCAGTACCTCAGCACGCGTCCGCCACCCCGCCCGCCACAAGTTGCATCAGTTCGCTCTTGCTGTACAATACCGAGACTCTGAAGAGCACGTGTCAAAAGCCGAAGTCCGTGCTGGAGCCAGACGTGATTACTCGCAATGTCCTCAGCCTTTCCAATGCCACAGCGCTGTATTCCCACTTTCTCAACCATATGCTCCCTCACTTCCCGTTTTTTGTTACTACCAATTCGTTCGCCCACACTCGCAGCCACAAGCCAGTACTCTTCCTCGCCATCCTTGCCGCGGCTTCAGCCTGCATCGGTGATGCAGACATACGAGCCAAACTCCTCGACGACATGTATGCGGCATTGTCGCGCACCATCTTCCCCGGCGACAAGAGCCTGGAGCTGGTACAGGCAATCATCATAACAGGGACCTGGTTCCATGCTCCTGCAACAGCGGGGCACTCCCGCATCTGGATGCTGACCGTGCAAGCTACTGTCATAGCTATCGACCTAAAATTTGCAGCCTCGGAGGACCTGGATGAGCGGAGAGCCCTACTTGCGTGCTACGCTAACAGCACATTAACGTCGGTTATCCTTCGCCGCCCTGTGTTACTCCGATACGGACGGAGGATCCAGGAATCTCTTGAGCTCGTGACAAACACAGGCACGGACAGCGATTATATCGTCACCTCCTACGTAACGCTGATCCGTTACATGGAAGAGGTGTATGGAAACAGCGGGGTCATCGACGGCGACTACATTCCAGCACCGAGTGCGCAAGTAGTGAGTTGGGTATTGGAAGCGTTTACTCAACGAATCGCAGCACTCCGCAAAAAAATTAACAAAACCATCAAACCCTCACCAGTCAAGGAGAGCATGGAGATCGCACACCTTGGCATGGCGGTACAGGTGTTCGCAATCGTTTTCGACATACCCGGAGGAATCATGAGCGTGCAGGTAAAACTGCTGCAGGCGGCACACGAGACCCTCGACCACTTCCTAAAATGCTCTGCAGAAACCCTGAAATCCTCCCCGTTCATCGTCTTCGGCAGAACCGCAAACGCTTGTTCCATACTGCTACGCCTCGCATCCACATTGGTCGGCGAGCGCAATGGCAGTAGCAGTAGCACAACCGCACCAGAACTCCACAGCGAAGGCAGGCTAGAATTCGAAAGCAGGCTAGAACAACTCAAGATCATGTACTACTTGACAAAACTGATTGAACGGCTCCGTTCGCTTCTTGGCCCTTCCTCCACCTCTGGAGAGGGAGGCGGTGGAGGAAACAGGACGCTTGCAACGACCCTAGCCCTCTTCGAGGGAATGAAGGTATACTACAATAAAAACCTTGCACCACCACCACCATCTCCTCCTCCTCCTCCTCCTCCTCCTCCTCCTCCGTCGCACCCCGAAGAGGGTGAAGCACTCGCTGCGGCTTCGATACTGTGTGGAACCCCAACGGCGTATCCACAGTATAACATAGCACACATATATCAACAACAACAATATCCATTAGCCGAGATGGACCTGAGTCCGGAAGAGATTGAGAGCTTTTTCTATGGTGTTGAAGGGCAGTTTATGCCTAGTGTTATTGGAGGTGGGGGCGGCGGGGGGGTGGGGATGTCAGTGTGGCCTCCTGGACCACCATGGGGGGCGGAGGGAGTCGGTATAGAGGGGGTGGGCGAGTATGGGTGGGCAGGTGCCTAGGGGAAGGGAAGGGGAAGGGAGGTCGGTGAGCACGAGGCGTTATGGGGTTTACTTACATTTGCTGGGGAGTTCTTGATTATAGGGGTGTCACCTTATGCATTAATGAAACCGGGCTAGGGAAACCAAAACGTAATACAATCACCTCCACAAAGGCTTTTTTAAAAATAACTGTCAAGGGCCTAGTTTTCGCTTTCTCTATCGCCTGACAATCTTGGCTTTTTGAAATTCCTTCTGGTTGTTGAGAAAAGGCCTGTGATTGTCACTTGTATGGTCAAAAAAATTCATGCTTGTCACTCGGTTTTGCAGGGTAAGCCGAAATGTACTGTACTATGGACGGCTGCCGCACTCACTGTATATTGCATCCGAACTGAATTGAAGTTATGATCTGTATATCCCTAAGTAGACAACCGACTTGAATGATTATCCATGCATATGCCAAGCCAACCCCACAATCCCCACACCCGCCGTGCATCCGTCCCCACATCCGCACCCACATCTCACCACACACAATGTCAATCCTCATAATCGGCTCGCTCAACACCGACCTAATCACAACCACTCCCCGCCTCCCGCTCCCCGGCGAAACCCTCACCTCTACCTCCTTCACCAACGCGCCAGGGGGGAAAGGCGCGAACCAAGCCGTCGCGTGCGGCCGTCTCTCCTCGCCAGACACAACCGTATCCATGATCGGCGCGGTGGGGACCGACACCTTTGCGGCGCCGCTCCTCTCCGCACTCTCCGCGTCCCGCGTCGACACCTCCCGCATCACCGCCTCCCCCTCCCCCACCGGCACAGCTGTGATCCTCGTCGACTCTGGCACCGGCGAGAACCGGATCCTGATCCACCCTGGCGCCAACGCCACCGTGCAAGTCCCCGACGACGTGTTTACCTCGGCCCAGTGGGCGGCGGTAGTCTTACAGCTTGAAATCCCGGTTTCGACTGTAGTTCGGGCGCTGCGGCTGGCGAGGAGCGCGGGGGTGAAGACGGTGTTCAATCCCGCGCCTGCGGTTGCCGTGCCGGAGGGGTGTTGGCTGGATGTGGATTGGTGTGTTGTTAATGAGACTGAGGCTGCGATGTTGACGGGGGTTGGGGTTGAGGTGTTGGATGGCCGGGAGGGGGTCGAGGGGGCGGCGAGGGAGTTGAGGAGGAGGGGATGTGGGGCTGTTGTTGTGACGTTAGGGGGGAGAGGGTGTTATTGGTGCGATTCGACGGATAGTGGATGGGTTGAGGCTGGGGTGGCGAGCGAGGAGGTCGTGGATACGACTGGGGCTGGGGATACGTTTGTGGGTGCGCTTGCGGTGGCGGTGGTAGAGGGCCGCGGGGCGAAGGAGAGTGTAGAGTTTGCAAGGACGGCAGCGGGGATAGCAGTTAGGAAATTTGGTGCGATGGCGGGGGTGCCGTGGAGGAAGGAAATTGAGGTGTAGAAGGGTGTTTGTAGATGCCGTGTATAGGTGTGTTTAGATGTCCGCCTGGTAGACATGTACTAGTACGTACGTCCATTCCAGATTGTTATCATCTGCGTATACAATTTCCTCAACCTGCGCTGAGTGAGGATCTGTTGACAAGTATCCGAGTCAGACCTAGAGCAATGTTATCAGATATCAATACCATTCGTCGCCCATTTACTTTTTGCGCGTGGGCACTATGAAGTCCTGTCGCGATAGTTCGCCCAATGGGACAGCGCTAGATGCTAAATACTATGCTCCATTCTCCCGAGTGCCGGGCGTACTCGACTCCAAGGTCCCAACTGCACTTGACTCCATGATCCCAAGTGCACTCGACTCCGTGCTCCCAGCTGCACCCATCTCTGCGCCCTCGGGAGTGTCCCCGCCCCAAAAAACACAATTAGCCGCTGCTCAAGAACGGCTCGGCAGATTCACAATCCGAAAGCGCTACCATTCAGAACGCATCGAGTAATTCATTTGACGTCAAAGCGTCTTAATCAGACTACAATTGATGAAATTGACTTGGGGCAGCGGATAGTTAAAACAGGGGCCCGTGAAATTCCATCAACTCTACCATCCACCCATGCCAACTCCACGAACATTTCACCAATTGGTGGATGTCAAATGATCTATTCGATGCCCTCTAAATGGTCGCACTTTCAGGAGCGAGGACGAGTGCGTGCACTCCAGTGTACTTAGGAGCGTGCAATCAAGTGCATCTGGAAGCACGCAGTCAAGCGCACATGGCAGCACAAACTAGCAGAGTGGCCGAAATCATGACGTCGGTCTGAGTCTATTGGCTTATCTTCAGATGCCAGCACTCTGATGGGATCCCACGATGTCTCACGGTCATGGCGTTGACAATTTCTGCCATCTTCCCATCGGCAACGGTAGACAATCAAATCTTGGGAAGAGAAGATCTCTGACTCAATTTCTAGCGGAATCTGCAGCCCGATTCCATCGATTCTGGACGTATGTATGCGCACGTATTCGGTCCTGGGCTGCTTATGCTGGTCACAACTCGTTCTTTGTATGGTCATAGTGATGTGGCAATGATGGTGATAGTAGTGGGAGCACTTAGACGAGTAGGTTAGCTACGTCAACGTCAAAGCTTCTACAGACTCAAATTTTTCCATTAGCCCAAAGCTTCCCGCGGCAAAAAGTTATTCACCCTGAAGTGCTCTCAAGCGCTCTTTCTAGTAGGCTCTCAAGCGGGTGCTCTCAATAATAGTATCAATAGTATAGTACCAGCGGAAGCTTGTCAGCAGTAAAGAATTGTATAAGCCTAAAGACTTATAGACTCTTCTAGTTGTATAGACTTCCATAGATCCACGCACAGATGTCTATAGGTCTACTATAGACTGCGCGTCACTCAAAGGTCCACGGGAAGCTAGTTATGAGCTGCGTGTATGCGTGTGCGCGTAGCGCAGCCTATAATGGATTTGCACTTTTACCAGTGTACGCAAACAGTCTAAACACTCTACAACTCTTGCTCCAACTCCAAAAACCTCTCCTCCTTCTCCCGCCAACTCTCCTCCACCACATCCTCCCCAACAAACATAGCATTCAACCACATCCCCATCCTCCACCCGGCAATTGCAACTTGCTTCTCCACAATCTCCACAGCGCCATCATAATACGTCCCATTTAACTCGCTTCCCGCAAAGCCTTCAGGATACGTCTCGGGCAACACATACTTACACATCCACGTATTCGTCTCAGACGCCCAAGACAGCGCACACTCCTCGGCGCGGCTAACATCGATACACCCACCCCACTGTGCCGTAACATTCCCCCAGGTGCCCCCCACAATCCGCTCATACAAACTATTCGCCCACCCAACCGCATGGCGAATGGTGTTCCCGCCGATCAGTGTTTCCGGGATCGAGCTATCCCACACATGGTGGAGATTTGTGTGTTTCCCGCCGAATGCCACCTCGATCGAGTTCCCGCCCCGTAGCAAGTTCTCAGTATGAAGCGGCTGGTGGATATCACCTTCTTCTATCAGCATCTTCTCCCAACAGGGGGGTGTGGCATACCTAGAAAATGAACAACCCACTTCAACGCCATCTGCCGTTCCCCCCAGTCCAACCCCACATCTCTAACGCGTTGCGTATGGTTCGCGATAGCACTGACAATACACCCCTGGCCGCCACAGTCGCGCGAGAACTCTACACCGCAGGTGTGGGGCGGGGAGTCGCGCGCATCGATCCAGTGCCAGGGCGCGGAGTAGCGGCCATAAGGGACGTGCGCGAAGTAGTCGGCCCAGGTGGAGGCTGTGACGAGGGACTGGGGTTTCAGGAGCAGGCGGATTTGGCGGGCAGCGTCGCGGTTCAGGAAGCGGGAGGCTACGAGTGCAGTTGTGCGGTGGCCGAGCATGCCCCAACCCCAGGCTGGGGTGAGAATGGTTAGGAGCAGTAAGAGGTGGGGGGTGTGCATTGTGAGTGTGTTGTGTAGAGGAGGAGAGACGGTTGGGAGCTACTCTAAGTAGCTGGAGCTAGCTGAGCTAAGGTCAAGGGTCCAGGTGCAGCTGATTTGTGGCACGAGCACAAGTGTGGTGGTGGTGTTGTGGCTGACGAGTGAGACTTGCGAGTCGTATCCCCACTCCGTTGGATCAGCAAAACAGTGCAAATAATGGCAAGGGCATGGACAGAGTGGGTGTAATATCTTAGAAGCATAAAAACGGGTATTCTTTGGCTCAGTCAAATCGCCATCTTAGTGCCTCCCTAGGTTCTCCGGCACTCCAGCATACTGGTAACAGGTGGCCATTTTCATTTGCAACACAAGATATTTTTGCGTTCGAGGCTACTACATAGTAAAGAACTCGACATCCAAATCCTATATTCCTTCTATTCCAGACGTTAATGTCACGTGATTCTCTCTTGGTAAACTTCGGTCCATAGCTTGTCAGGCGACCTATAAATCACAATAGGCCAGGGTGGGGAGTCATGAAGTTTGACAGCGCCATCTGCTGAGCAATGGAACATCCTTTGCTGACCACATTTCGGTGGTTGGACCACGTGTTGGTATACGCGTGATGGTTGATGACTAGTGTTTCGTGGAGGAGAAGTTACAGTGATGTGGCGAAGTCCGAAACGCACAGCTGAACGGGGGAGTGCTGGCAGACTCTATCTTGGATATTTCCACGCACTGTTTACCAACCTTTGGGTATGGGACAGGGAAGCCTGACGCTGGCAAAACTATGGTTTTTTTGGGACCGACGTCCTATTCTGACTGCTGACATCTCAACCTTATCTGCTGGTATCCCCTGGATCGTAACTTTGGCATTCCCGGCCCGTTTGGGCATGGCAACCGACTCCCCACCTGCAAATATTTAGCGATGCAACCACAACTCTGTGGGGGTGGCCTGGGAGCATTATAAACTTACTTTCTTATGTCTTGAGAGCATTTTGGCAAAAATTAAGGACTGTACAGGAATGGAGTGCCGATAAAAAGGGCAGTTTTTGTTGGGAGGGTTATCTCAAGATCAGCTCCCCAAAAACTCGAAAATATCACTGCGCAGCCCAGATGGACAACTCTACCCATAACACCCCAAAATATTCTTCAAGCTTAGTGCTAAGGACATGCTCTGAAGTCCCAATATCATTGCACACAAGGAATTCCATCTGCAATGTGCCCAAGAGTTGAGCCTCAGAGGGGGGATACCAATACCCATCGCACAGCTCTCATAGTGAACAAGGCTAAAACCCACTTTGTCAAACATCAAAGAGGGCATATCTTTACCCCTCAGCCAGAGCTGGAGTCATGGGCAATTTTCAGTACACCTTGAGAAGGGAAAGTAGC
>Ga0307514_10000571_pt1 | contig 69773 bp, 87 predicted proteins | sample 16_EM_MG_FD_203088 | JGI IMG/M metagenome (GOLD analysis project Ga0307514, IMG submission 203088) | Populus trichocarpa ectomycorrhiza microbial communities from riparian zone in the Pacific Northwest, United States - 16_EM | ecosystem: Host-associated > Plants > Roots > Unclassified | place...
TCTTGTGTTCGACTTCTATAAGTTCAAGACATACCTTTGATAAGTCGCACCTTTTTTCTTATTCTTGACTTTTCTTGAAATAAGATCGAGTTAAGTGACGGAAAAGTAAAATTCAATGTTCCTGATGTAGGATTTCGTCACTGGAACTGGGGTCGTCTCACGGAGATCAAACCGCCCTAGCACTTATTTCCATCGCATCCCGTAAAGTCCTGCAGGAACTCGATCTGTCGACCGCAGACGGATTGGCGGTCTGTATCCTATCTGAACTCTCTTTCGAAACGTTAGTACGATCAGCACAAACATACGCAAAGCTGATGGGGGTATCTGCTTCATAGTATAGTGACACGACGGGAGAGTAATTTCAAAATCCTGTACTATACACAACTACTTAGATTTGAGTGCGTTCATCTCGGTGTTCAGAGGAGTGTGAGTGCTTTTCGTCAGAAGCCCCCTTCGCGCCTTGGCCTGTTGCAGCAGACAATTTGTCGTGTGGTCCCTCCGTGGCTTTTCTCTCGAATTCTTCACGGTTCGAGTAACCCTCTGGAGCCCATTCGCTGGAGTTCCATGGTTTACACGCCGGGTCTTGGTACATCTATACTCACCGATGAGGTCGCAGGAATAGGCATGCAAGCGAGTGGATCATACCGTGTCAACAGCCTCAAGGGATAGCCCAGAAGATTCGTAAAGGAAAAAATAGACTACAAGTGCGCCGAGCATGTTACACCCTAGGAAACATTTCATTGGGTTGTTTGGGCCAAATTTCTGAGAGGGTACTCACCAGCAAAGATGAACCCGTACGAAAACCCGATTGCAGATACTATAAACGGAGTAAAGAAGGCAAGGAGAAAATTCCAGAGCCAGTTACTCGCAGTCGCGAGTGCCCCTTGCTTCGCTCGAGTGCGAGTGGGGAATGTCTCTCCAATGAGGATCCAGATGCCACTACAGTCATTAGCCACTCTTCTTCGATATCGTTATCTCTGAAGATTAACTCACGGAGCCCATGTCGTCGCGAACCCCAGGATGAATAAGCACGCAGAAATGATCATTACTATGGTTGGTGATTAGACCTTAGGAACTCTGAAGTAGCTTATAGTGGAGTACTCACTTTCTCCAATCCTTTTATTATTTTCAGGATCCCCAGCAGTCCCGGCAGCTGCAAAGACGAAAAGCCATGCAGACTGTCAGAGACCACCAATGATAAGGGGCTTTCTGCGACCGAACTATAATGCGTCAATGCAGGGCGCCTCACCATCTCTACAGCGAACTAGCTCCCGTACCTTTTCCATCACATACAATCCTCCGAAGGTACATCCGAAATTGACAGAGCCCAATATGATTTGAGTGACATAGGAATCATCAATCCCCACCGACTGGAAAATTGTGGCACCGTAGTAAAAAAAGTAGTTTGCCCCAGTCAGTTGTTGCAAACATTGCAAGCTCATTCCTGCAAGGGGCGTCAAATGGTCACGAGGTGAGGAGCACTAGGCGACCAACCCAATAATGTCCTATACAGGATCTTCCGTTGGGGATTGAAACAAGCAAGCCACCCGGCTCGAATTTTCCTTTCGTTTTCAGCAGTTTCCCGGATTCCCTCTATCTCATGCTCGAGGAGGTTGTTCATGTGCACGTCATCAGCCCGCACTTGTCTCGCGCGGGCCAAGGCGGACTTTGCTTCCTCCATACGATTACGACCAGCAAGCCACCTTTAAATGCACGGTCGGCTGCGCCAATGATATCGTTGAAAGTGCATACCTGGGACTCTCGGGCATAAACTGGATTCCGAACCCAAGGATCAAGGCCCAGATAATGCCAATGGCGACGACTGTCCTCCATGACCCAGAACCATCTATCTCACGGGTCCCAAAAGAAATGAGATCTTTGCAAGGTCAGGAAAGTGATTCCAAGGATCCGAGGGACCGGGCTCACAGGCGACCAGGATGCCAAAGGTTATGAACAACTGATATGTAGCTCTGCTCAGTGATTGACATGAGATCAAAGGCCCAAAGCGGTTGAAGTCACTCACGTCATTGCTCCCCGAATCTGAGGTGGGGCGGTTTCGGCTTGGTACTGCAGGTTATCCAAGTCAGAAATCAGATTGGACTACGGGGGTCTGATACGAACGATAGGGACTGCAGCGCTGAGACCACCAACCCCGAGACCACTGATAAGCCGACCAAGGGCAACCTGAACCCAGGAGGTGAAAGCGGTGACCTGAATAAGCACACCCGCGATGAATACAGCGCACTCCAGCGACATTGCATTCCGGCGACCAAAGAAATCCGCGGTGCTGTTTGATGATTGTGTGAAACAGACGAACATCTGTTCGAGGAGAAAGGACACACGGAGCACCAAATAGAGCACCGATCAAAGTACCAACACTCAACAGAGCCACGATGAGGCCTTCACGAACACGGGAGAATTCGCAGGAAGAAACATCTCCAGCAGTAGTACACTGAGCAAAGCGAAGTTTGAAGTCGTTCATCCAAAGTATATTTGGAATCTACAGGCGCGTCAGTCGTTCGGATGATTCGATGAATGGAAGACGAACTTGACCGGTATCATACTACGTATGGCGAGGGTTCTGGTCAGAGGGGGAGGGGACAGCATGAAGTACTTGGTCCCTCACGCCAAAGATGAACTGGATTTAGCTGATTAGAATCTCTTCGAGCCCGAGAACTGGAACGCGTACGCCTCCCATGGAAGCAATCATGGCCAGCATAACGGCCACATATCCGATTGGAACTAGCCACGAGGATTGAGGTTCTGAGGATTGGGTGACAAACTGTTAGAAGACTTGCCTCCGTGACTTTGGGGTGTGAGTACACAAGATAACGAGCGAGGAGAAGTAACTCACACGTGAAAGAGGGCCATTTGTGGGGGTAACAGAGGTGGTGTGGGGACGGAGCTGGCGGACAAAGTTGTTTATAAAGCCTAAATTCGTGCGGATAGCTGATGATCAACATCATAGCCCCACCCTAGTATCCACTTGGATGATATTTGAGTGGGTGACCATGACCGGTGACCGTTCGCAGTGGTGTGAGGCCCGCCTCTATAGCACCATCACGATGACGAAAAGATGATCGGGCCGCCCGGACTGCAGCACAATCGCCACATACCCTTCATTGATCGACTGACTGCTTTCGCCTCCATGACCAGTCCCTTTCAATCTGCTCCGCTCGAGGTCATCGACCACATCCTCGGCCTGACAAATCCGGAAACAGTATCAAGTGTCTCCCAGACATCTCGTGCTCTCCACACCTATATCCGAGACAGTGTCTTTCTCTGGAGGACTCTCTTTTCAAAGTACTTCGACCTCCCAGAGGAGCACTACCAATCCGTAGACTGGAGATCCCAAGTCCAGTCCCGCATCCAAGCTAAACATACCATCCTCGCATTCTTCTCAGCACATGTGTCGGGCGAAGAAATCGAGAACGCATTCAAGATCTTAGCCCAAATAGCTCGATCTGCACCTCCAGGTCGGGGATGGTCCAAGAACATAACATGGCTCGACGGCATCCTCACAAACCTTGCTTTATGGCCCTCGCACTCCCCATTGACCTCCGCCCATCCCCGACTCAGCCAACATTCACAGTCACAATCCGAGCTCCAAGTTCTCGAATGCGATAAAGTCGGTAGACCAGGAGATAGGTTCAAGGCTCGCACCTTTGTGTATGATATGCGCAACTACCGCCGCTCCAACCTCTACGGCCCATTCATGCCACGGGTCTCTCGGAACGAACCCCTCCAAATCAACTACGTCCACCTTAGATACCTCATGAACGTCCTTCTAAACAACCTTCGCGATAGCCATAGCGATGACACTCATGTATGGATGGGATGTGGGTTTGGGAACACTCGAGCGATGACTGCCCCTCTGAGTCCTGTTGACGGCGATTGGGCTGGCGTCCAAGGCGATTGGTTGCGCTTTGTGTCATGGGTAGGATACGAGGAACTTGAAGAATACAACGTAAGGTATATCCAACCCACTGTGCCCAATAGCTTATCCGGTCTTTATGCTACAGTGGCCGGGTGGCGAGCTGTCAGATATCGCGGACGACCTGGACTCGAGCATTTTCCGTAACCCTTGGTTTATCGAAGCCCACGTATTCCTTCAAGTCACCTTACGTGTCACATCGATCGATCCACCGTCCCCGGGAAGTCATCCGGAGAGGAAGCCGACCATTCATTTCGAGGGGGATACCCTCGGTGGAGGTTCGAACGAAGCTGGGGTGCGAGGCACAGTGCACGACGAAGGAGAGGGGGTGATTAGGTGGAGTGTTAGTAGTATCATAGGAGGGGAGGTGAAGTGGCATACAGAGGGAGTCCAGATCGGTGGTGTGCAAAGTGCTGCAGGCTGGGTCGGGTGTTGGACAAGCCCTGCACACGAAATATACGATCCGGCCGGTCCCAACTGGGCATATAAGCTGAGATGAAAGGAGTTACTCATCGAGCTGAGGCTACATAAACCATAATGTGACAGTGACCAACATACAAACATCCTTAATTCGTCTGACCCTGGACATGCTCCCCTGCGTTTTCGATGCAACCCAGCGTCACGCTCGCCATAAATCCCGGCATACACTGTACCTCCTCTAACCAGTGTCGCATCAGTTGCGGTAGGTCGTCTGGTCCACCTTCGCCTTGTCCTACCAGCTGTATCGAGGTCGCATCCCCGTTCATTGCCGGCTTGAACACGAACACGGCGTTCAAGTCGTATACTGATGTCATCCGCACGGTGCCGTTCGGATTGAAGGCGAGCTTGAACCCGAGAATTGAGGAGACCACCTCCCGGAATTCGCCACTCTTTTTAGCATAAATCTGTGGGGCGGTCAGTCAGTGTGCAGGGAGAGCGAGGTTCGATGATACGACCTCTTGTAGTCGTTTGATTCGCTTCTCTTTATGCTCCAATGCTGAGACTAACTCAGCCTTCTCCGTTTTCATCACTTCCCAGCTCTCCTTCGGGACGAAGTCCGCCGAGGATGCAACTGTACCGTGCCCATCAGATTCCAACGTTGTCAGCTTTTCCAGCAGTGCTTCATTCTCGCTCTTGAGTCGATCCAAAGTCGCTTGGCGCAGATCGACTTCCTGTTGTGCAGGGTTATCCTTGAACGTCAGCACCCGGATCCCGGGAGGGATATGTCTTCCTGCGCCAATTTCTCCGCCAAGGTCAAAGAGCTTTTGTTCAAGCTCTTCGATCTTTGCGAGTCCCTCTTCGACCGCTTCTTCTGCTTCTTTCAAGTCTGATAAACCAAGTGAGCAACATTGTCCAATGAGCATATGTGGGACGTACCCGTTTCCAGGGTCTCCAATTTAGAATTGGACTCCTCGATCTCAGACTGCAATTGTTCTCGAGTTTTTCCAGACCCGAGGGAACTAGAGTTCCCCCCGATAGCGTCGAGTTCGGCTTCCAGTGCCTTTATGCTGGATTTGTATTCAGAGAGGATGGTTTCAAGATCATTCAAGCGTTGCTCTTTCGCCTGGTCAATTGGCGTGGAGCTTTTGCCGGAGTTTTCGGCACTATAGCTAGTCTGTGGTAAGGTGTTTCAGTGAGGTACCTGAGAGGGAGAGAGTTGAAACTTACGAGCATGGCCTGTAAGAAGGAAACCTCTCTCTCTGCGAGGATAGCTCGTCGCTCGTTTCGCCCGGCCTTGTCTTCCAACGCCTTGAGCTGCTTCTCGAGGGAAACGACGGTTTGCTTTGACCAGTCATCTTGCGCGGTCAGATCAAGTATCTCCCGCTCCTTCTGCCGAAAAACAGCTTTCAGAGCCCCAAACTCCTCCAGCACACGTACATGTTCGAGTCGTAGGCTGGTGAGGCTGCGGGTCACAGATGCGGGAGTGCGCGCGGGAAGCTCGGATGTGCACGTCTTCGATGCCCTGGAGAGTGAGAATCAGCAAGGGTCAGGTGAGGAGCGTTGGGCGAACGCACCATTCCTCCCTTTCCTTTCGGGCGGCCTCGACTTCTGCTTCGAGTCTGACTACAGACTGCCGCAATGAATCGGTGTTGGCTAACTTTCGCTCCAGATCACGCTTCTGCTCTTTCAAAACCTCGATGCTCTCGTTTCGCTGCCGCAGTTGAACGAGTTCTCCTGACATCCGGGCGTTGGAAGATTCCAAGTTTCGCAGGTAGGAAGCCTGCCTGGTAAGTTCTTCCCTCACGACCCTCCAATCATTATCCGTCGATGGATCCGTGATGGCTAGGCCTTGGGAAACCTCACGGGACTTGAGGACATCATTCTCTTCTTCCAGTTCTCGCAGTCTCTGGCTTTTCTCATCTGCAATACGTTTCCATGTGATGGATTCCTCCTCGAGGAATTTCGTCTGACGTGTCAGCTCTGCTAGTTGCGACTTCTGACCGTTGATCGTTTGTGACGTTGAGCGCGAGAGCTGTGAGTGAACTTCGTCTACATTTGCCTTGTCCTCCTCAAGCCTGAGCAGAGAGGTACGTAGTCTCTGAATTTCTGTCTGTAAGGATGACTGTGGCAAGAGGACGAGAGATTAGACCACACGTCCGATGATTACAGACCGGCGTACCTTGTCTTTCTCTCTTGCTGTTTGCTCGTGTTCCTTCTCCTCCCTCTCGGATTGTTCCCTCGAGGCGAGCAACCTCCTGTCACCTTCCAACCGCTCGATAGTTGAATCACGGTCGCGCAGTTTCGCTTCCAACTCTACTTTCTCGCTCCGGGCTTGAAGGAGTTGACGTTCGAGAGAAGCGTGAGCCATGCTCGAGGTGAAAACGTTTGTACGCTGTTGTCGCTTTGCAGCCGAGAACTGTGGATCTGGGATGGGGTGTTAACATCACGGTGTGTAAGAGGTTTGGGCTGCACAAACCACGTTCGAGCTCGGCGGCGAGAGAATCTCGTTTCACGGCTGCAGACCTTGGATGACGAGAGGTAGAAGGGTTCGCCGTTGTCGAAACAACATTTTGTCTTGCTCCGCTCATAGGGAGGTTTCAAGCCAGAAAATGGGTGGTCAAACAGCACGTGGTCGATTGATCGGAAGCCACGGAAAGACGTGATCGAGGACTACAGTAACATAGAGCGTGTAGTACGGTGTACCTGCAGGCTGGAGCACTGGACAATTGCCAGAAATCACCTTACATCTCTGTATGCGCCCATGAAATGCTATACGAAGGAAGTCTCATGCAGCAGAATTGAATGGGCCTACACCGCCGCCAGTCAGGAGACCAGCGGCGGTCAGTTCCTCTTAGAGCTAGGATGCAAGACGTTTATCCATTTCATCCAAGTACCTGGAGTAACAGAACAAAGACAGACACCCCGGCGACAGAATAATAGTTTTTTCACCCGATCGAGCCAACTCCGTTCCGCGACTTCCACCTCATCCGTCAACGACGACCATGTTCATGTCCGGATGGATCTTCTCCTCCGTGTGCAGGTCCTCCACCCCCGTTGCCCTTAGCAGGCTCTCTTTCTCTCGACGCCTCACTTCCACAGCAACAGCTCCCCTACAGGTCGCTTCGGAGGCACCTACATACCCCCCTCCGCCAGTTTACGAACTCACAGAAAAGGACAAAGCGCGACTCAAGTTCCAGCGGAATATCGGAGTTTCTGCTCACATAGACTCGGGAAAGACCACCTTGACGGAACGGATTCTCTATTACACCGGTAGAATCAAGGACATTCATGAGGTCCGTGGCCGCGACAACGTGGGGGCCAAGATGGACAGCATGGACCTGGAACGTGAAAAGGGCATCACAATCCAGAGCGCCGCAACTTTCTGTGACTGGGTCGCCAAGGATCCCGCGACCGGTGACAAGCAAAGGTATGCGGTCAATATAATCGATACTCCGGGTAACAACTCTCGACATCCTGTGCAATACTGCGCGACGCTTATCACATGATGTAGGACACGTTGACTTCACGATAGAGGTTGAACGCGCTCTCCGCGTTCTGGACGGCGCGGTTTTGGTTTTGTGTGCTGTTGCCGGCGTCCAGGTATGGTTCGTCTCTTCTTACCCGTCATTCAGCTTTGACCATAAAACCTAGAGTCAAACAATAACCGTTGACCGGCAAATGAGGAGGTATAATGTCCCCCGAATCTCCTTCATCAACAAAATGGATCGAGCTGGTGCGAATCCTTGGCGTGTGGTGAACCAGATCAGAACCAAGTTGAGGATGCCGGCTGCGGCGGTTCAGGTTCCTATCGGTGTTGAAGATGAGCTCAAGGGAGTGGTTGATTTGGTTCGATGGAAAGCCGTCTACAACCAAGGTCAAAAGGGGTATGCACACATTATTGAATTCATCTTACGCAGGCCCTCACGTATTGAATGTCAGTATCGATGTGGTTGAGTCAGACGAAATTCCAGAATCTGTCGTCACTCTGGCAAAACAGAAACGGCAGGAACTTGTGGAACAACTTGCCGAGGTCGACGACGAAATCGGTGAAATGCTGATCATGGACGAGGAACCATCCGAGACTCAGGTTGCTGAGGCGATTCGTCGTGCTACAGTCGGTCTCAGGTTTACCCCCGTCTTTCTCGGTTCTGCTATCAAGAACACCGGGGTGCAAACCCTCCTGGATGGCGTCTGCAATTACCTACCTACCCCGTCCGAATCCGAGGTTACGGCACACGATACCTCCCTCCCCGCTTCTGCACCTCAGATCCCGTTAACGCCGGCTGCTGCTGCGCCGTTGGTTGCACTTGCCTTCAAATTGGAGGAGGGCCGGTTTGGACAATTGACGTATATGCGCGTGTATCAGGGATCAATGAGGAAGGGCCAACTCATCTTCCACGCTCGTACGGGGAAAAAGGTCAAGATTCCCCGATTGGTGCGAATGCATAGTGACGAGATGGAGGAGGTCGACGGGATTGGACCTGGTGAAATCTGTGCCATTTTTGGTGTGGACTGTGCTAGCGGCGATACATTCACTGATGGGACGACGAGTTACTCGATGGTGGGTATTCTATGGTTGGACGTGGGACCAATGACTGAAGACACCTTTTTTTATCAGACTTCCATGTTTGTTCCGGACCCAGTTATTTCACTCGCCTTAAAACCCGTCGGAAAAGAGGGCCCCAACTTTTCTCGCGCTCTGAACCGGTTCCAGAAGGAGGACCCCACATTCCGCGTACATATTGATCACGAGAGTAAAGAAGTGAGGTTTATGTTTTCGTACAGTCTTCCTCGATCTGATCTCTTGTAGACGATCATCTCCGGTATGGGGGAGCTTCACTTGGAAATTTACGTTGAACGCATGCGGCGAGAGTATAATGTAGAGTGCACGACCGGAAAACCCAAGGTGGCGTTCCGTGAAACGATCACACAACGTGCAGAGTTCCAGTATACGCACAAGAAACAGACTGGCGGAGCCGGACAATACGCTCGAGTAATCGGGTACGTCGAACCCATGGAGAAAGATGAGGAGAGCGGTAAAGACGTTGGGTTCGAGAACCTGGTTATGGGTGGTAACATTCCTACCAACTATATTCCTGCCGTCGAGCGTGTAAGTTTTTGTTCAGTCAGCTAGAGTCTTTATCTGACCCGTCTACAGGGATTCTATGAGGCGCTTGAGAAAGGAACGCTGAGCGGAAACCCGATTACTGGATGCCGAATGGTTCTTCAGGACGGAGCGTTCCATGCGGTCGATTCGAGTGAACTGGCTTTCAGGCTTGCGGCAATCGGGTCATTCAGGGAGGTGTACAACAAGACGAAACCTGTAATCCTGGAGCCGATCATGAATGTCGAGGTTGTCGCACCACTCGAATTCCAGAGCGCGGTTATTGGGGGACTCAACTCACGACGGGGAACGATTGTCGATACCGAAGTGAGGGAAGACGAGTTCACGTGCCTCGCGGAAGTGGCGCTCAACGATATGTTCGGGTACTCCAATCAGTTGAGAGGGGCTACTCAGGGAAAGGGCGAGTTCTCGATGGAGTATAAGGTGAGTTGGATCCTGGCCTGTTTTGCGGGACGTTGCTGACTGCTGGACGCAGACACACATGCCGGTTTTGCCCAATGTCCAGAAGGAGTTGGAAGATGCTTACAGGAAGACGATACCCCAGGCCAAAAAGTAGATTACATACTTATAATTATTTACATCGCCTCTCACCATTGTCTGCCCGCTTTCAAGTTTCTTCATCAAACAGTGCAACGCTGGCGCTGGACCACGTGCTAGCGGCTGTGCATGATGACGCTATGATAAATGTATTTATAAAACGCGTGCTGAGCGATGGCCCCGCCCTTACCCCCAACCACAGACCACCATGGCAGTTTGTAGGTGCTCCGTATACGATTCCCAGTTGCCCCGGCTAACTTGTCCTGCAGTGACGATATTGTTCACCATATCCTTGTTATCCTCGGCCGCGATGGCTGAAACTTACTGTTATTACAATGGGTCAGCCTATCCACTGTCCGGTCCCCCTTCTCTGGCACCCTCTGACTTTTCCAATTAGCTTTGGTGAGGTTGTTTGCAGGGAACGATTGAGCACCGCTGCGCGCATCGCAATCGCAGTCGCTAGTTTCGTCGTCGTATTCGCGATCCTCCTTGCTTTCGCCCTACACCGGAGACGGAGGATCGCTCGGACCAACATGGCTTTCGTCACTGCCCAACAAAACCAGCAACAGGGTTACCCTAACCAATACCCCCCACCATCCCATGGGGGCTTCTTTGGGACGCCATTAGGAGGCAACGGACAGAAGGAACAACAGGGTCACGACCCACAACAGTACAACGGCCAACACAGCCCACAGTACAATGGTCAATATAGCCCACAGTACAACCCCCCTCAGTATCCTCCCGCTGCTTACGACCATGGCAACCTTAACCAACCGGCGAGTACGATTCCAACGTTGAGCATCCACCTTTTTACCTTGTCCCACAGGCACCCCCGTACCCCAGTTACGCGCCCCCGCCTGGCTCTCCACCTCAACCTCACCATCAAGGAACCCCGTACCATACGTAAAGAACTGGTTCATTGCGACACTCTGTACCATAATGCTCCCTGTAGTAGTGCCGGCACGTTTTATGTCTTACGCCACAGAATTCACGACGACCTCAATGACGGAACATATTTGAGAGTGACGGGTGAGAAGAGCAATAATGTGCTGGCGTATAGTATCATTGGATGAGGATCTTGACCGCCATGGCTATACATGCTATTGCGACGTATGGTGATAGCCTCTCCCCTGTGGAAGTCATTCAGCACGCAAAGCAATCATCCGTTGGATGAATATGTCGTCACCTATCCGAGCCGACATCCAAAACAAACCCAAGAAACTGCAAACGACACATTAAAAAAATGTAGGTGGAGAAACAAAATATGCGTAAACGTACCCTTCCTTGTTTCTGTCCACAATTCCTGGTGCGACAGCTCTGATGTACGTGCATGTACAAATCATGAGGATGATGACCAACAACAGCGATTGAAAGTTGAACAACGCCGACTGGTAAAGCCTTAGAGAAAGAGAAAGAATCCAACGGCTGTGAACTTTGGCTTACCATGTTCGTTGCGTGTGGCAACCGAGATGGTGGTGGGAGAACGGTAAGCTATACGTGTTCCGCAACGATGATGTCGATGAGCTATTGTGGCTACGTGTGCATACAACGTTCTTTAAACACCGGACCATCCAATCCTCCCCGCATTCTCCTTCTCCATCTTCTTCAGAATCGCACGTCTAGCCTCAATCCCCAAGATCTGTACCGACTTGTTCGCCGACCGAAGCATCTCTCTCCGCCGTTCCAACACTGGATTCCTCCATGTCTGCACTGGCGGGGGGATGACACCCAAGTCCACTGGAGTGACCGTCTCCGATGCTATATCTTCCGGTTCTACGTCCAAACTTTCCAGGCCCGAATCGCTTCCTTCTCCCCCGTCATCTCGCAATAACTCTGCCAAGGTTGATCCCGTTGGGCTGAGCCTCACCCCCATTGACGTTGGTGACGACGGCGCCGATGGAAGCAGCAGATCCAACCCGGGCTCGTACGAGATCGTATGCCTCCTATGAATCCGAGACGACTTCCACTTTGGACTTAGCACAACTCTCTGGCCCTCCTTCCCAATGACACTCTCCCTTTCCGCTCGTCCTCCCAGGTTCAATGGCGCAACTTTCGCCATCAGAAACTTCTCCCTAAGTCGATTCCTCCTCGGGCTGGTAGACCATCCATTCAGTCGTATCTCCAGATCTATTCCCGACCTCACGACGTTGGTACCTAGGATTTTCGACGCCTTCTGGTCGATCTTCGGTCTTGGGGCCCGTAGCACGATAACTCCGAGGACCTTGGAAGCCTTGCGGTCCGACAACATCAGCTCCCTCCTTTCGTCTTCCTCTACTTCGTTGGCTGTTGGTGGTACCTTGAGCTGGTCGGACACAACGATCAAACCTTCCACCGATGACATTCGGTGTGACGCAGGGAACGACTGTAGGTGTCTAAGACTGTTGATAACGGTCGACGTCAGGAAGGTGGGAGTGTGGGTGGTTAGCGTGCGTTTGCAAACCCCACCTTGGGTACAGCCCTTTTATACACGCCGCATCGTCCGTACCGCTCTCGAGTCTCCCACGACTGCACGCCTCAACGGGGAACAAAGCATACCATCGCCTTATTGCAATCCCAATCTCACAATGGCGATCGGCCACGGTATCTTGGGCGTTCTGGTGGCCGACCAACGTCGATTCCTCACGACCAAAACTATACAAGGTTGTCACAATCAAGTATACTAAACTAGAACACCACAACAGATACATATGATACAGCAAACAGATCAAAAGCGTTGCGCGCGCCAATCAGTCCTTGTTGTACAGTGACGACGTGGACCGCTGGGCCGTCCGTTCCACTATCGAAGTCCCATCTCTAAACCGCGTCCGGAATAGGACATTGGCATTCGTGAACAACCCCTCCTTGAGCGAGACTACGATGAATTGGGAACCCTTGAATCGAGTCCTGAAAAGGTGTCCAATATGCTGGGTGTGTGACAAATCCAAAGCTGCGTCGATCTCGTCCAAGATGTACATCGGCGCAGGTTTAAATTGGAGCAGGGACATGATCAACGACAAGGCGATGAGAGATCTCGAAGGCACTACTTCAGTCCGACAACTTGCATTGTTCTCGCGATCAACTCACCTCTGACCGCCACTAAGTTCGGTCAAACTTTGCTTCCACACGTTGCCCAGGCGTACCTTGACCTCCAGGCCCTGCGTCAAGTCTTGACCTTCCGGTGGCTGCAACTTCGCAAAGTTCCCAGGCAGGAGCTCAGCGAAGATAGCACCGAAGTCACTGTCAACGTCACGTCTTAAACACTGAAAAACCTACAGTCGAGATGAACGCACCCGTTGACCTTCTCCCAAGTCTTCTCCAGCGCTTCCCGTTTGCACCGATCCAACTCCTTGATTGTTTCTTCGATTTTCTCCTTGTCTTTGAGGACTTGAGCCAACATGCTTTTCGCCGAAGCTTCTTGTTTTTCGTCCTTTTCGAGTTTACTGATCGCATTGCGATCGACCTTTCCACTCATGCTCTTCACGCGTTGCTCGAGTTCCTTCGCCCTTTCCTTCATCCCGAGCATGTCGGTCGTGAATTCGAATTCTGTCCCCTTCTTTCCGAAATTCCTGCGGGAAAACTTACCTGTGAGGGTGAACCAAGACTTGAGAAACGAGAGCTACTCACTGACACTGCTCCTTAATCCAGGGTTCCTTCTCCAGGTTCTTCACGTGTCCTAAAGCTTCCTGTTTTTGTACTTCAAGACCCTTCAATTCTCCGTCGATCTTGGTCACTTGCACTTCACAATCAGCAAGGGCGTCCTTCTTCTTGGAGATCGCCTTGTCAAGATCCTTCAACTGTTCATCGAAACGGGTCAGATGAGCAAGTTCCTCCGCATGTAACGCCTTTGCTTTTTCCAACTCCGTCTAGGGGTAAACGAGTCAATGCACGGAACCTCCGAGCAGTGTTGTGGACTTTGTACCGTGCTTGCGTCCCGTTGCTTGTGCTGATCCTGGAGTTCCTGGCGCATGGCTTCTGCTGTCGTCTTGATATCAACAACGGCCTCTTCAGCGGCCGCGAGATCGGTTCGAAGTTGTTCTGCGTCCATATCAATAAAACCCCGGGCACAAGAGAACGAGGCCTTTACCGAGCTCCAACGTGACTGTCTGCATCTCCTTTTGCTGCGTCTTCATGACGACGTTGTGTTTCTGAATTGCAGATTTTTGCTTCGAGATGTTTGCCTGCAGAACCGTTGACAGCGAGGAGGTTTGAAGAAGCATTCAGCGTACCCTCAACTCTTCAGTCTTTCCTTCTTTGTTGTTCTTAAATTCGTTCATGTCCTTCTCGAGTTTCTTGATCTCGGCCCGCGCAGCGACTTGCTTCTCCTTAGCCATCCTCACGGCTTCCTCGAGATCTTCGATGGCCTTTTTGGCAGCTTCGATATCGTTTCCGACCTGCATGCAACGGATTGAAGAAACTGACGAAAGGATGTGAAGAGATTTACCCTTGAAGCGTTACTATCACTGAGCTGCTCTCCGAATAGCTTCTTCTCGTGCTCTTTTATTTGAAGGTTGCGCGATGCAGCATTCCACCGTTCCCTCTTGTCACGGTCCCTTTCGTTCTCCTTCTCGAGAGCATCAAGCCTTCCCTTCACTTCGTCAAGTCGTATCTCAACATCAAGAAGGTCTTGGACTTTGACAAGGATGCCACTGCTGGTCGGAGCGGCACCACCGCTCAATGTCCCGGAAGGTTCGTAGACATCCCCCTCGAGTGTCACGGACCTTGCACCACCAATCTCTTTCGAGAAAGTGACCTTTTTGGCGGTCTCTGAGTCCTTGCAGACGAAAGTGCTGCCAAATACAAACCCCATAGCCTTTTCCACTTCGTCAGGATACCCTACTAACGATAGCGCAAGGTCAACCTTCCCAGGGGCGATACGAGAAGCAGTGTCGACTTGCTTTAGGTTCGTCAGCCGAGTGTTCGATTCCTAGATACTTGGCGACTCACCTGAGGACTCAGTCGCCGGTCTCTGATACCGTTCAAGGGGATGATGGTGACACGCTTTCGAAGACGCCCTTTATCAATGAGATCCTGGCCAACTCGCGGGTCCTGGACAATGACATTATATAGCCGTCCACCCGCGGTAATCTCGAGTGCAGTTGCCTTGTCATAGTCAGAGGGTTTCAGAGTGATCAGGGAGGCAACGAGTCCCTTGACTTTTGACCGATCGAAACCGGGGTACGGGGAATCGTAGTCGAAGCTCAGGGATGGAACCCTCTGTTTCTTGCTCTCCCGCTCCTGGAGGATGGCAATGAGCTATAGGGAATCGTGAGATAACTTTGCATACCTCTGTTAGGGTTCGATGATCGCGTCGGGCATCATTCAAATGTCGTTGGTGCCGCTGCTCAGCCTCCTCGCTCCATCCTGAGTCCATGATCTGCTTCTTCAACTTTTCGACCTCTGCGGAGATTACGTCAAACTTCTTCTGTCCATCCTGAGCGTCCCTCTCGACATCTCTCCACTTCGCTTCCAGCGTTTTGAGCTCATTTTGACTCATCCCGAGCTTCATTCTGGACTGTTCTTCTTCGGTCGTCGCCTGCGTCAGTCGCGCTCGGGCGTCAGCTATTTGACCAAGGTATCCGCCGCCAGTATTTCCGGAGGCTGATGAGGTGACTCCTGTTAGCAGTGTCTGAAGAAGCTCCTCGGACTTGGTTAATGTCTGCTGAAGTCCATCGTGTTCATTTTTGACCGAGTTGAACTTCTTTTCCTTACGTTGAAACTCTTCGTGTTTCTTGTCAATATCTCTGCGGAGCTAAGGGGGGGTGCGGGTTCTATTGCATTGTTGTCGGTGGAGAAAAAACACGGTCACTCACGTTCACTGTTTCCTTTTCATGCTCAGATATTCTCCTGGCCTCCCCGGCAATTGAACTCTCCTTTAGTTCGATCTGCGTCTTGAGCTTCACGAGTTCCATGTCGATCTTGGTGACGTTTTCCTCCAACTTCTTGGCCCTCCCTCCCTTCTTCAGCTCCTTTTCCCGTTGTGCAGTAACGGCCTCACGCTCCTCTTCAGCAGCAGCCTGCTCTTGAGCATGCTTCTCTTTCGCCCTCTCGATCTTGGACTTGTCGTTTGTCTTGGCAGCGATCTCTCCAGCCTTCCTCTCGGCAAGCTTGGTAGACTCTACCCAATCCCAGGCGTTGACGATACGCACCATTTTCTCAAGCTCGGAGCACGACTTCTGGTATTGAAGGTATGACTTTTTCTTAGCTCGTAGGCTATCAAGTTTGGGGGTTATTTCTTCGTTGAGAAGGGCGGTGATCTGTTCGACACGTTTCTCCTTCTTACCCATGGTCTTTTTGGCCTTGTCTTTGCGTTCCTCGAACATACGAGTACCAGATGCTTCCTCGACCATACCAAGAATCTCCTGAGGACGCATATTGAGAACCTTGGTGATGCGACCCTGCATGATGAGAAAGTTGGGATTGTTGATATTGAGTTGAACACTTTGGAAGAGTGTCTGCACGTTCTGTTGGGTCGACTTGTGGCCATTAAGTAGGTATTTAGATATGTTGGGAAGCGCGATCTGGATATAATGTGTTTAGTGACGCGATTCAGAGGTAAATGACGGAAGGTACACGCCTGACGAGTAACGGTAATCTGTTTGCAGTTCTCTAGCCCAACCGGACTCTTTTCGCGGTCGGAGTTGTCAAAGACAATAGTCACGCTCGCTTTCGTGATACCGGCCTGACCGCGCTTGTAGATGAGATCCTGCTGGTTCTGAGCGCGCATCTGTATGATGATATTAGGAGATAAATAGGCTTGCGAAGACATTCCAACTTACCTGAGACATGTTCGTTATCCCAAGTACAAAGCAGATTGCATCCAAGATGTTGGATTTGCCAGAGCCATTGAGGCCGGTGATTGCGTTGAAAGAGGCATCCCAACCAGTGATCGAGGTGCGCACGGGATAAGATTTGAAGCCCTCCAGTACAAGCTCCTCGATACGCATGGCTTCAAAGAGGTCTGTCGCAAGAGGGGGAGGATGGTTAATGGGATGGGTTGGCAGCCACCGACGCGTCGCGTCCCATTATACCCACGGTCACGTTCTTCCTTTCGATCTTTTGAGGTCATTCGCCGTCGCATTCGTCCTCCCTCACCATGTCGACACCAGCAGACCTCGAGTTTACGGACCTCTCAGACCTCACAGAACTCAGCTCCGATAACGAAACAGCCTCTTCGGTCACAAAGAGATCCAAGGGAAAACAAGTCGCAAAGGACTCCTTCGTTCTCAAGAACACACTTCGGCCACCTCGATCGGTCTCGTACACAACCAAGTGGTTACATGGTACGGTGGACCGTTAGTCCTCGGGGAAGTCACTTAATACAGTCTCTCCTGCAGACCAATTGACACTGCAGCACATTGATCTCGACCCTGAATATCAGGTAGCCTGCCCGCAAACCAGAAGACTCTTTTCTCACAATCGTTCTTCAGCGTGATGTTGTTTGGCCAGAGTCGAAACAAGTGGGCCTGATTGACTCCGTTCTCCACAACTTCTACATCCCCCCGATCATTTTCTGTGAGTAATAATAACCCTCTCGGACTCCACCAATCACTAATGCGTTCAAATATGATAGGTGTCAGGTCTGAGGAAGATGGGACCGAAAAGCGAACCTGTATCGATGGGAAACAGCGTCTTACCTCCATTCACAGGTGAAACCCCACCGGTTCCGATAACCGGCAGTGATTGCTAACAAGTAAGGGCAGGTTCTTCCTAGGATTGGTACGTCTGGGGTTCATTTAGTGACTCCCGCCTCGCTTATGCTTCTGATAGATATGCTGTAAGTCGCGTGGATCTCGTTGCACGTACCACAACTTTAATGCGCCGCCTCCCTCGTCAGTTAAAGACTCGTAAGTCATGTGTAACTTCCCACTTCTCGTCCTCCACCCTGACCCTATCAGGTTCACGAATCAAAAGCTCTGGTATAAGCAGATGAAGGGGAAGACGGCGCGTAAGCTGCTTCCTGAGAAGTATAGAGCCATGTTCGAAAACAAAATGATTGTATGCATCGAGTATGAAGGGCTCAGTGACGACCAAGAGCGCGAAATGTTCCAGGTATTTTTCACTTCTTAATGCCCGTGTCTCGACTTCCTCACATCCATCTCAGAGAGTACAGATGGGAATGGCGCTGACCCCAGCAGGCATGTTTATTTCATTTCACCAAGGATGGCCATAACCTTCTTTGTTTCAGAACGCCTTCAAGCCATCAATGGGCCATTCCCCGACATAATTCGGGAGGCTCGTAGGCTCATGATCGATAACGAACAGTTCGCCAAAGCTTTTAGAATCGAGACAGCAAGGGCTCGAGATTTTCAAAGCATTGCTTCTGTCGCATTTCTGATCGCCAAGGCACCGTCGCAAATCATGCCCACTGTTGCCAGTTTGGAAAAGTGGCTGAATACGGAGGCCGCTGTCGACAATAAAACCAAAGAAGACATCTTAGAATCCTTTACCAAGTTCATAGCTATCGTTCTCAACCCAAAACTTTCGGAGCCGATCAAACGTGGCCGACTCTCCCCAGCAGAATTCATTATGATCTGCTACCTCATGTCACTCATCAGGAAGAACTGCACTGATGAAGAGATTTCTAGAGCGGTTGGAAACCTCCGTGATGATGTGCGTCAAAAACATGATGACATCCGAACGAATAACAAGGTTTTCAAAACCATGTTTACCTTCGTCAACAATTTCCGGAACAATCTCATTAGCAAGACCACCACTGGTCAGCGGGCAAAACGCAAGCGAGACAGCGCAGAAGATGCCCGACCGGGTCGAAAGCTCACACCACACGTCGGCACCCCTCAGGTAGCGCGTCGGACCAACCCGGTATCCTCGTCTACGTCGAACCAGCGAAATTCGCAGACCAAAGTCATCACTCCTGCAACAACACCAACACCAAATACTTCATCCCATGGACCAGTGGTCCCTCAAAGACCCGCCTTGTCTCAAAAATCTACAACCTCTGGTCCTCCACCAGTCACCACCGCACCAAATCCACCCGCCCATCTCGACCCCTTAGCGGTTGTGGAGGCAGCAAAGCTTCAAGCTGGGCAATACAGTAGATCCGGTAAGTCTTGTTCCCTGGGGCTTATCTCAAGCTAATTGACTTTATGTATGGCACTCTCAGGTGTTTTACCCTCACCGGTCAATGCGCGGTCTAACCTCATTCCGGCCCGGAATCCATCCATCTCTCAACCCGCCCCTCCACCTCCACCTCCGCCTCTCATCCGTCCACCTTACCAACCACCCCCTCCACCCCACGGCCACAATCCGACCCAACCTTCATCTCACGCCCACACCCCCAACCAATATTCGCCTCGCCCTGTGTATCCGGGTATCATTCGGCAATCTCCTCAGCTTCCTCCACCAACCCCTACTAAAGATCCCCGCAGACCACAACACGGTGGAGGCTGGAGATAGCAACACGTAGATTACTTTTTTTCTCTTGTATTTTGCGGAACGCTATCGGAATACCTTTTCAAAGCCACCGTAACACTGTTACGGTAACAGCCTGTCAACTCTTTTGCAGGTATTTCTGCGGTTGTCGCATCTTGGTCAATACGATCACTAGTATCCCGGCCCCTGAGGACCCGGCACTTTATTCGCCGGTCAAAGGTATTTTCGATAGCTTATAAGGCACCCTTGGCCAGTCGGTCGGTCCCCTTTACCTACCCCCATAAGATCACCAGCCCTCTCGTCGATCCTGCATCAGCTTTCTATGTTCAGCATGTCTTGCCCTACGCACTTTGAAAGTTCTCTATTTCCGCTCGTCGCTGGTCGACAGCTTTCCTTCCTCGACTTCCAAGTGGTCTCCCTCATAGGGGCTGGATCATCTGGTTCGGTCTATCACGTCGTGGACAAGGTCACCTCTCGGGATTTTGCGATGAAGATAATCCCGACTGGCTCTGAAAATGCGGAGATGGCGTTGCGAGAGTACTTCACACTCCGGGAAGTAACAGGGGCACCTTTCACCATTAGCCTGCGCGGATTCTTCTCTGATGATTTCAATTACTACCTCCTTACAGACTACTTCTCCGCCGGGGATATATACGCTCAAGTTGACCGTACAGGCAAAATGTCATCGGGTCAGGTCCAACACTTCATCGCCGAGCTGATCATCGCTGTGGAGCATGTACACTCCAGGAAGGTCATTCACCGCGATGTGAATCCCACAAACATTTTGGTCGACCAGGATGGACACATCGCGCTCGCCGACTTTGGTATATCTCGATCTTTTGGCGAGAAACCGGCTGGTCCCAACGTCCAGAATGGTCTCAACCCCTTTTTCACCTCAACAGAGTGCGGGACCCCCGCGTACAATTCTCCGGAGGTTGCCTGGGGCCAAGTCTATTCCTTCGAGGCCGACTTGTGGGCTGTTGGGGTGATCATGTACCAGATGTTGACCCACAGACTACCTTTCGGTCTAGCGGAGTGCGAGGCGGCGGGGTGGGAGATGGGTGACGCCATTCACTTCGTGCCATTGGCCGTCGAGGATTCGGATAAGATCGACAAGATCGCGTTCGACTTCATGGATCGTGTACTCAAGAAGGACGTGAAGGACCGGATGTCGCTAGAAGAGATGAAGAACCATATCTACTTTGCGGACATCAACTTTGATACCTTCTCTAAACGCAAGCCAGGAAGGCCATTCCCACCGAAGATCCGAGATCCGCCTAACATACCTTCGGTGTCTACACCTCCCCCTATCGACCATTCCAGTGACCCCTGCGCCGCTAAGACCTACTTTGTCGACGATAAGTTGAAGCCTGGGCATTGGCAGTTGTTCGCGCGCCTTGGGGCAGGGCTTGGTCGATTCGTTGGCAAGAGCATAGACGTCAGGTTTACGCCGCCTTCATCTACTCCAGAGACCAGTTCACTTTCCGTTGGATCCGAGGCTTCAATCAACGACGTGATCCCACACCGACGTTCGAAGAAGCATTACTTCTTCGAACCGTTGAGCTCGGAGGGGGGATCGCCTTCTATGACGACGGCCAAGGGTCAAACCACGCTCTATTCTGGACCCCGATTGCCATCTGTAATGCGAGAGGAGATCATGAGCCGAAGACAATCTGTTGGAGTAAGGCGGCGGGTTTCCGCCATTGTTGATGACGATCGCGCGCATGGGGCGGCTCCAAGCGGCTCCCGGAAACTGGGGTTGGCTCGGTCGGGCCCTGCAGTCTGGAACCTGGCATCACTGGCGTTGTCACCTGTGATGGAGGGAGAAGAGGAGGGTGCTACCGGGTTCGTGAGGTCAGAAGCGGCGTCTTGGGACCTCTCGTCTTTGGCGTGAGTTGGGTTGAGGATGGTGGGGGTACGTGTCCGCTACGGCTACATCAGTATATTTGAGGTACTCACATGAAGGATATTGTTGGTAGAGGTTCGCGGTAGGGGGTTGGGGAGCGGTGGGGTTTTGTAGGTGAGTACCCACAGGGAAAAGGTAAGCGGAGGCGAGCAACGGATGCAGGAGGGACTTTCGGCTGTCAGCTTCGCGGACCAATCGGATGAAGGATAGGTGGGAGAGGCGTAGTGGGGATATTTGGGATTTGGAGGGGGAGTCTGGGGTCTCAAGTGGTGGGGAAACACTTTATGTTTGCAATGTTTAAATGTGACGTCACTCGGAGCCAAATCCACAAACCTTACCATCGACCATCACAATGTCGGACGAACGAAAAACAAAAGAATTCACCCCGTCGAACAAGAACCTTCCAAAGGCCAGCAAAGACCAGAAGGATCCCACTCGCAAAGTCGAACATCCACCGTTGGCAAACGTCAAGTTCGACACCTTCATCTACGTTCTCGCCCTCATCGCCCTTCTCGCTGCCATCTATTATACCTCCCTAACGCTCAAGCTGTCATAATGCGGTGACCCAATGTTAGATCCTCTGTCATCCACCACCGTTACTAAACTCAAGCTGACTTTCACGGTTCTTGCAGTTCGCGAGGAGGCGGGTAAATCATAGCATTAGGAAACGTTGCAGGCGGATAGCACAGTACAAATGCAAAATGGCAACTAGATCGATAGCAGTAGTCACGTCTGATAACTTTTCATCACACTCTTCGTGAGGCCCCGCAGCATATCCAACGTCACCACAGATCTCTTCGATGTAATAGATGGCGTGACGCTCGAAGATCGCGAAGAAGGACTGGGTGGTTCTTCTACGAAACTCAAGCTGGGGCTCGGTGTCCGAGCTGTCCGCGCTCGTTTGTAATTGCTGTAACACCATTTAGATACTCGCCCACCGGAGCTGGTATAGGGAAAACAAAATTCCGTACCTTTGACCTTCCGAGCTGTTGGAAGGTGGTAAAGGTCGTTTGAATAGCAGCCTCGAGTTCCTCATGGCACGAGATTCGACGAGAACATCGTTCTCGCTCCTCAGCTGATCCCTGAATCGCTTAAACAGGTCTTCATACTCTTCCTTGACGATGTAAACGCTGGTATGAAAGACCCTGCCACAAACGACACCCAATGTCGCCGTGAGAAGCTGTGGTAATCGAGAGCTGAAATCTGTAATCGGAAAATCTGTTTTGCCTTGAGCAATGTTATCGTGTGCTTATGATGATCGCTATGCGCACCGGCTCCAGAGCTCTCGTATGACTGAATGTATAGAAGTACGTTGCTGGATACTCGCCCCCATGCGGGGTCGTCCAACCATGACATGATGGCCCTTGACGCAGAGCTACAGTTGCGAGAGGTCAGGTGTCGCGTTGGAGCGTAGGCCCATGGAACTTACTTGGAGTCTTCAACATTTTCGGCCACGAGGGTAGGTAGATGTATCGCCTTGGTTTTGGAATAGGAGGTGGTGTGGTAGGCGATGTTGTCCATGATCCTACTGGAAGCTTGGAGCACCTCGCCATACGATGTCCAGTCCACTGCGCGATAGTTAGAGTTGGAACGCCGATCGCAGTACTTGGGCGGGACATACCACTGCCATCCACCAAACAGCTCTCTGTCCACTCTGATAAATTTTCCATCCATTCCGTGGATAGAGAACGTGCGAGTGCTAAACAATCCGAATTGAGCGACGGAGTTTTCACGAGGAAAAGTACTCACAACTCCCAGTACACTTGACGGCAAGCTCGCCTTCAACATCCAACCGTACGGAAGAAACCGCCTCTGAAAATCTGAAATCTGTGTCTTTCATGGACGCGGTCATCGTAAAGGTGGAGAAGGATTTGATAATCCCCTCAGCAACGACATCCGATACCTATAGATGGACGTGGGTCAACTGTCTGAGGCTACCACAACCTGGTACTTACCATTTCCTGCAGATCGGATCCGAGGACTGAAGGTCCCCGTTCGCTCCAGAGGATCAACAAAAGTGACGGTAGAAAGTGACGTCCTTCCGGCAGCGCTAATAAGATCTCCCTCAGACGAGCGCAATCGTCCAAGATTCTATACTTTTTCTCGATCTCGTCATCGAAATCTTCGAACGGGGTGCATTCGAAAATTATCAAGCCAGGGGCTCCGTTTTCTGCGCCAACGCTCGAAGTGGCATGTCCAATTTGGAAGACATTGCCGGACAACCAGGTTCCGGAAGACGGAACGTCGAACTTGCGTTGCAACCAAATGGCTGTCCCATCTTTGTCCTGATTGATTGACAGCCAGACAAGCCAGTTCGAAGGAAGGCGTTCCCTTTCAAGTCGCTCGCGTAGGGACCTCGTGAATGTCCCTATAGCCCACCTCCTTTCGTTCTCTTCGTGACTCTGAGCGGAAGTAAGCGGGGTGCTAGCGATGTGGACATCTCCCAGCCAGCACATACCTCCTGTAGTCTCCTAACCAGATCGTCTTGTGTTCTCGGAGGGGTGTACTTCGCAGGCATCGGTTTCCGTGCGCGCTTCCTCTGGGTTGAATCAGGGGACATCCCTGAGGTCCTGCGCTTCTTGTCGCCTCCGCCGTACGAAGAAACAGAAACACTTGCAGATAACTCCCGCTCCATCTGCAACTTCTTGCTATACTCCTCACTCTTTCTTACAGCTTCCAGGTACTCCACCCGCTCCATAAGCCTTCGTTTCCAACGAGAGAAGCAATTCTTGACGAGGACCCCGCGACATTTAAAACGAGTAGCTTTTTCCTTGGCCTCAGCAGTCCACCGGGATCCCTTCTCCTTACCGGATCTGCCTTCATCCGCATTTACCTCCTCTGTGGTAGCAATACTGTTGAGTTCCTCCGTAGCGGCAGAAAGGTCTAGTTGCTGGGGGGCAGGGATCGTAAACGAAAATTCTTGGGCGTTGATAGATGGCGTCAAATTCAGTGGACTAAGGATATCTACAGGCATCTGGATGTTCTGGATTGAGGGGAAGCTCCTCAGGGATTTGTTCCCCTTGAAAGACGGATGAGTGGAGAGTGGCGTGTGAGGGGTGGTAGGCGGGAGAGAGATTGGCTCGGCTCTCTTCAACAGTGGTGGCACTTTAGGACTTGATGTTGTCCCATCAGATGTGAGGTCGGTGTTGATTCTTGGCGGTCGTCGTGGTCCGGACGTCCCTGGAAGATCCCATAACGTCTGCCTCCTTTCGACAAGTCTGGTAGTAGAAGCAGTCTGTGGTTTATCTAGAGGAGGGTTGGGGAGGGGGAAAGGTGACCCTGCTGACAGCGGTGTGGACGACAGGGGAAATTTTGGTATAGTGCGAGGGTCTGCGGGAATGGGCTGCGGTGCTTTCTGGGGCGAGCTCGATGGTATTGGTAGGGCAGGGGGTGAAGATTGTAGCGGGAAAAATGCGCGTGCATTGGGGTTCAATGGGATCTTGGGAGACGAAAGAGTTGTCCCTAAAAGGGGCGGCTGGAGCTGGGGTGGTTCCAGAACTGTCTTTGGGGACGAGAGCGCGAATGAGGGTTCTGGTTTCGTTATTGGAGGAGTGGGTTGAACAGCTGGCGTGGGGAGGAAAAACGAAGATGGAGTCTGCGAGGATGTCGGTTCGTTCGAGTGGTGGGGCTGTAACATAGGCTCTGACGGTTTTGCTGAAAAGGGAGGGGTTGAGCTAGATGCAGGCTGCCCAAATACTGAAGAATGTTGACCGCCACCGAAGACAGACAAGGTTGAAGCTGCTCCAAAGACGGAACTAACGGCGAAAGGGCTTGGCGCGGATACGAGCACGGAGAATGCATTCTTGGGGGGTACATGATCTAGGTCTCGCTTGGGACTTATCCCAAACGGTGAAGGACCCGGCCCTCCAAAACCAGAAGAAACCTGTGGAGGAATGGGTGTGGGAGTGCTGGGCGCTGGAAGTTCACCCTGATCCGTTTGCTCGACGACGGGTTGGGTGTCTTCGTCGGCATCAATTTCTTCAAACAATTCCTCCGGCTCCTCTTCCACGTTCTCGCAAGGGAGCGAGACCCCGTCAATAATATCGGAGATGGACAAGTCTCCGCGAATTAACTCCAAATCGTCCTGGATGGCGCCCTTGCCAAATAAGCGTTCAAGGATGCAAGCAATGAGATAAACCATCACGATATTGTTCTGTTCCCGCAAAACCTGCGCAAGCTGGACGAATATGACCATCCCATCATCCCCCACGCTCAATTGCGAAGCCCTCGTAATAGGGGCGCTCTTCTCTTGGACGTGTTGCCTAAACTTTGTTATCAACGTGAAGACGGGATCGTCCAAGATGTGACGAGGGATATCGTCATGTCTTTCCCTCTGATCTCGGATGTGAATTAAGCGGTGGTAAACTCGCATCTCGAGCTCTGCAGGAGATTCAAACTTCCCACGCTGATCCTCGTAGAACTCCTTCAGACTTTGGAGAGCTAGGGAAACGGTTAAATCTCCACGGACTAGGAGGTCCACGCGTACTTACTATTCATCAAGAGTCGGTCCTCTTGGGCCAAAAAGGACGGTTCCCCGCCAAGGAAATGCATCGCGAGGATATGGTACCGGGTGCAACGATCGTGGCACTCGATAGCGAGTGGCCCGGTCTCGTGTTGCATGGTAAAATCTGTCCTCACAGCTCTTGAACGGTCACGAATAAAATTGTGCGCGACAGAGAATCCCTTAGCCTCCAGCAAGTCATGGAAAAGGTAATCGAGGGTTTTCTAGAGAAGCGACGGGTGACAATGATTGGGGAATAACCAAAGGGGGTACGTACCTTGAGGACTAGCGGTGGACGAAGGTCAGATGGGATTGTCTTGTCACCAGCGGCGCGTTCGTACATCTTGACCGCCTTACGGTGATCAACGCGTTTGGTACCTGGAATCTACACAGAAAGGTTCGAGAAACCTTCCTGAAGGGAGTAAAATGGATCTTTACGCACAACTTCGAATTCGGTCAGGTTGTTCTCTCGTTCGCGCCTGTACCTTTCAAAACGGGGACACATGTCCATACACGTCCCGACCATCGTGATAGCATCTTCCAGTCGTTTTGGAACGAGAGGATCGTCCATGGCACCTTCTGCAATCGCCTTCTTCCTCTCTGCTTCGCGGGCTTTGACCAGCTGTTGGATGAACGATCGCTGAGGACAACGCGACGTTCGTCGGCTTGTCGGGGACGTACCTCCCTCCAGAATTCGTCCCGTTCTTCCTGACTAGCATCCAGTCCCAGTTCGCCGTCGACCTCCTGCTCCTCTTCTTCGCTTCCATCCCCGACATCTTCGTCGATAGCGAGATCCACTCCCTGGTGCGACTCGTCCTGCACGAAAGTTGCCGCCAAATTTCCACGACCCCTCCCGCGTCCACGACCTCCCCCTCTGTGCCCACCGCGTTCCCATCGTTCGTTGTCCGAGCCACTTGTAGGAGGCCAGTGCTTATTCTGCGATCCGCGTCCTCGACCCCTTGTAGGAGGTGGGCCTCTTGTGTTTGCGCCAAGCCCCCTACCTCCACCTCTTGCGAAAGGTGAAGCGACCTCGGTCATGCTAGTCTGCAAGTGTGGGAGAAGGACAAGTGCGGTGGGAGGGATTGGGCCAAGCGCCCTTCGTGGAAAGGTCTGTAGAGACGCCCAGTCCCGTTTTGGAAGGTGCGTGCTTGTGCGATAATAAACCGCACCTTGTCTTGAACGGCGATGGCAGCGGAAGAGCAGAAAGACAAGAAAAAACCGACAGTGATCATCACAATCGGCATGGCCGGTGCGGGTAAATCCACCTTTGTCAACAGAATGAACTCGCACCTCTGCTCTGGCGACAAGCCCCCTTATGTTTTAAATCTCGATCCAGCCGTGGCCGCGACCGCGTTCGAGCCTAATATCGACATACGGGATACGATAAACTACCACGAGGTAATGAGACAGTAAGTTCTGGCTTTATTTTCTCATCTCACTTCAAAACACCATTGGAACAGGTACAATTTGGGGCCGAACGGTGGCATTCTCACTGCGCTAAACCTGTTTACAACCAAGTTTGACCAGGTCCTTGACCTTGTCGAGAAGAGAGCCGACAGCGTGGAGTACTTTAGCCGTGTTTGCAGCACCTCCGTGAAAACTGCTGACTGACCTACCTTTAGTTACGTGATACTGGACACTCCTGGGCAGATTGAGATTTTTACCTGGTCCGCATCAGGAGCCATCATCACTGATGCCATGGCTTCGAGCTTCCCCGCCGTAGTTGCCTATATCATTGATACTCCCCGGACAAAGGCACCCGCCACTTTCATGTCCAATATGCTCTACGCTTGCAGGTAAGATTATATTCACTTTCGAGTCGGAAGGACTCTGATGGGACGCAAATGCAGTATCCTGTATAAAACAAAGCTCCCGTTTATCCTGGTCTTCAACAAGACCGACGTGCAACCCCATGATTTTGCGGTCGAGTGGATGCAAGATTTCGAGGCATTCCAGACGGCGCTCGCATCCCACCGTGACACGAACGACGAAGAGGGCGAACCGACGTACATGAACAGCCTTATGAACAGCATGAGTCTGGTACTCGACGAATTCTACAAGAACCTCAAGGTAAGCTGTTACCGTTGTCCTGCGATAATCTGGGGACCTGAACGCAGCAGGCGGTTGGGGTGTCGAGTGTGACCGGCGACGGAATAAAAGAGTTCTTCGAGGCAGTTGACGGTTCACGGGAGGAATACGAGAGGTATGTGAACGCGGGGTACTGTTGCAACATGTTCTCATGTGTAGCAGGGAATATCTTCCCGAGCTTGAGCGTGCACGGGCAGCCAGAGATAAATCGCTACAAGATATAAAGGACGAATCGATTGGTCGCTTGACGAAGGACATCGCAACGGATAAGCAGCGGAATCCTGCCCTAAACGAGACATGGGACGAGGAAGACGAAGATATGGATGAAGATGGGGAGGATAACACCATTGACAGATGTGAGTCGCCATGGCGGATCTAAAACTCGGCTGCACTGGTTTACGGAGTTTTGGTGCAGCCGAAGACCCTTGGCCGGGAGAATACATCGACCTCACTAGACAAAAGGGGCACCGGGACGACACAAACTGGCCACGACCAGCTTGATTAATTGACTGGTATGACTTGCTCTACCAAAGTGGGTAGAATGCATCACTGCACGGACTCGAGTCTGACTGGGACTATCAACGAGCGTTGGGGAACCGGTGGTGATGTGTAGGGTGGAACGTTGATCGCCGCTCATCATCCAATGTGGCACAAGGCAGAGGTTCGATCCACAACAATATGGATTGGCGAGGGTCACAGAGAGATACATCGTAGTTAGGCTGATTGTCGAGTCGAGTCGATGAATATTTTGTTTCTTATCCATTGTGCACCTGGAGGGAGGGATGTCGTTTACGTAAGCAGATACCTGGGCCGAAAGCAAATCGGCTTGTCGACTTTAAAACGCCACCAGCGGCCATCTGTCTCTCTCCCTCCCAACCACCAGACACGCCCCATTCACAGCCAGTCAGAGGCCACCAAGGAATTCATATGGACCGGTACGTGGGGGTCTCTCTTACTCTTCGTGAAACAAACATGACATCTCCATCGTGTTTAGATACGCAAAGATTGAGAAAGTCGGTCAGTGTCCAACTAAATTCATCTTTGTCTCCCTCAACCCATATCTTCCGCACAGGCGAAGGTACCTTGAACCTGTAATCCTGGCCACCTGACATCCAACGATCCCCCATCATTTTTAGGAACTTACGGTGTTGTATACAAGGCTCGCGATGTAACCTCGAACGAGATCGTCGCCCTCAAGAAGATCAGGCTAGAGGCAGAAGACGAAGGCGTCCCAAGCACTGCCATTAGAGAGATCAGTCTGCTTAAGGAACTCAAGGATGAAAACGTCGTGAGGTGCGATCTCCCATGCCACCCAACTGCACCTACAACAGCCCTTGACTCTTCGGATCACTTACAGGCTACTCGACATCGTCCACGCCGACAATAAGCTATATCTGGTCTTTGAATTCATTGATATTGACTTGAAGCGCTACATCGAGCATGGGAACCACACCGGAAAACCGATTTCGCTCGTGATCACAAAGGTCAGCCGGCTGGAATCTTGCTCTTGCCTACTCCACTCGTTCCCCATCCATGGGCGGTCAATGCGCGTTCTCGGCGCATTTTCTCCATCACTGTCGCGTCCATGCATGTTCCACACGAGGACAACATTCTGTTCATTCGGTGGTCACGTGGCCACAGTTCCCGACTCACACGCGCTTTCTTGTAGAAGTTCACAAAGCAGCTCACAGCTGGTCTCTTATACTGTCACGCCCACCGAATCCTGCACCGAGACCTCAAACCTCAGAACCTTCTCATCGACAAACAGGACAATCTCAAGTTGGCCGATTTCGGACTCGCGCGGGCCTTTGGCATTCCCATGCGAACGTATACTCACGAAGTACGTCTCGGTACCTCAACTGGACTCAGATGTTAAGATATCATAGGTGGTAACGCTTTGGTATCGGGCACCCGAGGTGCTCCTCGGCTCCCGGCACTATGGGACAGCGATAGACATGTGGTCTGTTGGATGCATCTTCGCGGAGATGGTCAACAAGGGTGGACCGCTTTTTCCGGGGGATTCAGAAATCGACCAAATCTTCAGGATTTTTAGGTCAGTGCCTCACATTCCGTCTCATCTGCTGTGTACACCCCACCTACTCCCACCCAGAATCATGGGAACACCGAATGAAGACAAATGGCCAGGCGTGAGCCAGCTGCCGGATTATAAACCGACCTTCCCTCAGTGGCCGGGGAGCGACCTCGTCTCGCACCTCCCATCACTGGAGCCACAGGGTGTGGAGTTGATCAAGCAAATGCTCACGTATGACACCTCAAAGCGCATTTCAGGTACAAATCTCGACTCTTATGACCCACCTGCTCGTATTCCTGACGTATTCTCTCCTGTAGCCAAACGAGCACTACTTCACCCCTACTTGAGCAAACCGTGATCGTTTCCCTTGATTCCCCATCCGTTGTGTTGTCCACTTGGTGTCTTTTTTTTGTTGCTCAACCAGTGGTTTCTCTCGCCGTACCCCCACATCCAGTTGTTGCGATGCCTGTCATCTTCTGATATAGCTTTCGACAACCCGCACCGGACGCCCAAAGTAGCCTACGTTACGCCTACCTTATGATCATCAACCAGTCACTGTCATCCCTCGTCTATCCTAATCAGTACGAGCCATACCAACAGACGCCTTCCGTTACCCTTATATCTGTGTAGTATGAAATCTTATGCGACAGGATGGTATAGTCAATTTGGTTTCACCAGGGAACCGGGAGAGATAATAATGGTATTGCATTCGGATCACAGCAAAGGGCAAAATAAAGTATGACAAAGGGGAGGGAACGTACAACATTCGAAAACAGGTCTGACTGAGGGAATGGGATTTACGGAGAGAAGGGGCATTCAAAACCCAAGGTCCGTACACTTACAAGTAAAGAAAAAAACGATGTAAAGGCGAGCAAAGGCTAATGATTACAGAAACCGGGAAATGTAGAGAGAGGATTAAGAGAATGCGAGTGCGGACCAAGTGGCGATGACACCGGCGGTAAAGATGGAAGCAGCCTTGAAGATACTCCCGGCAGCTTGACTGTTGGAGAATTTTGCCATCTTGATTGCACGTTCAGTCTCCTCTTCCTCTTCCAGTTCATCCCTCTTTCGTTTGAGATTGTTAAGGTGGCTAGTGCATGCCTAACGACAAAACGATTTGGTCAGATGTATGGAGGTGTGCGGTGTAGAGGGAAAACTTGCGAATTGGGTCTCTTGGGTCATGACCCTGACCGCGTCAAGTGCTTCCTTCTGAGCGGCCTTGAGGGATTCGACCTCTGTGGATACTTGTTTTTCCGTCTGCTCTCGGAGCGACTGTATTTCTGTGTGTTGTAGATTAGTCAGGCAAGGTCGACCGAGGGGGGCATTGACGAAAGTACCGTCCATCAAAGTTTTGCATGCCCTGTTGGTTTCATCCTTCTCCTCCTGGCACTTGTGCAAGACCTCATCCACTCGAGCAGCTTCCTTCGCGAGCATTGCACCGAGCTTCTCATAGTTGGTTTCGTGGGCGGATTCCATGGCTTTGATTCGGAGATCGAGACTGTCTACTCGTCTGTTGATATCCCAAACGCTAGTGGAAGTGTTCTGCTGGGATTTTTGGAGCTCCCATACGTCGCTCTGTATATCGCGTGAGCTGTGGGCGATAGGGGTTTCGTGGATGGAGCCGAAACTCACTGAAACCTGGCGGACGTTCTCTTTGATGCTGTCCAAGTCCTCCTTGATGTCCTCAAGCACCCTGAGGGATATGGGGGAGGTTGACTCTTCGACTGGGTTGAGACCTGGATCGAGGTCAACCCCATCGGTGGGACTAAAGACCGGGGTATGTGGAACGTCTGGTACATCCTCCGTGACATTCGCAGAGGGGGTTGGATTGTTCTCGGAGGCTTTGGAGGCATCGTGGTCTTGAGAGTCCTCTACATCCACATCGGATTCGAGGTTCATGTCAACTTCACCACCGTCCATGTCCATCAAGCTGACCACGAACTCATCATGGTTGATTGGAGAACGGGGCGAAGGGAGCCAAGCACCGACGAGGCTGGGTCCCACGACGACATTGTCGATGGGGTCCTCCAAATCGATGGGGATAGGGGACACGATACCGGCAGCAGAGGAAGGAGGGATGCTCATGTCAGTGAGATGGGTGAAGATTTGAGTGGGTCTATAAGGAACGATGACTCCCGAGTCATCGTAATCATCCACGTTGATCACCTCCTTTGGGATGGAAGAGGCGCTGGAAGAAGCGTCCTCGTGTTTGGATTGAGGCTGGGGCTGGGAGTGAAAAGCGGGGAGAGAGGAACGGGACTGGGATTGAGATTGGGGATGAGGAAGGGAGGAGTCTGCGCGGAACCACTGTTCAATGAAACCGAAGCCATGAGATAGACTATGAGCGGGGATCTGCGCACGGTAGGGATTGGATGGGAGAAGGTCAGGAGGATCGACTTCCTCGACTTCGGAGTCGGAAGAGGACGAAGAAGAGTCGATATCGGTGAGGACGCCAAAACGACCGGAATTTGACCTTTGAATGTGAATGGGTTGAGATCTTTCGGAGCGGTCTATCGGCTGGAGCAAGAACTTGACTCTGACGGAAACTGGATGAACAAGGTCCGCATCCTTGCCAACGGACTTGCCAAAGGTGACGACATCGCCGTCGGCGAGCGGGGTGGGGACTTCGGGAGCGAGAGCAACTGGAGCGGCGTGTCCGACCTTGAGTAAGTGGGTGCCATGATGGGAGGATAGATCGATGAGATAAACCTGAAAGAGGTTGTTACGGGGAGGGGCGTGAAGATGAGGGGGCGGGTACATACATGACCACTGTCTGCGAAACAAATCTTTGCATGCTTCCTACTGACGACAGCACACCTGAACCAAGCGAGGTCTAGGTCGAGGTCAAGCTCAAGGTCATTTGCCCTGGACGAGGGCATACGGCCAATGTTGATGACTGGGGTCTCGGATTTGTCAAAGCGAAGGACTCTGGAGATGTCTTCGCCTGCGGTGATTGTTAAAGTGAGACCTAGGAGAGATATTTGGGTGGGTGTTGAGATGGGTGGAGGATACGATGGAGCGATAAGATTACCGGTGACTTGGGGGTGGGAATAAGGGGCCAAACTGCCCACAGATGGTGGGAACATGACCGAGGAAGTGAATGAGGTGCAATCGAGGGGCGAGTGGGTGAGGTCGGAGTGGACTAGGGAGGACAGAGAGTGAGGGGGAGACTGTGCGCAGGCGGTGGGCGGTAGACTGAGAGAGAGAGGGATCTGCCAGTGACTAGCGGTTAAAGTCACGTGAGAAGACTAGTTATAGGGTTCCCATCGATCCCCCCCCAAGTTGATGAACATCTATTAGTATGGGCGGCGTATACTCAATGTTGGGCGTCGACGTCCCCTTCGACCCAGAGTATTCCCTCGTAACTTCCCCAATCTACTCCCCGCTCCTTCTCGCTTTCTTCAGGCTTCTCTTTGGTTTCTATTATCTCGTTTACTTCATCTTTAAATTTTCTTGGGATTCAATCCATTCACCCCAGGACCTCGAACAGTCAGTACCAATCCGCATGCAAGCATCATGTATACCCCACCTCTAACCCGTGCAACCCACCCAGGTTCTTTTCCTATTTTACTCACTTGTCCGCAATCGGCCTTTGCGCCTACTTCTGGGCAGCCGGCGTGCAGACCCTCGCCTATGCGAGATGGAAGAAATACCCCTTGCGGCATTGGCCTAAGCTTTTCCAATTGCTTCAGTTATGGCTATCCGCAACCGCTGTAACTTTTCGTGCGTTCGCTCCCGATTCCCTTGTGGCATGGCCCTCACACTAAAATCATTTCAGCCTTCGTGGTCACCATCGCCTACTGGGCCCTACTTGCTTCGTCTGACACCTTCGCAACCCCTTTCTCAGGTACCATCAAATTGCTAACAGTTCGTGCCCCGCTGCTCACACGACCATCTCCTTCATCTAGCTTGGGATAACACCTCTGTCCATATCCTCAATTCTGTCTCCGCCTTACTGGAAATTCTGCTGACCTTCCTAGGACCGATTCCCTGGCTCTATCTCCCCCTCTGCATTCTCATCATTGGCTTATACATCGCGTTGGCCTATGTCACTTACGCCAGCCAACACTTTTATCGTCCGTATTTCTATTTATTCCTCCCCTCGGCCTTGTCCATGCTCATTCCGTTGCTCTACACAAAGCCTATAAATTCCTCGACCCGAGCAAGTATGGTGGCAAGGTTGCAGTCTATGTCTTTGGCGTCCTGATCGGAGAATGCATCATCTTCTCCATCGTGTGGGGCATCTCCAAACTCAGGAACAAGATTTTCGCCAGACGTCGCCCGACAGTTCTCCCCGCCACTTCCTCCGAGAAGGCTCAAACAAGCCAGGTTTGACCCACTCACTCCCCTACCACCCTTTTTTCTTCCGTCATTTTGGGTCTTTGGTTGCTAGCCCTCACACCGTTTTATCAATATACCAATATTTCCACGGGTATCAACTAGAGTAAAACTCGTACTTAAACAAGCATGGAGATGGTAAAGAATCCAAGTCCAACGTTCAAAGTCCTAACACAAACTTAGCAAGATCCTTCCACCCTCTACGTACAACAACCCTCACACCCACTCTTGACCCGTATTCTTCCCCCAACCACTCTACAAACTGTGCATCCAGCTCACTCAGGGGGCCCAGTTCAAAAGCATACAGATCTCTCCGGTTCAGATAAATAGTGGAAAGATTGCTGCCAGAGGTCGTCACTGGAGCGCTGGGCAGGTGGTGCGACAATTTCGAAAGCAGGTTCGTCGTGTGCGCATGCAATGTCTGTAACAGAGCGAGCGTCACAAGTACTTGCTGTTCCCGTTTCCGTAGTCTTGCGTCCTCGTCGTCGCTCCCCAACTCTATCGGTCTATCGCTCCCATCTCTGTTTGTGAACCCTGACCAGACAGACATCCCGCTCGCCCTCTTGGTCGCTTTCGAAGATCCTGATGCTTCCCTATCCAGTTCTGAAGGCGCCGCCGGCCGACCCTCGATCCCCATTCCCAGGTTTCGAACATAAGATCCACCGACAGACAGGTCATCGTCCCCGTCCAGTCGGACCCGACCCCAGTTTGCCATGTTCCCATTGACAGTCGAGTATGATGCCACCGAATTGTCTCTCCACGTCCCCATCCACAGCCCTGCGCAGATGATGCACACATCTTCGTACACTCGCCAAAATCCGTCCCAGCTCGGAGATGTCTCTCCCGTCGCTTTCGAATGAGGTTCGCAACAATTGTGGTCGTCCGTCACGTGCCGTGCCAGTAGCCGCTCCAGCTCGGCCCACTGTATCCAGCTGAGTATAGATGACAACCCATCGACACAGAAATACTCACAACTTTCATGTCGCTCCAGGTAAATCGGACTGGTGAAAGCTTGTGTCTTCGACCTCTTCCATCCTCCGTCTCCTCAGTCGGCCGTGATAGGTATAATGTGGGCCTGCTGGTTTTGGATGGTGTACAAGTCGTGAGGTTGATTACCAGGTCATAAAGCGACGGCTTCTCCAGATAGATCGCGTCAGTTGTGCAAGCTACCCACCCTCTCCGACAATTATCGTCGGACTGTAACATATCTAAATCGCTCAGAGTCACCATTCCAAGGACTCTGATACTCTCACGAGTCCGTCCTTTCAGCCGCAGGGAAGAGCCGTCGACCCTGCTACCGCCAGTGTCCAGGCCAACAGGGGGGCTGCGCCGGTTCAAAGCTGGGTCCGAATCGACTTGGTCCTCGTAACACATATCTGCGGCGACCTGACAGAGTATCCCTGAGGCTTCTACCGGGGGAAGGGTATAGATCAGGATTCGCCTGCGACCGAGGATGTGTTTGTACAGCGTGATTGTCGATAGTCCAAGGATGCGAAGGAGGTGGGGTAAGTGAATGGTAGGGCTGTAGAGATCTGGATCAGGCTGGGTCGAAGCGTTAGGCCGGTTATGCATAAAGTATCCCCTAGGAGGAAAAACAACAAGACATCAGTGCTTACCGAGTCTAATTCATCGCTCCAGCCTCCCCAGGCGCCCAGATCGGAGGAATTGGTCTGTAAAAACTTCCTCTGTTCGAAGAAGCTTTCTGCAGGTGACCAGTCGAATTCTCCGGGATCGCAAATGTCCTCTTCCTTGAACCGCGAATATATAGAATTGACGAGGGACTTCAAGGATGGAACATGCCGCCATGGTCGAGGGCGAGATGACTTGGCTAAAAGGACGCCTAGTGAAGATAGGCGAAAACCACGGTGGCCCTGTTCCGAGGTGGCTCTGCGACGGAAAATTGACACGCCTTGATGATCGCCTTTGCTGAGGTAGCTGGAGAACGTTGTCGAAAAGGTATCAGAAGCTGAGCTTGGAGAGGGGAAGGGTGTACCCACATGACATCTTCTTCGACGAGATGTAGGCCACTCGGTAGTGAACTAAACTCGACGTTCGCCAAGTCGAGGTCTAATGACTGCTTAGCCTTTGCACCTGTGACACACTGGAGAGGAGCACAAACTTGGGTCTGCCTTGAGCACCCAATCTATGATGTTTCCCTTCGTGGGGTGGAACGAGCAATGGAAGATGGATACTGGGAGAATAACTTGTCAGTACGGCTGTTTTTTACGCAGTGAAGCCGTCGAGTCGAAGCACCTAGATCTCTTGGTATATTCGGAGCCGCAGAATCAAAGGCCATTCGTGCTGCAGGACAGGGTAGCGGGTGGCCACAGAAGGTCGAGGTATAACAGGGTATAACCGTGTCCTGGCCGCGTCCCAGAAATCTCGAAGATGTGGATGCAGTTGTCAAGTGATCCACGTGTCGTGCCCGATCACCCTTCTTTCCTTCGGCTATTGCCGATCGAACAGCACTCAACATTCATGCTGTTGCTTGAACATGTCATCACAGAGATATGGGTATCTATTTGTGTATTACAGACTGCATGCACATCGTGTAGGTTATTTTGCCAAGTAGTAATCAAGTGAACGGAGCGAAGGGTCCCGAATGGAGCCCTTTGCGCCAACATCCAGGAAATTCACTGTCCAAAGTGGGTAGTCAGATGCGAAACGCTAGGAAATAATATTTTAAATTCCAGGAGGATGGAAGGGTCCACCTTGCGGCCAGTTGCCGAGTTTTGCGGGGTCGCCTCCGATGCGAACCCATTGGGAGTTAGAGGGCGTGGGGCCGTCAAGGACGAATAACATGTGCCAGCCGGGAGGGGAGACGTTGGCGTTGGGGGGCGCTTCTATGGCACAATCATTGCCGTTGCATGTCACCTTGGGGAAGATGATACGGTTTCCCATCAAGTTACCGTGGGTGCTGGAGGTAGCGGCGATAAGCGAGACCCTCATGTCTGCCGTGGAACCTTGGAAGAGGTTGACGTTGATATGGTAAGTCTGGCCGTACTTCCAATCCTTGTCAACGATCGTGTATGTGGGTTTGGTCCTTCCGTCGGTCAAATAGGGTGGAAGATAGACTTCAACCCGGAATTCCTCGGGGAATTTTTCACTTCCATCCGGGAGGTAGGTCTGAGGGTCGGAGCCCGAGACGAGGACGCGACCATCAGAAAGGAGGATCGCCTCGGAGTGATACAGACGAGCGACGATGGTTGTACCAAGCTTGGAGAAACGCTGGCCAGCGGGAAGGGTTGGGTCGTAGATGAGGGCATCCAGATTTGGGAAGTCTGCAAGCCCGAAGCCAGCAACGCCTTGTTGAGCACCATTTAAGATGAGGAAAGTGCCATCGGGAAGGGTAACCATACAAGCCATCACACGGCGGGAGGGCTGAAGAGGGTATAGTTAATTGTGGCTCGGGGAGGGGGGGGGGTTATCCATGGACTTACCATGCGTTCAAGGGCCCACGTAGGCTCTGAGGTCTCTGGTTTGATGCTGATACAATTATCGAGTGCCCTTTGGAACTCGAGAAGGTCGGCACCACCGCAGAAGAGGACTTCCAAGGGATCAGTGTAAGGGTAATGTTGAGGGAAAAGCGTGGATGCGCCAGCAAGGGGGTATGTACGGCCAGAGATATCACTGAGCACCGTTCCCGGGAGGTTGGGTAAAACCTTGGTTGTTTGGAAAGTGACCTTGTCCAAGATACGGGCCTCGTTCCAATAAGCTGTCGGCCAAGGTCAAACCAAAATCACGGTGGGAGGCGTGGATACACTTACTGACTAAGATGTCACCGTTTGTCGGAAGAACGTGCAAGAAAGGGTACAAGTTATTCGGGTCTGTCCTCTCCAACCAATCGAGATCTATGACGGTGTCTCCACCCTCAGGCTTGGGAAGGATCTCAAGACTGGGCTCGGGGGCTCCGTTGGAACCATGCTCTCCACCCATGACCAAGATAGAACCATTGGCCAACACTAAAGAGGTAGGGTACCACCGCCCGCGCTGGAGAGCTAGAACTTGTATGTCCTCCTCCCAGTCATTAGTTCCGTTAACACCGGCAGAGCCATCCGGGGAGTAGAGACGGACGCCATACAGTGAGTCGACGCTCCATCCACCAATGGTCATCTGACGCCCAGCCTTGTCCGGCAATACGATGGTTGCGGCGCAGAAGACATCGCTCTTGACGTGCATCTCTCGCCAAGTTTTGGTGTAATCATCAACTAAAGTTAAGTCCAGTTCATAGGCACCGGTGCTGTTCGGGATGACGCTGGTACCGAACTTCTCGACAAAGGTGACTTTGTCGTTGATACCAATGGTAGTGATCAGGGGAACAACAGGGCTGCTGATCAAAAATTCGTAATGGCCGGTATTCTCGGGTTCGTGCCAAACGTTCAAGCCACCGTTCCACTGGTAGAGCTGTAGCCTCTGTTGACCGCCGCACAGGTGGTAGGGGTCCCCATTGCAGAGCATGTTGCATTCGCTCTCCGGTCTCATGACACCTCCGTTAGCCGCGATATCTTCGACATCACCGCAGTAGCATTCTTCAGCGTACTCGAGACCGCCAGCAGGGTACCCATAATCGGAACACCTCTTGAGACAGGCTTGGACGGTATTGTTGACAGCGTTAACTATCTTGTTGGGGAAAACACGAGGGGCACCAGGTTCGCTGAGTGATATGGTCAACCTCGACCAAAGGATAATGTGGCTCGACGACTCACGCCATGCATCCGACGTACGTCCATTGGCCAGGAAGGTTATTGGTAAGGGGGACGGCAACCGGGAGGGCAGTGACGTTTCCGGTAGAAGAATAGACAGAGAGGCGGTTGGGTCCACCACATGCTTCGGCAGAATTGCCACCGCAACCCATGTTACAAGAGGAATCGTCGGAGTTCTTCACGGCGCCCGCGATCAAGTAATTGCCGCACTGGAGATGTTTTGAACACTGGGTAACCTCAACTAAGAAGCTGGGGAAAACATACCATGCACTGGACGCTCCACTCTATACCGGCAATGGTGTAGTTGAGAGCGGAACAAGCCTCGACACAACCAGCAGTCGTCAAAGTGGGGTTGTCATCAAGTATCTTGGGGAACACACGACCATTCGCATTGTCGCTGAGCTGGAGTGAGAGCGAGGAAATGCAAGGAGTCGCCATGACTTACGTCCAGCATCCATTGTACGTCCAGTTTCCGGGCAGATTGGTGACCGGGGAAATGGTGGTCGTACCGGGAAGAAGGGTTGGGGTCGGGGGAGTTCCAGTGTAGTTGTAGAGATTGAGACGATTTGGGCCACCACAGTATTGTGTGCTATTGCCAGAGCAGACCATGTTACATTCGGAAGCAGAAGTAGGAGCACCTCCAGCTTGAATGGACGAGCCACACCAGCATTCCGCAGAGTATTCCGTACCAGCCAAGGCATAACCGGCATCATAGCAAGCAGAGGTGCAGCTCTCGATTGTATTGGTAGAGACCCCCATCGGAATGGGAAGGGTCCTGCCGCCGGCGTTATCGCTGATCAAGAAAAAAATAAGATCAGGAGGAAGCGACCGACAACAGGTACAAGAAACCGACTCACGAGTAACATCCGAGAGACTGCCATAATCCTACGCTTGGAACAATTTCCGGAGCAGGGGGAAGTGATCGACCAGAGTAGTACATACTGAGGCGATTTCCAGCACCACACACTTGAGTGGAATCACCGGTGCAAGGGAAACTGCAGTCGGAAGCCGCGGTTTCTGCGCCACCATTAAGAATAAAATTACCGCAGTAGCATTCTTGATACCACTCGAGACCGGCATAGTCGAAGTCACGATCGTCACAGAAGGTGATACAATTCTCTACGGTCATGTCGGTGGTGCTGACATAAGTGGCTCCCGTGAGAGCCCGTCCTTGAACATTATCCCTACAGACAAACGGTGAGCAGAAAATCCTCTTATGGACAGGTAAATCGTACAAATAGCATCCAATGCTTGACCAGTTACCGGGAAGGGAGGAACCTGATTGACGGCGGAGACGATTCACCCGTTTTGCGCCATGAACGAAAGGAGAGTGGGAGCCATAGGTGGCCTACAGAATCGGAGAAACAATCAGGTACCAGAGGAGAGATTGAGTGAAGGACACAGACTGTGATGAAAACGAGAGACACGAGGAGACTGGGTCCACTGAGGACCATCCTAGAGGAGAAGAATGGGGACGGCAAAACCTTTGGGTACCGAAAGATGGATGGGTTTTATACTCAACTTAGATGAGTCCGGACTGGCCAGGGCCAGGAATACAGAAACGTTCAAGAGGATTGATACAAGTCCATGTACCGGGTGATGGAATAAGGAACCCATCAGGAACAAGCCACACGTAATGAACGAGAAGGGGCAACAGATCACCACGGTAAAGCCGTAAAGAATTATAGGGAAGATGCGGAGTAGATATTGCGGGGTTGGCAGATTGGATCCGTGGATTCAAAAGACGGAATTGAATATCAAAACCAGTGGGACTCAGGAGAGCCATTCTGATAGACAGCGGTTGGGGTGTCGGCTAAAGGAACAAGTGTAGAGAGGCCTGGACGAGACAAGGGCCAAGATGTGCGATATTAGCGCATGCGAGGGAGTTAGAACGAGGATACTTATTGAGCCTGCAACTGCTTGAGTCTGAGGCTGGACAGAGTGGTCGTGAGAAAGAACGAGTGGTGTGATCCGGATTTGAAACTCCGCCCGGCCACTCAAGTGAGCGCGGGTATCGGGTGCTGTTTATTGTCCTCCTGCCTGGCTGAGTCTTTGCGTCTCCCCTCGCCACCTGAGTGAGTACCGCGAGAGCGCGTTGGCCGACAAAGTACCTTTGACGCGACTTGGATTGTTTCTGCAGAGGACAGGGGACGGACCGGTTCAGCCTGAACCATAACTCGCTGTCGATCCCAACTTACCGGTGATTAGAATTTACCTTTGAACTTTATCTTTTTTCCCCCTGCCGCGTTATAGCGTACTGATTCATTCCCCCTGCCCCATCCATGGCCGCTTTACGTCTTGTTTCAATCACCTCCTTCGCGATGTCCAGCCCTCCTTCCTCATGTCCGACTCGAATCCGACCCCTCAATCTGATGATGCCCCGCCAACTTGGACCCAACCCCCTTGGCAGGGTTGGATCGAAACCACGGGGGATGCCCTCCTCATCTTCGAAGCCGCCCGGCGAGGAGTAATCCCCCGTGTTACTCGCCGGCTGGTGGAGTCTGAACGGAAAATGATCACATCTGGTTCCGTCTTTGTCTTCGATGAGGCTGAGAGCGGCATCAAACGTTGGACGGATGGCTTCTTTTGGAGTCCAAGCAGGATTCTAGGCAACTTTCTTCTCTACAGAGAAACAGAGAAACGTGGTGCAGCCCTCCGCTCTAAATCTGGTGACCGCCCAGTCGACACAAATCCTGGAGATAACCACCAAGAGTCCGGCAGAAACGAAACGACCTCCCTAAGTCGTCCCAAAGGAGAAAGCGTGGGGATCGACAGGGCAAGGGAAAGATGCCTCGTCGGTAGCTTGACCAACTCGTACAAGTTTAAACCGGGCGGTATGGTCAAAAAGGTATTAGGTTTTCTCGTTGGGCCAATGTCCGGTTGTTGACTCGCCCTCTCCCAGACGTTTTCGCTCACCATCGAGGGTGTAACCCAACATCTGATCTCATACTATAAAGTTGAAGACGTAGAAGAGGGTCGCCTCAGATCGCCATCATCCCTCCCGGAGATCGCATCTCTCGACATCAGCCCGGAATACCTTGACAAGCAACACTTTCGCATAGCACCAAAAATCGAGATATGTTTTGATGGCAAGCCCAGGTATCGAGGAGAGGCAGACGAGATTGATAATTCAGTCGACGGGATATTGAGTTCCCCTTTGTCCACCGGCGTTCCCCTCATTGCAGACGGTCGTAACGCCTCTGATTCAGACCCCCGAAAACGCGGAAAGCGCTACGATCCGTATGGTAGTCCCGGGAAACGAGGCAGGAAAACCAAACGCAGCAATTCAACAGTTGCAGAACATCAGTCTCCTCCAGAATCCCATTCGAAACCGACGCTCACCGTATCGGTTCCACATTCGAACGGATCTCCTTCTCAACAGTCACCTCCGCGGTTTCAATCTCCTACGACTTTCCCTCCTTCCCTTGTGCAGTCGCCTCAACTTGCGTCTTCGTTTACCTCCAGCTCGCCGGGATATCACCAGGATGCTCCGAGTACGGTAGTACCGTCAACACAGTATCCGTCGATGGGGATCCCACCTCAGTATCCGGCTGTGCACGGTTACCACGTTGCGACGTATTCTGGTGCTCATCCGTATCCTGTAATCAACCCGCCACAATCAACGGCCGGGTCGCCGGTGGCTACCCAAACACCATCCACTCCAGCTCCCACACAACCGCAACTTTCGTATTCCCATTATGTTCCCGATTCCTCCCAAGCGCCGATGTATTACTACCCTGCATGGAATAGTTATGGCGGATGGCATTATCCGGGGGGATATCAAAATGGGAGTGGACCCGCTCCGAATACATCTCCTGTGGATGGGATCAACAACAATTCTGGCCAACCGCCTTCTGGAAGCAACTCCGAGGAAGGTACAGATCCAGCGAACATCCCTACATGAACCTTTCTTCCGTTTGCATTTTGCAGTGCTTTTTTTAGTGTTTTGAATGCGGATGACCATTCCCCTTGTATCATAGCCGTCCTAGATTTCGTTCGTGATACGTGCTCCTTTCTTTCGTTCGCTGTGGCATCCTTTGCTTTCCTCTCTCTTGTACCATCACCCATGTTTACTTGGCATAGATATATGATGTAAAGCGTTTTATATGCGAACAGTGTCGTCAGACAACGGCAAGTGGCAAGTTCGGGAAGGTGTCCCATTCGGTCCGCATCCGATCCTTTCAACCCCACTCTTCCACCACCACCACCTCACTCTTTGTATCGACGCTCCTTATAGTCCCTACTCATGTCCTACTCCCCTTTCTTTTCCTCTGGCCTCTCCGCCATTCAACGCTTTACGCCTCCTCCCTCTCCTACCCAACCCGTTCGACCCGACTCGCCCATTGTCCCCTTGACTCCCACTCGCGAGGAAACGGACATTGCCGACCAAGACACAACTCCCACTGCAGCAAATCCTTCCCAGGGTATTGGCGCTGAGAGACCCAAGCTCCGCAAGAGGCGAAGTAGTTTAACCGTGAATACATCCCCGTTGGTCCAGCTCAAGGGATCTTATCGTGGTGCCACTGCTGCTGTTCAAAGGCAGAACCGCAGCAGGAGTGGAAGCGTCAACGATTTCTCCCAGTCTCGTTCCTCCAGCTTCGCCACCGAAGAGAATAATATCATTGGCCGCATGAGGAGCGGAAGCATCGGTAACTTCCTTAGGTGCGTCTTGCCTGGTTGCTTTTCATCCGGTGACATAGCATATCGACCTATAATACACAGGTCTCGTCGCATCATTCGAGGAGCAAGGCCACCCCCTTCTACGCCTTTACCGCCTTTGCCAACCACCTCTACCCCGCACCCTAGCGGCTTCGATGTTGGGGTGGGTCCCCTGCGCCGTCGTCCTCTCATGTCGAGGGCGTCGACCATGGAGAACGTTGAGCAAACCGTTCCAAGCTCGCCCGCCGTCCTTCACGAGCTGGAAACCGGGTTCCCATTCAAACAGGCAGTGAATGGGCTCGAAGATGTTATTATGAAAGAGAATTGATGACCATCTCTCACGAGCGCGTGTTCCACCTGCACACTCTGGCGGGGCAGAACTCGAGTTTTACATTGTAGACCTCCGTATATTTATGACCGCTTCATTCTATTCCCTACTAATCTTACTTTGCATCGCTTGCAGTTAATTTGTCCTTGGTGTTGGATAGTGCTTCACCTGACCAAACGACCCTACGCTTGGGAACGCTGATCGTTTTTACATAGCCACGACACGTTGTTTTACAGGTCTGGTACCAACGTCCCATTTACTCCTGAAATATCATTTTCTGCCTTTGATTCTCGATGGCTTCGGCCTTTCTTGTTATTGTCGAGGCTGTTTTATATGTTCAGTGATCGAAAATGCGGGTCGATCCTCGCTTATATAGCCACCCATCGGAGTCTAACCAGGAGGGGTATGGATCGCGTGGCCCGTTACCACCAGTGGTCTCCGAGAGATGAGACAACGGAGAGATGTCGCATGCGTCAACGTTTCAAATGGAATGCGCGCACAGGATTGAAACAAACGGCGGCTAGGTTTGGTACATGGTGTTTTTCATCTTGGACCCATCAACCGCTCAGTGACCGCATTCAAACGTTCTCTTCAAATCGTTGTGATCATCGATGGAGACCCTGGCCGCCTCATCGCATGCAGTCATTGGATCGTCTTCCCCTGCGTCACAGCTCCCAGGAACCATTGTTGAACGGCTGAACGTCGGATTTATTGCGCAAGCGGTGGGACCACTTTCTTTTCATATTTCCTGCCCTTACAAGCACCGGTATCAAACCTTTCCCGCTCACCCTTTCCAATCACTACGGCAACTGCCGATCAATATGCGGCGAGTGTCCAAGATATTCAGTTTCTGCCACATGTAGAATCACTCAGCCCGATACAATCCGGCAAAGATTGGGCTCGACCCCCCTCTTTCGCACGCAAACCCAGATCATCCAGAATGCATGATGGAACCCTAGGAAACGGCCGGATGACTACATTCCCCTCGGTACATGAGATCACTTCCCCTTCCACCTGATATGGCATTGATGGTGTAATGGTAACATCGTACCTTCCCAAGGTATGGCCCCGGGTTCGATTCCCGGTCAATGCAACTTTTTCGCCCCGGAAACATCGGGCAAACGTTCGTATGATACAAAAATTGGATAAGTTTTACAAAGAGGTAGATATAGATAGATGAGCAGAGAGGGCTGGGTAAACGTGTTGTTCAATCTTCAAACGCGACGAGAGGTTCGTGAATGGGAGGGCTGGGAGGTCGAATCCATGGCTCGGCAGGTGTCACGCTCGATGGAGACAATTGCCTTTGAGCGTCTCTGGATGGGGACTCGAGAACTCTCCGCCGAGATACCTCGTCCTCAAACTTGCCTTCTCCACTTGCTACTCGTTCATGGAACAACTCGCGCTTTGGCATATTCAAGGCCGGGACTTTGGGTGTCTGTACCGGAGTAACCAAGGTCGGAATAGGCTGTTGGGTAACTGGAGGTGACATGGGGATCATAGGAGTTAATCCGACGGTCCTCCGGGTGGGTATTATATTGCCTACACCACGAGTGAGCAAGGGTCTAGGAAAATAGCACGAGAGGGACTTGACCTGCTCCTTTGAGAATATCGTACCCCTTCAGCCTGGTTTTGTCCCAAGTGGGGTCAACTGGGGATTGTGATGTCAATTTGGGCAGACGGACGCCTAGAACATACTAGACGTGCCTGTTGAGCCTTCCTCGACCGCTACATAATCAATCCTGAAACGTTTGAGGTATTCCTCATCCAGTGCCCAGGGTGCGTCTGGGACAACCTCGTCGACCCACCGGCAGTGGCGGACGATTTCGCAGCGTTCCACGTGTGGACGTAGCGGGAGGAGGCCATGTTGGCCACGTTCTGCGTCTGAGAACACACCGACGATGAGATGTGTTTGGGGGAACGAGAGCTTTGCTTGTCTGAGTTGAAGGCTTTGGCTATGTGTGTGGTGTAGGATTAAATCCGGAGAGTCGCTGATGATAGGGAAAGGACTTACGCGACGTTGAGTCCATCGAATAGGCCGTCTACATAGACTCGAACGATCCCCATCTTCTCCACGAGAACTTGACCATGTCCGTAGGTGGGGGGAAGGGAATGAGACTCTTCCAGGGACTTTCTGACGTATTCCTGTATCTGGTCTGGAGTGAGCCTTGCGGTTTCGAACCTGTCCTTGGCGGGCTGTAAAGGTTCGGGTTCCCAGTTGCTGCGCCTGGGTGAAACCCTGAAGTTGAGAGGGTTCGAACCTAGGTCTCTGTCCTTGTACCGGACAGTGTTTTGAGCGGTGGATGGGACGGTGTGGGAGCCGCCGTTGGTGGAGTTGGTGGAGTTTGGGGTATGGGGGTCGGAAGGGAACTCGAGCTCTTCTGAGGGGTCGTAGGCGTTGAGATCGGCTATGCTGGATTCCAATGATCTGCTGCCGCCCTCTGAGATGATATCGTAATCGGCCAGGTCATCGCTGAGAGTTTGGGAGGTGCTCAGGCTGCTCATAGGGGAACAGTGGCGGTATCTGGTTCTGAGGATGGCGGGGTGTGCTTCCTCCCTCCACGCGTATTATTATTCTGTACTTGGGTCATCATCACCCCCTCTTACGTGTATCGGACGATAAGATCAAAAACCGTGTTTATTTGTCCAACCAGAAAATCATTCACTCTTCGCGAATATATGCAACTTCAACGGCCAGGGTGTCCCCATCCAACTCGCGAGAGTCGAGTGATCCTTGAGGCCGTCACCAGTGTTTGGGTGGACGAGGACGCTGGTGAGTTTCAGTCGATTGACGTGTTTGGCGAATACGCTGACAAGTCGACGCTCACGATAAGGGGCCTCGGTTCACGGCCAGCCAGGTAAACAAGGTTCCGGTCTCGTGGGGCGTAAAGGTATCAACTTCGAACATGGCCACAGGATGCGGACCAACTGGCTCCTCACGGAAACGACAAATCATGAGCTGTGCGTGAGTCGCAATGAGGGGAGAGATATCTTTAGAACTCGGTGGGTGAGAGATGTACCTCCGGGAATTCCCTGCGGAGTCTCTCGTGGAGCTCTCGTGCGAACTTGGTTTCATTCTCGTCGCTTCGGTTGTAGTAGACTGCGCGACCAGGGGGTAGATACGGTAAGCGGGAATCCGAGGGAGAGAGCCACGATGATACCCGCCATGAAAGTCAAAATTTGCGTGATTGGGGAGAAAGGGTTTTGGAGCCTGGCCCCAAACGGAGGATTTTGGAGCAGGGCTGTTTTTCAACGATCTACCATCCGGGTTAAATTCGATGGGAAGAGGATCTTGGGGACCCTGGTAATGCTCGAGAGGAGACGGCCACAATTTCTGCATGGTGGTGGTAAGTGGAAGAGAGAGGAGTGTGGACCGAGCCTCTCTCTCGATCGGATCTCGAGCACTATATGTCAAATGTCGTCAGCTCGGGAGTCGGAGCATATCATCTCTGCAAGGGAGACCTTGGACAGTGAGTATATTCTGCCTAGATCCCTCCCTGGATTCAGGCTGAGCATCCACAGCCCTGTACGATATCTCACAGCTCCTGAACACCAAACTGGATAAAGAGACACTCGCCACCTGTGTTCAGATGATAGAGAGTGGGGTGAACCCGCAAGCGCTCGCCGTACGGAACCGATTTCCTGTGTGTGTGTGTTCTCCTCGTATTGACGCGATTCCAGGCTGTAATCCAAGAGCTGAGGAGAGAGAGTGCCGCCCTTCAGTCGTCGTAGCCTACGCGCGTTGCATAGCTAATGATGTACCGGACAACAAAGACATGCCTCATGAACGACGTCAGCCACGCCCCACCGTCTATGTAACTGTTCCCATCCCACCATAGATGATGGATTCTTTCCCTTGCGAGGCTCCATCTTCTCTCCCGCACTCTTATAAGTATCACCGAAAGCCCCACACAAGGTGTCCACAATGACTCTCTTATTCTTGCTCTGCTTCACCCTATCAGCTCTTTTCGTTCCTGTCCTCACCGACCTCACCGATGCCCAGGTCGCAGTCATTAAACAACGTCTCGCCGAGGGTTCACAGAGGAGGTACCCACCAAGTCTTTACCCAAAAAGTATTCCCAACTCATGTATGGCACTACAGTTGGGAGCTTGGAGTAAGAGCACAGGCGCTGCTGGAACTTGACAGTTCTCGATACTCGGTCACGACCAAGGGAGCGAAACTACCGCCCAGCAATTCAAATCCTCCATCTTCGCTTAGCGACGTTTTTTCAATCGCGCGGGATGTGGTTTCAGAAGAAAGGCCCACTGGGAATACCCCAGAGCCGTTTATCGATGATGGTTCTGTTGGAGACCCACCAAGCGTCGGAGTTGCCGTCATTCTCGCAAACTGGACAAATCAACAGTCTGCTGACGGTCAGAACTATGCCCAAGCTATCCAGAACCAGTTTGACTATCTTTACACCGCTCCAAGGACTAGCGACGGTGCCATTTCCCATCGTGTTGGCCAGGTCCAGCTCTGGTAAAATTCCGATTCACTCCACTCATATCCAACCTGCTTATGGACTTTTCTAGGTCCGATTCCGTCTACATGGTTCCCCCTTTCCTGGCTTACTACGGCGTCATGACCAGAAACAGGTCCGCAGTGGCCGAGAGTTACAACCAGATCCGTCTGTACCGCAACTACTTGCGCGACCAAGACTCTGTTAACCTCTGGAAGCACATGGCCTTGGGTGCCAGCCAGGATACTGGTCACTGGTCTACAGGTCTGCTTCGAGATGTCCCATCATCAGTCCGTTCGATCCTCATTGGGTTTTTTGTACCCGCACAGGTAATGGTTGGGCAGCCGCAGGTATGCTTCGCGTCCTTGGCACTATCAAGAACTCCGAGTACGCTGGTGACTTCAAGAGTGAGCAGAATGATCTCATCAGTTGGGTCCTCGAGATCCAGGATGGCATGTACAACTACCTGGTACGTTCCTTGACAGCCCCAGAGTTGCGTCGTGCGCCTGTATATCATAGATTCGTTATCCCTGACGACCGCCCTTTTCCCCATCTAGCGATCAACCAGTTGTTTCGGTAACTACGCCGACGACGACAAATCGTTTGACGACGCCGCTTCCGCCGCGCTTCTCGCCGCCACCGTCTATCGTTTGTCCACCCTGGCTGGAAAACACAAACACGTCCATTTAGCCGAAAGAACGCGGGTCGCACTCACTGCTCGTTCCAACCTCGGAGGTGGTCCGAGCAATGGCACTTTTGTGTCGATGGTACATTTTGATGCCGATGGGTGGCTATTGCCGGTTGTGAACCCATTGTCGGTTGGAGACTCAGGATCAAAAAGTCCCGAAGCCCAAGCGTTTGTGCTTCTGATGCAAGCTGGCTATGAAGATTGGGCCCAAGCCGGTTCTAATGGTATCAATGCCGGCATCAGGAGTGCAGGACCCGTCTGGATGGCCACGTCTTTTGGAGTTGGATGTGCGCTGGTGCTTGTTTTATTTGGATAATTATTATACGACCGTCGTTAGGCGTACTCCTTGACTGTAATAATCCACCCTATGCTTTCGCACGATGGGTCAGAGGGAGGGCGGCGATTACCGACGGTTTCTCCTCACCTTCCGTTGTGCGAGTCGCATGCTGTAGTACCAAGACTCGCTGTGCGGTCAATTCTGTCTTCCCCTCCAATCTCGATAAATTCTTTCTTCTTATATCTCACCTTTGACCAATGCCCTCGCTCTTCTCCAGGCCGAGGACAACCTCCTCCTCCAAGCCGTCCCCGACCGCCAACGGGGCAGACGAGTTCGGAAGAGCTCCTACTCCCCTCCGTCCCAAATCTTCCTTCACCACTCCGACCAAAAAGGACAAGAAGGACAAGTCCACAAGATCCCGGACAGTCAATACCCCCGACCTCGACGGCCAGGAATTCTTCCCCGAGATCCCTGACGGCAGTTTTCTCCCTCTCAACCTACACCCACTTCGCTTCGACCTACAGGAACGCGAAATCACTCAGGATTATGGTTATCTCTCTTACAAGCGTCATGTCGTGCTCGGTCTCGAAGAAATCGCTCGCCTCGTCCACCTTACCTCACAGGAAATAGGTGCTCGCGGCCTCACAACTCCCTTTATCTTCTCTGCGCTCGCTCTTGACGTCTCCGCCTCTGCAACCGTGAGGCTCATCGAGGCCTTCCTTCAGACATGCAACTCGAGACACCCTTCGGTCGACAAGAAATGGCGGGAAGAATCCCAGTTCGCCGGTCCTCACGAATTGGGTATGTGTCTACGCTGGGGCCTCGCACGCGCAGTCAGGATCTTCGGTGGGCTGGAAGTTCGTGGTTTGCTCAACTACGAATCCTACATCGAGTGGAGAGACTCTGAATCCGGTGCGGCCGTCTTTTTACCTTGACCCTCTTGAGCATGTTGATCCGTCGGTCGCTCACACGTCCCTTCTCCAGCAATGAATTACCCCCCGACCATCTTCTCCGGCTTTTTAGACCTGCTCGACCCAACCCTTCAATCTCTCTTGATCACCCTTCTCACCCTTCTCATCCGTCTCAGTGCCCACTCAGCGTCTTCTGGTCATACACCACCCACGCTATCCCCCTTGTTCGGCCCACTTCTCTTCGGCCTTGGCGCTTCCTCTCTTTCATTCCACCACGCGTATCACCGATATCTCCGGGTCACCAATGCCACCGAACACCTCATCCTCGCCTTCATACGATGGCAAGATGCAACTAGTTCCAGTGGTCTCGGCGTCCCCGCTCGACTGAAAGATTGGATTCGCGGTTACCCATCAATGCTACCATCTCTACCCACCCAGAGGCAAGAGAGACCGTTACCCAGGAAAGGTGCCAAAACCGTCCGCATCGCCACTGTTCGAAGGAACGTGAGGATGTACTCTCCGGACTTGGTCAAGACCGCTGCCAGCTGGGCGACCAGGCTCAAGGGCCCCAACGAGGTCAATTCACTGACCAACTCCAAGGAATGGGAGAGGATCGCCCCTCCAACGCTGAAATTACCCCCAAGGTATTCGGATACGTACAGGAAGAGAATGAACATTCCTCCCTCTTTTCACCCCGACATCGGCCCCGGCGCTTCCTCACTTCAGTCCTCATTAGCCAGTACCTCATCAACAACCCCCATCGAAGATGGCCTACTGCTAGATAGACCCGGAGAGGATCGTTTCAGGAGCTTGACCCATCTCAAATGGGGGGAGTTCGAGGCGAGTGGATTCGGGGACGTTCTTACAGATGACAAGAAACTTCAGTTTGATCTAACGGAGGGTGCTCGGGCTGCCCGTCGTGCAAAACGCCAGACTTTGACTTGGAACGACTTTTCTCAGGCAGGTTTCAGTCGAATGGATGATCCTCTCAATACCACCCTGCAATTCAGCACACCAGTGGCCACGACCATCAATCAATGGCCCACCCAGAATGCTGAAATTTCGAAAAAATTGAAGAAGACCCAGAAGTCACTGCCTCCTTTCGGGTGGGATACCGAACCTGTGATGGCCTCAGAGGAAGTCATCGAGGAAGCCTTCGTTGATGTCTTTTGCGATCTTGTGTATGGCGGAGGTTGGATGGATATCGAGCGAGGGGAGGAGGTTGATCGCGAGTGTAACTGGGCTCTTGTACGTATAACGGTCCGCGTGCCTCCCCTCCTATTGAACGTTCACACCTCGGCTATATTTATCAGGTCGAGTACAAATCCCTACCCGTCACCCGATCTAACACAGTTTCCGGAAGTGGAGATCCCCGCACATCCACGACCCTGATCCTGTACGAGGAGTTCGTACCACTGGAATATCGACAACAATTGGCTGCGTCTGGGAACAGCAGAAAGAAGCTCCCTTCGTTCTTTTCCAGGTCGAAGCAATGGAAACCAGCTGCAACACTCAACGGGAAACCGTATACCCTAGGATCCGTCCCAGCAAGCCCTTCATACCGTGAAGTCGAATTTGAGGGTATCTTGCGCGCAGGAAATACCACCCGCGTCATTACAATGGATTCCAAGAACAGCAAGCCAGTCGCCTCCCCTCTGAGCAAATCCATTTCAAGTCCCGACCAGCCCCGTAAAGTCGGCCCGATCTCTGGCCCGCTATTCACTGCCAAGAGTGACTCTCCCATCCACAATCAGCCCGAGCCCATCCAAACCCCCACTCCCATTCAGACTCCTACGATATCCTTCAGCTCCCCCATCGAGCCAGTTCCAGATACCCCTACCAAACAGAGGTCGAGATTTCGAATCCCTGGTGGTTTACCGGTCGGTGGGCCTGCCTCGACGCGTCGAAGGTCTGGACTGCCTCCGGCTGAATATGACACCATTGATTTCGAGACTAGGTTAGCAAGTTACAGCGATGACGAGTTGAACAATGGGCTTGGGCGGCCGATGACCAAGCAGGAGAAGAGACGGTCCAGGGATGATGCTTGGGTGGATATCTTGGTCTCGGGAAACAATAGGAGGTTTGGGGGTCAGGATGCGGCCTTGAAAGTCAGAAGGTCTGACCCAGATCTGGCTAAACAAGAGGTTGCACAAGTGTTGGCTGCTGTCAAGGTGCACCCCCAGTCGGATGACGAACAAGACGAAGCCGTCATGGAGCCTGTCGATGAACCAACGCGATTTTCGGTCGAAAGACCACCCAGTAGCAGTGACTATGGGCCATTCGGAGCGAGCATGACCGAGGAAGACGAATCCGCCCCTGATCCACCCCCCCGGAGACTAGGTTACTTTGACTTACATCCAGAAAGAAGGCGGGCTGTTGTCTCTGCTGCCGAGGACGACCCTCGCTCACATTTGGCCTACGATGACAGTGACAGCGAAGCTGACTACCCTCGAAAGGAGTCGTTGGATTGGGGTCGACAATCCGGCGACAACGAGCCCGAGCTGCGTGCTCCAGTTCCTGTCCAGACTATCACTCCCCCCAGAGCACTACCCCAGAAATCTGACGTGAGATTGCCGCCTGATACCGCTAATGGTGAAAGTCTATTGCCGTCACCCACGATTACACCACCCCAGCTACAACCCTCGAAAAGCAAAACGTCATCTTTGATCGAGATGTACCGGGAGAAAGAGAGAATTGCCACTCAGCCCGCACCTCAGCCGGCTCGGTTGTCCCCTCAGCCTTCAGTATCCCCCCAACTTGCACCTCAGTCGGTGCGAGCTCTTCCGTTGCCTGTCTCCAAGCCCGCTAACGACCCACCGCCACCTCCAAGAACCCCATCCCCGGAGCCTCTCGAAGATGAAGTTCTCGCAAAGTATGATCAAAGTCCGACTGGGCCTGGGAGGTACATTCATGGTGCTCCGCTTCACAACGTGCTAGAAGAGGAAGAGGAATAAACGACATCGGTGATGTCGCGCATTTTTCTTCTGTCTTATTGGTTCAAATCATTCCATCAGCCTGGCCTTTGGATGTTGTCCCCCTGATCTCGACTTTCCCAATTCCCGGTTACTTTTGGTCACACATACACGAGGATGCTCCTTCCTATTTACAGTCGCAAGTTGCACCAGTCCTATATATAATCTTTAAATTACTCATGTAGTGAGTTTCATCCCCTCATTTATCTTCCCTTTATTTTCTTTCTCGAGCCCGCAGTTCCCTCCCTTGTTCCGCTGATGAATTTCTCCTGCACATTTGACACTGTACACCTCGTGATACCCAAGATGCATTTCTTTCTTTCTCTATTCTCCTCTTGAGACCTTTCGGTCAAACAGATCACATTCGTGCGGTTGCGTTGAAAGTCCGGAGCCGGCTGAATGTGTTTTTTTTTTGAATATACTGATGGACCTATGTCGACCCAGTTGGGAGACCGGACGTCTCCACCCCTGGTACACGTTTGAGACGAATGCCTACATGACGTTGCGGGTCGGTCCCAGTTGGAGCATCAGAAGGTCTATTCAAATACAGCTATCAAAGTCCATCTCAGTGTGCTGAAAACACATGCCAAGAAAACGAGCGGGAGGGGATACGCATATGGCCGAAAGTAGCGTAAGTTCACCAGAGAGCGTGAGGATGAGGGCATGAAGCATAGGCTATTGAACGTCCGTGACCACGAATCTGAAAGGATAACTATGAATTGTCCGCCAAAGGGATGTACTGGAAAAGAGTGAGAATGCAAGCCCCAACAAATTGTCCACACTATGACTACACAAAACGAAGAATCGCGTCTAACTAGGCGGCAGAGAGATTAGTAAGAGAAAATCATCAACCACGGGTTCAGGACAATCTAAAGGGAGGAAACGTGTCAGGGAGGAACCGTATGGAGTGCACTGATAACTGATTGCTCACGGGATAAAGTAGGTGGCTTCCCGCACTGATGCTATAATGGGACAGAGAAGTCAGCTTCTACTTGAGCGCCGCAGAACGGATGGGGTGCAATACATACACAAGGGGGAGGATAATTGACCAGGAACTCTTCTCAATTCTCCATTCCGGAGGTATGAAACCCAGGGAGAATACAACAACGGCGATGACGCATAGAGTCGAGACCACGAGCGAGAGCCAGAAGCGCTTGAGGATCTTAGGAACTTCCATCCAGAAGTTTGAACGCTCGACTTCTTTCTTGGTCGCACCCCAGGTGATGTTGTACGAGAAGAGGTGGGCAAGAATAGCCTGGGAGATGTGAATGGACAATCCGCCGAAGAAGACGAAGCTGATGTTTGGTAAATCAGTATTAAGTCTCAAGAGCAGCGAGTCTGGTTGAAACGCACAAGAAAGGAACCCAAGTAAAGTTCTCGAGGAAAGCACCCAAGAGATTACGATGCCCGAGGCGGTACTCCAGGAGGGAAAACGCAACATTACCGGATGCGGGGAACACAACCATACAAGCGAGCCAGATTTCGAAACTGTGGAAATACCAGCCATCAACGTCGACGGCAAATCCGAGCAAGAAATAGTTGAGCAAGGAGAGGGTTGCGCCAGCAGCGATACCGTCTGTGAAGAAGGTCAATAAAAAAAGCAGGAGCGAGCACGACATCGCGAAACGCACAGTACGAGAACATGTCTAGATGGATCGTTAGATGCTGGATGGAGAAGGGGTAGAGAGTAATCGCGACTCACAAGACATCATGCTGACTTTGTAGTGCACCGGGGCCTCGGACCAGAGGAAAACGCGCAACTGTTTCGAGATTGGGCCCAACCTCCACCAGCTAATCACCGGGTTGAAGATCAGTTCGTTACAACCTGCGAGGGGTCAGCAAACGAAACAGCCTGTGGTTTTGAAAAGTCACATACCGTATGCATACTTCTGCCACCTGTTCAGCTCGTCGTCACAGGTCAAGCTGACGCCCTCCTTGAAGCCTCCCTGAGAGTAAGTCGCCCACCGGATGACGTAGCCCTTGAGTTGAAGACGGAGAGCCATGTCGAAATCTTCAGATACGTGTGACTCTGACCAGATTTTCCTGATCCCATCGGCCCCGTCGATGAAAGACGCATCCTGGAGGGCAGACCAGCGCAAAAATGCGTTGTGTCCGACGAACGGGGCAACCTCTCCGTTGGCGGTACCCATCGAAATGGCCTTGTTGATGCGACGGGTGAAATGAGCGATGCCGTTCTCGAAGTAGTGGTGGGCAACCTGCATGACGTCTGAAAAATGGAAAGGGTCAGATCGTGCCAACGCTGGAACGATGTTCACACCCACCTGACTCGTGTTGAATGATAGCTACTTCTGGTGATTCGGCGAGTTCGCGGGCAGCGTCACGGAAGCAATCTTCAGGGACAATGGTATCGGAGTCGATGATGAGGACAACCTCGCCCATACGCAAAGACCTCCCGTTTGCAGCCCAGGGCTTGAATCTCTTCTCGCTCTCTTCGTAAATCTCCTCAACAGCGAGTTTCATGGCCTGATCTTCAAGGGATTCAAACTCGTCGCTAGCACCATTGGCCTGAAGCTCGGCGAGGTGTTTCTCCAGTATCAGAGATAACCTGAGACCGTAGTTCATGTTGGAAGCCTTCTTGAAACGACCGGCACGCTTGAAGCCATCTGAAGCGTTGCTGTGAGGAGGTCGAGCGACCCATCCGATATTGTGGTCAGCGTAAAACGCTATACGCTCTTCCCGGTCCTCGGCGCTGATCAACTGTAAACCGTCGTCATGAACAAAGATCGTGGAAGTGCCGCCCTGACGAGCGTAGGTCTGCATAGCCTTTTTGATGGAGTAAACCGATGGGGCACTATGAACATGATCGGTAAGGCGTTAATTACACGGACCGCTTGGACGTACATGGTCTCCTTCAGGCTTTCCTTGTAGACAGGCATCTCAATTGTCACGTGAGGCAAGTTGGTGTCGACCTCTTTATTTGGCGATGGTTTCACCGCAGAGTAATATGTCGAATTCTCGTGGAACTGGGCAACCGGTCCGATGCTGGCGAGGGAAAATAAGCGCAATCCGGTAAATAGCACTCGAACTGAACTCACCAATACGAGATGTTGGCAATGACTTGCAAGCAGAAGAACTGGTTGAAATGAGAAGAGGAAAATGAAAGTACAGTTTTTACGACCACTCACAATGGAGACGCAGGCGAGGAAGGGTGCTGTGGCCAACAAACCGAACCGGTTATAGGTAGGATCAAGGACGAACTCTTGGAGCATGATGTTGATACCGCTGCCGATGAAGACTGAAAAATAGTGAATGGATGGAACAGGTTAGAGGGAGAAAATAGGCCTACAGATGGACAAGGCGCATCCCAATCCATTGTAAAAGGGAGCGAACATCCGCATGCGACGGGGAACATATTCTGAACCACCTTTTTCAGGGTCTTCATCCTTCGGGACGGCCGGTTGGTTGGAGGAAAGTTTCCAGCCAAAACGCCATTTGGACTTTTTTGGAGCTTTGTCACGAGCGGTAGGCTCAGGTGTCTCAAGGCTGGTCTTCTCGTTGAGCCCAACATCAGAAGAGGTGGCTGCCATAGATTGTTGAGCCGAGTTTGGCGCAGAGAACGCAAGCCTATTCTTCCACACAAGCTTGATAAGCTTCTCCTCGAACTCGCGTGCAAGTGGGATGATGGTATCAAAATCATCAGTCCAGACGACCATCACGCGTTCATCACGCTGCATGACAGTGAGGTCAAATAAAGGTGGAAAATATCGGTGGACACTAACGATGAATGCACCACACTGTTCCTTGTCGGCACTGGGCAACATACTCATGGTGTCGACGATCTGAATCTTGGTGTTTTGATCTACAGAAATGGACCGGGCATCTTCTTGGCTGGGTTGGGGGGGGGGTTATCAGCAAGGTAAAGGCCAGACTCTGAGATGCAAACACGCACGCATGAGCGAGGGCAGCGTGGATGGCAGCGCTGCGCACTTTCACGGCAGCGATGGGGTTTAGGATCCTAATAGCACGCTCAAACGGTTGAAGGTAGGGATTCTCGTAAGGGAACACGCGAAATCTGCCTTGGTCGACGCGAAGGCAAACGCCAGAGTGAATGTTCTCCTCTGTAGGCTTAAACCAGGCATCGCCGGAAGTCTACGATTGAAACCATGAGGACAAGGTTTGGACGTTGGAAGGTGGGAAGACAGACCTGCTTGAAGATGTAATGGAGAAGAGCGTCGTAGCCGTCGTAGTCCATGCCCTGAATATTAAATGGAGAGGTGTGGATGGAAATTGAGGGCCAGGGGAGCACTGAAGGTGAAGGAGGATTGCCACCGAGCCTTTAAAGAAGTTGGGACATAGGCACGAGAAGAATAGGTTCGAGGTTCAGGGCCGATGCGCTGGGCCGTGAACATACCAGAGAGGAAATAGCGAGATTGCAAAGTCCCTGAAAGGTTCCATCAGGGGCCACTTCACTTTCCGCAGAATGCTCGTTTGATCGGTGTAAGGCCGGCAGCCAGTAGAGAATGAAATGGACATCAGCAAAAGTAACGATCACTTCTGGGCGCCAGTTATTTTTCGATGGTTTCCCCCGCCAAATTTGGGCGCTTAGGGGCCTTTCACTTCTGTGAGGTGACGACTTGGATTCTGGAAGTGCACTTCTGTGCACTTCCCGCCACTTACGGTCACTTTCGACACTTTGAAAGTGATCGAAGTATTCGCTGATGCCTCCGTCCGACGGAGGTTGGGTGGCTGATATTCGGTGGTCCCGTTTCTATGCGTGTTTACGAAACGGCAAATTCAGATAGCGACAAAGAACGATTTCCGGCAGACTTTTGAAACGGGATGCCGGCGTGGTGGGGGTGAACGACGGGATCCCGCGTAGACCGTACCGGTTGAATGTGTGGAAAAAGAGGACCGGATGGGGGTGAGGGAAAAGGTATGAGCCTTGATCCCCCTCATCAACGCGGACTGGGAAAACTTTTTTTTCTGTATTATCTTACCGCTATGTATTATCTTACCGCTAAAAATGAGTATCCTCTCAGGGCGGCGGTGAGACAGAATATGTAACAATTCCGAAGATAGGGCGTGATGTGTGCATGTATGTATGGGTGCGTGTATCTGTCTGTGCCCGGTGGGCATTGGGTCCAGAGCGGGTGAGATATATAAAAAAGAAAGAATATGATGGATGATAGCAAGAAAAATTCCCGATCACTGTGTCCGATCACTGTGTGTGACGTTAACCGACTTGAGCCCCGTCCACCGATTGAGTTCGAACTTGATATTCCCCTGAGAAAAATGGGACGAGCTCAAGACATTTACCACCTTTTTTTCTGTGGGTGATAAGGTGCTTATTACGACCTTAAAGGCGGTGTCTACTTGGTCTTCAACTCACTCGTGCTTCTGCCCACCCTCCTTTGCTATGGCTTCTTCTGAACAAGAACAGCAGCGCCCTACCATCGCTCGCAACCTCAGCAGCGATTTTACCCAGGAGACAGCCGTCTCCACCTCCACTGTCACTTCTTCTTCTTCCCAGCCAACTACCCCTCGCGCTCCTTACCAACGTTTCCATCTCCCACACATTGCCACCAACTTTACCCCTGGCAATCGTTCTACAGCTCAGAGTGGCTTCTTCACCGGTGATGTCTCTGAGCAAAGCAGCATCGTGGAGGTCAATAGACCAGGTACCGGCATCAGCTCCATCTCGGGCTTCACTCGAGATTCCTTCATGTCTCCCCCGCTTCGCCCGTCGACCGGTTACCAGTCTATCCACGTCACCAAGCCGCCTCCCAAGTTCATCAAGCCCTCTACCATGTTGGCTGGGGAAATTGAAAAACCCTGGAAATCAAAGAATAATTCCCAGATGCGACTTGCCTATTGGATCACCTATGCTGCCGCCGCTTTTGGCATCATCGCAGGCTGTTTACGGTGTTTTTTTGGCTGGCAGAGCGTGCCTAGACTCGGAAACCTTTGTCAAGTTATGGAGGAAGAGTTCGAGACGCTCAACAAGGACATCTGGTCTCACGACATTGATCTCGGTGGATTCGGGTATGTGAGCATTCACCCCCTTGTATTCAACAAGTTAGTCATCCGTTCATCAAACTGATCTTCCTTGGCACTTCAGGAACAATGAATTTGAGATGACGACCGACTCCCCGACCAACTCTTTCGTCAAAGATGGAAAGCTATACATTTACCCGACCCTCACATCTGATGTCATCGGTCGAGACGCTGTTTTGAACGGTCATACATACAACCTCACCGGGTGCACGAACGAGGACTGGAAAGCCTGTGGTGTCGTCAGCAACTCTACCACTGGTATCGTCATCAACCCGGTTCAGAGCGCTCGTCTAACCACCCGCAAAAGCCATAACATTCAATTTGGACGGGTAGAGGTCAAAGCCAAGATCCCCCGCGGGTACGGTCGAATTTGTTTCGTATTTTATTTCCCAGTCTTTACTGACACTCCCTGAAAGCGATTGGCTCTGGCCAGCGATTTGGATGCTTCCGGTGGACAGCGCCTATGGTCCCTGGCCGATGAGCGGGTGAGTTACGCGACTTCGACTCCAACGTGTGACTGTTAATGAGAGCATCCATAGAGAAATTGATATAATGGAGGCCCGAGGGAACGGGCCGCTGTACCCTAAACAGGGCACAAATGTCGTTCGAGGATCTCTCAATTGGGGCCCGATGACCGAATTTAACCGAGGGTGGAAGACATACGGATGGCATGCGATGCGAAGGGGGTCCTTCGATCAGGATTTCCACACCTATGCTGTAGAGTGGGATCAGGATTTCATGTGAGCATCTGAGTGATAGCGACTGGACCACGCATGAACTGAACACACGGCGTTCCGCAGCCGGATTTATGTCGACAACCGGCTTCATCACATGATGGTTCTCGACCTCAAAAAGGAGTCCTTTTGGGACCGTGGCCAATTCCCCCAGGTTATCAACAACGGTTCGGACTACATCGCATTGAGGGACCCCTGGGTAAACGGAACTAGGGCTGCACCATTTGATAAGCGTACGCGTTTGTTCTTGACCACATAAGATGAGCGGAGGCTGATACATCGCTGGGATAGCTTTCTATTTGATCCTCAATGTCGCCGTCGGTGGGACGAGCGGTTGGTTCCCGGATGGTTACGGAGGGAAGCCTTGGTTGGATGGTTCTCTTAGTATGTTCCATGAATCCCCCCCCCCCGGACATCGCGTTAACCCTGTCCGCTCTTAGCTGCTATGTCCGAATTTGCCAAGAAACAGGATGATTGGTACTCGACTTGGCCACAAAACGTTGAGGAAAGGGCGCTCATCATGTAAGTTGTTGCCCTATCTCTCTGAAGTTGATTTGACGGGGACAATCTGCTTGCAGCGATTCTGTAAGGATGTGGCAGAGGTGTTAGGTACACCCGTGGACTTTATTTTTTTTCTGCAATGGACGGGTTATGTTCGCCGTCACTGGGGCATGATTACCAAGGCCGATTGATCGAAGCGAGTCGATCGCTGGTGACCACTGTGCGGTGTATGACGTAGAACATCGATAGACAGTTCGACAGGGATCGCTCTTTAACACCACTCGGACACTCATTATTGTTTTCTAATCCTCGTCGTTGTTTTTGGATGATTATCAATCGGTTTATCACCGTTCCTTCGCCGCGCATGGAGAAATAGGCCATCATTGCGGCCCCGACAATTGAATTGACCGGTGCTCCCGGTTCCGCCGACCGCGACCGACATCAGCAAAGGGCAGCCACTGTGGAACGAATTCTTATAAACACTCTATTATTCAACTTGAAACCGTTCCTGAACACAAGGGCAAGATGACAAGTCGTCCCTGGCAACAACAATGTGATACCGGGGGGGATTGAATAATGATACAAAAATGCAAGATGCTCAGTGAGGATACAATGTGGTGAAGATGGGTTGAAACGAAACACCGATGCATTGCGATGAGGAAATCAGACGAGTCGATGGATGATGATTCCCGAGTCAGGTGTTATTAGGGAACTCGGGGTGGATCTGCGCAAATAGAGTGTCTGTGAAGACCGACTAATTCGTCAGCGTTCTTCCCGCGGGAAACCTTCAGAATCACATACGCTGTTGCACGATGAGGGGATATGTAATTCGTTTCATCGGTACGCAAAGGTTCGACACAGGGACCTGGAGGTCATGATCTTGGGGCGTGGGCCATCCCACACAGTCCGGGTACTCGAGACTGAGTTCCTAACTGTGGCACCCAACCGGGTCGGGAGCTAGTTCAAGCATCTACCACTGATCAGTTAGATCTTCAAATACATGTGGAAACGGGTTGAAGGTTTCCGGGAGGTAGACACCGTCCGAAGTTTTGATGAGTCCCCAGCCCTCCCACGAAATATCCGGAAAGGGAAGAAGCTGCGTACAATCTTCTGTACATGGAGCCTCACTCTCCTCGTTCGCCGCCGTCGTCAGATGACATCTGTCCGAAACCTGTCTCTGGTCCGGTGTTGACTTTTGATTCGGTTCTTGTACCACTGAGACCGACGGAGTTCGATTAACCAAAAGTACAGCAGCCTCTTTCTCCCAAGCCTCCAGCCGACTAGGGGGACCGTTTCCGATATGACTCTGTTCCCAGCTGCCTTCAGGCGCCGGATACACCCAAGTCTGTTCTTCCTCAAGGGGAGGAACGATATGCGCGAGCGTTTCCCTCAGCGCATCCGCTTCCGTTGATAACTCCCGTTGGCGGTTCTCACGTCCCTGTCGGGCTAGTCGAAGTGTAGTGGAACCCTAAAAGGTCATCAGTTGTCGATCGCTCAGTAAACTTATTGTCTTACGTTCGCTCGACGTGAGTATGGGTGCGATACACGGTTTTGTGCGGAATAACGAGGGGAAGGGGTTCCGGCGGTGGGTGGCTCGCGATTCTTCCTTTGACTTTCCCTCCGTGGTGAGCGTCTGGATTGGTCCGGCGAATGGCGGCGGGGGGAACCGCCCGGCAACAAATTAATACCCATTGGTGAAGCGGGAAGGTACGTTACAGAACCACGGGATCCAGTGACGAGGGCCTGAGGTGGTTGGCGTTGCGGGTGTATGGATTGGGCATGACTCCCTAGTATCGGACCCTCGGATTCTGGTGTAAAACCAATAGGAGATCCGTGTTCTCGGGTAATGGCGGGCCAACGGGAGTTGCCTGGCGCTGTCGCGTCGGTGGGATGTCTTAGTTCCGGGGTCCGTGGAGCGGGTGTCGGTGTTGCCATCTGCTGTGGCAGTGAGTATCCAGGGTCGGGGCTTCGGCGCTGGGGTGATCTTACAGGTCCGGTGGTCGAAGGAGTGGGCTTGTGGGCTGTGTTACCCAAGGCACAATACCTAAACAGACTTGAACGTACCTCTGGGAGGTTACCTTGTGATGGTGTGTTTAATACTAGGAGGTCATGATCCGTGACTGTCAGGGGGATTTCCCGGCCTTTTCCTTTGGCGTTACCACGAGCCGGAAAGTGGTTCGTGTATAATCCCTGCTGCTGGGATCGGGATTGTGGGTAGGGTTGGTGGCGAGCGGTCGGGTATACAGCAGGGGGACGGGATGAACCAACCTCACCCAGGATTGGGGGACCCGAGTCAGGACTATGGTTCTGTTGTGGGTCTCCAGTGGGGGTAGGTCCTGCATAATGACCTGGGGAAATGTCCAAGAGGCCTTGCCCCAGGCATGCAGGGGTCGGATAGGGTGTCGTTCCAGGCGTTTGGTACCCCTGAAAGTGGCTTGGACCAGCAATCTGTGGCAATGGGCTGGCGGCTGGAGATTGGGTTGCGTAGGGAGTTGCACGGCCACTGTGATTTTGGTGAGACAACTGAGACGGTGGGAGTGGTTATATGACGCGTACCGCCAGGCTCCTTGCGAGGACACCTTTCCGCCTGTCAGGGAGGTGATGAAGGATGTTATTTGTCTACGAAACTCGTCCTCGTTATTGGGATCGAGGTGTGCTACCCTGGTCGTTCCTATGATGAGATTGTGTACTTGGAAAGTGACAACCATCGACAACTCGCCTGTGTAGACAGATTTTATGCGCGTCCAGGTAGTGCTTGTGTAACTTGGAGTACGTCTTGTACCCTGGGTTCTTGCATTTGAAGACGCACTGCGAGGTGAAGTCTATCAATACGGAGGGAGATTGCGGCGCTGGCCGATCAAACTTACTTTAACGGAAATGTTGTCGAAGTGATGAGCCTCCACCGACAAAATACAGTCCTGGAGGGAATCCGTCGTAGCGGACATGACGGGGAGTGAGGGGGAGGAGGAAGAGATGCTTTGCAGGCCATGTCCACTCTGGAGTGGCTATAAACGCGTCGATGACCCTTTGTGGCCGCCACCAGAACGGTTTGAAAGGACTTGAAGGATCACGTGATCACACGTCCAGTCAAAGCGGCTGGTGTGCGGTTTGAAAACCAGAAGGCAGGAAGAAGGGTGATTATAGATCTAGACCATCGGAGAAGACGGAGATATGAGAAAGAGACTCAGAGAGGTGCCGGTTAGGTCACAATCTTGCGGTGCAAGCAGTGCGTAGTTCATGATCAAGCGTGTGACCGTTTGTGACCGTGACCCTCTGTGCACTCCAAGCTTGAAGCGGATCTGGCTGGGGAGAGGGTATGTCATATTTATATCCAACTTGCTCTCTACCACCATCTCCCCTAACATGCCCAACTGGTGCGTTCTCTTTTTCTCTTCTCCCCCTCTTACCAACCCACACACAGGCTAGACATCGTATCCTTCATCGTCGTGCGTCAATACGTGCATAGCCAATAACTTGTTCCTCACATCTTCACAGGGCCTCGCTCTGTTCGTTGGCGCAGTCGTCGGTGCAATTTATGTTGCAAAAGTAATCTCCAACACCATTGACGAAACAAAGAAATCGTGCGCACTCTACCCCTTTTCGCTCTTTCCACCCCCTCACCGCATCTCAGGCTCAGCGACAAGGGGGTGAACGTCAGTGGTTCTGGGATCTCCGTAAAGACGAATAAACACATGACAAGAGAAGATTACCTAGATGCTACCCAGCGGTTAGTCCCCTGTTGAACCCCAACCCCATCTTCCTCTAACCCGTTCGCCATTCACAGGAATGTCGTCAAGGCGATACATACAAGCACTAGATCCGTCGCTGATTCGGGCGGTGCCATGGCCGATTCGAACGGCGGTCAATATCTCTCGTCCTCGATCAAGCGGAGCTCTACCAGTGGAAGCAATCGCAGCGCTGATGACACCAACAAGAAGTCGGGCTTACTTGGTATCCGCAAGAGCGCGAGCAGGCTTTCACACCACAGCTCATGAAGTAGTCTTCGCGAGTGCAGTTGCAGATGTGTAATTCCTGCCTATCCTGTACAGCGACCCAAGGCTGCCAAAATGGACAAATGTACACTACGTGCACGCATTGCACCTTCTTCCCAGTTATCGGTATCTTCGGTTACGTAGCATAATTATCGTGTAATTTATACTTTGGAATTTTCCCCCTCCAACGCCTGTTTCACGGCCGCTAAAACCTTTCTGTGAATGGTCTTCCCCGCCGCCAGCACGCCGTGATTCTCCCGGAGCTCTCTTCCCAACCCAAAATTGAGCGGTAGCCCATGAGCATCTGTGATAATACCGCCCGCTTCTTCCACGAGCAGAGACCCCGGTGCATGGTCCCATATCTTCTCTACATAGCATGAAGTCGCGGGAAGTCTGAGGTAGATTCCTCCATCCCCTCTGGAAAGAGCACAATATTTCGCTTGGCTATCCATGCGCATCGGCGACCTCGTGATATTGAGCAACCGGGAAACCCTGTCATTGAACGAATGGGATGAATGCGCAGCCTCCACTGATTCCAGCATGTTGAGCTCTCCATCAGCAAAAGGAGGTATTTTCAGCGGGGCAGGGTTCGCCCCGGACAGGGACATTTGTTCTGCCCCCTGCCCTCGAACGGCCACAAACATGCAACCTCTCGGTCCATCGGGTTTGGACATGTCTTGAGAGAGATTTGGGCAACCAATAACGCCGAGCTGAACCTTGGCGTCGACGATCAAAGCAAGGCAGACGGCGTATTGCTCCCCTCGAAGAAACCCTTTCGTTCCGTCGATCGGGTCAAGGGTCCACATCCCTAAGATGAAGAAATCCAATCACTCATCACAAACGAACGGGAACATAAAAAAACGCACGACCAGTCGAACTACCAGAGTAAGTCCCGCGATCAATGATGTCCAAAAGCTCATCTGATGTATGAGTGTGTTTTGGTCCTAACCCCCATTCTTCCATCTCCCCAAGGCCAAGTTCCCCGGCCAGGTTCTCCACCGCGAGATCGATTATCCGGTTTCGCAATGTCGTGACCTCGGCCGAGTCTCCTCGCAAATCCTTTGCGTCCTCCTCTCCAACGATGGGGTCACCGGGAAATGCACGGCTCAGAATCGTGTTCACGACAGCCTGCGCGGAGAAATCTCCCACTACATCACTGCCGATCAGTAGGGTGACGAACGATCCAGAGGAAAGGGGCTTGCCCGTGACTGGGGACCTGTCGCCCTTGATCAGTGTTTCATTCTTCACGAGCTTGTTGAACACAGTAGAGGTCAGCCCGCACGCTCGCCTCACTGCGGTTATCGCGACTTGTCTCTCAGTGGCGAAGAGTAATGACATCGTTGACTACACGTGATCTGTTCTGACTCCATATGTGGCATATGGATCACCTCTCGGTTCATATTTCTGATTGGAACAACATTGCCATGACACTGGTGGTGAAACGGTTATCATCCTTGCCTTCCAAGTGGAGCAGAGCAAGGGGCGGGGGTTCGACTCCCTCCCAGTGTATCTTTTTCCCCCCTCCTCATTGCAAAGCGAGTTCGTAGAATTGCGATCGTGGAAGATAAAGTACACAAGTATGCGGTTTAACTGTCGACGTCCATCCCAGAGAGTTTACCAGGTAACCTGTTCATCGCTTTCTTGTCCCTCTTTGCCTGTTTTTTAAGCACCTTTCGGTTCAGCGGATTGACCTGTTGAATTGGCCCGGAGACATCTTCTAGATCAAGTGTTCTCCGTCTCTTGCTGCCCAGTAAGAGGCCCGAGTCTTTTTCCATCAACTTTCGCTGCCGGGCAGACATGTTTGACAGCAGCGGCTCATTCACGGACATTGAGATCGACGAGGGGGAGCGGGCTCGTTTGCGAGAGCCCGCTAACATCCCTGGCTCTTCATCGTTCATGGGAGTTCTGTGGGTCATATGTTTAATCGAAGTGCGGTGGAATGGTTTGGCTGCCGCACATATCCTGATCCGGCGCGTCGTCATCCATAGGTTCTTCTTGTTCCACTCTCATACTAGAGTCTTCAGTATCTTTCATCTCTTCGTCGAAGGCGTCATGGTCGGCGTCGCCGAAGAGATTGCCGAGAGTAAACGGCTTGGATAATTCCGTGACGATTTGTGCTTGGCCGACATTTTCAGCTCCCGGAGCAATTATGCGTTCTCTCCCACTACGGATGGTAGACGGAATGGACGATACGTGGGTTGTGGGTGGAATTGACATGTAAGGGATCTTTTCGTGGTTCCAGTCAGTCAGAACCTGCCTCGCAGCGGCTAGAATGTCGGGTGTGCCACCCTAACGATACTTTTCGTCAGTCGTGTCAAAGTCAATGAGCGATGGTCACTACCTTCAGTAGTCGTCCCATCGTCAAAGCTATCATCGTTAAGAATTCGAGAGTTTCCTCGACCTGAGGAAGGTTGTAAATCTTCTTCAATAGCTCATGATTCGTCCTCGACAGGATCTGTTCCACTAGAGCTATAGGATCCTCGACATCTTCGACCTTGATGGCGTTCCGGAGGAGGACAGTATCCTTCTTCTTCGACTTGCCACCGTAATCGAAATCGTCGTCGTCAAAGACGACCCCAGGTGAGTCGACTATTTTGATACCCCGCTCAAGCTGTATCGTCTGAAGATCCTTGGTGTGACCCGGTTGAGCCGCCACGGAACACACCTGGAAGGACGTTGGCAACTGGAAGGTGTCTACAAAGCAGGGGTTGCATACCTTTGCCCGCTTCAACGAGTTAATTAAGCTGCTCTTCCCGACATTGGGATAACCCACCACCCCGACAGTTACACTCTGAGAAGAGTTGGGTTTGTATGCCTTGAGTAACCGTAGCAGAGCAGGGGCCGTCGTCGAAGATAGATTTGTTCTTTGGTGGGATGAGGCTGACCGGAATGGGAGGGTAGGAGTCGAGTGCCTCAGATGTCGTAACCACGCCTGGGCATTATCCTTAGGCACCAGATCCACCTTGTTCAGCACGAAGACCAGTTTCTTCTCTTCGTTCTCTCTGCGTCTAACTTCTTCCTCGACAAGGCGACTCCTGCAACCTTCTGGGTCTCGAGCATCCAAAACTAGGAGGATAATATCACTCTCGTCGATGACCCTATGAAGCATTTTAACATAGTGTCTCTTTGCTTGCTCTTTGGTTTCCTGCCGAACGTCTGCGGACAAGGAAGAGTCGGCCTCGTCTCCGACGGCTTCACCGAGTTTTGCAAGTGACGATATGGTTGGTTCAGAGGCCATCTCAGCATCGGGGCCAGGATGTGCCGTTGAAAGGTTCTGTGGCAATGGTTGGCCATTTTTCGAGGATGATTTCCGGGACGAGTTTACTCACCTGTCTCGCCCTCCTGTTTTCCATGCTCCGTACCTTGGCGGTCAGATCAGGCAGCCGTGGGACGCCAGGATCCTTCTTGAGCTCTGGTTGAATGGTATAAGAAACCTGTAGTTAATTTGTGCGATAATAGCTCATACTAGACTTTGCGGGGACATCGTGTTTCTTGAGTTCTTGAAAGGAGGAGTCGCTCGTCAAAGGGGCGCAAAGCAAAGCGGCCACTGGTGATAGATAAAAAAACTCACTGTTCCTCCCCATTTCCTGGAAAGATACGAAAACAACAGAGGTTATGCCGAACGGATCCCGAGTCGAATTTCGCGGAGGACAAATCGGCTTTGGTTCACGTGATCAGAAAACCTACACCCAAGTCTACCATGTCCGACGACCCAGCCGGGGTGTGCGCACTTGTCTGCTGGACATTGTGTCTCGAAATGATTGGTGGAATCTGCCTCGACTTTGCGTCCATCAGTAAATACCCTCGGGCTACACTCGTCCACACCTCTAATTCCACTCTGCAGCCCATCCGTGCACCAGCCGTCTTTGCTCGTGGCCATTGGACTCTGGCACAAACGACGATATTGAAGATGTAGATCCAGGAGAGCGGGATTTCCTCATACCCAAATCCCAAACGCAGGGTGGAACCACTGAAGCTGTGGTCCACCAGACCCAACCACCGCCGTATCCGGCCATGTCTCAATCACCATCTGGCTCATGATTTGACCCCGTTCATTCGCGTGCGTTCGATGTAATATCGCACTATCCGAGCGATCATAGCACATTCAAGTAGAATGTGGATCTCCACATGTACCAACATCCTGTATTTTCACTGTTGCATTTTCGACGATCTCGGTCACACGGTTTCTTGCCCTCCGCCACGCGGATGCCTTCAGCTAGCCACTCTAGCCTCCCCGTGGAATTATTTGAGAGAGTCCTCGAATATCTCCACTTCCTTGGCATCACACGCCTTATATAGCTCGTACGAACTCGCCCCATCGTCGAAAGGGTCTTCTTACGATCTCGATCAACTATGAAGCATACCGCATCATCTGCTGTTCGAGCTCTTTCTAGCAGGGCTTGAGGATAGCAACTCGTACTAGTCTAATTGTGACGGTCCCAGACCTCACCCCTGACAACAATCACCGTCCCTGACCACGGCACCTACGAGTTAGCAGCCAGCTCGACATACGATTCTATCGTTAACTCTCCGGACTGGCCCATCGATGACCTCGACCTCTCCGTCAATGATCTCGCGGTGGAATGTACTTATGACCTCTCGACCGCCTTCGCCTACATGTCCGGAAAGTACGTGTATCGCTCACTCTCCTCACTGCTTTGTCGGATTGGTCACGGCCCTGCGTCAAGTGCACCTGCTCAAACTCTCTGGAAAGCCGCTCCTAGAATACGAGATCCCCCTTAGCCCTACTGAAAGCGACTGGGGATTTGAAATCATCATATGAGAGTAGACTTGGTTGCCTCTTCACATCGGTCCTGGAGAACAAATAGGTGGACAGCTTAGTCGTAGATCCAGTACGAGTGAGGGATGTTTCCGTACCCCATCCAGATACCCCATAGAGAATGCTTAACTCTCTCCTTCTTTCTTTGACCTTTCCACGAACGAAAATTCGGTCAATCTGTTTCTAACGCTCGCATTTCCGGATGAAGACTGCGAGCGGTGTGGATCCGACCAACCTCGACCCGGGTTCGGGTACCGTTTTTTGTCAACCCTTCCCAGAAAATTTTGTTCGTCTAGTAGTCGTGTTTTTCATGGATTCAGATGGTAATTTGTGTTGAAATATGTACATTTCACGATTCTTCGCTTCGCGTGTACTCTTGTTTACACTTGTTAGTTCTTCTCGATTGGACTATTCCCGGGACTCGTAGAGTACTGGGTTTTGCAGTTTTTTCGTGTACTCGTTTACCGCCAAAATCGCAAACTTTTGTGCAGGTCACATGACCTATT
>Ga0307514_10000572_pt1 | contig 69636 bp, 54 predicted proteins | sample 16_EM_MG_FD_203088 | JGI IMG/M metagenome (GOLD analysis project Ga0307514, IMG submission 203088) | Populus trichocarpa ectomycorrhiza microbial communities from riparian zone in the Pacific Northwest, United States - 16_EM | ecosystem: Host-associated > Plants > Roots > Unclassified | place...
ACGACGGCTGGTCAGCGCTGTACCGGGCGGCCATGAGCGGTCACGAGGCCACGGTCCGGCTGCTGCTCGACAAGGGCGCCGACATCCAAGCCAAGCACAACTACGGCTCGACAGCGCTGCACGGGGCGGCCGGGAGCGGTCACGAGGCCACGGTCCGGCTGCTGCTCGACAAGGGCGCCGACATCCAAGCCAAGCACAACGACGGCTCGACAGCGCTGCACGAGGCGGCCGGGAGCGGTCACGAGGCCACGGTCCGGCTGCTGCTCGACAAGGGCGCCGACATCCAAGCCAAGCACAACGACGGCTCGACAGCGCTGCACGGGGCGGCCAGGAGCGGTCACGAGGCCACGGTCCGGCTGCTGCTCGACAAGGGCGCCGACATCCAAGCCAAGCACAACGACGGCTCGACAGCGCTGCACGGGGCGGCCAGGAGCGGTCGCGAGGCCACGGTCCGGCTGCTGCTCGACAAGGGCGCCGACATCCAAGCCAAGCACAACGACGGCTGGACAGCGCTGCACCGGGCAGCCAGGAGCGGTCACGAGGCTACGGTCCGGCTGCTGCTCGACAAGGGCGCCGACATCCAAGCCAAGGACAACGACGGCTGGACAGCGCTGCACCGGGCGGCCGAGAGCGGACACGAGGCCACGGTCCGGCTGCTTCTCGACAAGGGCGCCGACATCCAAGCCAAGGACAACTACGGCTCGACAGCGCTGCACCGGGCGGCCATGAGCGGACACGAGGCCACGGTCCGGCTGCTGCTCGACAAGGGCGCCGACATCCAAGCCAAGCACAACTACGGCTGGACAGCGCTGCACTGGGCGGCCATGAGCGGACACGAGGCCACGGTCCGGCTGCTGCTCGACAAGGGCGCCGACATCCAAGCCAAGCACAACGACGGCTCGACAGCGCTGCACTGGGCGGCCAGGAGCGGTCGCGAGGCCACGGTCCGGCTGCTGCTCGACAAGGGCGCCGACATCCAAGCCAAGGACAACTACGGCTCGACAGCGCTGCACCGGGCAACCAGGAGCGGGCACAATGCCGTGATACGGCTGCTACAGCAATAACTTTACCACCAACCCCACCTACCTCCTTGATTTCCACGCTCTTTATATATGTCGAGGTAACGGCTTTTCAGATTCGTAAGCAGAATTTACCACCGCTCTTAATCAGCTAACGGCTATTCTAGAACCTTCTCCGAACTTCCCTTATTATATTATGGTGTGTCGACAAAGTAAGCCCATGAAGCAGGTGATCGATTGACACCCATTGAGTCACCGTAAAACCAGGGTGTGAATATTAGTAAGCATTAGTTAAGCAACGGCAAAAGCAAAACAAGTAAGGACACAGTGGAGCGATGGACATTACGTAGTAATTCGCTTTTGAAACACTGTTTATCAGGGTATAACTTCACCAAAAAGAGTAGCGAGGGTTGAGATGCGGGCATAGGTCATCCAGTTCATTGTAGAGACCAACCTATCATTTCGCTGAAAGCGTATGAGAGCATAGCGATTTTGTATGTTTTGACGCTATCGTCCAAGTACCGCTCTTCAATCAGGCACGACCGTAATTACCTCGGCGCGAGCTACAGTATTTGAGGAGTGTCTGGATGGAAGTAGACGGTGTTGGAGAATGCGAGAAGGAAGGATAGTACTGAGCATATTCTAAAGACCCCACCGCCTTGCACATAGGCACTTAAGTACTTAAGTATGTACGTATATCTCGATCGATTATTAAGGAACGAACCGAGTCCGAAAAGTGTCACTTTTTGAGCGAATGGATCTAAATTATTGGTGACAGAAAACCTAGCGAACCCTGGACGACCTTGCAAAGACAGCCAAATAACGACCTAAAATCGGCGAGCGATGCCGACCGTTCGTGGGGGCTGCCGTTGGTTAAGTTAAACTTTGGAGCCTTAGCCTGCCAAAATCAGAACACATGACAGCAATGGTAGGACGGTGAGTCTGGCGAAAGAAAACGGCCACGAGACCACGGCCCGGCTGCTACAACAATAACTTTACCGCCATGCGCACCCACCCTTTATTTCCGTTGTTTTTGTAATTGTCGAGGTAATAGCTCACAAGATTCTAAAGAGGGATTTACCGTCACTCTTTATTAGCTAACGGCCACTCTAGATCTAGAATCTTTCTTATTGTGTGCAGAAGAAGTAGGCCTATTATGAGTCTGGTAGTCGATTGGCAAGGCCTTCCGCGTGGATATTAGTGGGTGGGTGTGGCAGCGGTGGTGCACGGTGGGTGGGGACGCGGCGGGGTAGTGGACTTATACGGCGCATAGAGTATAACAGCACGTATATAAGCGTAGGGTGTCTCTTTATATCTTTCCGAAGGCTTTTTATATTAGCTATTTCAATGCATGATTTTGTGTATATGCTGAAATAATTTTTTTAATTTTTTTAAAGAGAATTCTACTAAAGCGGGCGTCGAAGAGCTCGAGTGGGCGCAAGCTACGATATCGTGTTTAGTGTAAAGATCAACACGTTGGTGTGTGGAAGAATAGATAATGCTTTTGCATATTTGTTGACGCTATCGTCTAAGTCAAATATGATCCCTCAACGCGAGCCACAGTACTGGAAGAATAACAGACGAACGACGTGAAAGAACCAGAGAAGGGTAGCACCGAAGATATTCCCCAGAACCCTCCGCATTGCACGCATAGACATGCCTGTGAGACTGTAGCTTACGAACCAAACCTGAAAGGCAATATCTTTTTGAGCGAAATGGATCAAAAACGTTGGTGGTGGGAAAAGACACCTAACGAACGTGAACTCCTTGCAGTCGGCGGTCCCAATTAGTGGATTTCTCTCTCCAAGCCCAATTTGATCTAAAGTGACTGAGTGACATGTATAGTATATCGGTTAACTACCGTATAAACCGTGTAGCAAGGGAATAGATGGCGCCGAGTTTAATTAAAGTTCATTAGTTGAGAGAGCTCGATAGCGAAGTGGGGTTAACTTTCCTCAACCTCACTCATTGAATTCTGTTCTTTCATACTCTAGCTACCTGTACGCAAATGAGATTTCCACAGTTGACTTGTAAGAAAGCATAAATTAAACTCGGCGCCGTCTATTACCTTGCTACGCGGTTTATACGGTATAAGTATAACAAACCCCGCAGGGATTTATGAAATACCACTGAAAATAACAGACCAAAATCCTCCTTTGTGTTGCGCTTCAGCTGACAATATTTTACCCCCATTTTGGAGAAGTTTTGTTCCAGACCCTGGTAGGAAGTAAACTTGCAAATGAAAAGGGGACGATGGGTAGTAGATGGGAGCTGCGCCATCTAACCGGCCCGCCCGGAGGCGGAGGTGGTGTATCTAGACTTTGTCATACTCTAATTAGAGTGAATACAGTATGAATAAAACAAACAAACAAAACTTGCAAATGAAATCACGTGGGTGCGGGTACGAACCAACCTCCTCGTTGCTGGTTAAGTTAAACTTTGCAGCCCTAACCCGTAGTCGATTGGTGCGAGGGTCACGTATTCAAGGTTTCTGTTCCACCATCTCCACCACCTCCACCACCACCAATCAACCTTCCTTAGTGTCTCAACCATCTCGCTTCAACTCCGACTTGCCTACACTGCTGTACAATGCCAATACTTACCAACCTTCCGACAGAAGTGCTTCGCATCATTATTGAGGAAGTAAACACCCACAGCAGCATGTTCTTTCGAGTGGTATCTAAAGGTCATAGGTTCGCTTCAAGAAAGATCAAGCACGGCTTGCTCGAGTGCACAGCACCTTTCGGATCCTAGTGGCGCCAATACTCTACCGATCGTACAAGCTGAGCTTTGACGGTGGTGTCTCTCCCACACTCAGCTTCGAATGTGCTCTGCTCCCCGAGAACGATGGTTCGTCACCACCGCAAACAAACTTCTACCGGTGGTTAGCTCATTGGTGCTACAGGGGTTCGCTTCATCCGTGAGTTGGAGGTGGACCAGTTCTGCGACGATAAAACAGTGGAAATGATGAAATGGGGAAGCAGGACCACCGCTAATGTGCGGTTGGCAAAGAATGCGTATAGCGTGGTACTATTGGTCCTCCAACGGATTCCCAGAGATCAGCTGCTCGCTTTCCAGTAAGTCACATCTGCCACAGATATCGTGTACTAACAAGACCGCTCTTAGCTGGAGATTGCCGATACCTGTGTCGTCGAAACTCAATAACGAGCTAGCTCAACACCAGAAATCCGTCGCGAAATATGCCTACACGTACAACTCCACAAGTCCCTTTCCCACGGACCGTCGAGCACCACTGATGACATGTTCGAACGTTACATCTCTTGAAATCCACCAGGTCTACGATATGAAAAGCGTGGAATCCGTGTCGGGGATCATCTGGAAGTGTAAACACTTGACCGACTTGTCACTTGGCTTCAACCGAGACAAGATGTACAACTACCTCGAGTTGCTGGGAGCAGGGTCGGCAGCACGCTTCAGCTTCTGGTCGCATCTGCAAACGCGTGCTACGACGAAACCAGCTGAGGGCGAGAAACTAGTTTTGTCCCTGAACTCGCTAAAGCTAAGCAGAATGTCAGTGGAAAAGCTAGAGGACCTAGTTGACCTCGGCGCGCTTAAGTCATTATCTCTAGATGATTGTCCTAGCACAGAATTGTTACTCGCGCTATGGAATACGTCGGATCGGGAACGGAACCTGAAATGTCTTCACGTTAAACCGGTTGCCGGAGAGGGACAAGGAGTCGAGAGCCAGCTCATTATCTTCCTAACGAAATTTAGCAGCCTTGGGGAGTTTGCGTTTATGCACCCGACGGATGTATTCTACCAGTACGATACTAAAAGTTTATTGGATTGGCATTGGGGTTCTCTTCGAGCTGTGGTACTCGACGATTCTCCTACAACCGGGGACAGGGCGACCTTGCACGAGCTTTACAACAAGTGCCCGCGTCTCCTGGGGATCGGAGTACAAGTCTCCTTCAACAATCTTGAGGTTTTTACTCTTTTCCCCTCTCCTTTCTACCTCTAACTAGTATTAGACCATATTCCGCCCTTCTGCTAGCAATAATCTAGCAAATGTAGCTGCAAACATCCGCCATTTCCGCGTATGCAACACGCGCACCCGATCTACAGCTGCAAGCCGTCTCATAGATGCCACAACCATCGCCACCGGCGCTGTAAAATGCTCCAAAGAACCAAAGTTGCGGATGGTTATCATGCAGGACGGCGATAAGTTGGAGTGTTTTCATGTGCAGGTGCTGAGAAACGTGTTGGGCCAGATAGTGCCGATGGTCACCCATGTAGATATACAGACTGCAAGAAGCCTTGAGGGCGAGTTGGACGTCGTGAATGCGAGGGCAAGATATGTGCTTTGAGACTGGTAGGAGAGGAGTGATTTGAGATAAAGAGAGTTTGGATGGAATACCATTGAATAGCGGCATTTGATTTCACATCGCTACTTACTTGGATAAAGCTGGATCCGTGGAAATGATTAGGATATCTGGATGCAAACTTGTGCTAAGTTGTTTTTCATAGACATGTGCTTATTTTTGTATTACTACTAGGTCACAGTAAAGCCTTTTTGCGTGTTTGCTCATCACCACCGAAGTCTACGACCCATAAACAAGAGCTAGAGATCGGCTGTTGGGTATCGATTTCTCCCAAAGTCTGAAGACCAATGTCCTCCTGGGGTGCATTATCTCATGATGAACGCTGGCTTTGTGAAGCATGGGATCTAAGAAGTGGTTGGGTATTTAGAGGAAACTGTTGATGGGTGGAGTTGCTTAGTTTCCTAGGCAGCTGAGTGATGAAAAATTGACGACGTGAATGCAGAACCGCTCACCTTGTTAACAATACATAGCATAGGTTACCTCTTATATACATAAAAAAACTACCGCAGAATGAGCTTCCTCGCAATTTTGTTCATTTGCCGTAGTGCCCAATTGTTGTAGTTCCAATGGCGGCTCTGATTGGCGGAAAAATCCGTAGCAGGATTGTTAGTCAGGCATCCGACACGTCCTTCCACATCCGAACTCTTCACCTCCGACACCGCTACCGTCCGGAAGCGAGGGTTTGCCATCATGCAGTCCGCGACTTATAAAACCGATACCTGCTCTCCCACACTCTCATCCCGACGACTTCACTGCTGTTGAATTCGGGGTAACCGTCAAACACGACCACCAAGATCAAGACAAGATGGTTCTCTTCAAGCGCGGGCTCGCAAACATCCTCCAGAAGCACCCCTCGGACGTCGTCTTCGTCTCTGCGCTACGCACCCCTGTGACCCGCGCAAAGAAGGGAGGGTTTAAGGATGCATACCCCGAGGAGCTATTGGCGCACGTACGTATTGTCACCTCTTCCCTCCCGCGCGGAACTTGACAATGTTCGCCAGATCCTCAAAGCCACCCTCAACAAGACCAAAATCGACCCCGCAAAGATCGACGACGTGACAATCGGCAATGTGCTCTCAGAGCTCGGCGGCGCGAAAGCAGGACGGATGTCACAGATCCACGCGGGCTTCCCGTACACCACCGCCTTCTCTACCGTTAACCGTCAGTGCTCGTCGGGTCTGCAAGCCATTACCAACGTCGCTGCACACATCAACACTGGCATGATCAGCGTGGGAATCGGTGGAGGAGTCGAGAGTATGACGAGAAACTACGGCTCCCGCGCTATCCCTATCGACCTCTCCCCTGAAATGAAGAATTCGCCGAACCAGGACGCACTCGACTGCATCATGCCCATGGGAATCACCTCCGAGAACGTCGCGGAGCGTTATAATGTCACCCGTGAGGACCAAGACCGCTTTGCGGCTGGGTCGCATCAGAAGGCGAGTAAGGCACAGAAGGCGGGTCTCTTCGACGCCGAAATCGTTCCCATGGAGACGAGATGGATCGATCTGGAGACACAAGAGGAATCGCGGAAGGTCATCTCTGCCGACGACGGAATCCGCCACAACGCTAGCTACGAGAACATGGCGAAGCTCAAGCCGGCGTTTAAAGACACCGGCAGCTCTACAGCAGGAAACTCCAGTCAGGTGTCTGACGGTGCGGCGGCTGCATTGATGATGCGCCGTGACCTCGCCGAGTCACTGGGGTTCACACCAATTGGAAAGTTCGTGGCGACGGCAGTTGCGGGCGTGAAGCCAGATGAAATGGGAGTTGGCCCCGCTATTGCAATCCCCAAGGTCCTCGAGATGGCTGGACTGAGCGTGGGTGATGTCGGCATCTGGGAACTCAACGAAGCTTTCGCATCGCAGGCACTCTACTGCATGCGTGTGCTTGGACTTCCCGAGGAGCGTGTGAACCCCAAGGGTGGTGCCATCGCATTGGGCCATCCATTGGGAGCTACGGGAGCACGACAGCTTGCAACGTTGCTGCCAGAGCTGGAAAGACAGGAAGAGAAGGTCGGTGTGATTTCCATGTGCATTGGTACCGGGAGTGGGTTGGCTTCAGTCATTGTTCGCGAGTAAAATGGGCATTTGTTTTTGCGGAGTTTGCTTTTTGAATTGCTTCTGGTTTTTGGATATCATGTGTGTATCATATAGAAGGAAAAAAAACACGGCTCGTAAATACACGGCCCCCCCTTCACCCAACTGAACTCGCCCTCCCAATAATCTGCGGTGTCTGCACCCCCGCATCCCTCCTTGACCCCCGAGGCATTTGTAGTCCGTGGATCCGCTGCGGCGTCTGCGGTAATCGTGTCGGCGGCGTCTGCGCTCTCGGAATGGATTTGCACGGCCGCATGCGTTCCTCACGTTGGATTAGGTAGTAGAGGATGGCGAAGAGGAGGATGAAGTACGGTGTTGTTGTTTCTGCCATTGCTGTGTCTGTTTATCATCAGCCTTTAGAAACGACGATGTAGCGGGGTATATGTACGTACTGAAAGCGGGGAACTGAGGAGTGCGTGATTTGGAATTGCGGAAACATGGTAGTGGGGTGGTGGCTTATATCGGCGCGGAGAGAGGTATGACGCACCATAGAAAGTGAGTTGGCTCCTATGGACAGAGGTGGTGTGTGCTCCGCATACGGTTAATCGGATTGATTGTTGTGCATTGATGATAGGTGACGCGTGGTGATAGGAGGTTGATGTCGTGTAACAGTTGGCATATCGTGGGTGGTTGTGACTGATAGACGGTGGTAGCTACGCGGGAGGAGCCGCGAGCCATGTTCCGCACCTAGAGACGGGCGGAGGTGAAAAGAGTGGAATGGAAGTGAATCGAAAGTTGGAAGGGCGGGTGATGAAGTGTGATGGGAAGGAGGAGTGTAAATTGGTTTAATTTATACATGAAAAACTTGGAGGAAGAGGAAGAGGTGGAGGTGAAGGTGCGGTGGACTGTGGCCTGTAGGATGGTGGAGAGATTGGCTGAGATCATGCGTGAAGTGAGGTTGCCAGATCTATCGCTGCAGCCAGATCTAGAGTGATCATCACGTAGGACTGGACAGCAGGTATTGGAAACATGCTGAGCCAACACATGCGTGAGATGATTTACATTTCATCTCTTTCCCAGCTCACTCCTCAACACAGTCATGTGTTTCCACGTTCTAGATTCGTGGACGTAGTTGGTTATGGGGTCGGACTTTCGCTGGGTGTGTTGTGGCCACTGTTGTGTCTCTAATACAGCTCAACAAACAACTCCCGGCGTTGCATAAATATGTGCACTTGCACCTGTGACGTATTGACCTCCCATGAACACACAGCGTACATAGTCTCGAGGGGTTTCCTCTCTCTATCTCTCCCACTACACATATCCACCCAAGCACCCGTTCCCTCTAATGCAGCATTCTCGAGCGATATCGTATACTCGCGGCTTAAGGAGCATGGCAACAGTGAGCATTCAAACTGCATACATCTGCAGTATCATAGAAATACTGCTCCCTCCATAGACCTGGACTCAGTCCGCGTCGTCAACGATGCTAAAGTACTTATCCAAGTACACTAGTGATTTTCCGCCAATCAGCACGCGGTGCACGGAGAAACTCACGGAGAAACTCTCACCCTTTTGGGAGAGTAGGACGTCGTTATAAAGTTTAGAGGTTTCCCCACTTCCGCATCTGCGGGAGCGGATCGACGGCGCTATATGTGTGAGTGTTTGATGATGTTTGGAGGTGAGTGGGGAAGCTGTGGTGGGGCGTGGCGCACGGGGAATAGTAAGTGAGGAAATGTTCCCTTAGTCATGAGATTTCTTACGTTAGATCTAGAGAAAAAATAGATACACTCGATCGAAGAATTGCCTGTTTTCGAATTGCTCAGCCGATTTGATGCTGTTTCTGCGGCCGAGATGTTTCAAATTCACAATGCCGGCCGATCTCGTTACGGATTGTAAACCTAGGAAGCGCCGGTTGCATTGGGAAGTTCTAGCAGCAGCCAACCGATGTGCACACGTTACTGTACAGTACAGTAGTACGTGAAGAGAAGAGTGCACGTACATATCAGCCTGCGGGGAACTGGTGGAGAGTGAAAGCGTTGCTTATTCGTTTGGCTGCCATATATAACTTCTGCCCTTTCTGAAGTCGTGGTCCTCTTTTCTTCTCCCTCTTCTTCTCTTCATCACTCAATTCCCGCCGCAAGTTGCAGCTTTCCAGTACCTTGCAGCACTGTCGATCATGTGAGAATCTGCCTTTCAAACCCCACAAACACAGGACACCGGCAACTTCCGAACACCTGTTTTTCTGTAGCGGGGGGTGGACTGACTCACACTCCAATAGAACTTCTTACCACTCGAACTCAATTCTCTCCTCCAGCAATCCACAAACCTCACTCCGCATAAACAAGCAATCATGACTCCCGTAATCGACGAATCCGAAGACTTGCGCGGTATACTTCCCTTCCCACAATCTTCAATACCACCCCCCGCTAACACCCCGCGATAGTCGTTGGACAAGACCCGCTCATTTCGCCGTCGTTGCTGCAGCACGAGCTCCCCGCCGTTCGTCCTCCCTTGCCTATTCCTCCACCCCTACTAACCCCATTGTAGACCGACGCTTCTAAAGCTACCGTGATCCGCGGCCGCAAAGAGGCCATCGCTGTGCTCACGGGCGAGAGCGACAAGCTCATCGTGATTGTTGGACCATGCAGTATCCACGACCCTGAAATGGCCAAAGAATATGCGTCACGACTACTCGCATTGGCACCAGAAGTCGACGACCTTGTCCTGATTATGCGCGCCTACCTCGAGAAGCCGCGCACCACTGTCGGCTGGAAGGGTCTCATCAACGACCCTGACATCGATGAGTCCTTCCAGATCAACAAGGGCCTACGGGTATCGCGAGGTCTCTTCCTCGACCTCACAAATATGGGAATCCCAATTGCTAGCGAGATGCTGGACACCGTCTCCCCTCAGTTCCTCGCAGACTGTCTTTCTATCGCTGCCATTGGTGCCAGAACAACAGAATCCCAGCTGCATCGTGAGCTCGCGAGCGGCGTGTCGTTCCCTGTCGGCTTCAAGAACGGCACTGACGGCAGCCTTGCGGTGGCTATTGACGCGGTGCTCTCGGCGAGTCATAAACACCATTTCATGGGTGTGACGAAACAGGGGTTGGCGGCTATCACCAGGACCACAGGAAATGAGCATGGTTTTGTGATCTTGAGAGGAGGCGCAAAGGGCCCGAATTATAGCCCTGAGGATGTCAAGGCTACAAAGGAGGCGTTGAGGAAGAAGAAACAGAGAGAGGTTATAATGATTGATTGCTCGCATGGTAACTCGAGTAAGAACCACAAGGTATGCACCCCCACACTACCCTAGCACGACGGTGCTGATGATGCGTCGTAGAACCAACCGCTCGTTGCCGAGTCGATCGTCGAGCAACTCCGTAATGGCGAGGAGGGTATTATCGGAGTCATGATCGAGAGCAACATAAATGAGGGTCGCCAGGATGTTCCCCCAGAGGGCAAGGCTGGGCTGAAGAAGGGTGTTTCCATTACCGATGCTTGCATCAACTGGGAAGATACCGTGACGGTTCTTAAGAATCTCTCTGCTGCAGTCAAGGCGAGACGCGAGGTCAAGGCCGCGAAGTAATGAATGGATATCCCTGTCTTTTTTTGCGGTTGGTTGGGAAAAAAATATCAGGAGATTATTTACTGCGAGGTACCGTCAACTGTCTCTAGACGTTGGGGATACAAAAAAAAGAAATTTGTTTTCGGCGTGTTAAATGAAGCTTTCGTTCGTATAATGCTGTGATGGTATTTCGCATAAGCCTATGAAACCTACTAAGTAATCCCCAATAACAACCCGCAGCATGGGTATAAGATACAAATCTCCGTCTATATCGTCCCCCAATAACTACAACAGCAACTTCGATCCCAAAAACCCTAAACTCCGCTGATTAAATCGCAGCAGCAGCAAACAATAACAATAGTAGTAAGAATATACACCTAAACCCTGGCCAAAGTACAAGTACACTCCATCACCCCCTTCTCCCTAAAAATGTGAATAATGCCCCGGTACCCTCAACCGACACTTTTCGCAGCCAGCCTGATACCCCATTTTGAATCTATGCGCTCCCGCGGGGGTTTCCTTCTTCCCCTCTTCCTTCTTCTTCGCTCCCTCCTCCCCTTGTTCCTGCTCGGGCTTCTTCGGCTGATCCCACACATACCCGCCCATATCGAGATCCAGCGGCTGACTAATATCTGGTGGCGGTGACGGGAGATCTGTCATCGGCGAGTCGACGTCGACGTCGACATTGACATGTAAGTTGGTCGGAGTGAACGTGCGATGATAGAGCGTGTTCGGGGATGGCGGGGGGGAGTGAGCTCGGAGTTTCTGAGATGTTTGTTAGCAGGAGTTGAAGGAGGAAAGGGGAGAGGGTAGGACCTTGGTACGCCTGATCTCGAGGCTGACGCTGACGGTGCTTTCGACCGCGGAGGAGGAGAGGGAGTCCCAGCTACGCTTTATAGGTTGGTTCATGGTGCTTTCAGACGGTGCTGGCCATGGAGAATCAAGGGAGCGACAACAGGGATGGCATGCTGGTGCTTTTGTTTAGCCGTTGTTGTGGTTTGGTGAGCTTTTGGCCAAGGCGGCGATCACCGCAGAGCCGCATAGTAGGGGTGAAGAAGGTGAGGTGAGATAGAAAGAGAAGAGTCACGTCAATGGGGCGCAGGATAAGAGAAGAGACGGGGGGAAGAGCAGTCTCGCCCCGACCTGATAGGAGTAACATATTAGACAAGAGTAGAACGTCGGATTCTTAGGAAGCCTAGCGTACCCCACCATTGGGTGGTATGCATCCTGGTTGGTGCGATGCAGCAGAGATTAATAGATGGAGATAAGATAAGGGCAGTAGCCCTAACAGTCCATTAGTCTCCGCACAAATACTGACTGTGCGCCAAAGATATTCCCAAATCGTGTTGCTGCTAGGGAGAATTCTTACGACGACCCTCCGACCGACCGACGACGACGACAAGGCCCGCCCATCCATCCATCTTCGCCCAGGTACGTTAAATTTGCTACTCGAGAAATTTCACGATGATGATTCGACAACTATTATCGTGCTTTCTTGTCTCGGTTATAGCTCGGACGAAGGATGATAGCTAACTCGCTTGGACGGCGCTGGTAGAAGTATACGTAAGGAACTGCGAAGGAAGCAATGGCGATCAAGCACAACCAAGTACGTTGAAACCCCTGGGATGTGGAGGAATTTATGGCTATGGAGAGGAAATGGGAATAGCGGGCTGGTGGTTGTGGTGGTTTAACTCAGCCGCTGACGAAGTCGGTTCTCAGCAACTCCCCAACAACCACTTCCGCAAGCAATGGCAGCGTCGCGTGCGGACACACTTCGACCAGCCCGGTCGTAAACTTCGTCGTCGCCAGGCCCGTATCTCCAAGGCCGCCACCGTTGCTCCCCGTCCCATCGACCTCCTTCGCCCCATCGTCCGATGCCCCTCCATCAAGTACAATCGTCGTGTCCGTGCCGGCCGTGGTTTCACCCTTGAGGAGCTGAAGGTTCATTGCCTCCTTCCCTCACTCCCCAAACATCCTGCTCACACATTCATAGGAGGCCAAGATCCCCCGCAAGCTCGCATTGACCATCGGTATCCCCGTCGACCACCGCCGTCAGAACACCTCTGTCGAGTCGCTCCAACAAAACGTCGCCCGCCTGAACGAGTACAAGAGCAAGCTCATCTTGTTCCCACGCAAAGCCAAGACTCCTAAGAATGGTGACGCCTCGGCTGAGGAGATCAAGGAGGCCCAGCAGGTCCTCTCCGTCAGCTCCCTCTTCAAGATCAACCCCGTCCCCGGAAAGGGCACCGTGCAGGAGCGCACGATTGATGCTTCGGAGAAGGAGCAGGATGCTTTCAGGACTCTCAGACTCGCTCGCGCGGATAAGAGGAACCAGGGCAAGAGGGAGAAGAGACAGAAGGCTAAAGAGGAGGAGGCCGCGGCTAAGAAGAAATAAACGAAGCAAAATCACAGCGTCACCACTGCAAGGAAAAATTTTAACGGGTGTCTTGGGGTCTTGTGCTTTTTGTGATTCTTTTTTTCAGGCTCTTGTGTTCTTCTCTAGGCTTATTTTTTTTTCTGAGAGGAGCTGCGGGAAATAAATGGGAGTTCTTCGCATCTTTTCGCGGGAAAGGGATGATGTGGAACATATATTTACATTCAAGTTGGGTTTTCGTCGAGTGTTGTATCCTCCTTTTTTTTTCCCTCACCCCTACCTAGATGTCACGAAGGGTGGGCTTGGGATAGGGTAGATATTCCACAATTAACCTATTCTACCTGTCTCAATTCTGGAAGCAATGACATCGAGTGATCCCGAATCAGGGCTTTCTACATGACAGTTTTTGGACTGTGTCTTGACGTTTGTAACTAATAGATTAAAGAGAGGGACAGTGATATTTGAGGTGTGCGTACTTGAGTATCTAATCGTGCCGGATAATTGAGGCGAAGGAGGGAATGAGCTGTGGTCGTACGTTAGTGTGTTTCCCCAGTGGGCCAGACATACACATTCAAGTACTAGTAGCGAATGCCGATTAAGAGCTTGAACATGTTTAGAATACCGTTTGGAGGGTGGGAGAGGAGATAGATGAACCGTTCTAAAAGACAATGGTATTTGGTAACTTAGTACTGCGGGATACATTCTATCTTGCTAGCGGACGGTATATTCTTGTTGCCGAGGGGTTGAGTGTGATATTGTATAGACCCGCATGCTAACTAATTGTCTGCTGCATGGCTGAGGTTTGGGGGATTGTAAAACGAAATACTCGCTATCGTAAGAGGTTAGGGGCAGAAGCAGTCCAATTTTGTGCTTGTCATTTCATTTCTTCCAGCTGACTTTATGTTCGTCTTAGACAAAAGTCGGGGTGTTGACGGTATCGGAATTTGTTTGGCAGCTTGCAGGTCTCGAGCCACCCGAATAACACCTATCTAGATATACAGTGACAATTTATGAACCTAGCTCAGGCTTTGAAATTTGATTATTACGCCTGCACTGAATTGCTCGGTGGCTTCCGAGTAGGATGCGAGGGGGGTATCGTCCCAGATATTTTGAGGACGGAACTTGCAATCTGTTGAGGGAATTTGGATGGGACTGCAGTTAACAGTGCGGAGCTGACACTTTGACAGAGAGTGATGGTGCGTAATTTCACCTGACAGACCTTCCGTAACAGCTGAATAGTTCTGACGTGCCGAATGGACTTCAGACTGCTGTATTGCCTTCAGGATTGCTTTGTCTCTCCCAGTAACATCTACCAAAGGCACTTATTAAGACTACGTACAATAGTACTCATCACCACCTCAGAGATCTCATAAGTCACATATTTTGGCCCTTTGATATCACTCCAGAAATCCCTAAAGTCACATTCCCCTATCTTACTACCCCCATCCACCATCACTTCCTTACCTCCCGAAAGCAGCTGCTTCACACCCTCCAGCTTATGCTTGATACCCCCACACGCGAGTACGAAATGCCCCAGATGGGTTTCGTCGACGATGCGGGAATATCCGACTGCGTTGGCAGTTTCTGGACACTGATAGCTGAGAGTCACAGAGCATGAACTCGTGTTCTAATGCTATGTGCGCTACCCGTCGGTACGGGGGATGGACTTGTTGCAGTATTCGCAGGTTGTTTAGGGGACTTCGGCCATGTTGTAGTTTGAAGGCGAATGGATGTGAGTGTGAGTGTGCTGTGTATTGTATTTTTAGTGGTTGTGAAGATATAAGAGATTTTATTGTAGTGGTGGAACGGGGGGAATGGTGGTTTAAGTTGAAGGTGGGATAATGAAAGGACGTTAGTGTGGTTTATGGAGGGTACAGCTGGACGGAATAAGTTGGAGGTCAGTTCAAAGAAAAGGCCGTTCAAGTTAGGGGAAGGTATGATTCGAGAAGTGTTTGATCTTGTCGTTTCATCCAACCTCTCCTGGGGTTAGATGTCCTCATTATGAACCCTGGACTACTCATAATCATGAACTATTGCAAATTGAAAGGTCCGTCCGCTGGAAAGTTACGCGAACCCACCGAAAATATCGAGGTTGCTTGTGACAGGCGATTATTCCTTTGTAGAGTCATATCGGCAGTGGCGAAGGTCAGGCATCACGCAGGCTTGACTTAAGATACATACTTATATCTGCCCATTCTTCAAGCTCGTCCGGTCTGTAAATTACAAGTCCGCCCGCGGACCTGATTCTCGCCACATCATCTATGTTAGCTACATACTTACTTAAGTGCTCGCTCCAACAAACTCCTCCCTCACTAATTGCGCCACTCACACCAGGCCTCTTCCTCACTGCCATGAAAAACACCTCCAGCTCCCGAAGAAGCACCTCCTTGATACCACTGGTATCCAAATCAATATCTTTGTTCAAATTGTGACGGTCTTGCATCTCCTTCACTAACGAATCGACCCGCTTGAACATCACTTGGTCCGCATAGATAACCGTGAGTGACTTGATATCGTTGTTAGGTAGGGAACGAACGAACTCGACACCCTGGAGAATGATGGAAGATATTTTTGATCGAAGCGCCGCTCCCAGGCGGAGGTAGTGTTGCTTCCGATTGGGGAAAAGAAGTTGGTCATGGCTGTTTGTGGCTCGGGAGATGGTGATTTCAGGAGCTTAATGTATATCCAAGACTGTTCGAGATGACCCTATCCTACAGGGGGCACTGCAAAAAATCTGTTACAAGTTGCATGCGGAGCAGCAAAACATTCACAAAGCATTCCCATGGATCTGGCTGCCAGCAAAACCAGAGTTCAGATATTTGAAGGCTGCGAGAAGTTAGGTAGTGGTGATGTCGAAAGAGTGCCAAACCATGGAATGACAGTTAAATTGCCATAACCACTAGAGGGTTCATTTGGATCATATAACGTCATCCGACTGACAATATCATTGCAATTGTTACAATAGTGAGATAGAGAAGCTTAGTTTCTTAATAGAGTCTATCTACGTGGGAGCTGTATGCTCTTATATACGGCATTCAGAGTATGCCTTGTACGCATGCATGCGCACTCAACTGACATCTCCAGCTGAGTCGTTAGCCCGATGATATCATGATCCCCATCAGTCCATCAGCCTTACAAAGGGCGGCAATCCATATATGCAACAGCAATGGGCTTTCGCCGATGCTGGGTTCGGGTGCTAGTTTATGAAAACCCGCTTTCTGGTCTATGAAGAGGCACTCCTCTGACACCGCATGTGTACTGAGTATATATCTGCAAAGCTGATACTAATTGCTACATATCTTGTCGTTTGAAATTTCTCGGACATTAGGATTCATCGATAGCGACCATCAAACTGCAGTAAACGGCGTACCACTACTCTACTCCAACCAGGGAGCCCTAATATAAACGGTGCAGCATACCGCACAAAGCAAACAAACATCACACAATATAATATGCATGCGGGCAATAGGACAGAACATCCAGAACCGATAAATACGTGCATATTGCATATATCACTCTTTCCTGGTAAACCCGCTTCGCAATTCGCCGCACCTATGCTGGCAAGGATAGATTTCGGTACGCTCAAGGCTTGCTCCAAAGAGCACCGGGGATATGGAAGCGGATATTGGTTATTGTGCTATCCTAAACCTGAGAACCTCCTTTCACTAGGTCAGCAATATCTCAACCAGAATGAATACCCCCATTAGCATACGTATGACACGTGTTTACGCATTTTCGACGCATTTTTCTATGCTCCAAATCGCGCAGATTACACATTTGTTATGTTCATTTCATGAAATGTAAGCGGTTTACTGTCTGCGAGTTGCTAAAAGTAGGTTCTAGACTACCAGATCAGAGTGATTGAAAGCGAGGATCGACTGTTGGAAGTAGATCCGCGCCACCCAAGGTCTGGGTGCCCTATTCATGAGTGGAGAATGCCAGGAGGTGAAGCGGGCCGGATTCTTGATCTATGAATAGGGGTCGCAAAAGGCATAAATTCCAAAAGCAGCACCAATAATCCCAGAGAAACCGGATAAGAATATCGAGGCCAAAGAGAGGTGAGGAGAAGACCGGCAAGAAGGTGGGTGAGATACCCGACATGGAGTTTGAAGATTCAGGTAAACAGGGGAGTGAAGGTGACATTTGACCACGGGATGGTCGGAGACTGAGTTTTGATTGGGAATGAGGTGCATAAGGAGAAGGGTAGTAAATGGTAGTTCGAAGATTGGATACCAGCCAACCAACAAGCCAACAAGTCCTAAGCAGCCCCGGATTCCTTTGCCATTGGGCTGAGATGCAAATCTCGGCAGACGAAATCGGGCTCTACCTGATGATGGTTACACAATAAAAATTAAATTCATGGCTAGTCGAAAAACAAAAATCCTGGACGAATTTTGAGTGCACGCGACAAGCGAATGCTTCGAAAGAGTAATATTCATTGAAGAGATATGCCAGAAACTAATGGCAAATAGCTGCGAAACATTTGAACATGGTCAGCTCGTCAGACAGAGAGGGATGTAAAAGATTTTGTGTCAATACAGGTTCATTGATGTACTCGTACTCCATGCTCGGTAATCGCTTTCCGCTAAGGTAGCGCACATTCTTGGAAGCTATGAATTTGTGAGATGTGATTCGGCATGTCTTGGTCGGTTCGAACCCTCAAAGATGAGTTCGAAGCGCCTAAATATGCCGCAGAAGCACAGCGTTAGACCACTGAAGGATTTGTCGCCGAGAGCAAGCCATTAATCCAACGCTGGGATTCGAGTGCGAGCCCATGCGGGATAGGCTGCCTGACCAGAATGGCAGCGGGGTAGGAGTTACCCCTCGGCCGTGGTTGCAGCTCTCAAATGATAAACGACTTCAGTTTCCTAGCTCCCATCGACCCTGTCTATGAAGGGACATTTGGATCAGAGTCATAAAATTCCCCAACACGGTAATAATTAATCAATAATTATTAATTAATGGGAATTAATAAGGAAAAACATGTGCCAAGTGACCGGCTTAGCTGCCAAGATGTCTATTTTGAGCCTCAAACTTGTCTGTTTTTGGCAATTTTTAACTTTATAAATCTTTTTGTATAGGGGACTTTTTTTGTTACATACAAAAGTCCAAATTTTTGAAATTCATCAGCACCACAACCAACATCAGGAAAAATAAAATAAGCTTATAGAATTGTAGAGCAGATCCCAATGAAGCGATCTATGAAGAGAAAATTATAAAAAGTTTTTTTTTGTCTGGCTGATAGCATCTGCAGTTGAGGCTCAAAACCCTCCGGTTTAAGGAGTCCCCAACTATAGTTGGAACCTAGCTAGGGGTTGACAGAACGCACTAGAGGAGCTATGTTACCGTTCTCGGGATACAGCCGACAGTTCTGTGAGCTCTTCCGTTTAACACATTCATTATGTAACAGCGGGCTCGTATATCAGGGCGGACAATGGTGACAAGGATCCCGCGTTGCTCGCAGCGGCTGAAGACTATAAACAGCAGAGGCAAATGACTTCCGGGATTGGTTGGTTGTGTAGGGTCATGAACATGTATGTTTATGGAAGCGGGTCGGTTTGAAGCTCGGGGTTTTGTTCTTCTAATGGAGTACTTCTCTTGGGTACTTGCTAGCCACGCTCGGGCTGGTGGTCTTGGGAGTACACAAACCTAACTTTACTTTTAATAGTAATTTGTAATGTTAAAGGGTTATGCAAACGAATTGATATGGGTAGAACATAACTAGCGAGCTGTTTAAGACAATTCTCGGGAGGGACCCGCGGGGTAGATGGGAATTGATCTAAAGATATGACCTACAACGTGGTCCGAATTCACGGTCAGAAATTAGAAAAAGGAATTTGGGGAGCGTGATCCCGGTGACAACAACTAAAATGATCCCCTGTGTAACGTTTTGCATTTCCTCCGCACACTAGTACACGGAGACATCCTAGGCCTAGCCCTGTCTCAGGCGGCACTTTGTATCTGTCTGTTTATCCAAACAAGTAAAACAGCCGCAGAGCCTCTATGCTTTGAGACTTTCTTGATAGATACATGTCGTATACTGAAGCAATATATATATATGTAATGTCTTCGCCGCCAGGTAGGATTGAGCACGTCGCCAATAACCAAGCGAGCCTTCCACAGCAACACTTGCGAACTCCATAGTCGACTTCGAAGCGCATTATTCAGCAATGGCAGTAAAGTCTCAACCAGCTGAAGCCGATTTGCACTCGTGCAAAACCTGCAGCCTCCCCACTGCTGACCTGAGGGGCACTAGCTCAAGTGACACTTGTACTTGTGACAAGCCAGCATTTGGAGAGGCCCTGAGATGGATTCTTACTGTTGCTGCCAGCATGGCAATCTTCCTCATCTTGTGGTACTATGAGAGGAAAGGTGTTACCATATCCGAAGACAAAAGATGGTTCAACGTACTTATTCAAGGAGCACTCTTGATGTTGTCGTTGAATTTTGTGGTAAGTCATGGTCCAGCCAACTCTTCACCCTAGTTTATCGATTTGTTTGATGACCGGTGGAACAGCCTTCATTAAAGCAGTTAGCGGTTAGAGGTCTTCGTGAGGACGGTAAACTTTTCACAAAAAGGTTACTCGGCAGCCACTTGCTCTCACTCAGAGTGCTCGTGACTCAGGCTGGGAGTATCGGAGCATTACGTTTTGCCTGCCTCTTGGTTTGGGTAGCAATCGGTGTGGTAGGTGATATTCCAAACGTCAACTCTTATTGTATGGGAGTGAAACTGACTACCAAAGGCTGCGAATGTGGCTATCGTGGTCTTGGGTTTAGCATATTCCCATGAGTCGAGCGACACAGTTCAGATTGCGTCAAATCGCGTCGTTAACATAACTTCCATGGAAGATTTCCGCCCCTTGAATGCAGACTATCTTCATGCCGACATATTTGAGACCGATGAGTTATCTGTGAACATTTCGGACTTTGTCACTACAGAAAACGAGAGATGGGCGGTAGCTCATACATACGGTGAACGTTGTTTCCATTTTCTTTAGTCTTAGGTCCCTTAGGTTCGTTATACCTCATTGCCTATATGCGACTGACACAGCCCGTTTTGTAGTTGGCATCAGTTTGGGTACTCAGAATCCTAATAGTTCAGTTTTTAACCCTACCAAGTTTGCAGTCGAACAGTCAGACCACAACTATCCCAACTGGGAATATCATGTATGCCCTTCATGGATCGTTACTTAGAAGCACCGTATAAAGACATACTGACGTGGTGCCGCACGCTCAGTTTCGAGACTTCAACCTTGACTCTGATCTCCCCTTGGCGTTCAGGACAAGCCGTTACATCTCGGTGAAGCCCAGCTGCAAATCATTTCCGATGTTGCAAGGCAACAATCAGACGCTCTCGGTTCGGACGGGTCCGAGCTCAACAGTCGATATCAGTTGGCTAGATGTGGGTTATCCCTTTTAGATTACCGTATAGAACCCCCTGGGATACTAACGACTAGCAGACATATGAAGGAAATGGAACGCAAGTCTTGCCATGGGATCTACTATTCTGGAGTTTACTAACTTGAATCGACAATAGTACATGGACATATCCCATAACCGAAAACCAACGTTACCCATGTGGAAGTCGATGTGCCCGTATCTACGCTGCATACTTCCAAGAAACAGCGGAGGGGAAATTCTATAATTGCACTGTCGATGTTTCAAAGATGCAAAATATTAACCCGAACAACCCCTTACACCGGTTCCCCGACTCAATAGCATCTGTTCTAGCGGCTTCTATCGCTCTGGAAACCGCAGGTCATGACAGAACCGCAAATCACTCGATGGTATTGTACAGTGAGGGGGTCGTCTGGGGAAACCTGAGCGGAAATGGCGCATCTGAAGCTGCGAACTTGTTAGGAAGGTTTGTCATCGGTGGGGTGGCCGTAATGGATATCTCGAATACGAAAGAAGTCGGCGCTGGAGATACTGTGGGAGTTGGTGTGCGTCTGGTCGTCGACTGGAAGGAAGTTGTAAGTGCACAATGACAAGTCACGATTCATCTGCAACATGCTTATTAAGTTTAGGGAATCAATTTGGGTGTCATTGTCTTTTTGCAGTCCATACTGTCAATGTTGTTGATTGGTTCCGAATGGTGGACACACTGGAAGAATAGGCAAAGCAGCGCTAATGAGGACGGCGGAATAATATGCGCTGAGCAAGGGGAGAGGTAGTTTGGGTGTAAGTGTGGTACTATCTATTAGAACTGTCTACTGTAGCTGATCATGACTTTCCCAGTGCGGTAACTATATGTACGCTCGTAGCGGGCAACAATAGGGGGATGGAAGTTGATAGGGTATATGGAATGGTCCCATGAGCATGATTTAGGAATGGTGTTTTTTGGGGGTCACTTAAAAATGATGACTGTCGAGGTTGTCTAACAGCATTTACTGTCTCTTTCATGTATATACTTTGAGTTTCTAGCCCCCATAAGACGCATTTTTTCCTGCTGTGCGGAAGCTATATAACTTGATGTATGGCTGGAGGAGACCGTTAAACTGTCCTGTTCCATTTAGCATGAACACTTGACGCGGTGTGGTATACTGCGCACAGTCGGTTGCATGATTTTGGGGACAATGAGACCTTTACTCAATACTCGGTCGCACAATGCAGTAATCGGTGCAGGCAGTGGGTCTATGACATCTCATAAGGACACGGATATTAGAGAACTCTGTGAGGATAAGGGCGATCATAAAGTTGGATATATAGATCATTTTCCTTGACAGTAGAGTAGTTACTTACTCGTAATACGGGCCATGGGAGACGCGATGAGACCCGCGTGACGTCACACTTTGTATAGATCTTAGCTTAGTGAAGCAAGTTATAAATCCAAATTTAGGTTACTCCTCATCCCTTCACAAAGTCTTACGACTCAATACTATACCCACATTCATAGCGAAACATCGATAAGTTTAAACTCCAGCACCACACTAATCACCGTCGGGCCTATAGAATGAAAAACTCCGACCGCGAGTAGCCTTAGGCACGATTACTGTGCTAAGCGTAATGTTTCGTACAGGCCCCTAGTGTGACAGCTCTTGGTTAACGGAATTAGTACAAAACTAGTTATTATCTGATGTGTGGCGGATAATTTTTGGAGAAACAGCTGAAGATTAACAGATGACATGGCCTTCTGTGACCGAACCATTGAGTTCGGTACAGTATTTCACGAGACTCATAGAGCAAGATCTAGAATTTGGCCTACATAACCTAGATCAGTATGGCTACCCTGAGGGTCAACATGAGAAAGTGGTATTGTTTGCCGCTGATGAGTGCGTCTTTCTATGCAACAGAGACTTTGATGTCGTACGGTTGATTCTAGAGACTTTGGAGGTGCGGTGTAGGTACACCTAGACGAGAAAATGCCACCGGTTCTTTATCAGGATGGCGGAGAGATTTACTGCCCGTTTGGTTAGGCCACCGAAGAAAAGAAAAAAGAGTTCATCAGACAGACTACCCGAAGGTGAGGACACATATATACCATTATCAGAGGTATTTTAAGTCAGAAAAGGAATTCTTAGGTGAGTAATATGGATGCGAGATAGCTATCGGCTAATGTACTGTAACAATTCCATCACTGAAATCTGGACAGTGCCGTCCAGCCTAAACCAAACACAGGGGCGATCAACAGGATATCATCTACTTTCCAAATGCATGGACCGAACAGTTTCAGAGACTTCGATTGCCAGCAGACTGCAGTCCTCCGTAACCACAACCTCCAGCTTGCGGTTGGAAACCGTGGTACTCAGAGTTATGGTTGTCCCACATACGATTCGCCGGCAAAACGCTTATCACTTAGAGCTCGGTTCGAAGGTGGCGTGTTTAATACCTGTCGGGGGTTAATCTTCATCAGAAGCTCTTTATCTTTGCACAGCTTTTCAGGGGTTCTTTGAGGGTTTTCCCATATCAACAGCTTCTTCCCATGAAGTACTGTCATATTGGATCTGTACGTATACAATTCCAAGGATGAGGCATAGGCGGGAACGGGTTCTGAGCAAGGAAAAGGTTAGTCGGAGGCAAACCCAGCCGTTTAAGTGCTATGTAGCGAAGAAATTTCGGCCCCAGAGCCTTCGAAAAAGCGTTGGTTTACCTACCATACGGGTGCTTTGTGATACGCTACGTCCAAAGCATCGTGCTCGTTACAGCAGGAGGAAGTTGGAATAAGCCAATACAAGGTCGCGAATACGACCGAGCTCCGCAATCCATAGCCATCCCGATGATTACAATTTAAAGAGAAGTATATACAAGTTTTGCAGCTGGCGGTGAAATTCCGCAAGTTTGGTAGGGTTTTACCAAATCATTTGTGGGCACTTCGGCAGCAAACCTTAACGACTAATCAACATTAGCTCCGGATAAAGACTCTGCTTTCATCATCGAATGCATTTCTCTACTAATTCTTTGTATCATAAGGACTTCCTATATCTACGCATCTTCACTGGCCCAGTGAGGGTCTGGTTTCATTGGTTTGCATTCACCGGTAAGCCGCTAATGGCTACATCGACGAGGCTGGCCATTTAGGGTAAATTGACGAGGCCACAAGCGACAGCTAGCCGTAAACTAGCGCTGAATATTGCCAAAGGTGGAAATGGGAGTAATATGTGGCCAGATGACGCCATGCAGCCTACACCTGCAGCTGTTCGTAGCGGTCAACCTACCTAATGTCCTGGTTTTGAGGCTGGGGAGCGATTGGGGGTGGGAGTAGAAACAGATGTATCGACGATCATGAAAGCCGGCTTCGGGGATGTTGCACGGGGGTTCGTGACCTTTGGCCGAGCGACTTTGGGTGGGGTAGTGAATGCAGGGGGCGGGTGGCTTGAAGCTTGTTTTCTCCAGCTGCCTTACCCACGTGCACCTACAGCCGCCAGTCGATAACACTGGTTTTGTGTTCCATGGTATAGATGCTGCTAAAGGAAGATCTAAGGGGCGTTGTCAGAGCTTCCTATCGGCTCCGCAACATCGAAGCAGGAAGATCGGAGATAACCAGACAGATCGGAGGCCCACATGCACGCGAATCAGCAACAAAACTAACTGGGGTTCAATATCCTAAGCCGAAAGTTTTGTTTCCATTGAGATCACAGCGAGGCAATATTCCATTTGGGAATAGGAAATCGTGCCCAAAATCCAGATTCGCAGCTTTGCAGTCAGACAACTCACAAGGGTTGAGATAAGGAGTACAGTAACTGGTTAGGGATAGTTTAGTCACTGCGGCACCGGAAGTTGCGGAGCTAACTTGCAATTGGGGGACCAATGTTGTGATCAACTTTTGCTAAAGCTCTGGTGTGAGACACTAGAGTACTCATTCGACGGCTCGGGTATGTGCCTACCGCAGCCCTGCAGCTAGCGTATCCTCTGATTCGACATCAAAAGCGGCCATTTTACCTCCTTGTTTATCGCTTCAAAATGATTCATTTCGCCTCTCTTAGCTTCGGGTTAGCACAAATTTCCAATTCTCAAAGGAATGACGTACCGTCTCGCTGTGATGTTTATGAGTGTAAACAACGAGAACTGTGACATCGAATACCCAGAGTCGCATATCTAATCCCGACCATTTTCGACGAGACCTCGCGAGAGTCTTCTCGGAAAATCGAATTATAGACCTTTTCCCCAACGGTGTAACTCGACGTTTAAACCCAGGTTTTCTCCCCCAGTCTCCCGATTCACTTTGTCCGGCTCCCCCCACAGTATAGTATAATCCCAACCGACACCCTAGTAAATCACTCAATCCCACTTTTTATTTTTACAGGATATGTTTTCTAGCGTTCATGAACACATTGGCATACCCTGAGCAGACCGGCCTCGTCGAGTATATACCCACCCACGTGCATCGGCGAGGCTTGCCGACTCGCGAACGGCTAATCTCGCCGACGGTGGCTAGATATTGCGCACTGTGCGTCACTGCGCTACTAAATCCAATCAACGCGAAACATCACTCGAGCTGTGTGTACGTTCGGCCTTGCATGTCCCTGGTTCCCTCTGGACAATTGTAACCAGTGATTACCGCACATGCTCAGTCATCTATAACGTGCACTGATCGACGTCTCTACTGATGCATATTTTCAGAACAGGGTCGTTCGGGGCTGTCCTTTTGACGGTCTTTTTGATGATGGTCCTTCTGTTGTCTTCTGCGAAAAACTTTACATATGCTCGAAAGTGACTTAGGGGACTGCAAAAGGACCGCAAAATGGCCGGAAAGAGACAGTAAAGTAATATAGATCATATTTCAAGGATTCTTTTGGTTCACTTTGCATCACGCTAGAATTTGTTCAAAATAACTATTCAAAAGTCCTCTAAAAGGCTATCCCTGAACAATCCAATGAGGCCTGAAGTATAATGACCCATGGCGTTATCTTGTGGGACAAATGCACGTTGAAGATCACCAGAACGCATGTTCGGAAACTTCGCGGTGTGGAGCTATTTACGCTTCGAATACCTTTTTCTGTATGCCGCGAGATCCGGAGCAAGTATGAAGCGATCAGGCTCTGGATGCATACAGTTCACCACGGCCACAACTGCCTCCACGCTCTCCATATCCCCATAAAAGGCTCTTATTCCCGCCTTGTGATCCCATCTTCACGACACTTCCTCGCCACACAAAGATGCATTTCATTCGCTTTGTCCTCCCGGTTGCCGCACTCTCTGCCACCGCGGCAGCACGAGCGATACCAGACGATTATTCCAACTTTCCTAAGATGAATCCAAAGCCTGATTCCGGCGTTTATCCACCGGGCCATAAGTATCCTACCAACGTGCAATCGGGAGCTCTCTATCCCCTAGAAACTGGCGGTGCCCCTCCGCCTAACCACAAGCAGCCCAAGAAGCACAAACACCACAAGAAGCCCGATTTCCACCAGAAGCCACACAATCCCGCGCCTACTGGTCATATCTACAACCTCTTGCCCAAACGCGAGCAAAACCAGCCGATGTATCCCGCGCCCACCGGCGGTGCCACCTACGAGCACCCCAAAAAGCCAAACAATCCCGTCGTCAATCACGACAAGCCCGCTCCAGCCAGCTTTCCAACGCTATGTCCCAACAAGGATGAGGGCGTGTACCCCATGTATATCGATCCGGACACGGGTGCGTACCAAACTGGAGACCTTAATAAGCCTGCCGGTAATACTGGGGGCGTTTTCCTAGCCGCCCCAACTGGACACCTGGACAATGTATACCGCCCGACTGGAGTCATGTTTGCAGTCGGTACAGGCACTCCTCCAGCTCCGACGCCCACCGACGGCCATAAGTAAGTCCGCCACCTTTCTCGAGCTGCTCCATAGTATACTAAAAGTTAGTAGGAAATATGAATCCATACCTAAATCTCACCACCACACGCCATCCAAAGAACACCATAAAGGGAAGACAGAGCCTTACTACCACTCGCCAAAAGACGATCCTCCAAAGGGGAAGCCTTGGTGGCTGTAGGGGTATTAGACATCGAAAGCGGATAGCTGGTTGGGCGGATGGGGCTGGTTCCTCTTGTTTTTCTTTTGTTACGGTGTTGTTTCTCATGAGCGTATGTATTATGTTTGGAACGTATAAAAGGATGGATGTGAATTGCGGGTTAATTTGTGTATTATGATACCCGTGGATATAGGCCGTAATGAATATTTGGATGTTGTAAGATCTTGCTGGGTTCGAAAATTCAGGTGTGGTTCTAACAGCAATTTTGAGAATGGGCACATTGTGCTGGAGTGCACGTGGTGGTACAGCATCAGGATACTGCAAGTTGTATATTAGGTGGTATTGGTACCTGCACTGTGGAACATGCATGATGCATCTTTGGTAAGAAAGGATGGGATACAAGTGCGTTTGGTGTGAGGGCAACACTACTACACTATCAATTTCATCGATTCGCACTCGTACCTGCAGTTTGTTCGGCCAATCAGACGTTGGTCACCTGATGATCATATTTAGAAAATGACTTGTAACACTGTAACAAATTCACAAGACAGAGGGTATAAGGGATATCATCTTACGTTCACACCAATACTACTATTCCACGACCTATACGTACTAGGAGGACTAGAAGTCATATGTCGCAACGGCGGTAAGTATTGGTGGCAGCCAACCCATTTGTTAGAAGCGGCGTTTCAAGTCAACATATTATCAACACTGTCTGGAAAGCGATAAACGCTGCCCTGCATGGTAGATCATCGCTGCTGGTCCTGTCATGGTCAGCGAAAGGCCCAAATCCCAAGCCCGACACAGGCAGTAGCTACTGCCTGTTTAGTATGGGTAAGGGCGGCAACACTCCAGAATGTATATGAAATACATTGCTAACACAATGTAAGCCAATAATCGAAATGTGGTTGCCTTCCCATGCGCGCGAAGCGAGCGCAAAGGGTAACCTGTATGGTAAGATCTGCCGACCATATAATGAAGAAAAGGTGCCTCTTGACACTGGCATCAGCGTTGCATGCAGCGTCATCATCGTGCAGGGGTTTTGTCGACTTATGGATAATTCTACGCTTTCGCTTTTGGTTTTTTTTAGGCGTGTCTTTCACGCAAGTCTTCTATAATTATCTTCCTGTTGCTTCCTGTTCCTTTTGGTTTTCGCATCAGGTCTTTATCGGCCTTTGCGTTGGCCCACGAGCTTGTTACCCTCTGCTCGACGCCCAGTCGAGGGCGGTTACGGTACGGCCGGTGGCGGTGCCTGGACGGCAGGCGGAGCGCTTGGTGGCATGGAAAAAGTCGCCGAGCTCGTGCTTCGAGTGAGCTGAGGGGAAGCGGCTGAAGCCAGCTGTTCCCTACGGATGATAGCGGGTGGTAGGGAGGGAGTTTGGGCGTCTTCCTGGTGATCGGAGCTGCGGGCGCGGCTCAGTGGTGGTGGGATATTGTGCTGGTGTTTTTCTAGGGAGGTGATCGTGGGTTTAATAGGGGCATGTTGTCGTGATAGTAGTGAGGGTTGGACGTAGGTGCAGAGTGAGTTACGGTTGAGGGTAGAGGTGTATGATTGTACACATATCACCATAGTCAGCGTCACGGGAGTACTTTCGCTATCCGACTCACGAGTCCGAAAAATCGTTGACGTCGTTTGGTGGAGTATCCAGCTAGAGAAGCTCCAGGATCCTCAGCACTAGAATCTCAATCGATAGGAACAGCACAATCTCAGCTGTGAGCTAGGTTTTCAACCCGAGCCTTGAACCGGATTACTTGAGAATCCCAATTATTGCTATGCAAATTCTGGAGTTCCTCAACCTTCAGTCAGCAGGCTTCTTCGAGACTGCGTGGATACATATGCCGATCTATATAATTTGATTTTTATGCCCAAGAATGTTCCGAACGGCCCATTGGTGCCTGCGTTTGTCAGGCTGGTGTTGACGGAGATAATGGGCTTTCGCCCGAGATCATCGGCCGGCATTATGTGACTGCTTCGCTGTTACGTGGGTTGCCATTTCTAATAGCATTGTGGACTTCGTGTCCTTATTAACTTTCTCCTTTTCTCTCTTTAAACTTTAGACTTAGGTAGACAGACTAGACAACAGACGAGTTTTCCACTCACCACTGCGTATACGTGTCAACAGCTGGTTGCTATGACTATTTGCGACAGCTTCCTAATGGATAGCAAAGGCAATTTGGGAATTATCTTGGCCAATCACAACCCAGAGTTTGACTTGTTTCCCCAGTCAGAGCACTGCGCTCTGTCCTGAGGGCTGATTGAGGAGTTGTTGGAAGGGAGATAGGATATCCTTTTGTGCTTGCGAGACTGCAATGATGAATATTTCCTTCTTGTGTTTTCTGTCAAGCACGTCCGTTATGCAATTACTCGAGATTCTGATAGTGTTCGTTTTCGTCTAGATCTAGGACATAAGATTCACGATCAGTTCATTGGAGAATAGTGTGTTCGGGGCTAACTTACAAGTTTATCAGTATGTTGCAATCTCTTCGCAAGCACTCGACCTCTGCTAATCATCCTCTTACAGCTGGTTTGGGCACCAACGACCGATGAGACCTCGCCCGCTTTGCTTATGATTGAGTCCGAATTATTGATGATACAATTCTTGCAGTGTCGAAACCGTTGTAATGCCTCAGGAGCCGGTCCACAAAACCGTTTTTCTGGTAGAGCTAGCTCAAAAGTTCGGTTCGGAAATGGGTTCTAATGATTCGGGGAAATGGCAACGTGAGGATCGCCAATCTGTTCGTGTTTGCTGTATTCGCCACTATAGCTGAATCGTTAAGTTTGGAGGCCTCGAGGGGGACGAACAGCCAAAAGAAAGGGTTTAAGATGAGTTCATCCCTAGGTCGAGAACAGAAATACAGAATACGAGGAATAATCTGAGATAGAGCTAGAGGAGGCGACGATGAATGCTAGTTTGTCATCCGGCTTTTATCGTTAGTTCTACAAATTAATACACATCAGCACTTCCTGTCAGGACCTCCGGGGACCTGCTTCTAACTTCTAAGTCATCTTTCGATAGTGCTTTTCGGCAGGACGAAATTTCTCAGGAAGAATCTCATCTATTTATTTAGCGGTTGGATGCATCAAATCACTATTACGAATCTGCAGCTGGGATTTAACCCAAACCGATCAGATCTACGCCCCTAAATACAAAAGGAAGTTATCAATTACCCTTAATGAGAGGAATGCGCGAGCTTGAGGCGGTAAATAATCACAATGTGTCACTCGTAAGTCGAAATTGACAGAAAAACTGCATTAGTTGAAGGTAATGTTTCCGCGTCTTCGAAGCCTTTTTAAGTAAGGATGTGACAGCACACTCGGCGGGTGTGTTGGGATTACCTTGCAAAACCGGTAGCTCATGATAAAAACACATTGTAGCCTGAGGTCTAATAGTTCATGCTCGCTAGCTGAATGACATGTCTCATTGCAGCGCGACACCATGATGGTCCTGGATGTAAACTTCAGTAGAAAACGATTAGTGCAATACAAATATGGGGATTTTAATGCATTCTGCTCCTGCAAACCATACAACGCCTTTCCCGCTAAGCAACAAAAATTTTGAATATGGGAAACTATTCCACATATTCTTTCCAAACATTCAAATTGTCATAAACTCAACTTTGTGCAGTATCATACCCCTAAAACAATAAGATCGTTGGTGGATAAGAGACTAAGAGGGTAAGGTCCAATCGAAAGCTCATTGAAGGTGTGATTTCGCAGTTAGGCTGTTGGTACAAGCTGGACTAGGAAATGGTCAGTTTGAGCCCGCCTTAAAAAGTATAAGAACTTACACCTAAGACCTAGTTACCTTCGGAGGGAAAACTCCTCTTTATCAAACTGTGACGTGCAGTAGCCCCCAGGTAATTTTTAGCGCTTAATGCGCTTAAGAGATTGCACGTAGCTATCATTGTCGCAAAATATATCATATTCCCTGCGTAGTAACCTGCTTTGGTGGACGCACCGTTCTTCAAGAGCAAACGTACCATCCCAAGGTCATCATTAAGGTCCGCCTCATATAGCAAATGACTCCCACCGTCATCATCAAAGCTTAAATCTGCGTCACGATCTAACAACAATTTAATTATTGATTCGTTGTGTGTAGCGGTGATGGGCTTTTCCGGACTGTGTTATGCTTGTCTTCATCAGCGTGTTAGCGCCGCGATCTAGCAGCAACTTGACCAACGCCTTATTATCTGTATAGTGGTAGGCAGCATGCAGCGCGGTCCATCCACCGGCGGTAGTCGCATTAACAATCGCCGTGGTCCAAGATTGTACGCTCTATGGTCTCATTTTTTGAACTTGCGTATACACAAGCTAGGAACAGAGCGTTGCATCCTCGCACATTTCTCTCGTCTTTTGACCGTTCCTTCCGCTTTTTTGAAACAATCGCTCACGATCCAGTAATAATCGGATGATGGGTTCGCTCTTTCCATATGCAGCCACCATATGGAGTGCAGTAGATCTGAAATGTGTGATTTTGGCGTGAATATCGGGACCACGATCCAATAACCGTACCAATTATTCCTTGCCCACGTAGTATCGACAGGCGAAATGTAGCGGAGTCCAATTTTCAGTGCAAGTTTTTACATTGACATCAGCGTCATTATTGAGTAATAGTTTTATCAAAGCCACACTATTTTTGTTTTGCGGCAATATGCAATAGAGCACACCAACGCTTCCTCAAGCTAGGAGGAACAGGGCGATTAGGGCGATCAGGAGGATCAGGAAGCCCCCGTAGAGCACCCTCCCACGTCATCGCTTCAACATTCGCTCCAAGGTTCAGCGCAACACCGTGGCCTCCTTTTCAAAGTTCCTGATCGCGGTTTTCACCCCCGTCCATCGCTTCAATATCGGCGCCGTATTCCTGCGGCAATCGGATAGAATTAACATTCCCATTTTGTACAGCCAAACGCAGCGGAGTAATACCAGTCGAGCCGCCAGTTCTTGCGGAGGGATCCACATGTTAGTCTAAGAGCGTACGTATTATATCTTGGCCGCCCTGTTTAACCGCACGGTGCAACGCTTCATTCAAAATTTTGATCTTTACCATAGCTGTACCATGTTCTAACAAACATCGAACTATGTGTGTTGCCTAGTTTGCATCGAACGGGGGTCCTTCCGCACCTCACTCAGAACACCGGATTCGACTGCCTTGATGAGACCTGCCCCCAGATGAAGCAGCTCATATACGAGTTAGGCTCGTGAAAAGTGAATTTTTTTAGCCTTTGACGATGGCCGACCGTTGTCGCACCCGCTGGAGGAGTTGGGACCGGTGTTGCGTCCTCGGCAGAAGCCGAGGCTAAAGGCGCATGGCCTGTACAGGAAATCACTTCTACCGGCTGACCGGATGACTCCGAGGGCTCTCCATCGTCGAATGCATCTGTCGGATAGGCAAACACCTGACTATTGTTTTCGTCGAAGGCGCCATCTTGCAGTGCCTGTTGAAACCAAATGATGAGCTGCTTCTTGTCACGGAGTACATTCATCGGTATGCTAATGTCTTCCAGTTCGATCTGAAGTTGTCTCCGTCTTTCTGCGTCATCAGTCGGTGCGTCGCCGTCGAGCGACGATACGATTGAGCCATTTTTCAAGCCGGGAGCGGAACTCTCTGATAAACGCGTCCAGCTTCTGCTCCAAACGTGCCCGGGAGGGACTATAAATGTTATTAGCTAGGCGCGCGTTACAACATAGGGAATGGACAAGAGCCAACGCACGTCTGAACACTCGTATTAAATGCCGTCAGTAGAGTAGCATTGAAATCAAGACGATCCCGTAGAGCGGCGGATTCGCCTTGGGTCCATCCTAGACCCTCAAAGTCCTCCTACTGTCGACCCCAAGCTCTGGAATTAGGTAACTAGAGCATCCAGTTCCGTCAAAACATCGTGGCAACCTGCTACAAGTTCTCGAAGCTGGTCCTGCTTTTCTTGTCCAAGGGTTGCTTTCAGGTCCTCCGATTCCTTAAGAACAACGGAGTCGCATGACTTCGCTAGAAATGTCTTGAAAATCTTTAGGTGCTTCTTTGCAAGACTTGTATACCGACCAAGCCAACCAGGAGACCGCGAGTACATCACTAATACCGAAGCCGAAACTCATGGTCGCTATGTATTATCAAAAGGTGAGGTGTGGTTAGTGGGTGATGAATTATCAGCCGCTCCAAAAATGCGCAGCAGGGTAGCGGCATGCAACTGCTTAACTAGGGCGGAGCCCGAATTATGCGGAATAAGAATATGACATGGAATCACGCGCTATCACTTATTCTGCGGTATAATAAAAAGGAAGTAAATCGTTTATTAACAAATTATTTGGACTTTAATAGACTGAACCGGAGCTGTGGTTATAGAGGGATTTGGGTTCTCATACAGCCTTCTAAGACTCACTAAATTGTGACGTTGACAGGTCTGGTTTCCTTTTCTCGTAGTGATCTCTTGAATTCATGATATCGATATTTTCAGTTCTACCTAAAGTATCCTTAGAAAACTCGCCATAGAGTTTTAGCTCTTAGCGTAGTAATCATTACGACGTCACCATCTCGCGCTGCACTAACTACCTACTTAAGTAGGTACGTCATTACAACATTCCCCCAAACGTCTCATAAAGCTCCATCTCTCCTGGCCTTCAACTCCGCCATCCCGCCATCAATACAATCATATTCCACACAAACAACAACCCACCGCCACCGACGCAATCATGCTCGCCCGGACGCTCAGACAGAAATCAACTGCCTTCACACCAGCCGCAGCCCGCAACTCGGTGATGCGAACACAGGGGGCTAAGAGGTTCAATTCTACTGTTCGTTTGTTCCTCCCCTTCCTCTTTATTAAAATAGTGTGTTCTAACATAACGGTAGAAACCAAATCTATCCGGCTCTGGGCCAAAGTCACCGGAGGTCTCCCCAATAGTTGCCGGTGTCGCCGGTGGGCTCGTCACACTAGCCGGAGGTCAATCCCCTATTACCCATCCCAAACAATCCCTGCTTACTAAACGCAACAGGCTATGCGTGGTACCATTTCTCTGGCACCAAAAAAGTGGTGCAAACTGCTCTCTCGACACTCGACAAGATCGAAACCGCAAAAAGCGCCATCACCACATCGACCCCAAACCGTAATGAGATCGTTTCTTTCCTCCGCTCCAGCTTCGGTCCATACCTCAGCTTCATTCCTGGCGCCTCCGCAATCTTCGACGAACTAGACTCCCTCGCCGAATCACACGGCGACGAACTCAACAATGTCCTCTTAGAAGCGTATAACGACCTCAAGGCCACATTGGAAAAAGGGGGCTTCGACGCCCCTACTGCTAAAAAGCTCGACGAGATCGCCAAGCGCCTTGGAAAGCAGCTGAAGGAGCTTGGAAAGGATATGGGACAGAAGGTGCTCAACGACAATCCAAAGTTGAAGGAGCAGATTGGCGGAGGAATGGATAAGCTTGAAAAACTCGGCGATGCGTATGGACCCGAAGCGAAGAAGATTGTGGATGAGACGTATAAGGAGGTTGAGGACCTCTTCCAACAAGGTGTGAGCCCACAAGGGATCTACAAGGCAACGCAGCTGGTGCAGGAGAAGACACAACAGGTGAAGGATCTTGGGCGTAGAGCCGCCGAGAAGGCGTGGGAGAAGGGAAGTCAGGAGGTTCAGCAGTATCTCGACAAGGTCCCGCAGGTCAAGAAGGTGGTTGAAGAGAACATGGATTCAATCAAGGCTATGGCTCTCGGCGGGGGATTGAGCACGTCGATGATTCCGCAGGTGTTTCAGAAGGTGAAGGAAGCTGCAACGTCGAAGAGGGATAGCAAGGAGAACGTCGAGAATCTTAAGAAGTATTTCGAAGACCTCGCCCAGCAGGAAAAGGGCAAAATGGGTAGCTTCCAGGATTCAAATACTTGGCAGATGGTGGAAAAGTATATTAAGTCTATTCCAGGTGGTGAGAAGGTACGTTCCTATTCCCATTCTTCCTACTACACGCATAGGAACCAATACAATCACAGGCCCTCAAGGACACTCCTAGCCTGGACGAATTCATTTCCCTGAGCAAGCAGAAAGGTCCTGAAGCCGAGAAATTGGCGAAGGAGACCGTCCAAGATATTTCGGAGGTTCTCAAGAAGAGAATACAACAGGCCAAGGAGCTTGCCGGACGCAACAGACGCAACAAATAGAGGGGCGCTGATATCATAGATCGTCCTGTATTATAAGCATCTTCAAGGCGTTGGGTTTGCAATTTGGTAACAAGTTTCCTCACTGCTCATATCTTATTTTAATATTATATGGTCATTCGTCCGTGAGTTGAGACTTCCTGCGTCAAGGCCAGCACAAGGCGGTTCCATAAACGCGAAAGCATACCGTCTGAAAAATATTCAGTAGCTAGTACGAGCACTTCGAATTATTCTTCATCTATCGCTTCAGATCACTTCTACCGATTACAAGCTCTTGTACGACAATTACGACTCCATCAACTATCACTATTGCAAACTTCAAGAAATGGTTTTGCTTCTAGAACAGAAACAAGCACGCCCAAATTGTATAGAGTTTGTATGAGAGTTCGGCACGGCAACAGCATACACGGCAAACAACAGCATGCACCCTACCACAAATCATTCTTTGAAGTAAGTAGCACCCAATCTCAATATCTATGGACTGATATAGCTGTCCGGAAGTTTGGATAAAATTTTCCAACTTGTGGTAATAGAGATATATCACCCTAAATATCGCCACTTCTACAGCAAAACCGCCGAATCACGAAAACTTTTGATCTAGTACTGTATGTATCCAGAAATATCGCGAGATTATTGTTGATAGTATTGAGGTCTGAAAAGCGGCAGGAATCACCAGCAACAAGATTTACGGCCAAGGGAAGAGTACTTTTGCATCTTAGGCAGGATCCCGTAGTATCGTGTGCGTATGTGTGCTTATAGCTGTCAGCTGTCAACTTAACGTGGGTTGGTAGCTTTGTTCCTTGATCATGATCATCACGGTGATGGTGTTGAGAACTTGAACCTTATCCTCCGTAGAATCTTATCCCCCAAATTATAAGATACATTATAGGTACATTATAGAGATATTATCCCCTACACGCTCGGTTTCCTTAAATTCGGTTCCACTTCCTTTTGGGTGTAGTTGGGGGCAATGATCGCTGTGTGGCAAAGCTGGTGATTGGCTGGCTAGACTTCTGATTGAGTGATGCCAGAACACTACACTCTGGGAAAGCATGTAATATTGTGGTATGCACTTTTGTAAGGCTGCATAGAGGCCGGCAGTGTGTAGAGTAGATGAGGAGTCAGCACCGACATGCTTTAGTATCACTCGCTACTCACACTATCCCTAACATGGTGGGATCGCCGCTGGAACCGAATTTAAGAAAACCAAGCAGGATAAAGATTCATATCTGCGATACATACAAAGTATATTGGAGATGCATTGTAATGATAAGTACATATCCACAATTCTTTTTTAGAAATACATTCTAGTGATAAATACATAAGTTGGTACCCAGGCCGGATACATTAAGAAATGTAGTAGTCATACAGCTTTTTTTCTCGCTTGCGGTAGCCACGCCGTACTACATGAAAAAGCGGGGTGTTTTGCTGACTGAGTATCTCATTTATCCATGAAGTGGTTGCCAAATTGTCTGAGAAGCATTTGGAAAATTTGTGGAACGACTGGGGAACGGATAGTAACTTCAAACAGCTGCAATCCACTTTATAAAATATCCCACTTTTTCATATAGTATCCAAGTCGTCTGACAGACTAGAATGTAGGGTGTAACTAAGATACATTTTGGATACATTCATTTTGATACATTTTTCAGCCACTTTAATGTATCGGGTCCGATACATTAATGGATAGATTTTTAGGCCTCTTAGGGGAGAAGGACTCATACTTCAGAAGGTAAAGGTTAGTTGAAGCGAGTGATATCTAAGAAATAAACCTTTGTGTCATATCCACTCACTCTTGTCACCATCGTCTAAGGATGAACGGTGTCGAGCCACGCGAGACAATAAGTACGTTTAGCTAAGTAAATATGTCTAAATCTAGCGGAACGGCTGCTCGAATAGTTTTGGCAGGGGCCGATAGCAAGCTCTAAGTTTCCTTCTAATACCGTATCCGCCAGCCTCATGTAGCTTCGCAATAGAAATTCTTCCCGATGAGATGCAAGTTCCATGTAATGAGAGATTAAGAGTGCTCCCCACTTAATTCCTTCTGATTACTACCAAGAAATTAACCCAGCGACAAGGGAGAGAAAACTAGTTCCGCATGCGTGTGCGCAACCCAAAGAAGCAGTCTAGCTCATGCTCCGCGAAAGGAAACCTGCGCAACTGCTGCCATTCCACTGAGTTTGGTTGCCAGCCGTTTCAGAGAACACGTTATAATTGAGGTAAGTACTGGAAAATCGCATTCGGATCCGAAGTGTGAATTAACTCACCCTCGTGTTGTAGACGTACAGATCCCGAAGCAATGGAATGTCCCAATCTGGCGCTTCCAGTGGATACAACTATTCGAGATCCCGCTCCGAGATAAATCTTTCTGGGAATAAATCATTCATACTGATCATGATCACGATTAGCTATACTCAGAACTGAGGCTTAAAGTAACAATTCAGGTACCATATTGACCGAATATATCTATGGTGCGTCTGGCCCCAAACCTGTATGTCGGAGGTTGCCAGCAGTGACACCAGCGATCACCAGTATCTACATTTGCAATTTTGCGTACAAGCTGCCAACTTCTCTGTAACAGTCAATGGCACTCACAGTCCCATAGTGTTACAGAGTAATTTTACTTCTCCAAACATTAAATAATGTGTAGATAGACAATGAAGTTTGTTTGTTTGTTTGTAATCATTTTGCATTCACCCCCGAAGGGAGGTGCCCAGCTAAGTTACCCTAAGCCGGCCGACCATTAATGGTCATGGCATTTTAACCCCCATCCCCGAAACTTCCTCGGTCTTCAACCGGGAGGGCACAAGGCCATTGAAACTCCCAATCTCTCTCCTAGGCAAAGTCGTCTCTCCCACTTCCCGCTACTCAAAAAAGAGCCCACCCCCATAACAATTGCACCAAAAAAATAAAGCAAATTAAAACAAAAGAGAATTGTAAAGTACATTCTTGCCCTGCAGGATCTTCAAACCATATAGGCGTGATCTAAACTGCAACTCTTCCGACTCTCCTCCATTCCTAAGCCCTGCATGCCTAATCCTTACGGGGTCGCCAACTTTCATATCTTCCGCCGCGGCAATTATACACTTCTCTGATTTCCCGGCCATCATCATATCTTGTAACAACCCGACTTCGTCGATGTCGCTCATCCTTCTCTTTTTCCTTTTCCGGGGCTTCCGACTCCCCTCTCTTTTGTTGTTCTCCCCTCCCTCCAGGTCGTCTTCCACCCTTATCATCATCCTCCTTCCTCCACATTATCGTATTCCTAAGTTCGGTCACTCGGTCACGTGACCCCTCGGACCTCGCTCGTCTTAGTCGTTGTCGTTTTGGGGTTGTCGGCTCACTCTGTGTCCATTTCCCCCTATCATTTTCTCCCCTATCATCCTCCCTTTTCTTTGCCATTGCCGAAGCTCCAGCATATCGAGAATGCATAAGCATAGGTGGTGGGGATATTAATCTCGGTGCTTTACCTGGTCACCCTTGTTCCGCATCTGATTGGTCAATATTCATAGGAGTCGCGTTGTCCTTTTCGACTTGCTTCTCCCCATTTCAAGTTAATTTCTCTCTAGCCAACGGTGTTCCCACCTGCTTGCACATTTGTAACTGTGGTCGTGACCTGATCATAAGATCCTTTTTTGATGTCGCGGGCGTCGCTGGTGGCTGCTTTTCCGGGTCTGGCGCATTCCCCCTAACTTCACCCAACTTTTTATTTTCCTCCACAAGGCTCGCAATGGTTGTTTTGAGGGTCGACACTTCCGTCTTCAGGTTGTCGATTTTCGAGTAGAGTTTTGCGAAATGTCCCTCCATGACTTTGATGACAGCCATTCCGACTATCTTCTCTGCCATATCTTGGGGCATATCTAAATCGTCTTCGCTCTCGTCGGCATAAGCCTTCTCAAGCAATTCCATTTGTTGTTTGGTGGGAGTTTGAGAGACTCCCGAACTCGTAGTCATCTTGGGACCAGGTGTTGTCGATTTGCCTTTTCCCTTCTTCTTTTTGGGCTTCTTCTTTCCACCAGAGGTGAAAATAGGAAGCATCGTAGAAGCAACGGTATTATCACCGTCACTATCGTAGTTGAAATCGTAGGCAGAGTGGCCGGAACACGAACAGAAGTCCGAGCCCCAAGTCTCTTCTTCGAGCATCTCCCTCAACAGGCCGAAGCAGGAGGAATCGTTTTTAGGAGTAGACATAACAGATGGACCCGCGCTGGGCACTGGGGTCCTCGAAGGGTGCCCACCTCTAGGCATTGTGAGGCCAAAGAGGAATTACGGGGCGGCTTATGGTTGGCCAGCGACTCACGGCTTGGCAAAAGCTAGCGGTGAGGTGGTGTGTCGAGGTCACAGATTAGACAATGAAGTAGGTGACTGATTGTAAGATAAAGTTTGAGCTGTTCGTTAAATGAGGTTTGGACTTTCCTCTGGCCCGTTCACCAGCCCTCCGCAAATGTCCAACTTACAGGTTTAGGACCGACGCACCATAATAGAGAAGTACAGTACTTCCAACATACACTTTGTGTTATTGATCACCCGTATCACAACATATCACCTACAATCATAAATTTCGCCTTCCCCTGTTGAGCTGTTTCGGGTCAGTGAAGGATTCAGGTCCTTGTGGCTGACCTGGATTTTGAATAGCCAGGACTATGTTATCGATCCGCGAACGCCCTAGCGAGATACTGGGTTTTTTTGGTGTGGCAGCGATCGTCACAACAGCGTTTCACTTGAGGTTGATTCGGAACTTTATATCGTAAGATTACGAACAGAGTATTGCGAATTGTTCTTAGTGCCATAGGATAGAGATGACAGATAGGATTGCGAGCATTCAAGGGGCTGTCTCTGGTACATACTGGGATATCCTGCGAAATTTCGGAGCGGGTGCGATGAAACCATGTAGACCTGGATGTTAAGCTTCTTGGCGAGGAAATTATCTGCCAATCTGTTCGTGCTCATCACTATTGGGCGAAAAGTTAGAAGGAAACGTATTTAGAGAGTGTAGTAGTGGAATAATAGAACGACAATGCCGCATACGGGGGTGAGACCAGCGAATTCGAAGGCTGGGAAAGGACGTAAGTAAATGTAACTTTGAAAAACATCGCTGGCATCTCGAGCACTCGCTGATTTTTCGGAGTAAGTAGGTATGCCTAAGGATCTTCCATCAGCACCGGTGCAATCGTAATCGGAGTTTTATTCCTATCCGCTGATATCCTTTCCCATAACCCCCTGGCAAACTGGGCGTTATACTCCAAATGGCCTAGGCTATTAGTGTTTGTATGGGGGCCCACTGTGTCCTTAAGCCGGTAGCGAATGGCCAGAAAACAGGACCACTGAATTCTGGCTAGCTGCTGCGGGTACATCCGTAGATTAGTACTACTCCACGTATTGCTGAAGGATTTCCGACAGATGCCCAGGGCCCAGATCAATCATGTGTAAGTCTGTCTGCGTGGCAGAACGGGTATATACTTGTAACACAGCAGCCACGGAATAAGAAAACCACCCAATCTACTAATCTACTGGTACACGCTTCCGCCATTTTGCGAAGAGAGCTTGAGGGCTGGAAATTGCCCAGCATAATTCTCTCTTGCCGCATCTAACGTTGGCTGGCTAGCACTCATCTGGCCAGACCCCATCAAACATTAGATCCATAGGTTTTATGCAAGCCTCAAGGGATCTTCCGAACTCCATCACGGATATTGTGTACCGAGAGCTAGCGTGTAACCTTTAGTTTGCGAAGTTATTCCTCCTGCAGGCGCGCGGGGGCGGCAACACACATCTGCCAGGACCATTCAGCTGCTGGACATCGAGCCGATAGACGAGATCGATTTAATAAAGACACATTTATCCACGTGTGGCTAGGTCTGGTCTCACGTCGGCACTGATTCGCTTATCTCGTATATACTCGTGTGTTTCGTCACAGTGTAGCATGCATGCCACTCGATTAACATCCCAATACTGGATGAGCCAGATTGAGATCGTAAGTCTCAACAGTGCACGAAAAGTTGTATGAGATCAATGCAGGCCGGTAACAACTGCAATCTAGTTGTCTAAATAATTGCCTTAGTACAGACCAAGAACTCAACCTGAAAATATAGTAATACAAGCCAACAGATGCATGACGAAGATAGAACACGCAATCCAAAAGAATAAAAAGCAAAAAGGAAATGTAGGGGAGCAGAGGTCTGAGCCCTTGATAATGCGGGGGTGAAAACATTGGGGGCCATCACCGCCCCTCCGTATGCATTCCAACATAACTTCTCAATCAATGTTGGTTGGCCTCCGCAATTGTTCCGAAAGCACTTTCTGCCAGAACCCGAGATATATGCCCTACGAGTGTCGAAATATTCGAGAACTAGGTTTTAGAATAGAGCCTGTGGCCAGTGCTGACCATTCTCGTCATTCCTCGCTTTGGTGTGCAGGAGCAGTGTATGGTCGCTGTGAAGGATAAGGGCGCTGCGGCAACGGGGCAAATTCTGCGAGTGGATGTGGTAGTGGTGGTGGTGCTATCCTGCTGCCTTCGTCCCTATCGAATCGAGCTGCGTCTGTGGAAAGACGCCAGAATTGGAGGAGTCGGTTGTGCCAACGTGCAGTGAGGGATGTTTGAGGCGTCCTTTGACTGTGAGCCCAAGTCATGAAACCGCTCTGTTTGGTGTCAGCTGAGATCAAGGCGTGACAAAGGATGTTGACAACGCTGTACATTCAAGGGCTCATGGAGGTTTCCCGGTAGATGTCTAATATATTCGCCTTTGACAAGCTACAATACAGTAAGGATTCTAGCCCTACATAGTAACCACCCAGCACATGGAACCAGAGTCTCACCGTTACGGTATATTGTGGCTCTTGCGACGACGAGACTGGCTGTCTTCTGGAAGCTGATCCATCGTTGCTTTGAGCCGACGATGCCGATAATATCGACGACTCAGTGGAGTTAGTGGCCATGGCTTTTTTCTTTTGTACTTTTTTTTTTGACTTGGTGGCCTTCAGCACCGTGTTGCTACTGCTATCTGGTGGAGTACCGTAGCGAGATGGAGGGTCAGAGGGAGTAGTTGTAGGCGGACTTGTCTGTAGCCGCTGATCTATCGAAGATTCGGATTCGCCCGCATCTGTAACTGAGATGGATGTCTTGTCTGATGCTGTCCTACGAGCGCGCGGCCGTTTCTTGGACGACCGTTTTCCTCGAACTATCGGTAATTATATAATGCACCGGTTAGCAACATGGAGGACAGCGCATTAGGGAAGCAGTGCGATAGAAATGGTGGCAATGAGGTACAATTGTTTCGGCTAAAGAGCGGTGACGTCTCTGGTATTATATCGGTGGAAACGGATAGTGGCATCCTCAACGAAAGATTCGAGTAAAGGAACTAGGTACATAAAAGTAGTGAGGTAGTGGGAAGTGGAGTACCAGTACTAGTCATTCCCTGGATTCACAAACCTTGTGTTATGAGGAGTAGCTTCATATATATACCAACAGCCCGAGAAGAAAAGATAGTGGGGAAGAGACATAGTTGTAGGCAGCAGTTGGTAGTTGGTGTTCCACATTCCTTTTTTTCCCCAGAAACTACCAGCTTTAATATAATCTTCCCGCGGAATAAAATATTTGGTTGCGAACTATTGGGTAGCTGCAGCATGCACCAATGAACAGGGGGCTGTCTCCCAAACCCATGCTGTCCAACCCGATGTCCCTTGACATCACCGCTCTTGATCGATGTTGCATGCGAACCACAATATTACAGCTGTAGATAATCAACGAATGATCTCTTCAATAGGTGAAGGAAGCTTCAGGGGCTTGGTGACGAAGATCCTGTCACATCTAGCGCACCACTATTACCAGGTATTACCTTGGCTGGACATCTCTGCAGAACGCTATTTCTCGCTTGATTTTAGCCTGTAGGGCTTATTATTATTATCCTTGTACTGCAGCAAGCAGATGTCACGTACCGAGACATCCAACGCTTCACCAATCAGCATACAGGATGCGCTGATAGCTGACTGAATATAACAAATCAGCCCTGTGGGGAGATATATACGTATGAAATAACCATCAGTTAGATTGTGGTCTCAGACTAGGACTGCCGGGTATGACCCACTTGACATTTCTGGGAATTTACCTCAGACGCGTTAAGCGCAGGTACTCTTTCTCTCAAAATCTGTGAAGAAACAGGATCTTCCCGCATCCAACAAGCGCACGGACTCATACAAAAGCCATATCTAGATGTCTGTGCGTATTTGAATTGGTTTGAATCTAGCACAGCACGCACACTTCTGACGCCACTTCCATCAATTTCGTGATGAGATAAAGTTGACTGGTCAAATTTATGTTTCAAAATTTCCGATACGAACTGCGCATTCCTAATGCGCCACATAGTGTGTTCCGTAATAGGAAATTAAGGGGGCAAGTAGACGATTTGGTATGTTTCTGTAAGCACTAATTCTTGCCCGGTGAGCTTTTCACTCTTTGTCCAGAATACCTGCGACAAAGTTTCAGGCAGATATCGGTACATACAAACTAGGTCTTCTCATAGCTTCATGGACATTCTTAGATACCGGCCCGATTGATTGACGATATTGCGATCGACGAATGCTAAGGATAGACGTTGGCGAGTGATGAATGATGATTACACCCGCTATCATCGAGCGCAGTGCATGGGGAACAAACGCCTATAAGAACGCCCATAAGAACGGTAATTGCTCGCCCTAAATGCTGGTCACCCGGCAGCCTGCCTCTGTACTACCGCACCATCTAAGATGTGATTGCAGCCCCAGAGAGAATGGTGGCTAGCCTTTCTCTGGCAGATGCGTCAAGTAAGAGTAGGAATGAGAATAATTGAGCTGACACCCTTCCGCGATAGTAACTGGCGGCGTCCCGAGGTCCGATTATTGCAAAAAGTGAGATCGAAAAAGACGCACGAGGTGTGTCGTGGCTGACACAATGATTTCATCCCGAGCCGCTTTCCCTTTCCTTGGTCGAGTCGATCATTCCATTTGGTGAAAGGCAAACTTCACTATTTACCTTGTCCGGCGCCTGGGTACGTTTCATAGCTAATACCCTGCTGTTAGTAAATACCTATAAATTTTCAACAGATGTACCAGGCGGCGAAGCCGGTCACGAAAGGTTATTCGACAATGAGTGGCATGCCCGAAACGGTGACGAAGCAATCATATAAGTTATACTGTCAACCAGAATTTATATCCTCGTAACTGGTATTAGTTTGAACATCTGTACAGGTCTCCATTCTGTGGCTGTGGCAGACGACAGTACCTTCTGGATGTAACACATGAACATGGACGTCGCAGAAGCTGTTGCGGATTATTTGCTTTGTTTTCGTTTGATCGACAGATAGAGTAGAACGGACACTAATAGAGAATACAATGTTGTTATGGAGTCGCGCTTTACACCCAGTCTCATGTATACTATACTTCTATATTCATTTTGCGGGCAGTTGCGCATATGGAATTGAACATATTGCTTGAATTCATGGTACAAAAGAAAGGAATCATGAATGACTGAAGCTGTTTCGACTAACGGAAATCTCTAATGCTGTAAACCTAACCCGTCCTTCCCGACACCGGGCATTCGGAGAAGATTTGAATTTCAATCGAGACTGTAGTATGTCTCAGGACGCGCCTCCGACTGGGACTTTCTTTACCAAAAACTGCAATTCGTAGAAAAGCAAACAGTGGGAGGCCATTCTTTCGGCCCGTCAGCCAAAGGAGCTTTTGAGTACATGCCTAGTCTGCAACGGAAACGGACAGCTATACCTATTTCGTACTCGGATATGTCAAACTGAGTACAGTTTCTCGGTAGATATCACTGCAGCGGGCGAACTGCACACAAATTGACACCTCACATAACCGGCGGCAACTTCCGCGCGCTGGCGTTCAGCTCTTCATTGCAACCAACGCGGAGTGGAACCGAGAATAAACTGGTGCCGCGAAGGCGCATGTCTTTATCTGCAGCCACGCGCGATTGCATCCGGCGGTATCACCGAAGTACTCGGTACAGGGAAAAGTTTTTGAGATGAGTACACTAAAAAGAAAGATAGGTACACTCTGCTGCCAAAGGGTACAAACTATGGCGCCTGCATCCCAGATCTTTTTCCATGTACCCAATGGCTGCTGTATATTTGGTGACACGTGTTGAGCCTCAGCTTCTAGGCTCTCTCATCCACCGAAAAAGCATTTGTTATCTTCTTATGGAGCTTCATCGACATCCGTTCTATAAGACCATCTATTTTTGACGGCACTGATTGAGGAGATTGTGAAAAGTTAGTAAGTGGTCGTAACACGAACAGATGTCATGGTATCCTTACAAGAATGGAGCCTAATGCGGTAACAAATCTAGCCGTATAAGGAAATAACTCCGTTTCTGTACCAACGCGCCAAGAGATAGATGTGCCAAGCCGCGATATGGTTGCTTCTCGAACGTGATTCGTTGAAGCGTTCTGGAAGATGATTGCTTACGAGATGGCGCCAAAGTTTGTGTGTCTAATCTAATCTATTCGATCTATCTAAACTGGACTGTCACTGAAGTTTCTTCCGATGCATCAACCGTAGGAGTTGGGGGAGGGGTTTCGCTGCGTTTCACTTATATCCAGTGTACTTCATGGCCGTTACTGAGCGCCAGCGAAGCCCAGTAGTGTAAAAGACAGCTTATTTGATTACCCGAAAGGGTAAAACAGGACATAATCCTGTACCTTGGCAAGCAAAATGTTGGCTTGGTAGCAAAAATCTTTTTGGAGCTAGTAACTCCGAAAGGGCAATGTCAGAAGCACCCGGGCCCGCGAAAGCTCAAAGTTGTTTGCTTCTATCACCATTGCCTCAACGAGCAGTCAGATCGCGGTTCGAACTCTGTGTACTACCACATCTTGAATAGATAGATAAGTATGCAGCAGTTTTTAATTTTTTTCAGCTGGCTGTGGCGGAAGACAAACCACATGCTCCTAACATGGAATATAAAACCTTGCCACTAGACTCAAGAGTAGTGAGCTTAGAGTGAATCACGTGAAATTGGGGACGATATGATAATGACGGGCTCACGGACAAAAGCACAAATTTCGTAGAGTAGTGTGGATTAATATCGTAATAGTCTTAAATTTTAGAAGCACAAGAGTGGTACGAGGGCTAAAAATATATGCCATGGACAAAAGCTATCGAACCTCGTTTTAGCTTAAAATTCATCCAACACGGTCTGGGGTATCTCCAAAGTACTGCTACTTACTTTACAGTACCCTATATACCTAGTACGTATCGTTTCCACGCACTGGTCAATCATAACAGCAATTTAATCTGACCCACGGCTAAGGAGGGATTTCTTAGGATTGGCGAAGTTAAAACTGTATATGTAGCTCTTGCTCGCCGGAGGACAAACATGTTCGAACCAACTTTGAGGGGTTACTTCCGAACATTGTGATTGTCAACCATTCTATTAACCAAGTGGTAATACTCGCGATCGCCCGAGCAGTATCGATGCTCGGCGCCCAGATTCGTAACCAATTCCGACAGACTGGGGCCTGGTATGCAAGGTGCTAAATTCCGATGGCATGTCAAGGGTACTTGGTTGGTTGGGAGAGGGCTCTTGTTTTGATTTGTGCTAGTGGAGCGTTGTGCACGAAGACCCTCGTAACATTCTGTACGGGGTGACTGCGGAGAATATGTACTTTGTGCTATTACTCTGGAGGCTGGGGCGCCCTGCCACTCAGATACCTAGGGCTTTTCTCCGGAAGATTTATGATGAACTCTTTCACACACTCAGTATTCTCAAGCAGCCTAGTCAGCCACCAGCCATTTTGCAAGCATCCACGGCGGCTTTGGATTGAAAGCCCGTAAATATTGATCTGCCACCAAATACATATGCCACATCTAAAACCGCGACCCCTCCGGACTATCACCCTGATTATCACACCATAACATTTTACTGCAATCACACACCAAAGATGCCAGTCTAGCCTGTGTTTTAATAGAGTCTACAAAATAAAACATACTATACAATGTCATCTTTCAGGCTCGCAAACACGCAGTGGTCGGGATCAAAGATGGTAAGTAGTCTGGAATAAGACTCAGCTTGTGCCTTTGCAATGCCAAAGACCTTCTTGAGCAGCTTCTCTACGTTTTCCACGGTATTCAAAGAGCTACGCTTGCTTACCTAGTACCTTTCAGCTGCAGCAAACATAATTATAACACCAAAAGAGACCGTAAAGCGTGCCAGAGAATGATACCCAAAGAAGCACCGGCTGGTTTGTTTGCGAAGACTTGAAAATGGGCAGGGAGCATTAAGAGAGGTGGTGCTGTCCTTACTATAAACAACCACCCTATACCTACAAGAAAAAGCTCGATTCACCGCTCCGTCTTTCTTCTGCAATCTCCAGGATCGCCAGGGAGAATATCGAAGTTATGCATTTTGAAAGTGAAAAATCCGGAAAGTAAGCGCAGTTCACTGCGGTAAAATGTCTTGGGGTGCTATTGAGGGTGATAGCCCAGAGAGTCGCGTCTAAAACCCTGGTGACATCCATGAATAACCCTTATCACTCATAGATTTCGGCGGGATTCGTGGACATTTACTGCTATTTGGCGCTTAGAACACATTTCAGGCCGTATATAAGTGATGAATATTGCGAAGGATTAAATGTGGTACTTTCAATAGAAGTGACATGCATTTTGAAGTAGGCGCTATAATGGTAATATTAAATCTAGAAGCTGTTTAACTGCTTGGTCCCTAATTATAATTATTTCCTACCCAAAAGCCATTTCTAAGAGCGTAGAGTAGATAAAACCCCGCTATTTACAATATCCATTTCTATAGAGCAAAAGAGTTTTTTACGCCACAAGTGTACCGTCGGCCAAAAGTATCCGCCTAGGATGCTAGAAATGGAACTTGCTGCGCTCTGGTGGGGAACGCCTTCGACCAGGATGTTTCGAACCCGCTTCGTAGAAAGTTTTCAGCGCCACCATAACAAAAGGCTCTTTTAATTGGAGAACTAAGATCGACTTGGTTTAAGGAGCTCTATCGATTTTAGTTTTCAAAATCAAAATATTTGATGTGGTTAAGGTGCTATAAAAATCAAGGTTCAGAGGGAATGTCTACTATATAGTTAAAAAAAAGGATCATGTGCATAGCAGAGGCTATTTTGCATGTGTGTAATGTCCGATTTCGAATATCCGCAGCCCAGGTTAGAGGCGTCCTCCATTATAATATACAACCACAGCCACTTACCCAAAAAGCACGGAGCACTTCGTTGGAGTCTTTATGTTTAACTGAGTACCGTACGAGTACGAGTATTATCTTCTAGTTCGGACAGAACTCTGTTTTTGGAGCCTCCTAGACTCTGGAGAATGTTGCGTCATCTCTGAATTCAATGCTTCAAGCTATCAGCTTGCCCCACCCATCTCAAGTACCATATAGCCCGAATTACAAGGGCAATAAGAAGGACGTTTGCTTAAGCTGGGTTCTTGTCGGTTGTGGAGAGATAGAAGTGAACCAAACCCGTGTATATCGATCTGCAATGCACTTCTGTAGGGCCTGGCATACGCCCAAGTACTTTTATGGTAGGCTTTGGTAATACGGTGCGGTGGAGTATTTAAGCGAGTGACGTCAAACACTGGCGTGGCGTCAGGTTCCCGGGGATACGGCACCCTACCGATATATACTGGGTTTAATCTTGGTTTTTTACATGCGTACTTGCACCCGTAGACCAGGGATCTTTTTCTATTACTATACATAACTCGGTTCACATCACTAGTAATGGTAAAGCACAGCTACAGGGCATGTCGGTCAGGCATAAAGCATTGTGATAGGGCACGGGACCTGTATATTTAGAGTCTCTCTCCTGCGCAGATAGACTCTATTAAGAATCATCACATTTGTTACTATATGGTCTGGAAGGAAGTCGCCGATACACTGGAGCTCGGCGAATTGACTCACAAGCTGCGGACTCATACTCGTAGACTCATACACAAGTTTTCACTCGCCACTGGTATTTCCAATCTGTTGAAATATGGAAGGGGAGAACCGTGTGAATAGACTTAAGATACAGAGACTGGAGAGCAGGAGAAAGACTCGAGATATATACAAGGTAGTTGGGTGCCTTATGCCCTACCGGCTGTGTGCCTTGATATCAGCTCAGTGAAGCTCAGCTCGGTCAGGTTCATGCAACACAATCCATGGACTCCATAGACTTCCATCGAGCCCCATGCTCTCTTGTATATAAAGGCAGAGATTCTCCCTTAGATAATTCAATAGACTTCTTTCCGCTTTACACTTGAAACAGCATTTGTTAAAAATAGAGATGACCGTAATCTCGTATTAGTAGATTGGAGGATCACGATGAGATGAGAGATCAGGAGGAGCTGAATCGCATAGGGCATACAAGCTGAAGATAGATCATAAGGCATGAGATTGAGTGCGCACACATGCGTACAAAGGAGTAGCTTCATGTACATGTATAAAGGCATAGATAGAAGGCGCCTATGAATGAGAACAATCATCTACAAATCTAACAACATTCAATAGCTGAAAGCAAGTGATATAATAGGATTCTTTACTTTCCTACAAGTGGCTTGGCACGAGTATTTCTCATTATTCTCTCGGTATAAGTACGAACACGGTTGGGACCGGAATAAAGCTTAATTATAACTATTTCGTATCTACCTCTGCTGCTACGGACATTTGGTATAGTCACCTATCCATAGTATATCACTCGCATGAGCTGCGATCGATAGCATGAGTACTTTAGAGCGCATCTGAATCTCGAGATTGCCTCATACGTACAGGCATATTCCAGGCGTCTAGAAAATTGTTGCCGCCAAACATATCGATATCTAGATTAAGTATCGGCTACACTGTCCTTACCTACAACCCTCCAGCCTATTTTATAGTTAAGACTAACGTGACATAGACAACGCCACAACATGTTTCTACCAAGCACTACTATTGTAAAGTATCAGCTAGAAACTCGCTTAGAATAATTCATTGGGACCAACTGCGAAACAATGCATACCATACCTGTCCCTAGACAACATACCAAGCCACCAGATCGCCCTGTCTACTTCCCGCTCTCAACGGGATGCCGTGATATCTCCCAGAATTTCCTACCTTAAAGCCCTAGACAGACGTAAATATCTAAAGAGCCTGTAGAGTACCTTCAGCATGAAGAACGTAAAGATCCCAGAGCTCTTTTGCGTATTCATCTATCAAGGGCGGATCCTATGACAGGGTGTACGAGATTGCTGGTGGCGCGACGAAAAATTCAAGGGCGCAGTCACCCATAAGCTCACCGAACAGGTTGTAGATGTGCCGCACTGCATCCCGATACCCATCATGTCTCCCGCGGAAACCAATAGTTGGCATGCTAGCGATATTTTGACTCAGTTGTTTTGAGACTGCGAATCATGCTCGTTTTCTGCTGTAGGACGGTCTTCGCCGGCGGCTCGTACTGCCAGAGTAAGTTCGACGGTTTTATCGGCTTGAATGTGTTCCCAGGCTATTTTCGGGGACTACACTGTGTCGAAGTCGTCCTCCACTTAGGAGAACGTATCCCCCGGATCGTAACCGTTTCCTGGCCCATATGGCACTCGAAACTGAATGCACTTCCCACCTTCGATATCACAGATAGCACTCAATTATAGGGCTCTAAACTCTATAGTATCATCTTCAGTAACTAACAAAACAAGCTACCTTTCCAAAAGTTGAATCCCAATTGTATTTTCCTTTTGCCAGCCCACATCCCCAGTTTTCAGCACCCCCCATACCAAAATTTCGCATCTTTGCAGCCAACCACACTCAGAGCTCATGAAACTCAGCAAAACAGTTCCTCTCATCGTTTTGACATAGTGGTGTATTGCACTTGCTGCAGGCCCACCGCGTTTTGGGCAAAAAACGCGATTCTGATTTTGCATCTGTACGGTGTTTCCACCTACACAGCCAGCAAACAAGGCGTTTCTCTTGATGTATTGGAAGGTGGCCACAATCACAGCGTCGCACTACTGGCAGCAAGGTCTGCTGTGTCACATTGGTCCGGCTGACTTCGCGTTTTTGTGGTTGTTGAGTTTTGTGTCCCGCAAGAATCAATCCCCAGGCGCACTGCAATCGGAATTCCTTGTGTGAGATACCAGCACCAGTGGTCTGTGGCATATCCCGGTAGATAAAGTATGCATTCGTAACCATCGTATCGAGGGCCCAAAAAAGAATTGGCCACCAGGTGCGAAAGGAGGTAAGTTGGGTGTCATAGTAGCTGCGCAGCTGGTCGGCAATATCAACCCCCCCCATATGATGGTTGTAGTCATCGATACATTGCGGAATGGCCACACCGGGAAAAATGACCTTACGCGACGCGTAACTCATAGAGAAGCTGTTTTTGGGACGGTAATTCATAGCATATTTGACGCGTGGCACTATGAGGTCCTATGGACCTACGCATTGACTAGATTACTATGATACACATGCGGTTTTGTGCGCTGGATACAACGAACTTGAAAGCAAGCTGCCGGATGAACTTCATTGCACGCTCCCATGTACGCTCTGAAGTATACTTCTAATTGCACTCGATTGCACACTCCCAGCCTGCTTGACTTACGCTCTCAAGTAAGCTCTCAAGACGCTCTAACTACAGTCCGAGTACGCTCTCAAGTACACTCCCAATTGCACTCGATGACACACTCCCAGCCTGCTTGACTATACGCTCCCAAGTAAGCTCTCAAGACACTCCCAAGAACACCTCCGAGTACCCACCCAAGTACACCTCCGAGTCGCTCGCAAGTACACTCTCAAGAGGAAAGACGCTCCCAATCTCACTTGACTATCTGCTCCCATGTATGCTCCTGCATGCTCGATCCAGAGACTTGCTGAGTTGCAGATGCCAGGCACTGGGAGGCGTGAGGCTGGTGGCATATGGCGGGCATAGTTTGGCGGGCGGCGAGCTGCGGGCGGCATGTGGCGTGTGGCGTGTGGCAGGTGGGAGGTGGCAGGCGGCGTATATTGGCCGATATCATGACGTCGGTCGATATGGTAGTCTAAACCTTATCTTTAGCGTGGCCACCAGGACAAGATCTCACGATGCCTCAAGGTCATGGTGTTGACAATTGCAGCCTCAGATTCTGCAGGAAAGGTAGACAATTGGATCTCGGGGAGAGCAGATCTCCGACTGAGTTTTCTCAGCGGAATTTGCAGCCAGTTTCCCGTCGATTTTGAGCTTATGCGTACGCATTCGGTCCGGGGCTGATGGTGATGATGGTGATGGTGATGATGGTGATGGTGCTGGATGGTGATGGTGATGGTGATGGTACCGAAAACACTTAGTCAAGTAGGTTGGCTTCGTCAATGCCAAAGTCAAAGCATCAACAGACTTAGAGCCTATTAGCCAAAGCTTCCACAAACTCAGAGTTTTCCATCGGCCAAAAGCTTACCGTGGAAAACTCTACTCCTCCCAACGGGCGGCTCTCTCAAGCGCAGCTCTCAAGCGCAGCTCACTCAAGCAGGTTCTCAAGCAGGCTCTGAAGCAGGCTATGAAGCAGGCTTCCAAGAAGGCTATCAAGCAAGCTTCAAAGTAGGCTCCCAAACAGGCTCTCAAGTGCCAGCGGGCTCTCCAGCGGACTGAGTGTGCAGTACCGGTATAATAGCCAGGCAGTAAAGACAGGTATAGGTCCATCTCCGGCCTCCAGCCATATATAGTTCCATAGGCCCACGCGCATATCTCTATGAATCGACTATAGGTGACTATAGGCTGCGCGTCGCGCAGGGGTCCACAGGAAGCTTGATATGAGCTGCGCGTGTGCGCGTAGCGCAGCCTATAGTCAATTTGCACTTTTGCCGATGCGGCTTGAGAGAGCCGTAGAGTGACATTCTCCACCGGAAGCTTTGGGCCGACAGAAAACTCTGAATTTTTAGAAGCTTTGGTCGATAGGGAGCTCGAAGTCTGTGGAAGCTTTGACTCTGACGTAGCCAACCTACTTGTCTAAGTGCTTCCACCTCTGGCCAGTACCGTGACTATCACCATTACCGCTACCATCACCATCGCCATCGCCATCACCATCATCATCACTATCACCATTACTGCCACCATCACCATCGCCATCACCATCACCATCATCATCACTATCACCATCGTGCAGCATGGGCAGCCCCAGGTACATATGCATACATCTAAAATAGGTGGGAATCGGGCTGCAGATTCCATTGGAAAAACTAGGTTGGAGATCTGCTCTCCCCAAGATCTAATTGTACACCATTCTTGAAGAGGTAGCTAAAATTGACAACACCATAGCTAGGAAGCATCATGAGATCTTGACACAATGCGGTGCTGAGCGCGTCTAACAAGATAAGATTTACACTGTGAAATTGCCCAATGTCATGATTTTGGCCGCTGACAATACCCCACACGCCACACCCCGCCCGGCGAGTCTCTGTATTCAAGCGTGCTTAATACTTGATAACCTGCACTCAAGATCAATTCTTGTGAGTATACTTGGGGGTGTGCGGTCAAGCAGGGTGGGGGTATACAATTGCGTACACCCGGGATCATACTTGGGAAAGAGATTGTTAACTGCAAATTGGTACAGTACAACGACTGCACCACAGTACAGTTGACTGGGTGATAAAGCTCTCTACTTTAACATACAGTCGACTGCTCTCAGGACCAGTCGGTTGGTGGGGCAATGCTTCTGGCTTCAGCTGGCTGGTACATAAAGTTGACTTATTCAGGAAGCAGCCGGCTTATTCGCGAAGCAGTCAACTTATTCGCGAAGTGTATTTCTTCGCGGTTCAGTCGGAACATATATACATAACTATTATATTAAACTATCTTTCAACCTAGTCTGACCTCACTGCAGTATCAAACAGTCTGTCATGTACTGTCGAACGGTCCATGAGAGTCTACAATTACCGGGGGATGGCTTCCATGGATTCACATCTGACGTCTCGTTCGTCCACAGACAAATGCAATAAAAGATTATCCCAGATACCCAAACAGTATTCCCTTTCCATTCTCTCAAACGGTTTGGGTGTAAACTAACTTCCAAAGCTTAAGTTGCCCTCCTACGAATCAGGCGTTGTACGTAGGCTGGGTAGGTTCCCAGCGTGGGATTTCCGAACTTGAAGCTCATCTTGACTTATTCGGCGTCATATCTAGGATCCTGGACATCTCGTCTCGTGGCTAAAATATATGAAGTGCATCTCTGGCTCTGCACGTGGTGTTAGACGCCGTTCGCTACATTGATCACAAAATCTCCACACCCGTATTCGTTATGACTCGGTGTAGTTAGCTTTAATGTCCGGTAACTTTTGATATCGACGAGTCAAGGTTGCTCTGTTTTTAGTCACAGCGTATCACTCATAGCTCCCGGGAAACAGCGTCTTGGGACACCTTGCTTCGTCCCGCGTCCTCTGTCATCCTGTCTAACGTCAATTAAGGTGGGTAGCTATTAGCTACGTCTGAAAGTAGGTTGAGGAGGGGTTCGTGATGACGTACTTGGAGCGGAAGGCTAGCGACTTAAAGTAGCCTGACATCCAGTAAAATAATGGAAGATACAAGAGCTAATCGCTTAGCCTACATGATGCTTCAAATGCCAGGTGCTATATAAACACAAAAGCTGCAGGCTCGAAACTTATGGTAATCACTCCTTTTGCTACCTATACTCCTGTTGACATGTCTTTACTATACAGGTTTCACTGTTTCTCTTTGTCCCGCAAGTGTAATTTTGCAGGCTGGAGATATGTGGTTACTCGGTGTGGACGAACAATGTGGGTTTCGAACCTGCACTCACAGCTGGGTGTTTACAGCACCCTGGCAAGCTGGCATTTGGAGCACCAACTAAGTTATGTATATTCACGAACGAGAGTGGAATTAGGACCGGTATGATGACGATGGAATTTTTCTTGTCGGGTTATAACCGTTTGTAAAGAAACTGCATATTTTGGTCTCGCAGGCGCTTTCTGGCGGGGCAAAGGAATATAGCGCAGAGCAAAGAACTCATTACCACAGGTTTCAAGCCTGGGTCTTTGGGTATTTATAGTACCTGCCTGGCGTTTAATGCACCGGATAAGCTAAACGATCTGATCAGCTCTTGTGTTTAGTCGTTTTACAGGACCCCTTGGCCTATCAGACCAGGTCAACTCGTACTGGGAGGGCTATCTGTATTTCCGTCTTCATGCATACGTACTCGGGAGAAAAATGACAGGGCATAAATGGCGGGGAGAGAGTACAACATGCTCTACAGCACGTGAAGAGCGCTTGTTCATGCATAAGCTAACTCCCACCTTCCAACAAGATGTCGTGCGTAGGCAGGTTAGGGTTCCTGCTCGGGTATTTCCGATGCCTTTTGGCTGGTTATCAAGCTTGAAATGAGTCCGCAAAGCGTCGCATGCGAATGCAAGTGAGTTTGCATACGTACAACGCCACATTGATCGTCGACTGAAGAGTTACCATGACGCGCACCCCTTTTCTGAATTGCTTGAATTTGAGCACTAAGTACTGGTGAGGTGGCGGCGAGAAGGGTCGGATGCAAATGCTTGCGTTTTTCGAAGGTTCTAGTTGGTGCACAGCCACCTTCACATGCTAGAACGCGTACAAAGTAGCACGTAGTGGCACCGCTGAGCCACACCAATGACGTACCCTCCTAACCCCTCACCATCATCCCACTTCAACAGACAAACGCCGATACGTGCTCTGCCGGCGTACCATCCATCTTGCAACTTCTATAAAACCGCCCCACCTCCTTCACAAACGCCCCACCACATCTCTACCCACCTATAACAAACCACCACAATAGCCACAACCACAACCACAACCACAACCACAACCATGACCTCAACCGTCGTCCACGTCAACAACATCTCACCCAAAACCTCCGAAAGCGAATTAACCAACTTTTTCTCCTTCTGCGGCAAAATCACCTCCCACACCCTCACCCCCGTCTCCTCCGACCCCGACTCCCCGCTCTCTGCAACAATAACCTTCTCCTCCCCCTCTGCAGCCTCCACCGCCGTCCTCCTCGACGGCACCCCCCTCAACAATGTCCCTCTCCACGTCACCTCCGCACACAGCATCGAAGAAATTGCGGGCGACCACCTCGCCCCCACCGCCGCCATCGGCCCCGACGGCGAAATCCCGCAGGAAGCAAAACCACGCACCACAATCCTCGCCGAATACCTAGCCAACGGCTACGTTGTCGGCGACACCGCCCTCCAGCGCGGAATCGAACTCGACAAGAAGCACCAGATCTCGGTGAAGTTCGTATCGTATCTTACGAGTGCCCTGAACACGGTGGAGAGTAAGATCCATGCCACGGACCGCGTAAAGGCTGCGGATACGCAGTACCATTTGACGGAGAAGGCACAGGGCACGGCCCAGGGGTTGGCCAGGTATTTTGAGCGTGCACTTGGGACACCCGCGGGGCAGAAGGTTAGGGTGTTCTATCAGAATGGGGAGAAACAGGTGCTTGATATTCATGCGGAGGCAAAGAGGCTGGCGGAGATGAAGAAGGGGAAGAGGAGGAGTCAGAGTGTTGAGGTTAAGGGGACTGAGTGTACGTGTGTCGGTGAGCAGGGGAGGGATGGGGAGTGTAAATGTGAACCGGGGAAGTGTGAGTGCGAGGGCTGTAAGAGGAAGTTCTCGACTGCGGAGAAGGCGCCGGTGACGGAAGGGAAGAGGGATGAGAAGGCTACTTATGCTTAGGATGTTGAGGGGAGGCTTTGTGTTTTTAGTTGCGGTTCGGGTTGGATGGGAAAATGGTGTTTTGGTGGAGTTTATGGGTCTCGTTTGTATTAGTCTCGGACGTATGAATACCAACTGTTCTCGCTTATTGAGATGACTTTACGAGTTTCTTCGGTTGAGACGTGAATTGTTATGGCAAGACTTTGTTGCCTGTTAACCTAAATCTTGCTATAGCTTAATTCACCATTATAAAGAAGTCTATCGCTTCCAACTATTTCATTCCTTGTTTTACTTGCAACGCAAGGATAGTTGAAAGGAGAGAAGTCAAAGACTCCTTCGAGCTTGTGTAGCCGCGTGTTATTGCGTGTCGACGTGGTGTTGCGTGTCGCGGAACTCCGACTTTCGAATTGGGGTCGAAAGTGGCACTGCCGGTTCATAGCATGGCCGCTCGGTGGGATACCGTTTGGGCATCGTATGGTTAGATGTGGCAAGCGGCGTCCAGAGATGGATGCCCTACTTGCAAGCAGAAGTGAAAGTTCCCCACAACTGTCTTTCTGAACATCCTAAGTAAGTTTCTCCTTCTAACCCGAATTAACGGCTTGTGGCTCTACGCTCTTCATTAGTGTCTCTATGAGATGAAATGTCCATACAAAGACGGTCTTGGAGTTGATGAGATGAGATATCCCTTGACCACTTCTACCAGTAGGTACTCCTCACAACCCTACCAAGAAAAACGCGCTCGTAGTTGAAATAGAGTAAGCGAGACCATGAAGGCTCTAAAAAAAATTGGTCGCCCAATTTAAGATTCGTGGGTACCTGGTGTGTGCGTGAGAATCTATGAATTCAAGTAAGATGAATGGTAGGTCTTAAATTCTGGCTCAAATCGCATGGGAGACAAATAGGATTGAACAAGGACAACCAGAAAACGACAACCTCATCTCTGATGCCATATAAAATTAGTTGTCCATATCATACGTACTTATAAGATAACTACTGAGTGTCGAGGTTTGGACACATTACGTCTCGGGGTCCGTACGGAACGGATTCTCTAGTCTCGAGGTGTAGTACAAGTTCCGAGACTACAGATGGTCACCTATCACGGAATAATTGTACGGTAACGCCCGGGGTACCTACACGTACCTTTGATATCATGGGTGGGATTACTGTAGTCTAGCTATTGTGTCGGATAAGTAGGTGCATACCAGTGTTTCGGATAAGTAGGTGCATACCACCGAGGACGACTAAGCCCAATGAGCCCAGCGCAAGAGAACACACTCTACTTCTATAGTACTTAGCATATTATATTAGGTTTAGCGAATCGTGACTTTGCAGGAATGATGAAGGCAGTGCGCCCTAGTCGATCTCCATTGGGACCTGGATTGGGCGGTACTGTCAGGCCCTGTAAGACTGGCGGGCGGACGAATCATATCCATACCTGCCACATCGTGTCTCTGGCCTTTTCGGACGGTAATCCATATAGCTGTCGTAGTCGGTGTACTGGCTAATTTTACCCAAACTGCGCTGCGCTGAACTGCGAAGCCAATTCAACTGTACTTGACTGTCGAAACCAAATGAAATTTGAACTGGAATTCCCTTTTGCACCTATTCTATTTACCGCTAAAACTGCTGGGAGGCCGAAGTGACAAGGAACCTTGATAATAGATACCCTCGTTTGTAGTAACCCGCGTTTCTTAACTGAAATCTAGCGGCAAAGCTATATACTCGTGTCTGGGGTAGAGAATTGGACGTTCCTGTTCTGGTACTAAATTTGCTGAGAGTGAAGGGTATCAAACGGGGGAAAGCTGAGGTGCAAATCAGTGTACTCCTCAGCTTTACCGTTTTTGCCATTATTCAGATCGCATTTTACCGGAAACTACATGTGGCGCCCTCAAATTTATGGAGCACGCGGCCTTAGACCTGCAAGTCGGAGATTCTGGATGGGACAGCAGATCAATCACTATCCGGTCAATGCTAGCTGTCAAAGTAAAGTTTGAGTTTAATTAGATACCACTTTACTTACCGGCCCCTGGGCCGGTTCTAAGTCTCCTTCAATCTCTACAACCCGTACTCTTCGGTGATTGGTGTAGATATTTTTCTTGTACTCTTCATCTCCAAACTTTGCACCAGTACTTATGGATAAGCGAGGGTTTAACTGACTCCAGGGCTTCGTTCATAATCTTGAGCAGCCCTGTACATGGTCAACATATTACGAGAAGGGGTAGCTTCAGTTAAAACTTACATGGCAACCTGAGTGGTCCAAGCTTACACTTAAACCCCATTTCAAACTCCGTCCCAAATGCACAATTGGAATCACAGAATTCGACATTGCTTTGAAGATAGTACCGCTCTGTAATTTTATAATCCTCACCTTGCTCTGTATTATTACAGCAGCATAGCAAGAACAACAAAAGCTTCAAGAACTTGAAAACTCAGAACCACGCAAAGTCTATTTTGGTGGGACGATAGCATCCGACTTGTCGGTCTAAAACCGCGTGCTCTATACCGTTTGTATGTTCTTTGCTAGAACAGGTGCGTCCAATCCTTTACCCAGACGAGAATAAGCATCTTCCGCAGCAGTGACTAGCGGCGATGGAATTGCTAAGTACAAATTTGCCGGTGGAATGGTGGTACTCTCGAGCTCTGTAGTTGACCACGAAAAATTATTCTAGAGTAGAGGTTCAGCGCTTCAAGTTTTAGCGCATGCTCAAAGCCAACCAATGGAAGGCTTTTTACTTCCCGCGTATCTCGTCTTCCCACGCGTATACTCGTACCTGCGTTCTGAGGATTATACGCGACAGAGCTATTACAGTCTACGCGTAGTATATAGTACTCCCTTGCAGTTCATACTCTCATAGATTATAGATAGCTATAGGAAAAACTGCCTTATATATGATATACGCTTCATTTTTACTGGTGGCCTTTACATAACAAACAAAACCCTATGGATTGCACGACAGGCGTAATTTCCACAAGCCCGCCGTGGCATTTAAAATACACCATGCATCTTAGGAGCGCTCATCTTTTCTAATTTTACTGTGGCACCTTCGTAGCTTTCTACTTTCTAGCGTTAATTTATTCTTCGTCCCCAAAACTGCACTGCCTCCACTAGACTGATATACTAAAGTAGTAGATATCAGTGGACTGGTCTGAATCAATTGATGCAATTGTGGGAGGCTGGCACGGCAACGCCTGCAAGTATGTCGCATAGGCCGTCAGAGTACAATCTAGATTGTGAGAAAGACGCGAAAAAAAAAACGTTGTATTTGGTCTTCCGGCGGACCTTGCGCGGATCAGCCTTAAGAGATCTGGGATATGCTTCACAGGGAAGTCAAAATCGGGAGTGTTTTAGTGCTAGATTTGAACGCAGTTAACTTCGCGTGAACAGCTAGCTGGCTGCGCACCGCTCACAGAATTGGAGAGCGAGTAGTTTGTTATAGCTTTCAAATCTGCTTCCTTGAACAACCCACTGATGTAGAAATCCTTGTACTCCGGATTTTGTCTTCCATATGGCAAGTACATGTATTAGTAGGCGACAGGGGATGTGACTAAGGCTTAGTAGATTGAAAAAATAATTTCGGTGAAGAAATTGTAATCCAAACCATTGATGAAGAACAACCCCATTACATCCCCAATTTAACCCTCTCCTTCTTACATCCTGTTACATCTATGGCCGTGGCCGCAAGTACTGTATAGCCGGCAGCAATTATAACAAAACTCTGTACGGCACTGAGTACCTGCGTACGATATCAGTATCAATAGCTATTGTACTAGATCAAATAAGTTGACTTACATCGAATATAATCACATCCTGATTCCCTTATCACGACTCTCCCGCACGCAGCCCCAGGGCATCTTTTCGTGTTAGTATTTATCCATACCTCACTCTTCTGATTCTCCTCCCGTTTTGCCTCAACAAAAGTCATTCCTTTGTGGTATTGCTCGCACGTCACGCCATCGTGTGCCGCATTGCAGCTGATACAAGTAATCTCGTCACACCTCATGCAACGTATCACCGCCGTACCAGGGCACGGAACATCACCCCACATACACACCGCCGGCGACTGGCAAATCACAATCCCCGGAATTGCCTTTAGTGCGTCACGTAGCAGGCCTAGGTCGTATTTGTCAAAGACGATGTGACTTGCAAACCTTTCCACGTCATGGTGTGACAATTGCCGGCGACAGTCATCGATGGGACAGGTAAACGGTGGTGTAGTAGAGGATTGCTGCTGCTCGAGATATGTCGCCAGGCAATCGGTACAAACATGAGCATCACGAGGGTGGTTACACTCTGCCGTGATCTTAGGAAATGTGCCCCGTGGGAAGTTGGTAAAGCAAATTATGCAAGCTACTTCCTCTCTGAGGCAGTTGTAGCAGTTGCCGCTGTTTTCATCTTCAGGGGAAGGGAATTCGGTGACTGGACGCTCTGTGTTACAGAATTTGCAGAGCTTTAAGCCTTGAAACTGGCGCCGGTGATTGTTGGCCACAAAGAGGAAGTCCGAAAAGGTGAACACGGAGGAGCAATAGGTTGCTGGACAATGAATCTCCGTCTCTGACGCTTTGGGGAAAACGTAGTCGTTAAAGCATGCCCAACAGTAGGTGTGAAAGCATCTCTGCAGGCTGCAGGGTTCGGGAAATTCTTGCTGTGAAAGGGAGAGATTGCAACAGTTGCAGGTTATGGTGGTCATAGTTTAAATGGTATTCTGAGGAAGTGTATTTTAGGACGCTGCTGCCTCTCACAGCTAACTGCACGGAGATATCGGGCTTAGAGCTGAGCTGTATAAACTCCTCAATCAGATTTCAAAGAAGCTCTAGCCCTCAGCCTCGATACACTCGTGAAAAGCGGAAAAGCCACCCCACCCACTGGCCACGTGTTGGCAGTTCTTAACACCTCTTGAACCCAAAAATACATGAATAAGTACCTAGGCTGTCATGTATGCATATGCATGCACGAAGTCAAAAGCGGGGATGAGCAAAAAAGAAAGCACGGATCAACCTCCAGTACTTAAGTATACATACACTCCACATAGGAGACAATTGGTCTGTTAGTGGCCCATAGTCGGTTCGCTATCTCACATACACCGACCCCGCACTTGCATCGAGAATGTTACCACACTTCTCCATGTCCGCCCTCAGTTCGTCGTCTTATCTTGGCAGCAGCTGTCATTGGGAAATTGAAATCTTCCGAATACGATAGATACATCATATCTCTACCATAAGTATCAAACCATAGTATTAGAAAAAACCTAGACAAGCAAAACGGAGAAGCCCAAATATGTATCCCCCGAAGACCATCGAAATTCGAGCCTGAAAGCTCGACCTCCAACTTCAACCATTTGCTGCTGCCTGCGGAGGATTCTGGCGACGGGCAGCCTCCACTCGATTAATTGCGGCCGTCGTAGCTTCCAGCATCTGTACTTCTATCAGAAACTCTAACCAAACGGCTTAGAAATTCAAAGGATTGCCTACTAGTCGATACCTCTGAGCATCGCTCAAACTATGAGCAAGAATATGCCTATCAAGCGGCTCTTTCCCGGACACAGAACTGTCAGCCTAAAAACCCCACTATTAAGATCAAGGACCCACTTTTATTGCAAAAGATGAAGCTTCCAATGTTATTATCCAGCCGGTCAATAAAAGCACTTGCGTCCGGATCTGAGCCAATGTAGTGGATCTGAAAGATGACGGCTGGATGGTAAAGTCAGTCAAGTGCTTCTGTCTGAAGAAGGGTGTTGTATTCCGTACTGGAATGCCCCAGGGTTCTATGGTTTAACATCTTCTTATCCACAAGCGCCTGCTTACATCGTAAAATAGTTCTTTCAAACGCCTCTTCATCACTAGCCTTACTCAAATCAGCCTATGTAGACCTGTAATAGGCGACCCAAGGTTCTCACCTCACCATCAGTGATGATGGATACCAGTGTAGGGTGAATAGATTCTGCATGGTCTAGACTGGTGACGAGTGGCTGAACAACCTTTCTATCAAGTGCAGCACCAATCATGGTCCCGCCTTGCGGATTGACACTGTCAAGCTTGGCCATCACATCGTCCTCTTTGAGATCATTGAAGTTCCCATCTCCATTAAAGTTGATGAACCGCAAGGAAACCCCTCTCTCATTCAGTCGTGTTGCAAGCGGTACCAGGCGCTGTACGGCCTCTCTTAAAACCCTCTGGTATAAAGCGCCCGCCATGGATCCACTATCATCTACCACATTGATAGAGCGAAGTGAGAATCGATTCAAGTAGCGTTCGTGAGACTTACCACAAAATATGATAGCCTTGAAGAGGTTAACTTTAGTAAGCGACATGGTAGCCGATCTGGGAAGACCCATGTCCGTCAAAGCGCCTTCGATGTTCCGAGATGCTTTCTCCGCAAATGCTCGAAGTTGTTCTTCTCCATACAATTCGTCTAGTCCCAGGATCTGAGTAATGTTACCCAATGCAGTCTGAAACTCTTCTCGCGTTGTTGGAGGCTTCTATATTGCGGATTAGATTATGAACCTTAAACTTACTGCAGAGTCTGCATACCGGTGTATTCCGAGGAATGTCGTCTTGATCACTGTCAGCACCTTGACAGATACGCCCAATTGAGATCTTACCTGCCGTTCCAGCAGCCATATAGCCTGCATCTTGACAAAACGTATCAACAGTATCTCTGACCTCATTTCTGAGCGCAAACACACTAAGTCTGATAACCTTGGCCTCTCCGCTCTTACTAGAAAAATCACAGCGAGAAATTTCGATGATGTTACTGCCGAATGTAGGCAAGATACCCTAGCACTCCATTCAGTGGATTTTCGTTACTCGTTTTGTGGACTACCTCACCAGGCATTTCTTAAGCACCAGTGACGCAGTGGCTTGTTGGTATGTGTAATGTTCCAGCGTACAGTTGACTTTGTTATCATCGAGAAACCAGTGGAAGATGATCAGATTCAAGACCTTCTTGCCAAGTGTCTGTCTTCGGTAGAGAGGTTTGAGGGTTTTGTAGGCCGTATCATTGAGTGACTCTACGACGATGGATGCAGGTAGTTGGGCTCCATTTTGAGTCTTTCTGACTCCCACCGTTTTTGGGCCGGGCAGCCGCCTCGGCAAGCCGAGGTCCCTGTATACTAGAATTTTAATTAGCATTTTGAGCGTCACCAATAATCCGGGCTTCGTACCTGTGAGTTCTTTCACCTTCGTACCAGGTACGCTGACCTGAAGTTGTTCCTTAAGCCACATTTCGTGACGGTTCTGAAGCTGTTCATCCGGGAAATCGAAGTCGACCATGTTTGCAGGAACTAAGACTCTATTGATGACCAGGAACGATGTTAGCTACAGTCGTGAGTGACGCGTCGGAATGTAATCTCTGGTTCTTCTGTGTCAACCTACAGCCGCTACATTTCAGAAGTCAATTAACGTCAATTCAAGTCTCCAATATACAATTGGAGCAAGGATTAGCCCTTGTGGTTTTCGATTTCATTGAGGACGCGTGATACCTTCGCTTCGATCATATGCAGTGTAGTGCAGGCAAAAATGCTTCACAATGCGTCATGTACAGTACAATCAGATTCTTACTGCGATAAGCCAACCAATCCTTGCATCAAGACTCAGAGGGGTGCTTCCTATCTGCGCCAAGGCTGTTTTTCGGACGGCATTGTATGCAGCTTTATCGGCATGCATACACGCTGTGGCCAGTTTATGTTTTCCCTCTCGTAAGATAACTCGCAAATGTGTGCACTTCAAAAACCTGTTCCATGCAAAAAACACACGTCTACGCCTTTGGTTCGTGCTTTGCTCAAACTGTGCAAGGTGGGGTCGTTGAGGGGTAAATGGTGATATACCCCGCGTTAACCAACCACGAATCACGAGACTTGTCTGGCTTGTGGTGGCGAGCTTGAAGCAACCTCTAGCAGGATCAATATATTCATCCCATACATGGACCCTGCTAGCGCTCAAGGCTCACGCAATAACAACCCTTCCGTTAGCGATGAAACCGAAGCCGCAGCTGTGAGCAATCTGACAGACTCTTCGAAAAGGCCCAAGCTCGACGTTTCTAAATTCGGAAAGCCGTGTGCAAAACTCCAAGTTGTCATCTTTTCCACCGCCTTCGGATCAATTCTATTGGCAGAAACCCTTGTCCTAATTCCTATCGAGCCGTTCCCAATCCGCTCTCAACAATGCCTATGCCCTTTTCAAGCGACATCCCATCTATCTGCCACCAGCACTGGCTCCTCACTTCAAAACAAAACATGCTTGAGCTTGGCGATCTCGGGGGTGAGAAGCTCTATGCCTGGCAAGGGAGCCGTACATACCCCTCTTCACTCCAACAGTCTTTTGAAGCATCTGACACGGTGACAGTGAACGAAGCCTTCAACCTCTCCGGAGACGCTCGCAACCAGCCCACCATAGGCCTACGCGCAGCTGGTGCCAAGTTACCTTCCTTGGTCGTCTTATCAAGCTGGGAGAAGTCGTACGAGCGAGCATCGAATGAATTGCAGAAATGGATTATGCTCGGAGAAGGTGCTGTCCAGGTCGCAATCCTTCTAGCCTGGAATATCGTTGCCCAGAGCATCATGGATTGTCGTGTTAAAGTGATTGTCCCTGATACCAACGAAACTAGCTTGATCAGGGTTGTTATGCAAGAGGTAGGAGAATCCCATATGATTCGGAAGTTTGAACTGAAACAACTAGAGATTCACGACCCACAATCAGGACCAAGAGCTACCATCAATTAAAATAACGGTTGGCCAGCTTTTCGGCAAGAACATCCCGTCTGATCTTTGGCCCGGAATGGCGTATTATTTCTCGTTAAAGCTTCTATGTCGACAAGCGGCGGAGATGCTGGAAGCAGAGATTGAGGAACATAAACATGAAAATGCACTTTCAGCGCCTAATGTTGTCAAGAGAGACAAGATAGTCGCGAGGGCAGAAACGTCTGAGGAGGAGGAGGACGAAGTGGAAGAAGAGGAAGAGGAAGTTTCAACCTGGGTTGCAACCAGCCCCAAGATAATTGGCGAAGTTACAGTCCGGTCTATGCCGAGTCTCGTTAGGGTTAGGGGTTATCGGGACCTGAAACATACCTCAGAGTCTGATAAGAACTACGACGATGACAACGAGGAGGACGATGATGAAGGTGTTTGTTCACCCAAGGTTGTAAATGCGAACGTCTTCACATCCACTGTTTCTCGGACCCCAGTCAGCCGTAGGCCACACACTGCGGCTGCGTTAACCATCCAGGAATCCAAGCCTGGGGCGATCTCAACTTCCACCAAAATCCGCACATCGAAGCAAACCCTCTCAACTCCCGCCTCACTGGCATGTACATCGAAGTCACGTTCTTCAGAGCATTCAACTCCACGTTTCGCATCCTCTGAAGTTCTAGGGCCCTTCAGATGGATTGGGATTACAGCGCATGTCACCCTTTCGGTTCCACCACCACCTGAACTTTTGGGACGGCTTGCACAATTTACGTCCCGGATGCAGCCGGAACCCTCGGATAAGGATCGATGCTGGGCAACTATCGGACCGCATAAGTGCAGACATACTCATACGCTCCCCGATGACCCCCAGGATACAGCAAGGGTAGCAGAACGTGGTGCCGACCTCCTTAGTGACATAGAGTGGCGTTCCACATCTGCGAAAGATTTAGGACCTTTTAATTGGCTTGGAATCACAGTGAATGTTAATCTTTCAGCTCCACCATCACCCGAGCTTTTGCAACGGCTCGAACAGTTTACGTCGGAGATGCAGCAGGAACCTCCTGATAAAGATCAAGGTTGGAAAGTCACTGGGCTACGGAAGGTCGGAGACACTTGTAGAAGCCGTGAGACAGGCCCTCGACAAGAACCCAGGTTGTCCATTTGATTGGGCTCTATTTATCGGTGCTAGTGCGTACATGATCAGTGGGATGGGTTGTGGAGAACGACGGTATGTAGCCGTGGATGGATGCATAGCCAATCTGATGGTCTAGGTGTTTGAGCGGCTGGGTGTGGCGGAAAAGGAAAAGGATTAGTGTTGTATATAAGGGTCGATGCATTAGTGGTTTCAGTATCGTAAAGTACAGCGAAACATACTGAGATATGCTAATATCTAAAAACAGAATTCGAAATATCAAAAACTAAAAAGATAATAAGATTGAGAGTGTGTTAAAATATTGTCATATAATGTCAAGAAGATATACTGATTGTATTCATATCAATGTCACAGCTAATATCAAAAGAACTCTTCTCTTGCCGGAGAATGAGTCTTATAATATTACGATATGGAAGTTGGGGAGAACCGTATGCGTGTATTCTATGGTACAGAGAAGAGAGAAGGAGAAAAGACTCGAGATATATACAGGAGGCATCGGCCCCTGCAGCAGCACTGTGTATCAGACCTGTAACATGTCTCCGGCACATGTACACCAGTAACACTTCCCCCTCTTGCTGCGCTCCATGAAAATCAAACAAAAGCAGCAAGAACTTCAGAACTAAGAAAGCCACGGACTAAGGACCCATCTGGCCGGCTGATAGCCGTGATGCAGGAAGCTCCCCAGATACCTACACCATCCCCGGAAACACAAAGATCATAATTGAGAGAAAAGCAGGCAATGCCCAACAAAGATAAAACTGCCACTCCTGGCGGGAACTCAACAAATGACGCAACAAACAAGATGACGGACGAGAGAACAAATGGCACTGAAACAGTCAACAAACGACACTGAAACACTGACAACACTTCCTCTGGACTCTGTGAACCCACATCGGCAAAAGTGCAAATCGACTATAGGCTGCGCTACGCGTAGCTCATAGCAAGCTTCCCGTGGACCCCTGCGCGACGCACAGCTTATAGTCATCCATAGTCAGTCCATAGACATCTGCGCGTGGGCCTATGGAAGCATTTACGGATGGCGGGTCTATGAGTGGACAACCATCAGACTGATCTTGTCCTGTGCGTGCCCGCAGGCTCTAGTGCATTGGTAGAACCGATATCAGGATATCCATTGGACGTATTGAGCCCTCGATGTTCCCATATAACTACTGGTATTCGGCCTCTATGTGTATAGAGAACGCTGAAGTGCCGCTAGATGGAGGGTGGATATCCTATGATTGCACAATGAGTGCGCAGCAACTATAAGTCGAGTCCACACAAAATCTATAGGATTAGAAAATACCGCCGGAAGAGGGATGGATATTTTGCGATAGCACAATGGGCGTGCAGCAACTACAAGCCAAGTCCACACTAAAGCTATGGATGTTCTGAATGGGGCACCATATGCTGCTATCGGTATATTCACCAAATTTCCACATGAACTATGGTACAATGGTTAATGGAGTTCTAGTGGAGCTATGCACCGGGAAAAATGACCTTACGCGATGCGTAACTCATAGAGAAGCTGTTTTTGGGACGGTAATCCATAGAATATTTGACGCGTGGCACTATGAGGTCCTATGGACCTGCGCATTGACTAGATTACTATGCGATTATGTGCGCTTGATACTATCCCTTCGCCGGTATTGGGCCCACGAAAGGGCCCACTTTCGCATACGCTGCGCCTTGTCGCTTATAACAACACAGCCACCCACTTTAACCCCCCCCAAGAATATTATGAATTGAAAGATAACTAGTAGAAGCTTCTATTTACAAATTCTTGTGGCAGTGTGACAAGTTCTGTGGTGCTGAGTTGCATATAAATAGCAGTACTTTGGAGATTGTGAGAGTACCATCCTTCAGCCCAGCAGCAACCACCTTCCCACTTCCCATCTACCACACCACAACAACCATGAGCAGAGAAGCCCTCAGACCTCGGAACCTTAATGTCAACTACCTACCCCCACCCCTTATACTCTCATCTCCACCATCCTCACCAAAAAATGTCAAAAAACAAAGTGCCAAGCATCGCATCATGGACAATCACTCTGGTCCAAAGCACACCTCCTCCCAACCACCACCACCACCTACAGTGGTACAGCATCGACCTGTCATTGTACCTGATGTGTCTTCACTCACTACTGAAGCTCCACCTGCAATGCTCAACCTTGACAATAATTATAGCTCCTCAGATGAGGCATATATTGAGCCAGCCGGGTTAATCACAGCTGGTCACTCGGCCAAGCGGTGCAAGAAAACACTCAAAAAACCGATTCAAAATTTGCCAGATCTTCCTAAGCTTCTCACATTCGACCCTTTACAACCAGTTGTCCCTCCTCACAAAGCATGGAACCGATTGCCCATATCATTCTCCGATCTGGATACCATTACTCCAATTCTAATCTTCAATCTCTTTCTTACCAACTCCATTATGGGACAGCTTGTAGCCAACACCAATTCCTATGCCCAGCAGCAGCTTCTTGGGCCAGAGAAGGAGCGGCAGTGTTCCTGGCAGCCAGTTACTGCTCAAGATCTTTATCTCTGGCTGGCAATTCAAATTCATATGGGTCTGATTGGAGTTCCTCCTGAGAGGTACTGGATGAAGGATAGAGTTTACCTTCCCAAGGATGGATTACCACCAGCTGCCTACCTTGGCAAGACTCGCTTTCAGGAGATCCACCGCTTCTTCCATGTGTCTCCATACAATTCACTAACTGAAACTCCTGAAGGCTTGCCTTGTTGGCTCTCATCAATAGCCTCATAATCTATCAAGATCTTCCAGCAAACAAAGAGCACACTGTGGAGCACTTTGACTTCTGTCTCTCCATTGTGTGTGACCTTCTGCAAGCTGGAAGTCCATCAACAATGAAAAGTTCCTCCCGCATTCCGGCTTCACAGAAAATCACTCGGTCGGCTCCCCCCACACAATCTGCCCTGCCCCCACTGCCCACCAGGCAAGTTACCAAGCACACCCCCCTGCCCCTCTGCCGAAAGGTACCAAGAATGCATTCCCCGCTTTGGATGGAGAGTAGAGTAGATTGTTTCCTTTGCAGGTGGAGAAGAAGTCAGGGTGGTAGTGGAGAAGGCATGAAAACCAGCATAAAGTGTGAGGACTGCAATGAGGCTTTATGTTTCACACCCAAACGAAATTGTTTTCATGAATTTCACCATATGTAGAGTATTTCTATTTATTCTGGGGGCATTTGGCTGGATTGTGGTTGTGTGATGTGTATTTTAAAAGCTGGCCCATCTGTGGGCCCAAACCCGGTTACCGGCAAAGGGATAC
>Ga0307514_10000573_pt1 | contig 69585 bp, 64 predicted proteins | sample 16_EM_MG_FD_203088 | JGI IMG/M metagenome (GOLD analysis project Ga0307514, IMG submission 203088) | Populus trichocarpa ectomycorrhiza microbial communities from riparian zone in the Pacific Northwest, United States - 16_EM | ecosystem: Host-associated > Plants > Roots > Unclassified | place...
GATCAGGACTCGTACCTGCCGTATCGGGGATGGTCAATTGACTCGCACACGAAATTCTCTCAAGTCCCAGTTTCTCATGATGATTTCCCCCATCTCCTCTGATCTCTCTCTTTCTTGTGCTCAACTCAACCATCACCTAAGAACACGAAGTTAAGTCATCCCTCTCTATCTCTCCATGCCATAATCATGAGTTAACACCGAGTACAATCTCCAAACTCGCTCGATCACGGCCTCCCAGTGCATCTCCAAACTCGCTCGATCACGGCCTCCCAGTGCATCTCCAAACTCGATCGATCGTGGCCTCCCAGTGCATCTCCAAACTCGATCGATCACGGCCTCCAAGTGCATCTCTCAGTTCACTCGACCTCGGCCTCCAAGTGCATCTCCAAACTCACTCGATCACGGCCTCCCAGTGCATCTCCAAACTCGATCTATCTCGGCCTCAACTCGCTCGATCAGGGCCTCCAAGTGCATCTCTGAGTTCACTCCATCTCGGCCTCCAAGTGCATCTCCAAACTCGATCGATCACGGCCTCCAAGTGCAGCTCTCAGTTCACTCAATCTCGGCCTCAAGTGCATCACCAAACTCGCTCTATCACGGCCTCCAAGTGCAGCTCTCAGTTCACTCGATCTCGGCCTCCAAGTGCATCTCTCAGTGCACTCGATCTCGGCCTCCAAGTGCATCTCCAAACTCGATCGCTCACGGCCTCCAAGTGCAGCTCTCAGTTCACTCGATCTCGGCCTCCAAGTGCATCTCCAAACTCGCTCGATCACGGCCTCCAAGTGTATAGTTAAGGAGCGATGGTGGGTGTACGGAGATACAGGGGTAACGGAGGTGGAATGAGCGACGCGGAGTATATATTTGGGAGACCCCGGGGTAGATAGACAGCATCTCATTTTCATCACATCTTGTCATACAACGAAAATACACACTCTATCTTTCCCAACTTTTGTTCTCACTCGCTCTTTCCGAGATTTCATGGATCCATGCAATTGCGTGGATCCTCAAGGCCCTGTAGTATCATATCTTCTCAACTTCCTACGCTCCTTAAGCTTAATGTAGAAGGAACGTGAGGAGAGATTTTCGCAGCGTCACCCATTGCAATCCCGATGCAAGCGTGTACCCAATGAACCCATTCCGACGTATGGTCACAGTTGGCCACAACGCCAGAGTGTTTGTTTAATATAGCAGACCGACAGAGCAAGAAGAAATGGCGAAACGGCGATCGGAGGGCGATATGCAACGCGACACGTCATATTGACGCCGGGCGCGGAGTAGTCCGCCACCGGGGTGTCTCTGAGGGCTCTGACGGAGCGCGTCCACTCTGACGCAGCCATTCCGCCCGGACGGATATGTTTTTTGCTGATGCACTCCTCTCAGTGGTCTTGAAAACCTGCCTACCCCCATCCCTAATCCAGAAGCCCACGCAATAATTACAAATCCTCTGCGAACGCGAGCTACAGAAAAGAATCAGAGACAGAGGCAGTGGCAATTGCAACTGCCGGCGGTGTCTACACCTTAATCAATAGTCACCGGCAGTTGCAGCATCCGTCGATTTGGTTACTCAGACATGACGAGTCTTGTATTTCCAATGGGCAGACTCCTGGAGCTCTACATGTGCAACAGATGGCCATTTATGAGTGCAAGCGACTTGGAGATGGTATGTTATGCAACGCGACGCATTGCGAAAGCATTAGCTGAAGCCCCACACTGCCAGATAATAGAGACATACTGGAATACCCCTGAGCAGCAAAACAACATTTGGTCCATAGCATTCGAGGCACGCACAAAGCAGATCTTGAAAGAGGTATGCTGAAGCAACGGCCCATGTTGGATATTACATGCTCAAACCAGTACCAGGTTTGAGTACAAGTTGATAAGGTTAAATCCCATTTAATTCAATCAGCAAGGGACAACATAGCAGAGCTAGATGATCTCCACCGCTTTGAATCCGCTGCAGAGCATTTGGAATTCATTGATTCCCTTCTGGCAGACAGTAAGGATCTTTTTCCTGTAGCAGAGGGTGTAGAAGGTAGTGTACGCGGTCCAAATCCAACGCAGAGAGAGTCGAAAGCAGATAACGAATGGCTAGCGTCCACTTTATTTCCTAGCGGAAGCAATCCCACCGTTTATCTACATCAAATTTTATCATCGGGCAAATAACTGCGGTAAGTATGCTGATCGATTTTATCATTTCATGATTAACGACAACGGCGGTCATATACCCTCGCCACTGATCATGTTTATATGCACCGCATTGCGCCATGCTCTCCTGGAGTGGCAAAAGGACAAAGGTGTTCATCGGAAAGCTTCCAAGTGAAAGCTGAAAGCGGACAGATCTGATCGCTCGAACTACTTCAACTACCACAATGCCAGTGGTAAGATCACATCCTGCTGCGCTGTAATAGGTCGCAAGTTGTTAACCTCGCCTGGCGTTGCAGACACCTATACATTTTTGATGAATACCTGGAACACACTACTGGAGAGCTACCAACAGAGGGTGTATAAAAACACTCTTGCTACAGTCAAATGTCAGATCCAACAGGTGGAGAACCCACTGCCTGCTGTGGTGATTAGCATGGAAGTAGCGCGTGTTGACAATGCTATTCTTCTTGACTATTTGACCTCCAAAGTGGCGCTTGAGAGACCTGACATCGGAAGCACTGACCCAAACATCCTGATAGAACATAATTGCACAGATGACGAACTGCATTTCGGGATACCAGGGTACAGCGGGGATTGCGAAGATGAAGGTGACGATAGCGATGAGCGCAATGCCATTCCCACCGCCAGCTGGCGACGACGGACCACGACTGAACTTGAGAGGTTTGACCTGGAAACCAGGGATGTCGATGGGTATGATAGCAATAATGGCAACGATGCGGATGCGGATGAGGAGGAAGAAGCATCGCAAGCTGATGATGGATCAACGGAGAATGTAGAGGACTGAGGGCATAGTAGAACAAGTAATGTCGACAGGTATGAGGGCGACGATGCCGACGATGCCGATGAAGAAGAAGAAGCATCGCCAGCCGATGATAGATCAACACAGAATGTGTAGGACTGAGGGCATAGTACTAGAGAGTGTAAAGATTGGACAGTATATTTCAAACCTGTATAATACGATAATGGCGAAGCAAATGCAATGGCGAGTGATGTATCCAAAGCGAAGACTGTATTGTAATCAGTGACAACATCTCAAAGCGAAACATATATGGCGAGAGTGCGGCATCCGATATATAGCAATAGCAGAGAGGTAAAATGTTGCACTCGGCTGGAAAAAGGCATAAACATCGCCAGACATTGGGTAAACGGCTACAGCATAACTGCAGCCCCTGCGAACAGTGTAACACATGTGTCGTTCAGATGGTGCATATACACCACCATCTTCCGGGCGCAATGTAAAGGAGGTACATATGCAACGAAACCCGTCGCCTGGGCAATGGAAAGCGTGTATTTCTCTGTTAGAGGGTACAAGGTTCAGCCAGAGCCATCAGAGCTGACCAGAACACCCGGGTGTTTCTGACGGAAACTAGGGTTGTTGCTAATACAGCCTGCTTGACTGTACGCTCCCAAGTAAGCTCTCAAGACACTCTCAAGCACACTCCCAAGTATGCTCTCAAGTACACTTCCAATTGCACTCAATGGCACACTCCCAGCCTGCTTGACTGTACGCTTCCAAGTCAGCTCTCAAGACGCTCTCAAGCACACTCCCAAGTACACTCCCAAGTACACTCTCCAAAGACAAGACACTCCCAGTCTCACTTGACTATATGCTCCCATGTATGCTCCGGGGTGCACAATCCAGAGACTTCCGGAGTTGCAGGCGCCAAGCACCGGGAGGCAGGTGGTGGGAGTTGGGTGGCGGGTGGTGGGGGTTAGGTGGCGGGTCAAGGGTGGCGGGTAGTGGGTAGCAGATGACAGATGCCGGGTGCCAGGTGGCTGGTGGTGGGTGCCGGGTGCCGGGTGCCGGGTGCCGGGTAGCGGGTGGCGGCTGCCGAAATCATGACGTTGGTCGATATCATAGTCTGAACCATATTTTGAGCGCAGCCACCTCGACATGATCCCACAATGCTTCAGGGTTATGGTGGTGACAATTGCAGCCTGACATTCTGCAGGACAGGTAGACAATTGGATCTTGGGGAGAGCAGATCTCCAACTAAGATTTTCCAGTGGAATCTGCTGGTCGCTTCCCACCAAATGTGGGCATATGTGTACACATTTGGGGCTGATGGTGATGATGGCGATGGAAATGATAGTGATGATGGCGACAGTGATGTTGGTGTCGGTGATGGTGATCATAGTACCAGAAGCACTTAGACAAGTAGGTTGACTATGTCAATGTTAGCATCAAAGCTTCCACAGACTTTAAGCTTTCTACTAGCCAAAGCTTCCACAGACTCTGAGCCTTCTAGTAGCCAAAGCTTCCACAGACTTAGAGCCTTCTAGTAGCCAAAGCATCCGCAGACTTAGAGCCTTCTAGTAGCCAAAGCTTCCACAGACTAAGAGCCTTCTAGTAGCCAAAGCTTCCACAGACTTAGAGCCTTCTAATAGCCAAAGCTTCCACACACTCTGGGTTTTCCATTGGCCTCAAGCTTTCTGTGGAAAACTCTACTCCTCCCGATGCAAAGCTCTCTCAATAGGATTCTCAAGCAGGCAATCAAGCAGGCTTTCGACCAGGGTTTCAAGCGCCTGTGGGCTCACATGTGGACTCGCAGCGATAGTGTGAACAGTATCAGTATAACAGTGAAGACTGCAGGCTATACAGACAAGTATAGGTCCATCACTGGCCGGCAGCCGTATATGGTTCAGTAGGTGCGCACACACATTTCTATGAATCGCCTAAAGATGGCTATATGCTGTGCGTCACGCAGGGGTCCACAGGAAGCTTGCCATGAGCTGCACATGTGCCCGTAGCACAGCCTATAGTCAATTTGCACTTCTGCTGATGCCTCTAACTATTTTTTTACATTTTGAAATCCTGCTTGAAGATGGCCCTAGTTTGAAGTGTAATACTTTAAATCAACTCATACTTGAATATACTAAACAAGTGGAAATTCGTGGAGATAAGCTTTTAAGGAATTATGATATCATCGCAAGAATTCTGACAGAGACTATCTTAAAGACTTGACTATAAAGAGCTTACATTGTTCCAGCAATGAGATTAACCAAACTCTAGCAGCAATCCACTATCAGATATCAGCAGCAAAGAATACATGACAATATTATTATGAATTCTATTCTTTATTGATTCATATTCTCTTACCACTATGAGAAAGATTCAAGTTTTCAAACCTCTTGAAAAAAACAAAACATTATCAGGTTATTTCAATATCCATGTATACCTGCTTACTGATCATGAGTATTACCAACAGCATTCAACCGTACAGTCACTGTGTTTGGAGACTTATATATTTTTTATGAGGAATACCAATAAAATCTGTTGACAGTTTGATTTTGCATTTTGCAGCAGTTGCCAGTATCCGTTATGTTGTCTACAGATACATCATGACCAGTCTCGAACTGCACAAAGAATTTGAGAAGATTGTTTGTCCTTATGATATAACTTCTGATGATTAAGAGTATTAGTTTGTTCTTGGAAAGAGTTTCAAGAAGTTGAGTCTTGGGATAAGACAAGGAAAAAAGAGCAGAACAAGTGAATAAACAGCTGTACTTAGTCTTAATAAATATTGAATTAATTATTGGGATTAAAAACACCTATAACAATATGTCTCCTAACAAGTATCACTATTAGTTTGTTCTTGGAACGGATTTCAAGAAGTTAAGTCTGGGGATAAAATAAAGGAACACAAGAAAGACATTGCGAATTAGTGGCTATACTTAAGTTATTAAATATTGTATTAGTTATTGGGATTTAAGTACCTCCATAACACAAATTTCACATTTCTTCCTTGGAGACAGCTCTTATCAATAGCCTTATAATCTATCAAAATCTTCTAGCAAACAAGGAGAGCACTGTAGAGCACTGTAGAGCACTTCGATTTTTGCCTCTCTATTGTGCCTGACCTTCTGCAGGCTGGAAGTCAATCAATGATGAAAAGTTCTTCATACATTCTGGCTTCACAAAAAATCACTCAGCCTGCTCTGGCCACACAATCTTCCTTGCTCCCACTGCCTACCAGATTGATTACCAAGCACACCCCCCTTCCCCTCTGTCAAATGGTGCCAGGAATGCATTCCCCACTTTGAATGGAGAGTAGAGTAGATTGTTTCCTTTGCAGGTGGAAAAGAAGTCAGGGTGGTAGTGGAGAAGGCATGAAAACCACCATAAAGTGTGAGGACTGCAATGAGGCTTTGGGTTTCACACCCAAACAAAATTGTTTTTATGAATTTCACCATATGTAGAGCATTTTTATTTATTCTGGAGGCATTTGGCTGGATTGTGGTTTTGTGATGTGTATTTTAAAAGCGGGCCCGTCTATGGGCCCGAACCCGGTTACCGCCCGCTGTGCAATTATATAGAGTTTTTCTAAGTGTAGATAATAGAAACAAGCTTCTAAGTTCATCATATTCAATGCTGGGGACCCTCTGGGAGTACGCTGTGAACGTGTGGAAACTTCTACCACAAGTTCGATGGCTGTGAGTGGACTCGGATAATGGCTGTAGTGGGCCGATAGCGAAATACTGACTTTGTTAAGGAAAATATACAGGGGCTAAAGAGAGCTTGAAAAGAGCCTTGCTTAAGCTGGGTGCTTCTGAAGCATCAGAGAGTGTACTAGACTTAACACTAGTCGTTCGAGAGCATCTGAGAGCTGCAAAAACATCGCACATGTACTCCTGGAGGGGTTCCAGAGCATGTGAGATTGTGATGTCATCTGTGACGGTTTGGGAGGCTGTCAGAATATGCAGAAGGGTAGGATCACTCATTCCTAGTTTCTTAAAGGGTCCCAGAGCCTCTGGAATGCTTCTGGAGACTAGCAGTTCAGTTCGGGACCAGATTACATTTGCTGATGTTGAAGTCAGTTGAGGGAATATATAGATATCGATAGCCCATGAATGCCCAGTTATGTGCAAGAGTGTGGCAAAGAAAGACACAGCATCAATTCCTAGGTAGTCATTGGCAAGCTTGACGAGGTTCTTCGATGTACAAATGTTCAGCCAAACTCCATCGTAAATATACGTGTCCCCCTCACTTTCCTCATACATTTCTTTATATGAAGCGATGATGACGCTCAGATTCGCACGTCCCCAGTTAGAGGTCCACTTGTTCAGGCATGCTTGGTAAGAGTTATGGCCATGATAAAAATAAAGGAGGGCAATATCACAGTGCTGAGAATCCGTGAAAACAACCCCGATGACTCGGTATGGATGACAGCCCGAACCTGCAACTGCAAGCTAAAAAATTCCTGGTCAGCACAGTTTGTTCAGCTTGGCACAGCTCAGTAGTTCAGCAAGGACACGTACCTCTCCTGGCAGAAATTCCTTTCCACTCCATGAACACCACGCTCTCACCGATCGACCCATCCCAAAGGCCTCGTTGGCGTCCTTCTCTAAACCCTCGAACATGAACACATGCACGTCGCCCGAACCCCTTCCTGAGGCAAGGGACGCATTGGCCTTATTCGTTGCTATCTTTCAGACCTTTCGGAGCCTGTCCGCCTTTTTTTCGGCTTGGCCATTTTTCTTGAAACCGCGAATGACTCTGCGAATTAAAGCCACTCTGTGCACGTTGTCGTCGATATACTTGACTCATGCGACCTTACAAGGAAGACGTCGTACTTGGGAATGGCTAATGCTCCGATGAAGCGATTTTTCTTAGGATCCGTGGCGATCTTTCGAAGAAAATCCGTGTAGGTGGAGACGTGTTCAATGACAGGTAGTGCCTGTTCAGCTGCGCGGCGAAGGTCGTGCACTCCCTTCTCTCGCTCATTGGGGCGGTTCGGCCGTTCGATCTCTTCTGGCCACGAAGTACCGGCTTCGATGGGATTCTTCGGAAGCTCGGTCATACTCCTTTAGGCGTACTCGTTGGTCTTAGAATGAAAGACGATCACGCAGCAGCTAGTCGATCATGCGGTCTCGAATACTCATCAGTTGGAGCTAAGATGGAGGGGAGGGCTGTAGAACTGACAACGACGAAGAGAAGTCGAACCCGTTTGATGCTCTGAGTTCAACGTTAGAGGGGAGGATGCTGAGTTCGAAAGAACAGCTCAAGCTTACGCTAGGCTCGAGAGGTTTGGGACGGCAAGTACAGAAAAAGGAGTCATAACTGATGAGACCAAGTATCGTAAGGACGGTAAGGACGAGAGACGCTATCCCCATTAGCAGCCGTTCCGGAGGAGCAGCGGGACTACTAATGAGAAGGATGACGGTGAAGTGAAGCTCTCAGCAAACTTAAAGCTAAGCAAACACGACAGTGTGCACGTGCGCACACGTGCTACCGCCTAGCCCCTAGCCCCAGGAGATATCATCACGCTCGACGAAAAACGCCGACACCATTTCAGCATGTATCTAACTATGCTATAAATGTGCCAAGCGGCGGAGACGTACCTCCTTTGTCAAACCAACCGCTCAGCTCCAAGTTAGAAGCCAACGCTGTAGAAAATGAATCTCAAGATTGTGTTGACTGAGCGTCATCTACCCATCCAGTGGTGATGGATAAGGTGACCCAAAGTTCATGTCGAGGCTGGCGTCGGCTATCTCCCGGTTGGATGGTTCCTTAAGCTCCCGACAATCAGCCTGCCGGTCCCGGTCCCGGAGCGGCCGGCCCAGCATATCAGCTTCGGGACTCGCCGGGTGATGGTGCGTGCAAGGTAGATATACACAAAACGCATCGCTTCCGGCCGCGGGAAACACCCGCAATAGATCCCAACATAACCCGCAAAAACCTACACAAAGAAAACAAGAGTGCGAAATGCCCCCCCCCCCCATGAATTATTCCTCGATTTGGGTTGCTATAGCTTTGCTTTGTTGTTGAGAGTTGCACGCGGTTGGTATCACAACACACGTAACGGCGCAGCTAAATGGGAAGTGCCTGAATTCAAAAGCTTGGAAATCACCATTTATCGCAAAAAGAGCGACTACCGCAGGTTTCGAGCCTGTGAATTTGGTGTTTACAGCACCAGATGTTTATTGCACCATTTGAACTGAAGCGTGAGGTATTGTTTATTCGATGTACAGTACTATGTCACTACAACCCTCCAGGGTTCCAGGTGTTAGGAATTACGTTTATGATCGCAAACTTGTCATCCTACTGAGCTGTTATACGTACGACGTTATTGTATTCAGGGTGTCACTGGCTACATCAAATTCCCTTTCTACCTACTTAAGTACCGAAACGACAACAATGATCAGCCTCCTAATTGCGACAAAAAAGCCCCTCCAGATGCGAATCTAACATCTTTGCTTTAAATCTCGATAAGAGTTTACTTGACCATTGTCACAACCGTTGGTTTATATGCCGATCTACTCGGATTCGCAATGGGACGGCTTTCGTAACCGGGGATGTATCGGTGATCAGTACAGATCGATTGTCAACGACTTTCACAACTGCGGAGGCAACCTGAGTCCTGGTCTGGTGGCTCAAGACGGTACCATACACACTGGCTGGTCTAATGGTCCTGAGATGGGCGATCAAGTATAACTGTTAGCCAGAGGTGTTAGGGAATGTCTCATAATGGAATACCCTACAGTGACTACGACAGATGTCCGGTATAGAATCCGCTGGTCTTCAGACAGGAGCGATGTGGATAAATTTGCCAGTAAGTACCAAGATCCAATGGACTTTTTTCGGCAACAAGTGGTTCCAACTAGTTACACCCAGGAATTCAGAGTGTCCTAGGATGTTACTACTTTATTGAAGCAAATCTTTACTTATTACCATTTAAACTGAATTACTATATTATTTGCCGCTGTGTTTACACTGTACCTCTGATGGGCATCCCGATAATACGGAAGGGGTTTATATGTACATGGCAGTGGAGTGGACTTGAGAAACTGTAACTGCATGCTCACGCTGTAACTTCCCCGTGTGACAATCACACTCCCGGTGCCTCTCCCTCCCGCGCACTTCCCTTCAACATAATCTCAGTCAACAGAAGTCAGGACAGGAGCGTGTACAAGTCTGACGAAAAGACAGGTTCTGTAACGGCTATCGACTGTCAAATGCACAAACATCCAAGAAAGAGTAGGAGAGAGAAAGCTCGTGGGCATATATATCCATCGACACATGCACCAAATCTACAATAAGACCATATCCTGTCACCGCATGCGTGCATCCCGACAAACACCCACAATAGATACAGACTTCCAAGTGTTGCTAAGCACCCCCATTCCTTATAACGCCGTTACAAAAGATTGAACGCAATACCCATAATATACCACATCATGCCATTACATCTGTCTCCATACCTCCATGTAAGGTCTCCTACTTCATTTCTCCCGCCAATACCTACCTCCCAAACCATTTCAGGACAAAATAGCAGAACACAAAAAAGGTGATCACGCAACCCCAAAAGATCCACTTATCCTGCATAGCCCGGCGTTCAATCATCCTAATGGTATCACCGCTTATTCCCAGGGTATTGGCAACGCTGTATAACCGCTTCTGTGTGTTTTTGAGCATATCCCGTTGATCCGAAAGGTCAGCGAGCACCGCGCGTCCTCGGTCAAGAAACTCGTCAAGTTGTGTATCGGTGCGGGAGAGGAAGTCGCGTTCGCGGAAATGGTGGTCTTCTACCGAGACGGAGACGTTTGAGGCACCGCCGGTGGTTGGGGTGGGAGCGAATGGGGACGAGCGCGCGTGCGGAGCGTTGGCGTAGGGGTTTTCGGGGGTGGCGGAGGAGTGGCCGCGGCGGTTTAGAAGATCGGAGCGTGCGAGGGTGTGTTCCTGCAGTTTTTCAAAACGTATTAGCCTTCTCCAACTTTTTTTCGCAGATAGAGTTCCTCTTCTTCGGTGGGGTTATCTCACAGCATCCTGTCGCTCCCCCTTCAGTTTCTCAAAGTGCTGTCGGTATTCTGCCATTTCCTTCCGGAAGTTTTTCACGCGCTGCTCGGCCTTCTCTTTCTTTGCGGGGATCAGCTCCCGCCGGGCCATGGCATCGTAGTCATCGATTGTACGGGAGAGCGAGGCGATAGAAGCGGATATTTGGCCTTGTAGTGCAGGGGAGGAGGTGACAGGACTACTACTGAAGAGCTCGAGGTCGCGCTTGAGGGATTGCGTTTGTTTTAGAGCGGAGTTGAAGAGTGAGTTCTGGGCTCTGGTGGGTTAGCTGAGACTCTCTGGTATTGAGGGGGAAGCTAGCTAGCACCATTTTTGCGCGGAAGTAGTCTCCTGGATCTAGGGAGTGAAGATGGAGAGAAAACCCGCAGGAAGGTGATCGTGGAAAGCTTGTGAAGGTGACGATGGGATGCGTTGGGACACGTCTCTACTTGGACGTTGTAAGCATGCATTGATATTACTCGGCTCTCCCTCAGTTGACAACATCCTCCTCTTCAAAGAAGCTACTACAGAACAGAATAGAACGAAGTACCAGCGGAACCAAAAGTCTTTACTTTGCAACTAATATGGAATAACAAGGTGATAACGACCCTCGCAACATCGCGCAGGCAAACAAGGCAAGTCAGGTGGTCTGATAAGACTACCAGCCAAAGTAAAATAAAAACTTACTAAAAAGCTAGCAGAAAGAAAGAAAACACAAAACAGAAAGAATCGCCCAAACTCCCGTCAAGAACAAACTAAAACTAAGTAACCGCGACTCTACATACAACACCTTCCATGCATTCCCTCGACTTTGCTACTACCCTTCAAACTCGACCACACCCTTTCCGCCCTCCCCATTTCCTGGCGCACCAGAGTGACTGATGCTTCGTTTCCCCTCTGACATTTCCCCCCTCGTCTTCCCGACAACCAACTGTTGCTGCCTCCCCGCCTCCACGACCACAACGCCTGCCTCCGCATCTGCCCCCTTCAACAATTCGCTATCCTTCTCTCGCTCACCATCCGCCTCGTCTTCCTCATCCTGTTCCAAATCAATTCTCTTCCTGACCTCAACGGCCATCTTTGTAGCCTCATCTACCAGCCCATCCAGGACGCCTCTGATCCCCTTCGCACTCGGCAGGTACCCAGCGGCGGTTGGAGGAACCGGCGAGCTCTCGGTTGACAAGAGGTTAAAACTATCCGCGAAACCCGTATCAAAGAAGTTTTCGAGCGTTTCGTCAGCAAGGATGACCATGCGAAAGGTAGGGAGTGTGATGTGAAGCGGCCGCTGGGGGTTGAGGGCAACGTTTGCTTCCTCTTTCGGACTAATCGGGATTAATTGATCTCTGTTGCGGTCGGGGTCTGCATATTCGAAGCAGCGACGGATGAAGCCGCTTACCGCACCGAGCACTCTTTCCTCTTCAGAGCGACGGGTGACGAAGAGGAGCGCTTCCGAAATGCGAAGGATCCCCTCCCGGTCGACTCGCCCATCACCATCGTCATCGTAGAGTTCAAACCAGTACGCTATTGTGCTCATGAGGTCTTTGCGCTTCCCTACCACATCCGCGAGGCCAGTGACAATGTTGGTGAGTGACAAGGTACTTTTCATATCTATATCCCATCGCCCGAAGAGGCGTTGTAAGAACTCGTGATCCGCGGGCTCAGGGGATGGACCGAATCTCCGCTTTGGCGGTTGCAGCTCCGGGACGGGTGGGGGAGGCGGAGGATCTGCAATTGCCCATTGGGTCACGCCAGCGAGAAATTCGCGGAAGGTGTCGTAGTCCATGGTGGTCACCGGCGATGGAACAGATGAGCCCAGCGGCCCAGTAGCAGTGGATTTAATCGATGCTGCCGATGATGCGCCGCGCTTCTTCTGATGCCGCTCCAGTTCCTCCGCAACCCTTTGTAGACGGAGCTGCCGCCCATAGATGGTGGAGTGATAGCGATCGTAAACAGCCGAAAGTTCATCTGGTTTCAACCGTTTACTTTCTGGTCCTAGGTTTCTAAGTTGAGTCCGCTTTGCGAACGACTCGATGGACGACATCACCCCGTCTTTATGCTTTGTGCGCTGCTCTTGGACCGTTGCAGCGGTGATTCCAGAAAATTCCTTAAACGCCACCACCATGAGCTCCTGAAAACGAGTGACAGCACGCAGTTTCTCGTTGTCAGAACGCGGATGCGCACTCTCATCGAGGCGCGAAAAGTAGGATTTAAGAATCGAGATGAAAGCGCCGTCATCTGTTGCATCGAGGAGCTCTTCACCGTTGATACGGAGGATAGCAAGACCGATCTGGAATAGCACTTTTGGTCCCTCGAGGAAGAATACATCGAGGACACGAAAGGCGAAAACCAGCGGCATAGAGTTAATGTAGAGGGAGAGGAACCAGGGAAGTGACACAACTGAGAGCTGGACATCGGCTTTGACGAGGTGTTCCCAGAGAATGGGCATAGTCTTTTCGACGAGGGATTCGAAAACGCGCTGGTCAAGGAGAGTACCATACATTGTCGTTGAATAATATCCTGGCACCAGGCGGTCACACAAGGTTGATAGAGCAAAAAAAGCTTGTTCTTCGGACATGTAACTGCCAGATACGACTTAGCATAGATTCTCACTCGTTGTACCTAACTTACGTACATCAACAATGCCGCTGTGACAATGTTCATGGCCTGGCAATAACCGACTTCCTCATTCACCCATGAATAGGCTCCCAGTACCCTTCGCAGGCGACCTATTCCTTCCTCGCTCTGGAACCCACGGTATTCCGGCAATGATCGGTTTAAATCCTTCTCAATCTCGTCTATCGATAGTGAATGTCGTCCCTCAAATTCCTGAATTGTGTCTTTATACAGCGTGGGATTGAACAGCCGAAGATATAACGAGCCGGAGGTGAGTTCCCATATTTCCCCACGAAGGCGCTTTGACCATTAGCATGCCTGTGTCTACAATGTTATTGCAAACTAGAAACATACATTAGGGAGTCCAACACGGATTAACTTGTGGAAAGTTGGTTGTCGCACTAGAGTTACATTCCTGCCGTTTTCTTCGAGCAACTGACTGTCAGTATCCACCACAAGAGGTTGACAGGATGCTTATAACGGTATATACCCCTAAGATACTCTGTCCACAGCCTCATCTTGCTTCTATCTCGCAGCTTCCTAGCGTCTCCCGGGTACTTGAATAGCATCCCCAATCCAGCATCCGGTGGGTCATTATCTCTCCGCTTTCCATCCTTGTCCGTTGTCGGTTTCTCCGCCGCGCCCAAAAGATATTCGCTATAGCAGCTCTCCATTAATATCTTCAGATTCTTGGCCTCCGACATCTGACTCCGCAGCGCCCGCTTCAACCGATCACAGAATGCTTCGCACGAACTTCGCATCCCAACAAATTGCAAAATCAACCTCTCCTCCTTTCCCACAACTCCGGGTGCCCCTGTACCATGCCATGTTGTGATTGCCAGGGCAAACATATAGCTTCTCGAATGCAGCCTTTCAACCCTTCGGATCGCACATAACGGTAGACTGAAGCCGATGCCGGCTGTAGCCGGAGCCGGGGACGAAGAAGAGGGCGCCGAAGGAGTGAAGCACAAGAATGCCTCGGAGAGATAAAGCTTCCCCGAGTAGTGTTCGCCGGAGGGGAGGGTGAGCTCACAGATGATTTCCTGCAGGGGGTCTTGCGAGTCGGGAAGGCGAAAGTGTGATCGGAAGAGAACGGCCTTATTTGGTCTATTCGTAGCCAATTGCGACTGACTAGGGGGTTCGATGATGTATGAAGTAGCCTTCTGGATAAGGGAGCTGAACATTGTGGTTCAGGGCTATGGTTTGCAACTGGCTGAGCGAGTGACTGTGGGGTACCTGTAGCTATAACGAAGGAGGATCCAAGAAAAGAGAGAGGGAGGATTTCCAGATCGTAATGCGCGAGACGGCGGTATTTCCCAGAGCAGAGCGTATCTTTCAGTTATGGAGAAGGTTCAGTCGCGATGTTGGATAGTACTGACTACAAGGTGATGAAAGTGCTCAAGTGGGTGCTGATCGCGGCTGACGGTCATCAGCGAATCCGAGCTAAAGGACATTGAGTTAGAGCAGCTCGAGTCCAGATGATCCCAAGCAATGGATGCGCACGCTAGGGCCCGTGCCTTCTATTCGCTGGGAACTTAGACGCGTAAATTGTAATATTTATTTCATATTTTATATATCCGGCATGGTGATTACACGGTAGTGCTGTCACGTACAAGGGTTAGGTGTTATTATCGATTCTTCTTCTGGTGCACGGTAACAAGTCGCCTTACTTTACACGTCACGCACTCGAGTCCAACCAATCTCCAAGCTTATTAGCCACAGCACGAGATAACTACACGGGCAATCAGCAACTGTCACAATCAATCTGCCTGCCCTTGCTTTGCTAGCACGCGATACTTACTCCACAGCAGAAGTGCAACTCCGACAGCTTGGTCGTGCCATCTCGAACAATAGAGTACCTACGCCGGACTTTGTTGGCTGTGCGCTGCCTTATTCATGCACATGCAGCTCTCCGCGATCGGATGAACAAGAACAAAGAAACCTAGCGAACGAAGACACAAGGAACAACCATTGCCATGTCACACCGCACAACCTCAACAGACCACCCCTCAAAACTACCCCAGACACCCTCCTCGTCTGCTCCATCTCTATTACCTCGACCTCGATCCGCAGAGGAGTCACCATCAACACCAGCATCAATAGCAAAAGCACTTGCAACCTCAACTACACCACTCGGCACACCAAAGGGTGCTTCTGTCGTCAAGACCCCGCGCGCGTCTGGCTTTGGTCAGGGAGGTACCACACTCGGAGGTGGCGGTTCAATCCCTCTTGCTCGTCCAAGTCCGCCAAACGCTGCCGGCCGCAACTCGCCAGCTCTAAAACGCTTGATCAGCGCAACAACCGATCCTCGTGGATCGCCGGCGCCAAAGCGTAACACTTCATTGCCAATTACACCACAACGTAAGGGTACCGTGGGAGAAAGCACGAAGAGCAATCCAATAACTCCAGGTGAGATGTCTACACCAGGCCAAAGCGCAAACAAGCCCAGGGAGAAGCCTGCGGGTGCTAGGAGGGTAGAAGAGATGCCAGAACGTGGGAGAACGCCTTCAAGACCCTCAAGTCGGGGCTCGAAGGGGGTGATAGAACCAATATCCGAATCACTAAAACTAGGTAACTCCGAAGGGGATAGGCTATTTAAAAAGGCATGGGATCGTTACGATCCCTCCGACACAGGCACGGTATGTTTTCCCCGCGTGGAGTGGAGTATCCATAATTTCCAGTTAATAATTCTGTCATTCAAGATAAGCATTGCGGACTTTATTCCATTTTGCCGACACATCGAAGCGATGATTCCCGGTGCTAGAGAGTATTCGCTCCTGTCCAAAGAGGCGGAAGAATCGGTCATGAAATACGTAGACCTGGACATGGAAGATGGGGATGGAGAGCAAACCGGTCTGTCCCAATCCAGGACTGTTGACTTGTTCTATATTCTCGCGACCAATCGGACAACCAAAATGATTGATGCAATCAATTCCATTTACTCGGCTTCACGCGAGAATGCCGCAGTGGAGTCACAGGGTGAATATGTCTCACCTGGACCACCCCAGGCACGAGACACACCACCCCGCCGCCCAACTCTTAGTCGCACCCCTCTCCCAGGAGCCCACCACCGTTCTCCAAGCATGGGATCTCCAGGAGGAAACCTGAACGAAGAGGATGCGTTCTCCCGCCCGGCACCGGGTAATCTTATTAGCGACGAGTCGACAATGGAATTGGATCTACCAAGTTCAGTGCCAGTTGCCCAGAGCACTCCTCCTCATCCTGCCCGCAGACTCTCGCACACGCCACTAGCGCCACTAGCGCCACTCTTCCGCGATCCCAGCCCAAGCCCTTTACGATCCCCTACACGCAGCCCTAGTGCCTTCTCGCCTGGACCACGCCGCCGCCGATCAGGCTTCTCGCCAGGGCCTAAGTCCCCCATGTCCGAAGATGGATTGTTTGAAGAAGACAAGGATGCTATCCCACGGCTCAACACGGCAATGCTTGCCCTCGAAGATCCCAACCAAACTGGGTACTATCCTGAAGATGAACATGAAATCGTTGCCATATGCACCGAGCTGAAACGGATGCAGAAAGCGTATGCCATGCACGAGAAGAAAATTGAGGGGATGGAAGTGGATCTCAAAGAGGCAAAACTTGACTACCAACGTGTTTGTGAACGCGCGGAACAGCAGCAATCTGAATTCGCAAAAGACTTTGAAGATTTCAAAAAAGAACGAGACGAAGCTAGGGAAGAGGTTGCAAAAAACAAAAATATGGACGAAAAGAGAAGGAAACAGCTATTGGACCTGGAAGAGCAGCTGTCAGAACGCGATACTGAGATCTTGAAGCTGGAAAGCGATCTCGAGAGGCAACGCGTGGCCAGGGCGAAGGATAACAAACAGGATAGCAGAGTAAATGAACAGCTGACGAAGGCCCGTGACGACTTAAGTCAGCTGCAGCACCGCTATACACAAATAGACGACCGTTTACAGCGCGAACTGCAGTTGAAAGCAGGTGCTGTTGAGACCCAACGTACCCTAGAATCCACCGTTGCGGAGCAGCAGAAGGAAATTGAAAGGCAGAAAAGCATCATTGCAGCTCAGGAAGACAAGATCGAGACCTTAACAGTTGATTGCGAAACACTACAAAGATCGTTGGGTAACCCGGAAATGGGGCGGGCACAAGACTCGAGCTCTTACCGAGGAGCCCCCCAGTCTCTTGCCGGACTAGATTTTGGGTCTTTCCACTCCAGTGAACTTGATGATGATTCGCAACCGGGCTCGCTAAAAACTACTGCCGACAGCGCGCCGAGCGAGATCCGAAGACAACGCAATTCTCGTCCCGCATCTATTATTACTATCGACAGGAAACAAAAGATCGAGAACGTCGTACGAATGAACTGGATCGGCAAACAGGTGCAAACCGACATCGAAATTCCTCCTGGAGAAGCCAGACCTGTCGCAGAGTGTACTGCCTGGCTCGCAGATCCAACCATGGCCGCCATTGAGGAACTTAAGAGCAAAATGCCGCAGAACCTCGAAGAAACACATACCACGGACGCAGAGACACAGACGACGGAAAAATGGCCCGCTCTTGCCGCCCTACAAAGAGCACCTCAGGACCTCGCCGCCATTCTTCAGGCCGACAAGGACCGCCGCAAGCCAGTCCCTGTTGCAATGTCTGCCGAAGGCGTTCCCTATCCTGCAGGCTCAAAACCGTACTCATCGGAACAACTAGCATCTCAGGCAGTAGCTGAGGCCGCATCCGGTGCCCGTCCTCCACTCCCCGCTACCCCTCAAGGCCCAGAACCAGTTCCCACCGACCCTAACGCCCCACTTGGCAAACCAGACGCACTCGAACAAACCCGCAGTAAATTTACATCGTGGCCCGACCTCAACATCACTTCCACTGCTCCCTTACCAGAAGCTGAATACACCGAGGTCATCAAAACCACCACTGCAAAACGCGTCCAACTCGCGGCAATAAACAACAAACCTGAGCTCACAATTGAGGACACTGAGTTCATTCGCGACTTTGTGGCAGAGCAGTCCAGGACCCCTGAACGCGAGATACTAAAGAATGTTTGGGAGGTTACACATCGAGCCGAGCGGGCCCTGAGGAAGACTGCGGCAAAGGGATACGAAGGACAGGGAAGGGGAGATATGGGGTGGATCAGAGTACATGGGCCTCTGGGGGTGTTTGCGTGGCCATGGCGGTTGCTGTGGGATGCTACATTTGCGAATCTGGATGTGGCGGATTATTATGGAGCTGGTACTAGAGGGGAGGCAATGGTGAAAGAAGCGATGCGGCAAGAGATCAGGGGCGAGATGTTTTTGCCTTCAGCACCCACAGCCACAGCTGAAGCACCATCAACACAAACAGGCACCACAGCGGGAACTCAGCCACCTCAATCCGGAGATACCACACGATCAGACCCTGCCAAACCCCGCCGCGCCCCAATCGGAGCGCAAGCATCTCTCTTCCGAGCTGGTCCAAAGCCTGGTGTCGCATGGAGCATTCTTACGGTAGTCCTGTATGCCTTCCTCACCGTGCTAGTGCTCAGCAATGCGCATATGTATTTCAATATGACGCGCGACCAAGGGTTGTGGACGCGTGCAAACGATGTCAGTGGGGGTTGGAGGAACGGGGGCAGTTGTTACCGTGTTTGCTCAGATGGGTGGGGATGGCGGTGGAAGGCAATGCTTAGGGAGTGGTTTATCGAAGAGGTGGGGGTGAGGTGGCCGGTTTAGTTGGTCGGTGAGTGGTGGAGGGCGGGGGTAGAGGGTAGTAGAGACGGAGATAGACTGGGTATAAACAAGTCTGGAGTTAATAATGGAGCTTTCTTTGGTTATTATGTTATTATGGGGTGTACTACCATTTCTAGGGGCGTACTTATTACTTACCACATACCATGCACCGCATTTTTCTTGTCAATTACAGCATAGAAATCAGTTATGTATATATCTTTCGTAATTGGGTAGGGAGAATGCAATGCAAATTCAAGGCAATCCTGAAAGGAGCTATTATTCTTTCCCTCCCTCGGAGATGCATGTTTCAAGGTTACGGCGGTGGTGAAATGTGAATCTGGCGCTCAACTGCCAGTCGCCGCTTGCCATCTCACATTCTGTCAAGAGCTCGAGTGGTAGTATTCCCCTCACCCAAAAACCAGGAGGTTCCGATATAGATATTCAAGAGTTCGATAGGACTTTAATTTTGTCTTACAAGACTGCTTCTAGATCTATTAACGAGCCGACGGCTTAAGTTAAGACCGACTCACATACCGAAGAACCGTGTATCTAAAATTTTGTATCAGTCGCCGGCTGCAGTCATCACGCGACATTGGTGTATGGTTGCCGTTGGTCGTTTCCTTGAGGCAAAGATAACGATATTCAGATCACACATCTATCTATTAACTCGAAGTATATAGTATCGACAAATGCCAATGCACGGTCGGCAAATTTCGGGGTATCCGGATCAAAGTTCGAGTGACAAGATTTTCCACCACCAGATGCCCAAGTATGCAAGAGCCGCAATAAATAACCTAGGACGGAGCTTGACGTAGTCTATCATACGGCTTAGATACGGCGTTACGCGCCAGCGAAAAATATAGCCAGCTGACGGACTAAGCTAGATGCCCGAACCTTTGCGGTAGCATAGTCCAATCTCATCTATATTTACTGCCTACCAAGAAGACTGCTGTTTGATATCAATTCTTATCAGCTCCGGTGGCTTAGGGGTAAAGCGCGACACTAGTAATGTCGAGATCCGCGGTTCAAATCCGCGTCGGAGCTTGCTTTTTACCTTTAACATCCTTCCTGGCGGGATATGGCTGTCGAGAGGCTACTGTATAGATTCTACAATCTAACCAAAGTCTATTTGCAAAGAACCTATCTTTAAATCAAATTCATACACAACTCATTTGAACGTTGTTTGACTGTTTGGCCTGGACTATAGCTCTATGGTAGGACTGGTACCTCTAGTCAACTGAATGAGTGGTGAAGTGCTTAAACGAGTTAAGGGATTATTGTTGAAGTATGCCTACCTCTGGCATCAGACTTGATTTGAGAGATACTATAGTGCCAACTGATGGAGTCATACTACTATCAGACAAGTACAAAACCGAAGGTGCATGCAAAGGGCATCGGCAGAAGTAAGAGTCGCAGGATGGAATGCAACCCAATAGTTGGAACACAAAAGGATATACCGCCATGTATGGTAAATACAAAGGACCATATTATATGGTACCAGCCCCAAATCACTTAAGGGATCTTTGTATAGTCTTTCAACCTGCAATAATCGGTTTGGATTGTCATACCGAAACATGCCATACTCGTTGCTCTCCTAAACTCCTCGGCTACTAGGTTCTGATAGCAGCCCACTTTATGTCTTCTGAGTGAGCACCTCCCAATGTCATTGCAGATCTAGCCTATCTCCCAATATCGGGATTGGAAAAGTACGAGCATCACAAGAATTCATTCGCGTCTGTCGTTATCTCGTGGCTTTTGTTCCCAGCGCCCTGCAAGAAAAGTGACAGACTACTCTGTATGATATCTAACTCGGCAAGGTATCGTTGACTTCAATACTAATCGGACCCCCGTGCACGTGTATGTGTCATATCGTAAACGGACTACTGTATTGGTGCTCAACTCACCCGGTCAGTTGGTTTGTCTCATGCTCAAACGTCGGCTTACTTACACCTCGTTCCGACAGACGCTCAGAATATATCCTCTCCAAAAAACTTACGTGGCTTTAACGAGTTCCGGAACTCTCTTCTGAAAGCGAAACACTCATCGCTCCACAGAAACTACCTGTATCAGTTCTGGGAGATAATGTATGTATCAGAAACCCCCAGTAGAATAAGATATAGTCGCCCCGAGCTCAATCAGTCTATTGAACTCGAAATGATCTATGTCGAGTGGTGTAGAGTGATGGCATACCGGAACTCTTCCTGAAGCTACAATATACCTGTGATGCCGCTGTAAATCCCAGGTTAATGGAAGCTAGATATTTATTATCTATGTATGAACCCTGGTAGCAATTGATTATAGTTGCAAGTAAACTAATCGTTAGCAAAACTATCCCCACCGAAACACAAGGGAAAGACTCCGGAACAGAATTGTTATGGTCTACACATTTCATTACATCCAATCATAGTGTTTCAATAATTTCCTGAGACATCCTGTCACACCTCAGGTTTCAATGTAGCACCGGATGGTCTTCGGAGAGAATTTATTCCAGAGGTTCAGTGAAACGAGGTACGAGTAAGGCTGGAGACAATAGAAGGTGATCGCCTCTTAACTATCCTTGTCTTGATGGAATGTACTTTAATGGTCATACTATATATATATGGCCGAGGTTACTTGCGTATGGAAATAAGATGACAGCTTTTAAGCAATGTTCAGACCTTACGGACGAGTGATGATGAATGAACAGCAGTCCTGATTTCAAGTACACTCTATTCCTAGTTCCCATCTGTCCTCACACCCATCTTCTTCCCTCCGTTGTTTCTCTGCTGCCATACTTCCTAGAGGAAGTCCGTGGCTTTTCGTCCACAGGAGAAGGGGCAAATTGTTCTAGCAAAAGCATCATGTTACACAAGGCTCTAAACTACAGATGGAAAACAATGGCAAGATGACCGTGCTTATGAACCCTTTTGCTGTGGATAAGAGCTTTCCTGTAGCATTTATGGTAGATGATGTGAACCTATAGTGCCGCCTACATCACTATCCCAAAACATTTCTGAATTTCCTGTTAAAAGAAGTCCCTGGGAGTTGCAAAAGAGATATTCCGTTACGGGGAATCGAACCCCGGTCTGGCCGGTTTGATGCTCTTGCAATGAGAGCGGCCGATGCTAGCCACTACACCATAACGGACTATGCCTCAACACGTATTATCATATATATGAGCCTAGTATTTCGCGAGATATCATTTGTTCTAGCTAAGAGTATTTGGGCAGCAATGCAAGACATTCTGAGAACATGTCTGCCGCAAGAGAATCCTATGTGACCGTCAGTCGAATCGTGAAAGCGAGTGATAAATCGTGATGGTGTTAACGTAATGAAAACATGTAACTTCTTAAGCACGCTCTCGGCGCTCAACGCAACACATACAGTCTGTAACCGCTTCAGCATCTGCTACTATCAGTTGCGGCCAGTCGTCTGTCACCCGTTTGCAGCAGACCGAGTGAGTGTTCATGAACCGGTCATTCTCCGACTTTTGCACGAGTGGGTCTGATGCTATGGGGTACTATGGCAAAAGATGCCGATATATTGATACCAGAGATACGCGCCATACCCCCAGTAGGCACAGTAAGTTAGAATTTCACTAGAATATGCAGTTCTGAGTTTAAGTCGGTATTCGTTCAAGCTCCCTTAGACTTCCGTATCAATAAACCAGGGTGTTTTGGTATAGCATGTACTATATCTACTCTGCATAGCGAAGTTATTTTTGCTACACATAGCAGTATCGCATCACAATGTCCTAGCATCGCCACAAATCCAGAAACTTCTTGCGCAATTGGAGCTTCGGGACGGGGTATCCGGAGATACAACATGTCGTCTCTAGAGTCGCCCGGCAGGGTGACGCACACATAGTTAATGCGTACGAGAACTGGCTTATTTCCAGTGATAGGTGGCCGCAAGTGGCCGCTCACTAACAACCAACGAATATCAAACGGCAACCACACCGGTGATCAACAAAGTTTCCCAGGTTGACTCAGTCTAGCATCGATGATTTGAAGAGACACGCCCGTTCGTTGCTAGCATGCTGTCAAACCCAACAGATCTCCCGCACTTATTAACACGACTGACTGTATCATACGTCGAAAATCTACAACATTCTACTCCATCCACCACCAATATGTCCCACCCCACCCACACACCCCTTCCAAAGCACGTCTTGAAAAAATGCCGCAATTGAAGTGCTAAGTATGTGTGTACCCTCTCTCTCCTGCGCGTATTCCGCCATTGTATGTAGGTAGTACTTCCATCCCACTAGCCCTGAAGGAAGGCGACGTTATACGTTTAGTCTGAAGTAGATTCACAGACCGGGGATGATGCTTGTGCCTCCTCCCTTCACAGGGAATATAACAAGGTGGTACTATAACAAGTGCTACCACCATCATCGCCACATCTCTGCGTTATAGGAAAGGGGAAACTCAGGAGATATCTGGCAGAGCAGGTCGGGAGATCGTCCGGTTGGTGGTGATACTGCTCGTCTGTTGATTGGACCGTCTGTAAACTCGGTGGTGGGGTGGGTCGACATACATCATTCAAAACCCGCCAAACCAGCAGCTGACAGCCTAGTGATGGGGCATATACCGTCAATACCTGCTGTTGCTGTATGTCGCCTGCGCGGCTTCTTCCGGACTTCATCGCTGATCACTCCGGTCCAGACTGGTGAGTTCACTTGCGAAACAGTGTCTATGTATATGGCGTTCTAATGGTATCAATACGCCAATAGGCGAGTCATATGGAGACCTAGGTTCCTCTTCGCACATCTGAATATACTACCGCCTAAGTTACGTATACGAAACCGTAAAAGGAGGAGGCACTGATACTATCTCCACTCTTCTTGTTTTGGTGCACCTGAGTGGTCTGCGATAAACACAGTCGCGCGTCAAATCCAGAAGTGACTCCACAATACTCAACGTATGGTTCCAGAAAATATCACCTGGCGCCCAAACAGTCTGGGGACGCAAATACCCAACATCTCGATTCCTTCTCCGAGTTGACCTCCCGTTACCATCCGCCAAATTTCATGGAATAAACATCCCCACGCGGCAGATCTGAACGTAGAAATTCTGGATGCACAGGTGGGTAAAGTACTGTACGCATCACTCGGACTTATGGAACGGCGTATATGGAACAATACACACAGTTCATGGCATTGATATGATCTAGGCATCATTCATACATAACAAATTGCTGAACTACATAATGGGGTGAGCTCACATCGATCAGCTATACTGCCTACAGAAGATATCGGAAACGGCTGGTAAGCATGCCGTCTCCGTCTGACTGGCGCACACGCAAGTTCCAAATCCGGTTTTGTGATGTCAATAACGAAGAACGGCATTCACCGTCCATCTGGAATGGATGGTAGTTAATCATAGTTTTCACGGATCTTGAACGCCTTCACGCGCCCCCCCCCCCAATGTTCATGTGGGCAGGAATTTTAGATAGGGCAAGCAATGCAAAGCAAGATAAGATTCGGGCACACTATTAACCCCTATTCGAAAATAGTGAACTTGTTCAGATGGAGTGCCGCACGTACCGCGAGATAGCTTCTCCGGATTATGTGATTTGTGCTTGATAGATCTTCGGTTCATACAGACGGCATTGGTCCAACTTACAAGTTATTGACCTGGCACTAGCAGCTGTTTTCGTTACCCCCTCTCCGCCATCATCGTTTTGAGCCCGAAGTTGAGATTCCCTACTTTCCCTAGCTTACTAGCTAGCGAGCAGCTGAACGAATACAGATATATCCTGGAGTTTACTTTTTACCTTATTTTCCTTTTTCGGTACCCGGATCTGGATAACAACGAGGTTTATCTCTGAACGGTTATCGGTTTATAAAATTCATCAATAAAACGGGAGGTAAATACTGTTAAACTTCTTCACTGATGGGGGGGGACTGCGTTGCTGGGAAATTTGACTATTTTGTTAGGATGGCCCAGTGCATTGCATATTGATGGTTTCATCCAATTAGAAATCAGCTGTCATTCAAAGTCAACATTAAGAAAAGTCCCAAAAAAACAAAAGAAATCCAGGGTTCAAACTGTATTTTGACTACTAGCGCAGTATTTGCCTTGTCGATAACATATGGGTCCGGGATGATGAGACAAAGCAAAAGCTAAAGCTTCTCGTCCATGTCCACGCATGTCATGTTATGGCTATCGCAATCACTTTTCGCAGAGGTGCCAGATACTCGGGGCAGGTGATGATCTGGGTAGAGTCGGCCAAGGGAACGCGAATTGCGGGTGTGGCTTCTTGATATCGATGGGTCCTGGAGATGCATACCCGCCTGTTCCAACCGCCCTGCCCCATCACGATCACAGCTAGCTTTGCATACACCGTCACGTAACTTGTTGCTAATGAACCCCCATCTCCCTGTCCTCGGATTACATAGATGGACAACAACTGCATTGATATCTACCATACACCCAACACTCAGAGATATTCAAACATAACAATCAGACGAAAGCAAGCGCCTCGCAGCAGCAAGTCATGAATTCATATCATTCGTCCTCCTCCATCCATCCAAACTAGTATCACATTCCCCTTTTCCGCAAGCATAAAAGTAAAAGACAGTAAGTAAAACAAAAAAACATAATAAACCAACCGCTGCCCCGCCTCCCCGCCCCCCTCACAAACATTTCACACAGACAAACACATCACCCTTTCATAGAAACTGGAAAAATGGAAAAAGATATATATGACGCCGCGCAAAAATACACAAAAACCCATATCAACGTAACCACAGGAGGAATATATGAAAAAGTTACAGCCAAAAAAAACACAAAGGGGTAAAGACGTAATGTAGAGGATATACAGACAGTTGCCGCCCCATGTCCCTCCCGTCCTCTCCTGCTTCACCGCCAGAGATGGTGGTGAGAGAAACTTCAAGCCCACCACCACATCACACCCCCTAGAGAGAATCGAGAACCACTTCGATGTGAACACCGACCACCAATAAAACTGAGCCCTACCCCGTAAACCACACACGTAAGGAGAAGGGAAGGCAAGACAAGCTTTTTTGAAGATAGTAGTTGCACCCCAAAGACGAAGAACACACAAGAACAAAAAAATGGCATGACAAGAAACAGCGTAATAAACGGTGTATGCGGATGAGAAAAATCCCCAAATGCGATGTTCCGAAATTCAACAATCAAAAGCAACCCAATTTTGCTCCTACCCAAGAACCGGACCCACCCCCTTTGTACGACGAATGAAAGGAAATCTAAAAACGATATTTCAATGCAGAAAGAAAGAGGAAAAACCTTTTGGCTCGTACAGTTGTCCTCACGTACACGATCCAGCGCCTCGAGAACGCCGAGTTCGTTCCATCCACCTGCGCTTTCCCACTCGAGTCTCTAGATGAGGTGCTGAAGTCGCAACATCAGTTCCCGCCGCCATCATGCTACTTCGCATCTTATTCCGATAAGCATCCACTATGTCGATTAGCTCAAGCTTTCGCCTCCCACGCACGACGCGTAGAAACACACTTACAGGCTCGCTGCAGAAACATCGTCCTCCCCGCAAAAACCCTCGATTGGCTCCACGACATACGATAACCCAGCTCGTTTAAGTCGTTTTCCTTCTTTCTCTTGGCACTCGAGGGTGGCGGGGTTGGGACCGTCATGTTAGTCCCGTCCAACATGGAGACTACCACCTGGGTGTGGATTTCGGTCCCATTGTTGTCCAGATCTTCCTGGGATGAGATGAACGACCGAGGGTAGACCGAGTTGGACTTGCGATACGAATCTGGAATCTCTTGCATGTGGACCTGGTCAAGCATAACGCGGACGCGTACGCGTGAGCCCCGGTGCGGATCGTCCACAAGGATAAACTTACGGCGTTTGTGCTCCGGGATATCGCCAAAGAGAGATGTATTGCTGACTGGGGGTGTAGAGGTAGCAACGGCATTTGGTGCGTTTGATGATGGGCCTATGGGGTCCATTCCATGGTGCATGGTAGGAGCCATCGACGGGCCACCAACATTCTGCGATGGGTAGGATGTTGGATAGCCATTGAAGACGTGTCGCGGCCGAATGTCATCTCCACTGGTAGGGCCTGGTTGATGGTGGTGTCCCTGTCCATTTCCAAACTCGTCTCCCCCAACGGCTGGCGAGAGATGACCGGAAGTCGATCGCGAATTATCTCCCGATGCCAGGTGGTTTTGAACACCGCCGTATGTGGGCTGGCCATTGTGGTGATGCTGTTGCAACATCGCACCCATGTCGTCATCACCGTTAGCGGTATTTCCAGAGTTATCTGTTGCGGGCTGATGATGGTGGTGTAATTGTGTTCCAGAGTTTGGCATAAGGTTCGCGGGACCCTTCAAGCCTAACCCCACACTCGATGACGACGGAAGAGCTTGAACTCCCGGTGATCCGCCACCGAGATGAGTCTGAGCCGCTTGTGCTGTTGCCTTGCGGTTATTGAGCTTAGCCATTCTCCTCACCCTTCTGCTTCTCAATCTTGGGTCTTGATTCGAGTTTCGCCAACTGTCCACCGCTCTCTGGATCAACCCTCGCTTTCCACGTAAAGGAGGATTTAGTTCTGCTAACGCCCAACCGACGGAATTACACTCAGTCTCGTAAACTAGTCTGTTGCCACGATACTGGTCTTTGCTGCAACACGCTCGCGGGTATACGCAATTCTCGGTCTTGAACTCATGCGAAAGAGCTTCGACATTTACCGACGCGACGTCGCACCGAATTGTGTACTCCATCTTGACTCTATCTCGCGAATACTCAAACATGATCCACTGCACGCCATTTTGATCTTGTCGGACGACCAATGGTGTTGTGGCGGGTATGGGACCTGGTGCTGCATTTGGGTTGATTGAGCTGGCCTTATTATTGCCAGAAGACGGAGGTGCCGTACCTGGAGATGCTTTGTGTACAGGTGCTTGCTGATGCTGCTGAGGCATCTTTGGAGCAGAAGATGGGCTAGGGGCCACCTGTTGATGGTGGTGAGACTGTGGTGGAGTCATCGTTTGACTCGGGGTATGAGACATTAACAGTGGCTGACTAGTCATATGTTGGTGCTGCGGTTGACTTGAATACGATGGCGGACCTGCGGGTATTTGCGGGTACTGCTGATAGCCATAGAGGGGGGCCTGCATTGGCTGCGTTGAGTACACCGAGCGGTGATCTGTAGCTGTTGGTGATGCGACGGACGCTGGTGAGTTCGATTGAGGAGTGTGGTATATCGGAGGGTATGTAGGTCGATTCATCGTATGTGTTGCGGCCATAAGATCTGCACCTTCAGCTAATACAGTGAAACGCGTTAGATGTTACAATGAAAAATGTTGACGGGGATGGGGTATCTGTGTCGACGACACCAAGGCCGAGGGTAGATTTGTTACAATTCCGATGATGAACGCCAACGCAGGGAAGGAAAAAGCTAGAGGAGCGCAAGGGGTAGAATGTGCAGAAACGACGCGTCGAACGTCGAACGTCGAACGACTGCAATGAACGATGGCTAGCTAGTAGCAGTTGCAGTAGCTATGATGAGAGACAACGGAGGGATGATGTGCAGGGACTTGGAAGGGAGTTAAGCAGTAAAAGGGGTGAGGGAGGAAGGAGGTGTTGGTGATGACAGGCGACGATACAGGGTGCATGGAGGGACAGAACTGACTGGGGACACGCAACGAACCTTGAGGTGGGTACGAAGAGCTAGTGGTACTTGGGGTACCGTACGGAGACGGGTGAGCTCCAAAGTAGGGGATATCCTGCTGCTGCTGCTGCTGTTGCTGTTGTTGTTGCTGCTGCTGCTGAGGATGATGCTGGGGACCAGGAAGAGAGGTTGGAGGAGCAAAGGGCGATTGATGCGGCGGCGGCGGGTGTGGCGATGAATAGGAGGAGGGGGTCGGATGTTGATGCTGCTGGTGCTGTGGCAGAGCAGGACGCGAATGGGGACGCTGCGGGTGTTGCTGTTGAGCTGCAGACGACTGGTGCTGTTGTTGTTGCTGCTGCTGCTGCTGCTGCTGCTGCTGTTGATGCGGCTGCTGCTGCTGCTGCTGGGTATGAGGGCCGCTTGGTGACGACTGTGGTTGGTGCTGGTGGAGGTGAGGATGGCCGGGATGCGAGGCGGTGTCTGCGGCCGGCTCCTCCTTATACCCACCCACAGGTTGATGGGACATGTCGAACGCCTTCGTTGGTGGTGGTGGAGGGGGTACTCTACCAGGCCAGGCAATGACGGGGATTATGCGTCGATGCGAAGGCGAGGGGGGGCGGTGGATTAGGTGTAGCTGGTGCAAGGTGGTAGCTCGCAAGTAGTAGCGGATCTGAAATGGAAGTGACGCGGGAGTGGTGGTGCTGTGTGTGGTGTGGTTGGGTTGGTAGACACAGCTAGGAGAAAGTACCGTCGGTAGGTACTTAGCAGAGGTAGGGGTTGCTGTGGAGAGAGAAGGGAGAAAGAGAGGGTGGCTGTGGCTGCAATGGATGTATGAGGAAGTACCAATAATGCGGTTTGTGTGTATGGGAATTGGATTACTTTTGGCGGTGCAGCGCAGTTGCAGTGCAGGACGCAGCAACAAGCAGCAGCTTCTTAGGCCTCACTGCTTTTGCTATGCTATGCTTTGCTTTGCTTTGCTTTGCTTGCTTGCTTGCTTGCTTGCTGCTAGAGGAGAGTGAGTGTCTTGGGGTGTGAGGCGTGATCTCGCAAAGCAGATCGGTCGACGTTAAGGCAAGGTGAGGTAAGGGTGTAAGGTGTGTGGGTGGGTGGGTGGTAAGGGTAGCAGATGGTGAAGGATGGATGGTTGTCGGGGGTCGGGGCTCTTGATATTGCCGGGGTTGTGTTGGTAGTGGTGTTGTTGCTCGTCTTGCTCTAATCGTCCTGCTCTTGATGAGGAGACTTGACAAGTATGACCTTGGAGGGGACACAAGAGCGAGCGAAAAGAGTAAGGAATGAAGGGCGCCCGTTATTAGGAGAAAAAAAAAAGGGATGGCCCTTGATTGAGAAGTTTTGGCGTATCTATCGGCGAAAACGATTGGCTTAGGCGGTTGACCAAACAACAACAGTAACTAGATCAACTACTACACGCACACCCAGTAGCGCATGTAGTGTGGAGCAAGTGTAACTGGGAGAGCAGATAAAAAACACGGCCGATGCGAAGAAAAAAAGGCTGATGAGAAGGCAGCAAACAGGCAGTCAAAATCAGACTCAAGTCAAGATGCTTGCTTGGGCTTGTGCTTGTGCCTGCTGCTGCTGCGCTGCTGCTGCTCCTGCCGGCGTAGGGATGCGATCTGTTTTGCTCGCGTGGTTGGGGTCGTGGTACGACTGGGAAGGACACCGCTGCAATGGAACACCCTACAAATGAGAAGTCTTCTACTGCTACTCGATGTCTCGGTCAGTTCAGTCGGTGTGGTGCACAGATCGTCAAGAGAGAGAGCGAGATGAGCAAGCAAAAGCGCACAGAGGCGAAGGGTATCTCGAGAGAAAAACGCTCAATGGACGACTAACAACGCGTGACGAGCGACCCCAAAAGATGCGAAGACGAAAAAAGAGTGGAAAAAAAAATATTACTGGCAGATAAAAGAAGAAACGAGACGAGACACGGGCAGAAGAGACTTGACCCAAGTGGGATCGGAAGATGGAAAGTCTCCACACCCACCACAAATCGAAGGCGAATTGCGTGCCACCACCGAATTCTCGCTCTTTCACCACCACCCGTGCGTGATCTGTACGCAAGCAATCGGTGAACGGTTCCAAGCCGAAACTCAAGAAAAGCAAATATACGCAAAAAAAAAAATTCTTTACCAACAAACCGAAAACGAAAAAATAAAAAAAACCGAAATCGCTAAAACAGCCTAACCGTAGTCGGAAATTGCAACGAAACGGCACGATTACAAGCAAACACATCGTTATCAAGCTCAAAATGAGGGTTCGATGAAGCAAGGAATAAATTGCCAGGACAAGCAGATGCCAGAATGCACGAGATGGAAAAACGGTCGCTAGGTGCCAATTCCAGCAATGAGGTTCGACGAGGGTTCACTTCTTGCTGGGGGCGAAATAAAAATGGACAACACACCTTTAAACGCCACCAATCGATCTGTGATGTGCTGAAGGTGACGATATTGAGGCTGCAAGAGAAGCTCTGGAAGATTGAACGGGCATGCACACCCAATTAGACAGTTCTATAGCTAGAGAGCTCAGACCAGAACTGATTATGATGTAGAATACTACTTTTTCTCTTATCACTTTGGCTATTCATCCAGGCACAGTGGTATTTACTTTGTACCTCAGAGTTACCTACCCCTATCTATGATAGCAGCGCTTCTTCGAAACGGTAAATAATATTACGCGCCAGACCAGATGGGACGGATACCCGTGTTCTCTCCTTACAATTCGATTTGGTGGTTGACTGGGTTGCGTGTTGCGGTCACTCTGCTATTCAGTTGAATGCGATTTGCCGGTTTGATTGGTCGGTTGGGCATTTTGTTGGTTGGATTTCGATGGCCGGGTCTTACTCGTGGTACCAAATTTGAATCCCCTCACAACTCTGTATGTCGGAGATAAAGTAGGGACAGGGCAAGCCGCGGTTGCGAAAAGCTTCGACTTGGATGTCCGGAGATGTTGCGATGCCGCAAAAGCGGTGTGGGGAACGTACAATGGGCAAGCTACCTACTCCACTATGTGTCAATTTGAATTTGTGAGCAGAAGACAAATTACAAATTTGTTAATTGATTCTAGAATGACGTCCATGGGGGTTAATAGAAGCCTACGTTTGATATCCAAAGAGGAAAGTCAGAGTTGGGTAAGGGTTCTTGAAGACTTGCTGCGTCGTGGGTTTTGCTTTTTGGCGCGTCAGCAATCTTATTGTTGTTTTTCGGCACTTAAGACTTCTCTCGATGAACGTGGCTGCTGCCCGCGAGATCTCCAGGTGGGATGCAACTGACTGGGGGAGGCTGGTTGATCGAACGAAGCACGATTCCTAGGGAAACAAAAGATTCAGATGCTGCGTTGCTGGGGGATGGATGTCGGCAAATCTGACGATGCGGAGAGGCGACAGCGAGAGGTGCGGCGGGTCAGGGAATGCGACAACAAGGGCGAGATGCAGTGGGAGGGTGGAGGGATGCGACGACAGGTAACGGCGGTACGCGGGAGCAGGGGACAGGATCAAGGGGAGAAAGTCAGATAGAGGGACCAGTCTCTAAAAATTGCAACGAGCAGGGTAGCAAATAAAGCTAGTACTCCAAGAAGCATATTCCATGGTGTTTCCTTCAGCTTTCGACGAAGGTCATTCATTCATCTCTCTAGCACAGACGTTTGCTCGCTCTCCATCCACTCTTGTGCTCTGCAAATTATTATTGTTGTTATTATTACTGCCAGAGGCCGGAAATCGAATGTCAGACGGATTTGCTTCCGGAGCTCCGTCATGCCAACAACGACAACAGCCTTACTTTCCAGTCAAGATTTAGCCAATTCGGTGCGTAAATGCGCTCGGGTTATTCACTCACTGCTTCCGAACAGCTATTTTCAATGCGGCCATGTGGAAGCCGACGACTGAGCCGACAGCCGGACAATGCTTCTCGTGCTTGGTGTTTCCGGCCTAACCGCATCCAGAGCATTTTTGTTGCCGCTCTTACCTTTTCCCCCCCTCTTGCCGGATCGCCACATGCACTACCCCTCCACCAAATTAACCTGGACGCTGCCTATGTACGACTCATCGCAAAATCGGCCCATAGTCATCCAGCAGAGCAGAATACAGCATCATCGCAAAGATGCGTGTTGATTCGCCTTGAACGAATCAACCATCTAAGCAGGTGTATGCACACCTGCTCGGCTCCCACTTCTCTACGCAGCCATTCCACCAGACCGGTTTCTAAAGAAAGCAGCGACCTTCTCGAATGGCAGCGAAACATGCGTGTCCGTCGTCCTAGTACGTTGGTCTAACGTAGCCCGTGCATTTGCTGGTGGGTGTGGCTCTCATTGGCCGTTGCGTGGACTGACTATGCCATATCACGAAGAGGAGGGGTTTGTTCCAATAAAGAGGAGAAGAAGTTTCGAAGGGGTTGTAATCGGCTGGCACGCGAGAACAGGGGCATTCGTCTAGACTCTGGACGGAGGACGAGTGGGATGGAGGACGAATAGGATGGAGGGCGAGTGGGTGATCTACTGTCGGGTTTGTCCACAAGGCTCAACTCAGCCTACGCAGTTTATGCACGAGAGATGATTGGCGTAGCGCTGGTTTAGTCTGGCACGCTTGCGCCGTCATCCGCGACGTAGGAACATGAGAGATTAACGATGTAGCGCCGTCAGCACCTGATGAATTGTGGGGGCTCGTAGCAGGCACCGGTACCTAGCATCAACTAGTTCCTCACAAACTAACATGAGGTTTGAGTGCCAAAAACAGCAGTTGATGCACGTATTCCGTCATCACCTTCCTTTCGTGAGCTGTTTCAGTGAGCATGAAACCCTTCTGGACTCTGCTGCTGCAGCGGCTTCCGTTGACGGCTCGAATTATTTGTCTCGTTGCCTTCAGAGTTCTCGGTTGGATGCTTTTGAGCACTACCAACAAACACGTTAACCTGACTGCTTTTCGAGCAACTTTGTGCGCAACATCAACGACGAATGCTCTGCGACTTTGATATCCCTCGTCGTATCTCCAGATATATATTTCCGGACATCGCCGAGTTCTTCCTGTCTAGATCTTACAACTCGAGGGAATCAACTGCCTAAGACACAGTGAAACCGGACCGACCGAACAAACTCGCCTGTTTTCTTTTATGCCTCAGTATAAGTGGGGGAAACCTGATTGAAATTTCGGAGTTGACTGTGCCGACCGCTTCGATGCCGTATTCATAGGTCTCGGGAAGTGGTCGGCAGAACTAGAACCCGTCGCACCTATCAGCAGTCGGGCTCGATTTATCACACCCAACTCTATACGACACCCTTACCCTTGTTCGACCCGGCTCTATAACCGAACGCAAGCCTCCGGAGAATATTCCTACAAGGGCAAACCGTGCGATGAGGGGTATCCCTGAAGGAGGCTGGAGCATCATGTGTGCGGATGCCTCTTCATCGCCTTCGTCGTCATCATCGTCTTCATCGTGAAATCTTGCACCTTCTCGATCGGAACAAAAACGCTGCTATCAGCTCGCGGATCTTGCGCCACTTTGTTTATGCAGCACCAGCACATGTAGGAGGTACAACTACTCTTGGTGTGTGTGAAGTAAAGTTTTCATTGACGCGATGCAACAATCAGGTGCACAAAGATGGTCGTTCTGCATACAGCATGGACATGCCTTCACGGACGATCCTTCTGGGTGAATGGATACATACGGCGACTTTCCGCCCTGTGTCGACATCGCAGTTTATTGCTATTGTTTTCTTACACGAAAAAGGCCTTTGCAATATTGGCATCCCGATTTGGCTCGCCCTCTGATGACATTTCTGCTGTATCTACGCATCCATCTCATCTCGGCAAGTGACCAGCAAGCCCGGGAGATGCATGGTACTTCAGCATGGGAGAGCAGGCGGGGAACGCCACACACACAAGCAAGGACAGGGCATCTGACATGATGGTGTGTCCTTCAAGCTAGGTAGGGTATTTTACTTAGTACCTGCTACAAGATGCGACAAAGTCATACAGATTTTCCTCGGGATATGCTTTTCATACTTTTCCGACTTTCGAACAATCTATTTACATCACCACTCGTACGATTCATATCGCTCAAATACCCGGAGTGTGGGGGCTTCTTACGAATTTGGACGCGCTGTCAATTGGTAACGGTTTTAATTCTATGTGACCGAAAAGTCCAATGTATGGTACTCTAACCCTGGAGCGAATTGGTATGTGAATGGGTGCTTACTTTCTCGGTGCGGTTGGAACTGTGCAGCATGTACCGGTGCCTAGCGTGCCTAGGCAACTGACTTCGTTCAATCCCCGAACTTCTGGGCCTGTGCATGCGCCATGTACCAAAGAATGTGTTCTCGTATTTCCGATGACGATACAAGCCCAGAACGCCGGCATTACCTCTGTCTAGGCCTAAATTGCTTCATGTCAAGGCGGCGAGTACTGCGCAGCCTGCAATCGCTTTCCTGGATTCTAAACTAAATAACTACATACAGATGGATGCAACGGGACAAGAATTAATTACTTCGTGCATCTCGCACCGGCGACCAGCATGAACTGTTGTAGCATGCGTTGCAGTACCTATATTCACGTTGTCGACACATGACTTTGACAGACCTACCCGTGCCCCACGCCATATATGAACCAATCAATTGCATCTTCTATTTTCAGAGCCGTAAGATCCAGCCCCTCAATGCGCTGGGTGAGTGTTCGGCTAGGTAGAGTGCCTGGCTAGGTAGAGTGCCTAGTCTCCACCGGCGGTGAAGCGAACTCAAGCTTTTGAAATGTGTGTGTCCTGGTACTCTACCTGAGTCTGGATTGAAGTCAAGCATGTTCCATGCATCTTCGCCCAACAACCAAGACAGGGAGAGTGCCAGCCCTGAAGTTCTAGCGAGCTTCTATGACAAGGTAGGGTTGTGCTTTCATCGCAACCGTCCCCACCCCCTGCTGCCGAAAAAGGAGCTGGCCCAACGGCCCACTCGCTTTTGCATTGCATACCGACGCGCAGGTTAATGAGGCTGGCTGCAGTTCTAAACGCATCTGCCACGGGTGCATAGTAGAAGTACAAGTGTTTCATATTGCGGTTGGATCCGCAGTCGGATAGCAACATACGGCTCCCCTACAAATCCATGTACGTTCCTTCGGGTTGGTATGTTTTCTGTATCGTCCCGTGCTATGAGCAGGATGGGTGTCACGAGCCCTTGCCATTGTTGTTTGGTGGATACGGGATTCAGATCGCTATTCCGACGCCCCAACTTTTTACGCATGGGCGAGTTCTTGCAAGGACAAGGTGTCCCTGCGAGATCGCTTGGACATTAACCCATGTCTGCATCTCGTTACGAAAGGTCGCCATGAGGGTTGTAGGAACGAACGATTAAGGTCGGCGCAAAAACAAATCTCCGAGACATCAACTTATGACGACGCGGTTTCTTTTCTTTTTCTGGGCGAGCATAATCTCATCGCGCCGTTTCACCACACCAAGGCACAAATCAAATCGCTGTGACAAGTACCAGTAGTGATCTAGGAATTCACCAGAAGTATTGCAAGGTGTGGCGACGGGCAGTGATTATGATGACCACCCTCTCTCCTGGCGCGCTGGAATAACCTTTGATAATATCCCAACCGGAGATCGTTTCAGCTGGCTTCGGCCTCGCCGCATGAGCAGGGCTGTTCATCTATAAGCCGTCTATCAAACAGTTGTTTTTTTCGCCTCAATCGTGTCTATTTAGTGGAAGTTGGCTACTTCAGTCGGTAGCGCCGGATTCGTACGCTCGATCCGAATGATTAACATTTTGCATTGAATCATCAACTGTCACTCATACCAGGTTAATCCTGGTTCTTCCGTTACGATGCCACATCTCGTGATCCCGTTTCAGACTCGCACTAGGTATCCAACCACCAGTTTTATGAAGGTACTCTACATGATCGGTGAGTGAGCAAAATCACACTGGAGATCGCACGCTGATTACCAATGAAGGATGGATGCGATGTGATACGGCGGGGTATGGCAACCAACGGGTCAGCATGCCCAGTGATTATAAAAAGATTTGAAACCGGATCTTGCTGATACGGGTATATCGTCAAACAAACAAGCCGTTAGATAGTCCCAGATTCAATTGATCCTCCACTATGGTATTATGAAGAGATGATGGGTGATATTGGCTTGTGTTTATTGATCAAAGCGAAACTACCGGGCAATATCTACACTTGGCAGCAGGATATGAGATGGGAGAGGCCGTAGGACTTCGTTAGTCGCAAGTGATACATAAGCTTCAATTGCACGGAACAACGGATACCGCGATGAGATTACAGTTACGCCTAACTTACCCACTCTAACTCTACGGATAGTTAATGGCACATTCTTTTGCCGGGCATGATGGGACAGACTTGGTTCGTTACCATGGACAAATAATATCAGGTTTCGTATGTGGGAGTGGCAACCCTTGCCACTTGATGGTAGCGGGTTGGTTCGGTTGGATGCGAGACGCTGCTTCTTGCATATGGTAGCAATGCGCGGGACTTCTCGACTCTGTGGATGGTTCATTCTTGCTCTGGGTAACTTAATGCATCATCATTCCATTCATCCACTGCGGACCGGCAGCCGATGTCGGTAGCAACTCGCACCAATGAGTCTGCACGGCTGCAGTGGAAGCTTAGACTACTGGGTCGTCCACGGGGCGGCCAGTGTGTAGATGGTGTGTGGGATGATGTTTGCTGCAGCTTTTTTTTTTGTTGGACACCTCACGTTCCCACTTATCCAGTAAGACTGCAGTGTTTGTTCGCTCGTCTAAGAACGTTAAACCTGCTGCAGCAACGAGGCATATATGTGATATCCGTGCGGTCATGGCTTGCCCCCATGATTCTTGGAAAGAGCGGTTATATACTGAAAAACCGTTTTATGTCTTGAAAGTGACAAGCTCGATATTGGGATGATACATATACGTCCCCGACCTTGTCCTCATCAAATGCGGGAGTTATGTTACTCGTCTGCCTGTTTCGACCTTGTCAATGGTGGCTGAAACCGACGCCCCGAGCCTCAAGAAGCCAACGATAATCCTAATGCATCGAGGCATCTGTTCTGCAGCGAACAGGAACCTGGGCTCAGATCACATCCCAGGATGAGGGTGGTTCAAGGCTGTCTTGTTTTTCCTAGGTGTGCCCTTCTCCCCAGCTGATATGGACTTGTACCTGCCGCCATCCACCCCATTCATTCATGTACCCACCGTGTCTGCCGTGGAACTTTGACTTCACACTTTTTCATGCAAATAGGAATGGGCAAAGAAAAAATAACTTGTTGGAACTGAGAAACGCGGCCGGATGAGGTATTTTGTTCCCACTGCTGCCCATTGGACGGACCAACACACTTCTGCTGCCTACTTTTGTTTTGATACTCATTGGTCCAAGCAAAAAGAAGTAGAAAAGCGGGGCGGTGATGGTGGGTGGGGTCAGGTAGATAGACAGATTGTTGTTCCTACTCTATGAGGAAGGTAGATACGGTTGGATGTGGTTTGGTTTGATGCTCTCGAATTTGCAAGTTAAGTCACAGGAAGGACGACCTAATAGCACCCACGTGGTACGTATGGGGAATCCCGGCAGGATCAGAGCCTTCCCGCTGGAGAAAGTACCAACTTGGTGTCCGTATTATGATCAGATCGGGTTTACGGGGATAAAGACGTCGTTGCATGCGGATAGATAGCCTTTATTATTGAGAGTGGTGGTGGATCGTGTGAGCTTGGGCTTCTCGCCGGGTTTGATATTAAGCTGAGATATACCGATAAACTCTACGGGTGGATTACTTGTCATTCTCCAATTCACACTCAAGACAACTTCACTTCAAACCAGTCAAGCATATTGAGCTCTCCGTTCGAGATTTACTAATAGTTTGCTTCATATCAAACCTTCCAGTCTCATGACAGCTCTTAGCTTTATGCCAGGCAGAGTTACATATCGATCATGTAATGTATGTGTTGTCCATCGATTCCAGGCGGGGGTCGAGGCTGGGAGTGATGGTTCCAAAGATTTAGACAACCGACTGTTCCGCTCCATCCTTTCGAAATATTGGTAACTGCCGTGGTTCATTCCCATAGATCATACCAGCGGTGAATGAGGTCCCCTTTGTCCTAAAGGAACTCCTTTTTCCAGAGCAATATATAAAGTTCTAAGTGGAAACTCCGGAATTTCCTACAAATTATCAACCACCCCCGCTGCCCCGCCCCGCCTAAACATTCCACCTTTCACTTTCTCCCGGAATTTTACCCAAAGTTTTTTCTTTCTTTCTTTCTGTACACGGCCTTGCGGCATTTAGGATCCTAAATCTTCACAGGGCTGCAGCTTTGTAATAGCATGTCGAGGCTTATGAGCAGCCGTCCTAGTCCTATATTCTCGCTGTTAATCATTTGGGGGCCGTGAACTTGATACAGCTAGATACGGGTGTATGTACGTACCCCTCTTTACCGCCGGTAAATCTTCAGCGCCGGAATTGTAACGTCTTTTACTGTACTTGCTTCTTTCTTCTTCAGCTCCCTTCCCCCCCATGGCGGTTGATGCGACACGTTAACCCTCGGTATGTGATATCTGCGCAGCATTTGAATTCCGAACACATTTGCTACCCCCAGGAAGTAGGTGGTTTTCATGGTCTCTAACGTAGTAGTAGCACACTACGCCGCCACCGGCAGCACTATCAAATGATTCCAAGTGTATGTACCCCCGCTCTTGCTGTACATATCCACTGTATCTGAAACTGAAACATAGAGGATCACTCGGTGACCCACGATTTGGCGTGGAGTAAGTTGGGTGAGGCTGTAAATCCACGTATACCCGAGACGGTATTATTTTTATTTTATTTTGGCGCGCGAGAACGAGCCGTGGCCAGACCTGGCTGTAGGATGTAGGGGGCTCTGGATCTGTAACCGATCGGGTTTTTTTATTGCGTTACGACCAAGATAGCCCGAAACGGATTTTGTGATGAGGGCATGGGGGGTCGTCGGACTGCGGGCTGAAGATGGCGAAGTTACAACCTGCGTTTCCTGGGTTGTGGGGAGGTCATGCTTAGGAGGAAGGGTCGGGTGGCGCTTCGTTTCGCTTCCAGGTCCGTTTCTTATTGTACTCTGCGTAGCTACGTACACTAGGTTCCCAGGACTCCGTCTTTGCTTGCTGCTGCTAGGGAAGGGAATTAGGGATACAGGGAATGGTTGGATACCCGAGTGTTGATCTTGCACTTACCCTTGAGATATGGGAGGAATATGATGGGCGGCGGGAGGATATTGCTAGGTTGTGAGACCCTATGGCATCATTCGCATTCGCATGGCCTGGATGTTACTTTTTTCGGGCGTCGTAAACAGCAGCAGCTGAAGGGACTTCCGGGGTCTCAGAGAACCATGGGCAGGCAAAAGCATGGTGCCTGGCAGCGGGAGACCAGGTTATTACCGCATGCATATATCAGACATTGACATCACCTTCTCTCACTCGATACTACATAGCCACACAACCAATTGTCGAATTATAGCTTGCTTTAATAACATAGTAGAAAAACGTGAAAAACAATACTTTGCGAGAAAAAAGAACGCGCGGTACCAGAGATTAAGGGATTGGAATATGCAGGTGAGTGAAAATGGAGAAACGGCACGTGTTTCATGTTCTATTGGCGTTGGGGACAACAACAGTGCATGCAACACGGCCGGTGCCATCCAATGGGTTGGATGTAAGAGGTCGCCGGTCACGAAGAAGTCTTATACCTACTTCGCATAATAATTGGGAACGTGGCTATGTGATATCGTTGAACGCAAATGTGAGCATAGTAATCTAATGTGAGTGAGATTATGTGATTGGCTTTTGGTACTCTAAGACGTATGTCCATTATGTGTGAGCCCGTTTTAAGCTGGAAAACGATCGAAGTACACAGCAGTATAGGATTGAGTTCTAAAGCTGGTTTGGCGTGGATTTAGACAGTGATAGTGAACTCATGCGCCATCCTGGTATCTCAATATGGACTTTCTGCTGGTTGAATCCTAAGGCGCACCGCTGGACATATACTGCAGGGGAGCTTCTCGCTAACTTCGGTCTAGGGTCCCGCAGATTTCCTGTTGCTTGTTATAGGATGTCTTTAGATGTAAGGACGGCTTCTACGGAGACGTTGTGGCGGGCATCATCAATCACTCGAGTTCGTCGAGTAAGATCAATAGGTGTCTCTGAAGCAATCAATTACACCCCACGATAGTTAACTTTTATCGCTGAACCGAAGCCTCGGCCATGGTTGGTAGAGTGATAAATGTTCATTTTCAGCTCTTTCGGTAGTGTTCGACTCTTAGACTAGATATATCAATGTGGAAACAGGACCTATGACTTTTAGCTCGGTGCATCGCGATATCTTAGGCTTTCACCCTGCGACAAGGTTTAAGCCTCGAAACCACAGGGGTCATCAGAAGCTTTGCTTCTTCAAGGATCTCTTCCGTTGAAAGATTAGCACTCTGTGATAGCTCTGCAGCTCTCTTTACTGTATCCTCGCGAAAACTGTAAATGATGGCATCAATTGCACAGAATTAAGTAAATCTGAACCACTGTCAGAAGCTTCGTTAGACATCTATAAAAGAGCGTCAGTACTAACAGCAATATTGAAATCAGCGTGGACGGCATAAGTAATGACGTCATGACAATAGACTGTAAGAGGTTGTACGATTGGGTATTCTTGATAAGGCTTATCGAGTGGTTGCAGACAAAGATGAGTAATGATGAGAGGGGATGAGAGTAGTGATGCAACGTGAGGGGAAGTGGTAGATAAAGTGGGGTTCGTTGCGGATCGATCTTCAGCATTGCTTTAGCATTTTATACGGGACTAAAGTTGCAGCAATACTCCTGTGGAACAAAAAGTGGTCTTTCCTTCTATATCAATATAATGGTCAGTATACGCATATAGGTACGGCAAACGATCACCGGCACATACTTCATATCTCCTAACCCAAAAGGATAGTCAAGGAGGGTGAAAGCAACTCTGCTCACCAGCCAAACCATTATTTACAGTGGGTAGGATCTGAGAGTATCAATCAGCAAAATCAATTTACCGGGTGCTTGGACCCAATCCCAGAATAATTGTATTAACGAGGTTCTGTTCTTCAATTGCCAATAGCAGACAATAAGAGCGATAGCTGATGTTATAGAAGTAGTTACTATAATGGATGTTGTCTACCAACATAGATTGATTCTCCCTGCTAACTTTTCCCGGCGCGTCCAACTCCCACCTTCTCGAAAGCGACATTCTCAAGAGAAATATTCCAGTTGAGTACAGGTGGGTACCAGCACATAAGGGAATAGAAGGGTAAGTATCAGGGGTTGTATACTGAGAAGCGAAATCCGCTAAAGTCATTGGATTATGTTTCTCCCGCTGACGTTAGTCAACGGTTAAAGGAGACGAAGTGGGAAGAGAGCAAAGAGATTATTCAAAAGATGGGAGCCCAAAAAGGAAAAGCGAAGCATAGTTATAGATACCATTTGGTAAAAAGACGAGATGCTATCATGATAAAGGCTTGAAAATCGATTGCAGCAAGGTATTATCAGCTAAAATCTGGATAAGGATTGATGGCAACATATCTAAAGCAAATCGGAAAAAGAGAAGATATAAAATGTTGGTGGTGTGGACATGAGTATCAGACTCGAGACCATTTGTTTAAGTGGTGTAAAAGATGGAAACGAGAACAGAAGGTTTTTTTGGAAGGGGGTTGAAAATGAGGTGAAGCAGAAGAAGATCCAAATTCCGATGTCTCTTGTTTTTGCAAAAGAAGAATGTATACAGGCACTGTTGGATTTTCTTTTCTATACAGATATTGGCAGAGTTAGCGGAGTGGAGGAGGAGGCGGACTTGGATTGCGAGGAGTTGAGTGATGGGGGGGTGTAAAAGTTGATGTTTTTTTGGCGGCTTTTTTTTGTTAGGGGTTTGATGAGGCTCACAACTTTGCTTTTGTTTTTACAGGAGAAGCGGGGAGGAAATATGTTGGGTATATGCCATGGCCACAAGCGGCCGAATGCAATATGATTACAAACAAACTCCCACCTTCTCTACTCCTCTCTACTCCTCTCTACTCCTCTGCAGCACCGTACGCCATTTCAGCAGATAGGGTCGCCAAACATTCAGCGACACCGAGGGCAGCCATGCAATATTGACCGGTGTGAATGGTTGGCATGACGATGCCGCAGATTGAAGCACTCTATGATCTTGGCTACAGTAGAGGAGTCGCCGAGGCCTTCGATGATTCGTCGGGAATATCTGGTGAACTCTAACGGCTTGCCGGCAAGCCAAAACAGAACACCATAGCTTGCCAGCTTGAAGATTGTGACGAGTGCTGTATACACCCCAAGGATTATGGGCTTGTGTATGCTAATGGGGTACTCCATGAAAGTAGAATAGAAGAGGTTCAGCACCGTGCTGTCGCGAGGGAATGATGGTAGGAAGTGCCTGGTACTTGATGAGAGTTGGTAGTTTAGCATACGAGATGAGCTGCCTCGAGATTCCATATTGAGCACCTTCATCAGTCTGGTCTCAAAAGGCTCGGGTCTGGATGAGTGATGGGCTATGACCCTACTAGAAAAAGGTTGTGGTGTTCTACCACCACCTACACTCACCACCTCCTCCACTGTAGTATCATGTCGAGGCCTTAAGGAAGACCTATCCCATGTCCCAAGACTGCAAACCTAGATTACAAACGAGACAAGGCATCTCGAGTCCCCCTGCTGGTCTCGCCCGAGTCGACTCTGCTACACTATAATTAGTCGTTATTGGTGATGTTGAGCTTGTTAGGAACGATATTTGGATGTGGTGCACTAGGTGTATCGATATCGTGTATCTTCTCGAAGTGATTGGGGTGGAGGGAGATGCGAATCGTAAGGGTCGCCGCTAATACGGAACATCTATTCATTGCTTTCCCCAGAGGTTAAAATCACCTGTACGGTCGCCTCCCAGGTCCTCCTTTATCACGATTCAAGATTTAGGCTGTAAGACGATTGGATTATAATTCTCTCAAATCACCTTTCTTAGCTATGGCCAGGAAGGGTAGGGGTAAGGTGAAAATTTAGGGCTGGTAATAGTTAAAGCCCCGTCGGTTTAGATCAGCGTACTTGGACAAACTTCCAGTCCTCGAGGTTCCTCGGCCGAGTTGGGCCATCCATCTTTTAATGACCCCATTTGACGTCACCAGAATTCAACTGCTAGGAAATGACAATGACAGCCCAACACCTGAGAATGCCCACCACAACCACCACAACTACCACAATACCTTTTCTAACTGTTTCCTTGTTGAACACGAGCTAGAACTCGCATCTTCGTCGAGGGCGCATACCTGTTTGAATGGATGTTCTCGTTAGGTATTTCCCGTTGTCACCGCGGTAGGTGTTAACATGTTCCTAATGGTAAAAAGTTGTTATTTTTCATAGTGTAGATAGGAAGTACATGAACATAATCTAGAAAACGAGCCTGTGTGATCTACTTGATTGCCCCCGCATTCTTTAACAACTTTACTAGGCTTGAAACGGACTTTCCCCCACATGTACAGGCGTAGTATTTCGCCGCCTGAAGAGCAGTCTGACCAAAATGGGCCGCTGGAGGTGCGTTGACGTCTGCTCCGAATTGTAGTAATAGCTTCGCAATGGATTCGTGACCACGGAAACATGCAGCCTGAAGAGCAGAATCCCCATTGTTGGCCGCTGGAAGTGCATTGACGTCTGCCCCAAACTGCAGTAATAACTTCGTGACGGGTTCGTGGCCACCCCAACATGCAGCCTGAAGAGCAGTCCGCCCGCCTCTAGCCACCGGAGGTGCATTAATGTCTGCTCCCAATTGCAGTAATAATTTTACAATTGATTCATGACCGCAGTAACATGCAACTTGAAGGGCGGTCTTTCCATATTCGGCCGCTGGAAGTGCATTGACGTCTGCTCCCAATTGCAATAATAATTTTACAATCGATTCATTACCGCTATAACATGCAGCTTGAAGAGCAGTCATTCCATATGCGACCGCCGGAGGTGCGTTGGCGTCTGCTTCGAGTTGTAGCAATAACTTCACAATGGATATGTGACCACACCGGCATGCAGCTTGAAGGGCAGTTTCCCCATCTTTGGTCACTAGAGGTGCATTGATGTCTGCTCCAGATTGCAACAACAACTTGACAATCGATTCGTAACCACCCCGACAGGCAGCTTGGAGAGCAGTCATTCCATCTTCGGCTGCTGGATGTGCGTTGACGTCTGCTCCGAGTTGAAGCAATAACTTTACGATGGATTCACGACCACCCCAGCATGCAGCTTGAAGAGCAGTCAGGCCATCCTTGGCTGCTGGAGGTGCGTTGATGTCTGCTCCGTATTCCAGTAATAACTTTGCAATTAATTTATGACCACTATTACAGGCAGCTTGAAGAGCGGTTGTACCACTTTTGGGCGCTGGGGGTGCGTTGATATCTGCTCCAAGCTGTAGTAGCAACCTCACAATTGATCCTTGACCGCCGGAGCATGCAGCTTGAAGAGCGGTCTTCCCAAATTCGAGCGGTGGTGGTGGTGCGTTGATGTTTGCCCCTGCCTTTACCAATAGTCGTACAACGATCTCATGTCCGGCCCCGCACGCTAATTGGAGGGCGGTGGTATTTCTCCAACATTCTCCCTCCTCATCAGAGGAAGAGTACATCTCGAGAGGAAATCCTGCTTCTAGAAGTAATCCGACGATTTGATCATGTCCATTTTTGGATGCCGCTTGAAGAGCTGTTAGGCCGTGTTGCTTCTTAGAAAGATGGTCATATACAGTTGAACCAGCGTTTAACAACATTCGGACTATTGTCTCATGGCCATTTTCGCAAGCTGCTTGCAAGGCGGTTCTTCCTTCCTGCTCGTGCGGCGCTTGGTTCGAGTCTACACGTGCTTGGAGAAGTATCTGAACCCCGCGTATCCATCCCGTCCTGCAGGCGTGTTGAAGAGCCGTCTCCGGATATCGATATTCATCGTCTTCCCCTTCCTCCTCCTCTTCGTCGTAGATGATATAGTGCTCATCATAATTCGCATTTATTGTTAACAACCATCGCAAAATTTGGTCGTTTTTTCCTTCGATAGCAAAGCCAAAAAGTCCAGAGTATTCTGCTACCGAACGGGCACTTTTACAAAGCAAAAGCTCTGCAAGGGCCCTATATCCGCCATAAACAGCGCAGCTCAAGGCGTTCTCAAACACCAAGAGATTATTTGGATTTGGGTAAAACTGCCACTTCCAGGTTGTATCCACATCTACCCCCATCTCCAGGAGAAGAGTTACAGCATCGTAAAGGCCAGATTTGCTTGCGTAATAGAGTACCTCATTGAGACCTCGGAAGTCGTCGATAGATGGTATCTCGTACAATAGATGTAGTGCAACAGACTCATGGCCGCAAATGCTTGCTACATGGAGTGAAGTCATTGGGATTGGCTCAGCCCATCTAGAAGAGCTATAATTACCCAATTCTGAAGGGCTGGCACCTTTCTCCAAAAGTAGAGATACCATCTGTACAGCGCCATACTGAGATGCTATAAAAAGAGGCGTCCTGTCTTCATTGTCCCGTGCTTCTAAGTCGCAACCTCCATCCAAAAGTCGATTCGCAAGAGCAAGAAAGTGCTTCTCTTTGCCAGGCTCATTCGTTTTAGCGACTAGGTGCAGAGCAGTTTGTTCTTTGAAGTTTCTTCCGTCTGTTGGGTATTTGCTGTCTAGAATAGCGTTTGCAAGTGCAGGCGACCGAAGTTCTAGTGCACGGTGCAGAGGCAAGAAGCAATCATCAGGTTTAAGAGTCAGTTCTACAGAAAACTGGCGATATAAGCGTATAATATGTGGTGTTGCTTGATCGAGCCCTCTAATGTATCCGGGGGACGATTTATCCCAAAACGCAAACAAATCTTCATAGAGTTCGATGGCTGCAGCTACTTCGCCATTGTTTTCAAGTATCGATGCAAAGCTGGCAACTAGCGTCTCGAGCTTTGTGCGATTGTAGTGCCACAACACGAAACGGTCCTCTGGTGTGGATAGCAGCAACGATATCATGTTTCTATAGAGCTTTTCTGCCTCCATATATCGGTGTCGTGTGATAAGTGCCGCGGCGACTTTCTCGGATATATCGATTGCCTCAGTACTCCGCTCCCGAAGGTGGAGGGCAGCAACACAATGAGCCAATTGTTTGAGCATTCCGAGTCTTTTGAGGCTATCAAATGTGGAGAAACTGTAAGTCAGAACCTAACTCAGAAGTTGGGAGATGCCCTTAGAACGCACCATTCGCGAAGCACCCAATCTGGATACTCATCCACATCTTCATGCTGTTCAATGAAAGTTTGAACGTCCGTGAAGTCTTTTATACCATCCGGATGTATACCACCGGCCATGTTCCGGGGCGATGCAGTGGGGTCCTCAGTTCTGCTGCTTATTGTATCTGGCGTCATGCACTCTCTGTCCGCTGGGAACGCTGCCGTATGATCATCACAGAGCGGGGCGAGATTCGTATAGGACATATCCAGGATTTGGTGGTCAAGCTCTGTTGGTTCCTCGGAATGGGAACTTTGCATTCTTATCGTCCTTCTAGACTTTGTGGCCTTCGTCCGTCTAGCAGCCACCGGTGCTCGTTGCGGTTCAGAACACGGAAGGTTTTGCATGGTGCATAATCTACACTTTTGGCCTGGCCATTGCCGATTGTCTGGCTCGCACTACGATCACGGTTAACGTTGACACACGATGCCGTTGGGGACAGAATATACCTTTTGCTTTTTCTGACGGCATTGCTGGCACTTCAGGTGAGTCAACTTACGTCGTTTCGCCTCTCCTGGTCCATCGTTCAAGCAAGTGTACTTTCGGTCTTTACATCGCTGGCATAAAAGCGGATCGGACGAGGGCTCGCACTTTCTTATATCAACACCGTTAATTTACTTGCTAAGGAGTGGTTTACCTTCTGGTGGTCATTAGTGCAATGCCAACATCTTCCTTCTCTCGCCCTCGTTCGGTCTTTAGTAGCTGGTGGTGAAATTGAGGAAGACTTGGAAGTAATGTCTATATATTGTGATGGCTCTTGTGGAGTGTGAAAATTGAACTCAGGGAGCTCATATGAAAGGGGGGTTGATGCTTGATGGGAATCGAAAACCCCCTGACTGAAGACTTGGAGGGATTGCATTGCTAGTTCTGTTGAATGAGAATGTTGTCCACAAGTTCATGGCCCGCCAACGTGAGGTTATATGTTGTTTTTAAACTCAGCCGTCGTTCAAAGACTGCCTGTACTGGGAAATGCGCTGAATGCGCTGAGTGCGCGAAGATCACTATCTAATCTGAGGCTGTGTAACGGGAATGATAGTGCTTAACAATCGTCCCACCAACATCAATGTGATGGTGCGAAAAACTTCCAATCGGTGAGATTTTTGCCAATTGGATTACGTTCTACAAATTGATAGTTAGTGAAACGCTGTACATATAAGCGGCGGAAGATGTGCCTACCAAAGACATTTGCGCAGGTTAGGGTTCCAAGAGGACATTGTGAACCAGGAATCCATGAAATATAAGATATTGATATCTAGTCTCTACTCTAGATGGATGAAGGGATGCCAAATGGCGCCCGCCCTGAATACCTAGTTTCTCAGCCTTGCGGCTGTGCCGGTAACTAGTGTTATTCACGAACTAGTTTGCGAGCCGTAGAGTGATGAGTTATGATATCGATCCCGTCGCCCGGCATGCGGAATTAGCCGTATCTAATTCAGTTCGCAACCAGCGTGTTAGATGCCCGACTTGGGAGGCGGAAAGCGTTCGTTCAATTGTCAATGCGGACTCTAGGCTGGAATTCGGCGTTATATACAAATAAGAGTACCGGTACGTGCCAGCTGCATTATAATTGCATTACATACCATATATTCTATGCTTTAGATGCTGTCAATGAGGCTGGTTAGTTCCAACACAACGTAACAAGTTTAGACCTGGAAAAATTCCAGAGGGTTCAGTCAGGTCAGGCCGAGAACGTCAACCATCTAGAACTCGGAGAATGCATGCGCAGCCGATGGGCCCTTCCACTTGATGGTACACGTTGGGGGCGCACGGTTAATTTGATTTTAACTTTGCCGCCCTTTCTCCCTTGGCAGTGCTGTTTGTTTGCTTTTGTATGATTCATAATATTGAGTGCCGCACTGTGATCCCGCTTCTTGGTGGTAGATAGAAGTGATGGATGGGATTGTCAGAACATGACTCGCTGCGGGTTTCAACCCTATGACACACTCCATATGGAGCTGGATACGCCCAATGATTTGATCCTAAGATATGACTCTGAATCTCATTATCTAGAATCCAAACGGCATCCTTATACCGGTCTCGATATGCCCCACATGCATCCCATCCCCTTGTTCTATCCCTTCATCTCCCGTCGTCACCGTTGCCCAATCCTATCCTTGTATTCCACTACATTCCACATTCCACTCACTATCCAATCCATCCATCCGTTTGTATTTTATACGTAGATAGTTTTCAACAAACATACAATATACCAAAACCAATCAATCCATCGTCCCATCATCATAGTAGTAAACAAGAAAGGTAGTTAAGTATAATAAGAATGAAAAGGAGGTAGGAAGGTATCAAGCATACACACAAACATACACAGACATTTGATAGCAATGGCAACGATATCAACGGTATAAAAGGAATCCTGCATCCGACAAAAATCAAGAGTGAAAGAGAGAGTATCCAAAAGCCTTCGTTACATGCAGTTATCCAACACAAACCCCTTCGTCACAAAAAAGGAAAAAAATGCGGCAAAACAGCATAACTAAACTTTTGTTCGTCGCCTTTTCGCACCACCATGGCCATGTCATCATCTCACATCTTCCCCTCCATCCTATTAATGCATCTGTCAATGCGTCGTCCGGCTACCACGCAATCCACCGTTAGTTTTTCTCCTCCGCTTCTCTCCCGAATCCCTGGAAAAACTCACTACGCCCCCCCACCACCACCACCCCTCTTCGGATTCATCCTATAGCCGACATAAGTCCCTGGAACTTCTCCTTGCCTCAACCCGCCCTTCGTCTGCTGCACCGTGACCGGTGGTGGTGGCGGTGGTGGTGGCGGTCCTCTCGCCATCATATCCATATCCAATTCCTGTGGCGCCGCTGGAGCCTCGGGTGGGCGCTGCACAATCGCAGGTTTCATCGGTGGGGGTCTTTCCTTGCTAGGGCCGGGACCGAGGGGACCAGGGTAGCCGTGCATACTCACTGGACGCTCTTTCCTTGCACCTCTGCTCCTGCTCCTGCGGGATGACGAGTTGGAAGGTTTCCGGCGTGGCGGCTCGCGGCGGACAACCTCAACTTTCCCACTGCGGATCCGCTCAGAAAGATCCACGAGGTCGTCGATTTCATCCTCGTTGAGAACCCGGTAGATGATAATTGCGTTGGTAACCTCTTCGAAGTCGAAGCCGCGCACAAGAACAGCGCGCTTAGAGACGATGTCGCGCGAGATTTTGGTCCAGAGCGGGTCTTCAGGTGCGGAGGGACCGCGGGAACGGGAGCGAGCAGAGGGAGGTGCAGAGGGCGCGCGTGGAGCAGGTCCCGGTACTGGTGCCGGTGCGCGACCCCGCTCGTGGTGCACCGGGGCACGGCTTTGAGGGTGCTGCGGATGTTGCGGGTGCTGTGGGTGTTGCGGGTGCTGCAGGTGCTGCGGGTGCTGCGGGTGCTGCGGGTGCTGCGGGTGCTGCGGGTGCTGCGGGTGCTGTGAGTGCTGCTGGTATTGCGGAGGTGGGAAGTGTTGCGGAGGCGGACCCTCGATTTGGAGGTTGGCCATGGGCTGGAAGAGCTCGTCACGGTGGGAGTCGCGGTGAAGATCACGACGGCCAGGAGGAGAGTGTGAGTAATCGGTGTCGTCGCTGTCTCTCTCCGAGCGGGGGCCGCGGCGGGATGGGGGGGCCGGGAGGGCCTGCTGTTGAGGGTGTCCGCCTGGTGGTGGGGGTGCGGGAAGAATGACGGGCTGGACATTCGGAGGAAGAGCGAGCGGTGGAGGTTGAAGCTGGGGAGGTGCCGATTGTGGCTCTGGCACCGAGACAGTGCGGGCCGTGGTGTTAATAGTGATGTTTCCCATCATTGGTTTGCCGTTGCCGCCACCGGAGTATTTAATATCGATTGCCTGTCCGCCATATTCAAGACGGATTGTCCCGTCGCTGGGCATGGCTGGTTCATCGTCTTCCTCAGGACGACGCCGCACTAGAGCACCGCCAGAGCTCGACGGTCCCTGAGATTCGGACCGGGATCGAGCGCGGACAAGTGCCCCACTCATGGTCGGTACAGGGCCGCTCGCAATACGTCGAGGTGGCATTAGACTCTCATCGTAGTCCAAGTCCTCGCTCATTGCACGACGGAGGTCGGGTCTGGATAAGCTTCTCTCTCTATTGGGCTCTCTGCCAGTCTCTCTACCACGACGTCTTGGAGGGCCGTCGAGATACGGATCTGTTGCGGACGAAGATCCCGCTTGAAAATCGTGGCTGTTTGTGTGTCTGTGTCTATCTGCTCCCGCAGAGATCAGATAGCCCTTTTGTCCGTGGCTGCGAATATCGCCACTATCGTAGCTGCCATCCGAGTATTGGCTGCCCGCCAGCCTGTAAGCGGGGGAGTGATGGACATTGCCGCCGGTCCCAGGGATCACCATGAAAGCACTGGATTCAGGAGGGGATCTGCCACGGTGAGATGGGCTGTGCTGTGAGAGCACAGGCCGCTGGCGAGCTTGGTAGTCATGATAGTCGGGCTGATCGACGTATTGGTGGATCGCTGGTTTGTTTCCCGAGGTGGTGTTGCGTCGACCGAGGCTTCCGTCGCCGCCCCTCATAATTGCGGGTGGAGGTGGTGGGGGTATTTGCTGGAGCGGGGCTGGTGGATATTGAGAATGGTGGTGTTGCGGGGCAGACGGGTGAGAGGGATAATACTCGAGGTTGTCGGATGACGAAGTTGGAGAGGGGGGATGTGTAGAATATGGAGTTGGCTGGCCGCTGTGAGGAGGAGGAGGGGCTGCCGGAGGAGTACCTCCGTGACTGAGATGATGATGATGGTGGGGTGGTGGTGGTGGTGGTGGTGGGTGGTGATGAATGCTGGGATTGCCGTAAGGATATCCTACGGAATCTCCCCCTCTTCCAGCTCCTTCTGGAAAACCCCCAGGCATCATCCGATCCATTCCCACTTCTCTTACTCTGTCGGCTCTGCCACCACCGCCTCCGCCTCCGCCTCCGCCACCCCTTCCTTCGCTGCCACCAACCCCTACCATGTCGAATCCACTTGGTAATGACCCTGTCGATGCGCGGTGCGGGTCCATCGATGTGTGTCTTCGGCTACGCGCAGGGGGGGAGTGTCCTCTTCTCGGGTAAGCCATTGCACAAAGAATCTGTGTTTTGTGTGACGATAGAGTCAATCAATAAAGCGATTTGATCCCGGAAGCTACTGTTGCTATACTGGGAGGCGAGCGGTTTTGGGTTTTGGTGAAGGTAGAGACTAGCTATAATGTAGACAGCTAGATGATGCAGGCAAAAATCGGACAAGCGAGGATCGTGGGTTAAGAGTTAGGGGACAGGCGGTTCTAACTAGAACCACAACAAGCAAGAGACAGCTCAGAAGGCGAAAAAAATATTTTCTTTCAGGGAGGTCAGAGATAGTATGATTTGCTGGCGAGGAGGAATGGGGAAGAAGGCTGAGCCTGGAAGGATTGAGTGGTGGTTGGGGTGAATGTGATGACGACGAGCGAGTTTTTGCTTGCCGATGACGATGAGAAAGGTGATGATGAGGATGATGCTGCTGATGCTGATGCTGATGTTGGAGTTTCGGATCTCTGGTAACCAGTAATAACGGTGAAGAAGACGATAGTATCGCTCTCGTTCCGTTGAAGAGGGAGTTTGAATGGAGGGGTAATGGAGGGGTGGTGCAGTTTCAAGGGTCTCTTTCTTCAGAGGAGGGAGGGGTAGCTCGTTGCTAGCTCAGGGAATGTGGGAGGTGGTGAGCAACGACAAATTGGGATGGATACGGCAGACAGCTGTGCCCGGTCACACTGGTAGAATTGCGACCCTCTCAGTGGCCGAATTGCGTGGACGAACGCACGAACGAACGAACATCGAGTCAAACACCCATACCCCTCTCTGGAAACAGACATCACTGTCACCGATTGAGTGAAATGGGCAGGACCGGAGACGATGACGAGATGTGTAATGCCACGTCGCGGCTGATCTTTCCTGAACGGCTTTCTCACGCGGCTATGGAATGATCAATTTCCCCGGACTCCGGGGTGATATAAGAATCCCAATAAACACAATGACGATGAAGAAGTTCTCGTTGCGAATCCATACATACCCCATTCGCTTCATTGTTCAGTCGCCCTGCTGCGGGGTTGTTTAGGGTAACCGCATGCCGTATGACAAACTGCCGATCCAAACAATTGGGAAAAGTCCATCAACAAACATTCTGTTTCGATTCCCCCCATCACGATCAGTCCGCGAACAGCTCACCTGTATGTAGCCTTCACCACAAGTAAGGCTAAATACGGAACCCACGTTTGCCTCAGCTTGAGTCAGAGCCAACTATTTCTTTTGCACGTCCGAGCTTGCCGACGATACTTATCGGATTGTTAAGAATGCCATCTATCTACTTACAGGTTCGGCCTCTGAGCTGGTCATGTAGTGTAGTGTACAACAATTCACCATGTACTCTATATACCATAGCTCGACGCACATGTATACATTTGGTGGAGTACAAAGCGACCAGAGCTGTTCGTCCGTCCGCTTTCTGTATGTAAGGCATAAATAAATGTACTCATGACCCAACTCAAGTACCCACCTAATCCCCGGCAAAACATCACCACCAGCTCACACAGCATTATCAGTCGTGTTGTTTGCTATCTACAGCAGTACTCTATCTGCATTCGCATGCACTGCAGTCCATCGATCCGATCCGATATGGCGGAAATATTCCCGTGTGTTTGGTTTATCATCCAAGTTGTTTCATCCGATATATTCTTGTCTATTCACCGCGTACGTCCGAGCGGGTTATCAAGATTCTTGCAGCCTCACGGCTTTATTGGAGAAGGTTTCCGATAGCCTTGTTTACATACGCCTAAGTAAAACATGGTCCCAGTCGTTGGGAACAATTCGCTTGCCGGTAAATACACCCGCCGGCGCAGCCTCAGCCTGGTTGAAACATGGACACAATTGTGTACTTTAAAAAAAAAAGAATTTTCCGCATCGGTCGCTTGGAACATATGGCCAAAGCTTTAATTATAACAGCCTTGTGTCGGGGCGTGCTCAAACTCGCCAAAGTCACCACTTATTTCAGCTATACTATGACGTCCGCCAGAGCCTTGTTTCTTGTCGGAAGCCGGATATATCTCTTTAAGTATCTACCTGCTTGACACTGCATACAAAGTGGTGGGCAAAGCTTCGGAGCCACAATGGCGGCCTACGGTGTCGTTTCAGCTCGACGTGGCCGGACGGATGCGGAGTGAGAGCCTTGCAATTGCTGTACGTACTAAGCAATAAGGTACAAACCGTAACTCTGGTTCGTTATTTTTATTGTCACTTGAGCACTTTCAGGAATCAAGAAGCACCAAATGGCTGCAGAAAAGCGCGCCGGCTCCACATGCGTTCAAACAACATATTATGGTCAATTCCGAGTGTTATCGCAGCCATCGGTTCGCGTCACTTGAGAATGCAGTGAGAGCCACCCTACTCGGCACAATAAACTACCAATGCCCTCCAATTTGTACCCTCATATGTTCCATTGCTTGTGAATCCCCGGATTGTGGACTGTATTTCTATGATACTAGCCATGGCAAGCTTGAGCACGTATCTCCAACCCTACCTCGGTTGTGTACAAACAAGAGCAGACGTCTGCCGTGGGGAGAACCACTATCCTCGTTCTTGTGTAGGATAACATGCAAAGCTGAACCAACGTCCAACTGATCGAAGCTCAGCTCTCCAGATATCTATATTGTAAAGAGTGTGATAGCGCATCACAAAGCTATGTACTCGAGTATGGTAGGTAAAAAAAAACGGAGCCCCCGCTACTGTCACAGTGGACCCATAACACTTAGATAACAGCGTTTGACAGTTAGACAATATGGAAAGGGCGCACCATCTGTAGACCATACATCTACCAGCGGTGCGCGCCGCCCGGGATCGACGAATGGTGCGAGACCAAAAGTGGGGGACTAAGACTAGAGGCAGATTAGAGTCAGATTAGGGGTTAGGGAATAGTCAGTGATGCAGAGGGATGCCGATGAGAGGTGCACCGACTCGGTGAGGGGGTTTAGTCACCATAGGACCGAACGACTTACCGGGGGTGCCGAGCGATGGGGGCACCGGGCGAATGGCGAGCGTGGCCGTAGTGATGGATTTAATTTTCAGGCCGTGTTTAATCAGTACGAAGACCCATCCAAATGGCCGGCCCACCCGCCAGCACCACGCCCCGAGTCCCCAAGCCCCTCTTCCATAACCATTCCGGCCGCCAAGATACAATTCTCTGGCTCTGAAACTGGAGAGTGGGGCAGTCGAATCAGAATTCACCACACTCACGACAGTATTATGGTCATTTCTGGTTGGCAGATGGGATGCATATGGTGATTTGTGGAGGGTATGTAGGAGCATCAACTGCCAATGTGACTGCATCCCTTGTTTGCCCAATTGGTGAGCTCGCTTGCCTATAGGGAAGGTGTGTCCACGAACCGTCTGGCTAGCACTGAACTCGAAGAATGCATTGAGAGATTAAACGGTCTGCAAGAAAGTGCGGCAGAAACCATGTAGCAAGAGAAATTATGGTGCGGAGTTTAAGATACAGACCCAGAGACTTCCAGTGGAGTTAAATTGGTGTGAAATAGGGTACTTATTGAACAGCTACAACCACTCAAATCCTATTAGACTCCACGCCATACATACCTATTTTCTGTTACCAAACGGTTTGTACCGTATACGGTACACCACTCGCACTCGCCTCCAATTATAACGCTTCGACTGAGGTCTCAAGAGTTTAGAGCATAAAATTCTCCTACTGTAAACCAAGAATCTGCAGCAGCCAAATGTAAGGCGGAATTCCACTCCTCTTCCACTGCTCCCTGGTAAGAAATGCCTCAAAATGTCACAACAGAAGCAACCCAGTCAGTATAAAACTTGCCATCACATTTGGGAGGCTGTTCGAAGCATTACGCATGCTGCTTCATTGCATTGCATTGCGTGGTGTTGTACTGTGCATACCCCCCCTTCTCAAATTCACACGCCCGCGTTTCTACATATGATACTGGTGAGTTTGAGAATCAGCGATCCTCCCTTATCTCAATACCCTCCGGTTGTGTAAACCCCGGAATAGATGGCAGGAAGCCTGCAGAGTTAGCTCGGATGAAACTCGCTCGCCCTGCAGGCCAGCGTGCAAAACTGGAGCCACGAAACAACTGAGCTCATTGTGGAGGGTGTTCACGTTGAACAAGCCTGGTCCCTGAGCGAGTGCTCCAATCAAATCCGCAGATCAGCCTGATCATATTACCGTCTCTAGTATGAGGGACGTCCAAGGGACATGATCGCCCCAACGTGAACCCTCTCTACATTAGTGACAGCGGCAGCAGCGGCGGTGGCAATGAGCTCGTGAATGTCGTGTCGTCTCTGGAAGCAATATTGATCATTTAGAGCTGTAGATAATGCTCCTATTATCACGCTCTAAGAATTTTGCCAGTCTATCCATGAAAAACACAGACGCACGGAAAGTCGTGGTCGACTAGCATCAGTTACAGTTACAAAACACCAACCATCTCACACAATCCCGGAACCATGATGTTTTCCTGGGGCTCCAAAATCTAGGGAGGGTGTCTTACCGTGATCCGCCAGTCAGGAAACAGAGATTTCGATGAAACCGACCAACTGAGATTGCAGGCAAACTAACTATACGTGGCTGTACGTTGGGGATGTTGTTCTTGGCCATCACCCAATGTATATGATGGGAGCATTTCTTGGGCAGATAGATCTGGAATCGAAAAGAACAGGTTCGCAGCTAGTACGTAGTGTATTCCTCTGCCCTTCGCAAATTGAGGAACAGCGCGGGGACCTCTAACATTGGGGATGGCTAGCACAGCAAGAAGATGAGATCGCTGTGTGCTGATCTGCAACTAAAGCTTTAGGTTCTGCTTGGATTCGCAGATTTCGGGGCCAAAGTCAGCACTTTGCAACATTTTACACTAGAAAAAGTGGCGGAATGCCACTTAGATGTCCATCTAGCACTCTATCTGCCAAGTACACAGTTACAACCTGGCTAAGAAATTCTGGTCAAATCCAGAGTCCATCCAGACTCCTTCTGACGCTGCTTGCCGACAATATTACAAGTCACTCCCTCTGACCACTGACGTACATACTATCTACCCCTCTTGACCGGTACAGTAGCTGAAAAACTGACCCATTGTCTTCCTTGGATCTTGCTACTCCCTCATTCACTGGAGGTATACATCTCGCTACACTTCTTCCCCCTCCATCTCCAACGCACAGCCACGTATGGTTGGTCTGAAATGCCAAGAATCTATGTTTTCCTGACTGGTAGACCGTCCGGACTGCGGCGGAGTTCTTGCGGGTGATAGCCCCGGAGTATCCCCAAGCTCATGACCACAAACATATACATGCAGAAGCCGAGCTTTGGTTTAGTTAGTTACTCCGTGGCTCTAGTTTTTGCATGCCAGCAGAGTAGTGAAGTTTTCAATATTTCTAACTCGTGTCGGGACACCGGTTCTGGAAATGTTGGTCGTCAGGACCTGTCTGGACCGTCACCTTTGACCGATAGTCTACACTGTTCGGTCCAACTACAGCACAGAAGGCACCCGAGACGTGTGGGAACGTCCCTGATGTGTGGAATTGCTCACCCAGTTTCCGAATTACAGACGTCCTTGCCACTTTAATGGACAGGTCATCCTAACAATGGGATAGCTGCAAAGACCAAACGTCCCCCATGGCGGCCCGGCCCGGTCCACCCATCACCATCACCAGTCAGGTTTCACGTAGACGTACCATGCTACTTGTTGGCTGCGGATTGTTTTCCTTAAGGTTACCCTCTACTACGGAGCGGTCTACACAAGCTTTCCGCCAGTAAAAGAAATACCCGACCGCGCTCCACCGGATAATCCGTTTTGCCTCGGGCACGGGAAATCGTACCTGACTACGTACTGTACTGGTCTCAAGAGTATGCTGCCGTAGGCTGATGAAGTCCACGGTGGCACTCGGCCGGCGCTGTGGAAATTCCAAAATCTTGCGGTGGTAGTGATATCGCAGCACCGAGTGATTATATGTGACCGCGCTCCCTGTGCAGTACCAAATCGATGCGAGCCATAATAGACAGGAAACCCTGGCACCCGCGCTTCTATTACTACAATACACTTTACACAAGTTTACGGGGAAAGTACAGAACAGCAACGCATGCAGCAGTAAAACAATAGCGAAACATCAAAAACCTTAGGTAAAAAATCCCGCCCGCGCAACCTGGTGACCAACCTAAACTCCAATCATCCCACCCCAGACTGCCTGCGGGTATCTAATCTCACATGCCTCGCTACGCCACACCATACCCTCCTCCCGGCGGTAATCTCGAGTAACTATTTTGCTGCTGCTGCTGATGCGGCATTCCCAGCCCCATCCCCAACCCAGCCTCCTGGAACTCGTCGCCCCAGAACTCAGCACCCAGCGACAACGACGGCACGGGCACGGGCAAATCCAGCTCCGGCGGTGTTGGGACTTCAAACTGTCCGAAGAAACCCGCACCTCCGAATCCTCCCTGTCCGAATGCATATCCCTGATTCCAATCCGCCGCGCCACCCCCGCCCCCGCCCCCAAGCATACCGTTATACTCCATTTCCATTTGCTGATGGAACTCGTTGATGGAGATCCTGCACTCCTCGATGGGCTGCTCAAAGATTCCGACGCACGGACGCTGTACCTCACCACCTTCGATGCGGGTTAGGCACCACCGAAGTACGGCGGCGACACGGCCGGCGTTGGCAGTCGAGGTCTCGATGGTGCGGAGACACATGAGGGCTTCTAGGACACCGTCTTTCCACACGCTTACTGATGCGTCTCGGGGGACGGAAAGGATAGCGGTGACAAGGACCAGAGCGGCTTGGAAGACGTAGTAGGTAGCGTACCATCCCACGCCATGCCATAGCGGCTGATGGGCGCTGGTGAACTTCCGGATCGACGCGAGGGTGGAGAGGGCAAAGGTGAGGCATTTCCGAACCTCGGGGAGAAGTGCAATGTGAGTTTGCCGGTTTTCCGGGACAGGGGGTGTTGCAGGTGCTGGGCGGTCGGGAGGAGAATAAGAGAGACAGTCAAGGAAACATTTGTACATCAACATCCGCAAGTTCATCGCTTTCCATTCCACTACCGCTTTTGGTGCTGCAAACCATTGCTCCGGATGGCGGTCCGAGAAGTATGGAGGCAGTGATGCCTGCCAGCGTGTGATTTGTTCATCGAATTTGGAAATCAGCTCTCTGCTCAGTGGAAGACGGCAGGAGCTGAGGGAACGTGGGTGGATAAAGAAGTTGAGGTGGATACGGTTCATAAGGACGACGAGGTGGGCGTGTGCAATCATCGCCGAGTAGACGGTGACAGTATTGCATGGTAGAGGGAGCAGTGCATTGCGGTCGGTGAGGTGGTAGTCGTTGACGTTTATTGGAATCTTGGTGAACACCTTGTCGCTGGGAATGGTGGGGCGGCCAAAGGTGATGGAAGCACCGACATCAAAAATGTAGAGTGTCCACCAGATACGACGACGGATCTCCATGCCTAGGGTTGGGCCCTTACTTTCCGAGACATCGCGATGGAGACCAAGGCCTAGTGCCATGCGCATTGCCATTCCGAGGCAGTTATATCCGGTATTGGGGTTATCGCGCTTTTGGAGGTATGCACCCTGAAGATAGGTTAGAGGTCTATGAGGGTGCAGAATGGCGAGGGTATGCTTACCATCAGTGCTAGAGCTTGAACTCCTTCTAGTGTTCCGTAAGAGAAGAAATCCAACCGGAAGAAACTATCGTTGACCATCTTGTATATCTCGGTGTCCACCAATGCCGCAGGTTCACTGTGGTCGGTGCAGCTCACGAAAGCACCGGTTACCAAGACCATCCGGTAGAGCGTCTGCCAGTGTGAATTGAGCTTCAGATCATTGTTCTTCCACTTGACCACCTTGTCCCTGAAGATGGGCTCGTGGACAATCGGGTACGACGCATGGTGGAAACGGAAGTAGCTATCGATCAGGGCGTCTTCATTCCAGCTTATGTAGAGTCTTTTCTCAGCAGAGCTGAGCTTTGGTGACGGGAGAGGTGAGGCAAGGATGTATTCGAAGTCGGCACCCGAGGTGCCCGTAGTTCGCTCATGGGCTTTAAGAAGCCTGTAGACATGTCGTAGCAGCGCAGCTGCAGAAGACCTTCCTGTATGTATGCAACCATCCCGATAAGCAACGCATCCATCTATCTGCATTTCCGAGTCTCGGGACGGGATTACTAACCTAGATAGCCCACTTCCCTCGAATCTATATTCAAGCCCGCCATGCCGTCCGCCAACGCCGCTCCCGTAAAGTCCCCGATCTTTGCTGGGTCTCCTTCGTGCCATTCGAATTTGCACGGGTTCATATCCTCCTCGGTATCGGATCCGTCCCCTTCGTCCTCCTCCGGTGTAGCTACACCCGATGATTCCGCGCCCGAAGACTGTTTCCGGTCATGGCCGTAGCGAGTAGGGGAGACAACACTGCTGCCGAGGAGATCTTCGACGTCGATTGAAGGATCGATGGATTGGAGGAGGGATTGGAGGCGTTGACAGCGTTCATGGAGGTCGTCCATGTTCCTGCATCCCGTCAGACGGGAGACCCGAGAAAAAACGCGTAAGCGAAGGAAGATGGAGGGGGATACTGACTTCCTTGTCAAGGGTATCCGCGAGATCTGAGGTTGGTCGATGCATTTTCTGCCGGTTTTCGTGCAAAAGGTACAGGGTCTGCCCCCGATGCACTGCGCGATGAGTAGAGTTAGCAATTGACACGTTGAGGCTGCAGCAAAGGCGGGGATGGCTGCAGATGGTAGTGGTGGTGGTGGTGGTGGTGGTGGTGGTGGTGGTGATAAGGGCGAGAAGGGAAGGGGGCACAGTACAGGGGCGACATGTGAATGATATTTTCAATCTTAGAGAGAAAAGCGAGCGAGTGACGTACCTTGCCTTTCCTACGCTGCGCAAATATAATTACGGGCGACTCTTCAGTTGTTCATTCCTAACAAGCGACAGGACAGAGAGTATTCGTTATTCATACCTGGCACTCAGTGCACTGGCGAAGAGAAGAGAAAGGTCAGTCAGTTCAGTTCTCTGTCGGCTGCATTACAGTTACAGCTCGGTTGTATGACTCGGGGTGGAGAAGAGCAGAGCCAGAGCGAGTGTAAGAGAGGAGAACTTACAGCAGATGACTGCTCGGAGCGAGCTCTTTTATTCGACGACGACGACATTGCAACCGTGCTCATTAGGCGTTTGATCGTCTTGGTGGTGGAGAGGGAGAGGATAGTAATGGTATGGAGGAGGAAGCAAGCGAAGTGTGGAGAAGAAGAGAGCAAGTTAGCAGCCGGGAGAAGCGAAATGTGAGCTGGGGGCTCAGTCAGTCAGTCACTTCTCAGCAGCCGTTCTGTGTGCGAAGCCGCATCGTGAGAAAAGCAATTTGCGCTTGTCCTTTCGCCGACAACCACATCCAGAGTCTACCACCTTAACCACACCAACCAACCCACGATGCGTCCACGAACACGATCCACGACTTGCCTACGACACACACTCTCTTGCCTCCCACGATCTTCCCTCCAGCGTCGTGCTGACACGGATTAATTCCCTACGCACTCGCGGGGGTTTCCAATTAGACCAGCAGTGACACCTGGTGTTGTCCTTCCTCAGGCAAAATCTCACGATCATTTCGGTCTGCCTATCGGAACCCTCTCACGAAAAAACACATCAGCAATAAAGAACCCACATGCACACACGCACGCTGCCTACACGTGCCACGAACCGTGCGCCCGAGTGATGTCGTATGTTTTGCACTATCATGTTTTTCGCGTGTTTTTCAGCCCTTCACCTTCCAATCCATCTGTTCTCTTTTGCCATTTTGCCATGTCCAGCCAGTAGAATCGATTCTCCTCTGGGATTTCAGGTCATGCGGTGGGGTAGTGGGTCATTTGGTTGGGTGCACATGCAACTGCACTCTGCAGCAGCGGCAGTAACCGCCCAATCGGATAGGGAAGCTAATTCGAGAAGTTGGCCACACCGCCATCCAGGTTATCCCCTTCCCTACCACCGCTGGGAGAAAGATGGCGTGTATTTTTTTTTCTGCCTGTCGCATGGGCGTGTTGGTGGAGGATTTTCAGGAACGGCTTCCGTGTCGAGCGACTGGGTTTTTTTCGCAGCGGTGTTTCGGAGAAATCAGAACGGTTGCTGATGGCGTTTTCACTACGCGACTCCCCCCACCACCCCACACAGTCTGGTGGGAGGGCATCGTGGATTCAACTCCGCTATTCGACCCAGCTGTTGGTGGTGGTGGGGTTTTCCGTTATGTTATGCCTCGTGTGCTACAGAGCTGAAGAGAGAAAAGTCACGAGTCACAGGGCGAGCGATTGATCTCTGATTGTGATTACTGTTCCACAACGAGAAGTCGCCGACGACGAATCACCATCGATATTCCATGATCCGTCAAAACGTTTAAGCTTTCGATAGGGCTTGGCGGGGACAGGCTGAACGTTCACAAGACAGGGGAATCATTCGTGCTCATTTGGGTCTGTTCGGTACAAACGGCACGATGCGCTTGTGTCTATTACTCCGGCGCTTCGTCCTACTTTCACTAGGAACAATCGACATGGTTGACTGTTTCTCTTCGAGGCGCCAAAATGCAAATCGTTGGCCAACCACCTATCAACTACGAGTACTCCAGGCGATCTTACTTAGAAATGTCGATGCAACACGATATCGGGCGAGAAGAAGACCATCTAACTTGAACGCCGCGACAAAGATGGCCGCCTACGTCTCCAGAAGTGATAATCATGTGATTACATATGCGTCATTCCAAAAGTCCCGTTAGATGAACGGCGGGATCCAGAAGCGCCCCTGGATGCGGGCGGAAGGCGGCGCAATGACGCTGCCGAGATGGACGTAAGCTGACGATGACGACAATGTGTACCTGCGTTTCAGCTCTTCCCTCGATACCGCGACGTCTCGCCACTGGACAGGCCAAACAAGGTATTTATCGATAACGATGTTTAGGGAGGCTGTATGCGACAAGGCAGGTCGCCTTTGCCGGCCAATCCTCGTCAATCGCCGAAAGAATCCGCCCGAGAGGATAAACATACTTCAGTCTAAGTTTCGCGGGAAGGAATTAGGATCCATGGCGACTACGAATGGAGCGAAGAATGTCCTCGGCGGTTTACACGAAGGAGGAAGCAAGAACCGGTCTCCCGCCAATTCAATACCCGTTTCGTTGCATCTACCTCCAACTTGAAGTTATAGCTTCCAGATCCCTATCAACAATAATAATCGCAATGACTTCACTATTCTCGGCATGTGACTGCAACTAACTAGAAGATGCTGGGTTGATACCACAACATGGGCGATGCTGGTATATGAAACCAGTGATGCAACTCTTATGCGCGCAAGGGAGGCTTTGAAACGTCAGGTCTTTCTGCAGTTTCAGGTTTATAACGGTGTTAATAAGATAGGTGCTGCCAGACATGTCGGGAGGTGTATGAGGGAGTGATCTTGGGTGCCGGAGAACACCCGTAATACCCAAGAAATCTCAGGATATCTGACGTTGAACCGGAACGTAGTAAGGCGGCCTCGAATGGCAGGGAGTTTGAAAACATCCAAACCTGCCCACCGATATCAGCCCAACAGTGATGAACGCCAACCGCAGACACCGTGACATCCTATCCCGTGAAGATCGTTATGTGAATAAAGGAAAAGACAGCAAAAGAAGATACCAAGCTCCGATCCCGATTTGAACGAGAGACCTGTCGATCTGCAATCGACCGCTCTAACCCCTGAGCTACCGGAGCTTGTTGATGGAGTGAGTTGACGCTTTGCAGTTATAAGAGTAGGCTTTATTGGGAAAGTTTGAGTTGGTCTGGGTTTAGGTTCACGACCCGGATCTTGTAATTCACCGGAACTTAAAAGTGAAACCAAAAGCTCCAACGAGGGTCAATGAAACCTAAAAAGCTCGTCGGCCATAGGACTAGATGGTCTTCCAATGCTTAGTACGCTTGCTCCGAGTCTAGTCGATTAAGCAAGCTGGTCGGCGTGTCACCCGTATCCGTCATAGGAAGCCGGGCCGCAGCAGATATACGGGATTGGACAGCCGAGTGAGCGTTCGGCAATGGAGTGAGAAGCCGAGTATTCGGGGCATTAAATGAAGAGGTTCAGAAGCAATGTCAAGCTTGCCTTCAGTGTCCTAGGACTTGATTGACATAAGCACGAGTGACTGTCTGTGAACGTAGTTAGACAGGAAGGTACTCCTGGCTAATGAACCCTCATCTCTTGACACTTCCTCACCTCATAAACCCCACCAGCAACCTCATCTCCCAGCCCCCCGACACCTACTCCCAAGATCACCAGAGAGCACGCATTTACTCAACTCTCCTCCTCCTCTCTGTTTCACGATACACGGGAACGGTACTACTCCAACATCAAACACCTTCACCGCCCTACATAACCATCGTCATAGTTGTGATAATAACGAACAACATAGCCCCAATCCCTCCTCCTCCCTTCCTATCACTAATTAACCCCGTAGTCTCCACTGCCGCCGAGAGACACTCCAGCTCCATTCCGCACCTTCCCTGCATCATCCAGTTGTCATTACTTGGGATGAGTTTGCTTCCCGGCTATAGTTAACGCTAGCCACTGGGAGTGAGTTTAGGCAGTGATGAGTGGTGCTAAAGCAGATAGCGAAGGATTTCCGATATCTCTTGCATGCTGTTTCGGCACCTACCATAGGACACACGTTCATGCCAGCGGTTTGTATGCTTAGTAATTCATCTATAGCTAGGAGTTCGTTCAGGCGGTGATGAGCGGTGCCAGTGATGGCGAAGGATTCCCGAGATCTCTTTCGTGCCGTTTCGATATTTGCTGTAGGACGGAAGCTTACATCTGCGGTTCGTACGGGTAACTCGTCTACAGCAGCGCTAGATGTTGGTTTTCCTTACAGTGGAAGAATATGGAATAGAAGGGAAGACCCCTCTGCCATAGTGCTGGCCACGAGATGAAGCAAAACTTGGGAAGATCGCGAGACATCTCGTCTCTTGGAAAACAAATCTCATCGCCCGGGACTTGGGGAACTAAGTTGGCATGCCCGGGTGGAGAACGGCGACCAATTTACAATAGGCTGGGTATGCGGCTTCTCGAGGATCAGACTTGACAGGAGCAATCGGATACTTGTGGAGAAGCTGCAATATTTGAGAACTACTTCTACCGCGTATACGACAACTCGAGAGAGGTTTTTTCCAGGTTACCAAATACAACGCACGGTGAGACTATATTCGAAAGGCCAACCGGTGATTTGCAGATCCAGGGGCCGGTCAAATAAGATGGAACCCTCCAGATCTTTCGCATAGTTATCACACTGAAAATTGCCGCCGGCATCCGCAGATATCCATAGATACCCGTCGCTTGCTGTATCTGAAAACATACCGGGCGGTATATATCCATGGATATCTAACGACACCTGCCGATAGCTGCAGATACTGGCCTGAACAACCCAGCAATTACAAGCCTACCGAAGAGCGCATATCATGCGCCTACCTATCGAAGTCGGATTGAAGACTGTCTGTCCGTCAGGTCTGCAGGTATCTACAAATCGGTCGGATGGAACTCCGGGAAGTTAACCTTGGTGTGGATTAAGCTCGGAATAGCCTGGTTCGGCCTGGTGGATGGTCATCTGGCCCGACTCGCTGCTTGAGAATACTAATTCGGAATGAAACGCGATGTCGCCAATATTGCCATTCCATTCAAGAAGCGTCCAGACACTTGGCTCTTTAGAAATCTGCATGATATCGGGCCGCTTAAGGTGGAATACCAGCATATCACAATTGTGTGGCCTTATTGACATTCTGCCAGCACTCTTTCAGCATGAAAGGTCGTTTCCACCACTACGACATTCAGATCAATATCACCCCAAACGGCAATGTCCAAGTGGCCAAAGTCATCGCCAACCTCAAAGCTTCTGTTTATCTTGTCGATCCAATTCGCAATGTGACAGAAGGTTGTGTTTCTGGAACACCTTGTTTGGGACACCGAAAACAGGCTTGAGTACCAAGCGATCATAGACAAGCTGGACGCAATGGAGGAGAATAGCTGCAGGAAAAGCTGCAGGCGGAGATGAAGGAGGCAAAAGAAGCTCAATTAAAAGCCAACCAAGAGCAGGTTGGGCAGGGCAGGAGTGGGGACGAGCACCACAGAGAGTATTTGACTGCATTCGATAGCATGCAGTCCTCTTTCACCAATGAAACTGGAGCGCTGAGCACTGCAATCGCCAACATCAGGCGACCAGTCAAAGGCTAATTGAGGCGGAGACTGCGGCTGCAGTGGCGGTAGCCGAAAAGGAAATAGTGAAAGCAAATATTCTCAATGTGCGCACCGGTGCTGAGGCAGGCTGTATCAGAGCATTGAGTATATAGCCGTTGCGGGAGGCGAATAATAAAATCAAAGCCCTGAAGGAAGAAAACAGGGAACTCAAGAGGACACCAACCCAAAGTTTACCATTGGGATACTTAATTGTGGGTGTGCTAGAAGGAGGAACACGATCAGAAAAGGCTAAAATGGATAAAATAAAAATAAAAATAAAAATAAAAATAAAAAATCCTTCTCGACATATCACTATTCTTGTAATCACATCCTGGTGCATAAGTGGGGTTCAATGAATAGAAGACACATTGCGGGGTGTAATGGGCCTCCTGCCTAGTGGTGAGGCGGCGATTTACGGCTTTGGATTGAAGCGTATGATGCTTGCTCTGAGTTGGGTGGAGAATGGGCAGTGTTTTGAGATGCAAATATCATGATGTTGCTTTACAACTGATAAATTGATCACTTCTTGCTAAGTAATGGGGGGGGGAGAAGGTAGTGTTAGATGATTTTGGGCTGCATTGTTGTATCTATGTTGACCATGAGAGTAGAGGAGGAATACATGACCTGTGATCCATGCACCAGCTCCCGGGTGCTGAATAACGATGATTACAACAACCCGACTCTAAAGTATCTTATATCTCGTGTCACCTCGTCCTTTGTGCAACACTAAACACCGTGTGAGAGATAGTGACTAAGGTAGAGCTTTTAAGACGTTTTTGAGTTCCTTTACCAATTTCATCTTGAGCGGACTCATGTGCAACACTACGCACAACTACCGTCACAGGTCTACCTTTATTGAGTAAATACATATTACAGGGACGGATTTCTAGGATTTGTGTTATCCTCACCTCTAGACTATCGTTGTTCCCTCACTCAGACAAGTTCTGGCACCGCCTCCACTACTTCCCGCCAGAATTGCAGCGGGCCCGTAAGCTCCCAACAACGTCGCACATGGGCAATTCTGCCCTGCCGGTACCGGAACTCGTTGAACCGCATCCACGCCTCCCTGCCGGCGTAATTCTCGACAAACTCTTCTTTTTGCTCGAGTGCTAGCTGGGGTCCACGGGATTGACAGTGGTCGAGCGGGTTAGGTAGAATGCAACCTCGTGGATCCGGGGGATGTGGTGCTGTCTGGTTTGTCCCTGAGGATATTGCGAAGTGGCTGTATCATGCTAGGCGCTATGAGTTTTTGCGGATTGACTATTCCTTTGAGAGCAGTGTACAGCTCCTCAAGAGAAATATAGAAGCTCGAGACGTTAATGATTGATTCAATTTCGGGAGAGATGTTCCATCACTGGAACCTGAAGATAGGAAAGTAAAACTTTCTTTTCCAATTCGCTTCCATCTACGTAGTCGGCCCGGCCGTATAATAATACCAAGGGAGTAACAGTTCCCATATAGTTTCTTCTGGTGGTTCTGGAGAAGCTGCATTTGACTATTTTTCTCGGATCCTTTCCATGAAGTAAAAGCATGCGATGTTCGACATTTTGCCGAGGACATGACTACTTAAGTATATAGCTCGTTTTTGACGATATCGTCAACGAGTAACAGCAAACCATGGGGGCCATAGGGAACAAAAAAGATGTGCTTCGTGTCGTAATCCTCCTACAGAATATCCCAAACCACACGCACCATAAAACTCGCAGTATCAGACCCAACTACTCTCGTCAATAACCGTATCGATATACTCGCAGCCCCTCTAGACCACCGGTGCTTCTTTATAAACATCAACACAGCACAACGGTAACCACTTCTCCTCCAGCGCCTTTCTATCCGGCGGCTCGAAATTCGCGAAGCCTCTTTGCGCCGCGGTTTTGGTGTGCTTATCCTCGAGACTGGTGAATATCTGGGCGTTCATAAACACAGTCATTGCTGCGTCATGCTGCTTGGCATACTGTGCTTCGGGCGTGAGACGGATTGGAGGGCCACAGCCGGGCAGCTGGAAAGGATCAGCAACGGTTGGGGTGGCACGGGTTTGCCGGCGGCGATGTCGGAGGTAGGGTTGGCATTCTGCGAGATGCCGTAGCTGTCGTCCGGTATGTCTTACGCTTTTGTAGTGACAGAAGAGGCATTCGGAATGAATGTATGGTCAGCACTGTTTTACAACTGCGGTTTCCAGTTCCGTTCTTATTTCCCGGGATCTCGCCAGGTTCGAAAGGCTGATAGCTCTGGATTTGTTGTGAGCGACATAGTTGAGGTGAAGGGAGGGGGTAGAAAGCAGAGTTAAGTGAACCTACAATGGTAAGTTATGTCACGGTGGAGAAAGTTTAAGTGTCCGATGTCACGGCGACAGTCTCGAAATATATGCTACCAATAGACACAATCAATCTCGAACGCCCCCCCTGCGTGGGCGAGGTTAGCAGAACCGGTAAGAAACATTGTCTCATCGACCTAGATTTGATTTAAAGATGAGTATGTACGTATGATCTCGTCCAAACTCAAATATGCCCAAATTCCACGACATCTTGTGTGGGCATCACGTCTCAGACTATTTGATATCCTTAGACCCTTTAAACTTTGTGGACAGCGGGTATGAGAAATCACTCGGACTAACTATCTATGGAATACCCCTTCTATATATCTGCAACTTATCTCACTCTGTACATACATCCACATCTCTCAAGCTGCGAACTAGATTGGGGATGACTGGTGACGTTCATTGTTCATCTCTCGGTACAGTACACAAAATTTTCTATCACTCGCTCTTGAGTACGTACTATCTAAGCGCCCTATGATAGAATATGTAGAACGGGATTCCTAGGTTAGGGTATTAATCACGAAGCTTGTTGCCTAGCTGAATTTGTATTGCACTGTAACAGTACACCCTTTACTCTAGAGCACTTGGATATCAGACATTATTCGCACAATACGGTACCCATTCACACATCATCTGTAGTACAAAAGAACCTCACTCAATCTACCAATTCGCACCAAAACACCGACACAACCAAAACCCAGCAACCAAAACAAAAAAAAAGGGGGGTATATGTGTGCTACTCCCGCTCAACGTAAACCAGCCACCCATCGTCGCCGTTACTCTTCGCAGTATCTTCCCTCATTCCCCCATCCCCCTCCCCACCCGCCTTCCCATAACCCCACCCCCTCGCCAGCCACCCCCCACTCTCAGTGGGCTGACTAAACGCGACTTCCCCCCTCCCCAGCCGCATGCCG